>JAABUQ010001632.1_pt1 | contig 47440 bp, 48 predicted proteins | sample 5560001 | NCBI WGS metagenome assembly JAABUQ01 (sample SAMN10711888, study PRJNA513371) | rock metagenome | isolation source: Antarctica rocks | place: Antarctica: Victoria Land, Finger Mt nord | collected 2015-12-18
TATAGCCCCGACTTTAATTTGATTGAATTAGTGTGGCATTCATGTAAGGAGTTCATTGCACATCGGTTGTTTCAGTCTGTCAAGCAGCTTAAAGAACTCCTAAAAAGTTTGCTCAATGATGGCGAGATAGTGATTAACTGGAATAGGAAAGTCCGTAATAAGGGTAATAGAGTTGTTGCAAATTAGATGTCTATTAGCTTACCAGCCTCTGGTGGGTGCGAAAGCTAGTGTCCAGCACCACCTCATTACCTCCTGCTACTTTGATGCGCTCAGACCAAGTACGGAAGACTGAACCATCAGCACGCCGGAAACCGTAAATTGCCTGCTTAGCATCCCCAACTATTGTTAAGATGTTGTTCGTTAAAAACTCCAGTAATTCAGCCTGGACAGGGTTAGTATCTTGGAATTCATCGATTAAAAACGCTTTCCAACGTTGCCTATAGTAAGACTGAACTTGAAGGTTACTCATCGCACGCAGAGCGTACACTTCCAGATCAGCAAAGTTCAGTACCCTAGCGCGGAATTTGGCTTGAGTGAGGTAATCTCGGACTAACTGAAAAGCTTCCCTTAGCGCTGGAAGCATCATAGCCAGTTGCTCGTCGGCAGAGCCAATTTCGCTGGTGATTAGTCCTTGCTTTAATGCATCCTTTGCCAGTTCCCTTAGTGTTGTGACGGCTTCCTTAACTTCATCAAATCCGCCTTCTGGCCACTTTTTGGTGCTCCCACCGCGCAGTTTTATTGCTATTAGGGACTCTAAGGTTAATTTTGGTGCCCCTTGCTCAAAAGATGTCAATGCAGCTATGGCTTTTTGGCGGGCTTCTTCTCTTAGATCACCTACTTGACCTGCATACTTATGCAGGGTGTTCTGGGCATCCTGCCAGGAAAAATTGTTTAGTAACTGTTCAAGTGCCTGCTGCCGCATCTGAGTTGCCAGGTGTGACCAATCTTCTGTTCCTCTATCCAGCGATCGCTGGGCTGCTATGGGGTCTTTAATTAAGATTGAAAGCACATCTGACATGAGCGAGTAGGGAACTCGTTCATATAGGTAGGCAGGCAAGGAATCTAATGCCTCTTCGATGCGCTCAGATGACCAAAGACATCCCTCTAGTTGATCGAGAACTGTAAAGTCAGATGGAACGCCAGCAGCTTCTGGATGCTCACGACAAATTCGGGTAGCGAGGGCGTGGATGGTACTAATTTGAGCTGCTTCCAGTTCAGCCAGCAAATCAGTTCGGTCGCTCAGATGCTTGGTTACTAAGAAGCGAATGCGCGATCGCAACTCCGTTGCTGCCCTATCCGTAAACGTTACCGCTACTATCTCTAGCGGGGAGAAGTCGTGCACCCGCAGATGGTAGAGGTAGCGCTCAGCCAGCATGTGCGTTTTGCCCGTTCCTGCCCCTGCCGTTACCGTAACGCTACCACTTGCATGGGCGGCTGCTTTTTGTTTTGGAGTTAGACTCATACAGCACCACCCTTACGGCTATTGCGAGCACCTTTTCGACAAATTAGGTCGTAGGGACAGTATCGGCAAGCCTGTTGTTCAATATCCGGGTCTACTGGATAGTTTCCGGTTTCCAGATGAGCTTTAACTCGGTGTGCGATCGCCTTCAGCGTCTGTTCATTGGGCTGAGCTTTGTAGAGTTTCTTGCCCTTAGTTAAAGAGTAGTAGTAAGCTCCTTCCACTTGTTCACCGGGAAAGAGGGTTGTTTGAGCCATATGAATATACAGAGGCATCTGGATATCCAGACTCGCTTTGCCAAAGTCGTCTTTTACCCCCATCGGCGGCTGCGAACTGGTTTTGTAATCAAACAAAACTAGCCCTTGAGAAGTCCGGTCTACCCGATCCATCCGTCCCCTAACTTTCAGGCCATACCATTCCCCCTCAAAATCAGTTTCTACAAAAATCTCTGCACCCGGTTGCCAAAAGTCTGACTTCTGCATAGCGTGACTCAAGACCTTGATGTGTTCAGACCTGCGGGCATTCCATGCAGGCAGGGTGGGAAATTCTAAATCCTGCTCGGCTTGAAGGAATGAGACTTCAAGCTTTTCAACACTCGCTTGGCATAAGTCAGCTGCACCCAGAACTTTGAAAACTAACTCCAAGCTCCGGTGATATAGATTGCCCTTAAGTCTAGGACTGAGATCTTCCTCGGCTTCTTTCAACTCCGCCAGCCCTAGCACTTTATCAGCGAACCACTTGAAAGGACACTGTCCCAGTGCCGTAAGCTGAGATGCACTAAAGATGCGCGTTGTCGGATCTATTGGCAGACCGACTACTCCATCATACTCATCGTAGGGGTCTACTCCCTCGCGCCGCTTCTCGACAGCCCAAGCATGGAAAACATTAGACCAAATCGGATCATTTGGGCAACCGTCCCGTCTGAGGTAAATTCGACGGGCTTGCTCAATACTGCTAACTGCTAAAGGCGGGGGTGGGACAGCTTCTTCAAGTCCCAATCGGGCTAAGTAAGGACTAGGAAGGGAAGCGGCGCTACCCATCTTCTGTATGAGTGTAAATATGAGACTGGACATCAGACGGAACGGCACTACCGGACATGAAGCACGTTTGCAATTGACTAAAAGTGGGGATAAATTGATCAGACGTCTCAATTTGCCACCCCTGTTGTTGCAACCACCCAACGGCTGCTTGGATATCAGCGAAGATGGTATGGTTGGGACAGGGTAGTATCATTACACTCCCGTTGCCACCAATAGCATTAAGAAAAGCTAGTTCATCCATACGAGGATTGAAGTAGCCATAGACAAGAATTGATAGGCTAGACGGCTTAAGCTTGGCCGCTTGCCACAATACTTCGGCAGAATCTACAAACTTGTTTGCCCTGATGTTTGCCTGATAAGCACGAGCTAAACGAGCCAACTGCTGGGTACGGCTTGAACCCACGGCTTCTAAAGCATCTAGGTCTATCCCTGCACGCAGGATTGCTTTGAGTGCTGGGGTCAGAGTGCGGGTTGTCCCGTCAATGTCTAACGTTTGTATCACTTTAGCGACGGCGGCGCGTAAGGCACGGTGTGCAATCAGTACCGGTGCGGACCTAAGATTTTGTTTTAACAGACTCTGCTGAGCAAGGGCTTCTAAGCTCTGGTTTGGCACTCGCAACGCTCTTGCAGCCTGTGGTGTTGGGCTAATTACCCTCAGTTGAGAGTGTTTAGCTAACTGCTGGAATAACGGGTCCGGGAGTGAATTTAGATAGATCCGTTTCATTTAATGCGGACGGGATTAGATGACATAACGGTCGGCACAATCAAAATTTCCTTTCTCAAAACCATATTTGTCTTGGGCAACGATTGCACGCATAAAAGTTCAATAAATCTAAATATTATAGACTCAATAACTTCATACAACAATCAAGTTTGCTTTGAGAGAATGCGACCATTTTGCCCGTGCAGTCTAAAAGTCTGCCCTATAAGTTGTTTTCATGAATCATTCACGATTACTATATATTGAAGGAAAAATTGCACTTTATCCAAAAGTTTTAAGTTAGCCTCACACAAGTAAACTGAAACCCGAATTTAACGCTAATACTGTATGTAGAAGCGAAATTCCACTAATAAATTGAGCTATGTTTACTATTCAACTTTGTTGGATGAGCGTAAAATGTAAAGTGTACAGACTTCATCTATTGGAAACAAACCACACTTGTGGAAAGTCCGGTCTAAAAATGGGGAAACAATCAGCCCATACTAGTTTTATCCCCTATGCTTAAAATTATGCAATCTAACCCACAGTCGCCCAGTCTAACTCCCCAGTGGCAAGACTTAACTCTGGCTCAAGGACCCGACCCAAACCAGTTGGACAAGATCAAAGCTCAACTGGACTTGGTGCTGTTGGCGCTAGAAGCTTTGGCAGGGATTGATAATGACGCTATTCTCCAAGCGGCAAACCAGTTAAATCTAGAGTCAAAAGTGCCAGACCGCGTTTTAGCCTTGTGGCGGCTGCGCCAGTCAAGCTCCCGTCGCCAAGGTGAGAGAGAACGGACTCTAGATGTAGAAGAAGCGCGATCGCTAGTTTTAGTCAGCTGCTACCTAGCAAAACAGCACCAGGAACTGATTCGCCGCGCCGTTGCTCTTATGGAACAACTGGCGGAAGAGAATCAAGAGCCGCATAAAGCAGCTTTACTGGGAGATTATCTCGACACTTTCAGCAGAATCTATCAAGAACGTAAATCGGACGACGACAACATCCCAACTGATGCACTGAACCAGTTGGCTCTGAAATTCCTCATTGATCTTTTGTTCTATAGCGGTCCTGCTGGTCACCGCTACCTCTGGTTAGCACTGCTTAACCGCTCAGAAAAGGGAATAGGAGCCTAAAGTTAATTAAAAACTCCCCACTCCCTAACGCCAGTTCTGGAGCCAGGCTGCGGATGGCTGTGCCAGTCGCAGAACTGGCGTCGGACGTCACAGCCCTCCGCAGCCTGGCTCCTCCCTACCCCCTCTAACTACAGTTGTTATGTCTCTATCCAATTCAGTTCTACATCGGTACACTCCGCCCACTTGCACGCTGGAAATCGTGGCTCCTACCGCATCACCCGTGTCCCATGGGGTAGGGCGACCAGCAACTCATCTGTTGCGCTTTCAACTTCGCTTCGGCGACCCCCGATTAGAGGAAGAACGAGTTACTATTCAGGGCGATCACCATCAACTCAAAGCTCTGCATGAAGCGGTCAAAACCTACGTGCAGAATTTGCTGAACCAATCCCTAGAACGTTTCAAAGCCATGGTTTGTGCACCAGCACTCCCATCCTTGGATACCGCATCTTCCACCCATTTCAATCTAGACGCCCCCAAACCGACTACTGCATCATCTAGGCAAATATTCTTACAGCCGGGTGGTGGTCTAGCTCACGAAATCTTCCTAGGACCGTTGGCAACTAAGGAGTCTGGGCCAATTATTCATTTGAGCGTGCTACAACTATTTGACCTAGCAACTGCGCTTGATGAATATGCTGCTGATATTTTGGCACTACCAGTTCCGGGACGTCGGTCGGCCTCTAGCTCGCGTGCGGGGCTTGGCATTGCAGCCATACTTCTGCTCGCTGTGGGGTTGACCACAGCCGTGGTGCAATTCCTGAACTGGAAAAATCCTCAGAAGCAAATAGCTACAACGACTGCTCCTCAGGAGGCAAGCAGCAAAATCCCTCCTCAAGCCCTGCAAAGCTCGCCACTAACGCAGCCCTCGGCGTCAATACCGCCCCAGACACGACAAAAATCGCCGCTACCTAAGTCAAAGCCAATACCGTCAATGTCCTCCTCGGAAAAATTGCCATTGATGCCGCCGTTTGCTTCCACCGTCCCATCTCCCAGTTCCAGTCTTCCGTCGGTGATTTCACCCCCAACTACTACCCTTAAAGGTGTCCCACCGGCAATAACTTTACCCCGAACGGCTACAGCCCTGCCAAATGATCAACAGTTAATTCTACCCCCGGCACCTCCATCCAGTTTCATGCCGCGCCTCACACCGCCTCCATCAATCGTCATACCCTCTCCCAGGCAGGATCGATCTGCATTTATTCCTGGCGAAACCGCTGTTCCTGGGGTAAGCAGCGATCGCCTACGAAGTAAAACATCGAACCAACCTACCCTATCCAGCAACCTTCCCAAACTCACTCCTGCCAATCCTGATCTGGAGTCAGTCCCTTCTGTAGCAGCTCCTGGTGCTGCTCCGGGTACTTCTTCACGTGCTGCTACCCAAGCTTACCTTCCGGGAACTCATTTAAGGAACATTAACCCTTTCAAAGATGGGGTTAGCGTTCCGGGTACACAGAAGCAACCGCGTAGCACCACAAACACCCCTAATCAACCTAAAAGTACAGTATTTGACACTATCCCCCAAGTAGCAGAGGCGAGAGACTACTTCAAGCAACGCTGGACTCCCCCCTCAAGCTTGACCCAAACTTTGGAGTACAACTTGGTACTGGATCTTGACGGCACCATTCAACGCATTGAGCCACTAGGACAGGCCGCAAGAAGTTACGTTGACCGTAGCGGTCTACCCTTGGTTGGTGAACACTTTGTCTCCCCAATTACGAGCGGGCAAACTCCAACAATTCGAGTAGTTCTAAGTCCAGATGGCAAGGTGCAAACGTTTTTGGAATCTTCTAAGTAAAAGTCATCGAGTCAGGAGTCAGGAGTCAGGAGTCAGAATAATAGAAAATGCAAGCGCTTACATCTATCGTTTCTAGGTTCCAGCCTGGGATTGCATGGTTCGAGGCTCTGCCTCTGGTTCCAAACGGACTGGAGGCTGGAGCCTCACAGAAAGCATTCCCAGGCTGAGCCTGGGAACGAGCGCACTCCCAAAATAAAAAAGGACTGCTGGATGCAGTCCTTTTCTTGTGTAACAATCACAACGGCAAGCTTTAATAACGAGCTTTATTGCGTGATTTTTGTTTTTTGCGGCGTCGGTGAGCAGCGAAGACAGCGGCCTCAACTGGATATCCCACAAGGGGGATAACTTGATATTGCCGTTCCTCTTCAACTTGCTTCAGTTCCTTGTATTCAAGCCAGTGAATACAGTCAACCGGACAAGTATCGATCGCTTCTTGAATAAGCTCTTGCGAATCACCATCTTGGCGGATCACGCGGGAGCGACCATAGTCTGGTTCGATGTAAAAGGTGTTGCGAGCAACGTGAGCACAATGCTTGCAGCCAATACAGGTGAGCTCGTCAACATAGACACCCTTTTGCCGCAGTACACCCCCTAGCTCCGGCTCTAAGCCGGAACGATCTGGGGCGTCTCGCCAAATCCCTCCTAATTCTGGTTCCAGATGCGATCGCTCGGCTATTGGTTCTCCAGTCGGCACAAAATCAGACATCACGCGCTCCAGCGCTGCACTAATAGGCGAATTGAACCGTCTTCGTTCTTTTGCTGCTCAGCAATTTGAAATCCTTGCCGAGCAGTTTCCTTTATGACTGTATGGTAAGCATAGCGCTGCGTTACTTGCTTCAGAAACCCCTCAACAGACAAGTCTTGTTGCCAGTATTGCAGGTCAGCGATCAGTTCGTATTCATTGCCGTTCCAGCTAAAGCCGATGTCGTAACCGTTGTCCTGCTCAACAGCAATCTCGGCATTACGGGTCTGACCGCGATAGCCTCGCACTTGACTAGGACCGGGCTTCCAGTCAATCCCCAATTCGGTGAGGGCAACTTCTAGGGAGCCTAAATTACGGATTTGAGTTTTGATTTGACTAAAGTGTGACATGGTAGTAGTTTTGAATCAATTAAGCTGAACTAAATTAAAATTTACCACTCGCTGAACGTTGCTTTCGTTGTCTCAACGTTGTGCTGCTCCACCACTGCTGTATAGAATTCTGAGGTTTGCTCACTTGTGAGCACTTGCCCGAGCTCGACTTCGAGCGCCGCTGTCACCTCAGCGCAGGATGCGCCTACGATGCCAGTTACCTTTTCCTGCACCCGACCATCAGGATAAATTACAAACTCTAGTGTCTCCATGCTTTTAGCTAACTAAGATATCGTATCTTAACTATTGCACCTAAATTTTATATAAATAAAGCCTTGCTTGTAACCTTTTTCACCTACCCACCACCTTGCCGCTTGATAAATAATGTTTCATCTATCGAATTACATATAGTCAAATCTTAACAAAACTTATGTTTATGGTGAACATGCACGGCAGTTATTTTTTAGTCTCGCTTAACTTACCGTCGCCGTCAAGGAGATCGGGCGATGGGGGAGCCTATCGTTTCTTCTTCAACCACTGAGTTGGGTGTCTTAGTCAAAAACGGGAGACACGCTCCCCCTAAACCTCGCTTGATTCGTTCTGGTGTTTCAGTAAAGACAACGAATAGAGGATAGATGGTTTTAGCTCCCTCACTCAGGATATGTTGATAGCGGGTGGGCATCAGCCACTCGTAGTCTTTGTCCAACAAAACCTGGATTTGTCGCCAACGCCTTAGTAAGTCCGAAAAATCTTCTTGAGGACGGTGAATGAAGACGAAAATCTCGACCCCAGTTTTGATTTTCCACTCTGGATCGCACATTAAAATTGCCACATCACAAGGCAGGCAAGTCGCCTCTGTTGCTGTTGCTGTTGCGATGTCGCTTGTTCTAGGGGCAGATCCGGTATGACGGAGTAGCACTATCGGCAAGGGGATAGTGATTACGCTTTCGTCTGGTCGGCGCAGGCTGGGAATCATCTCTAGATAGGGACGGTGCTGCTTCAGTAAGGTAATCGTGGCTGGGTTGTTGCTGTACTCTGCTAGCAACTCTTCGTAATCGGATTGTTTAATACCCATAGTTCAACTTTTTCAATCCGTCTACTAGCCCAGCTTGTCAAAGACCTTAAACAAGGGGAGATACATCGATAGTAGAATTGTCCCAACCATACCTCCCAAGACTACTATCATGATGGGTTCTATGATGCTGGTCATCGCTTTTACTGTCTGCTCTACTTCATCCTCGTAGAAATCGGCAACTTTCATCAGCATTTGGTCTAGTTCACCCGTCTCCTCACCGATACTAATCATTTGTATTGCCATCATCGGAAAAACTTTCTCTTTCTGTAAGGCAATGCTGATCATTCCACCCTGTTGAATGTCTCGCCTCGATGCATCCACTGCGTTCGCAATCACTTGATTTCCCGCTGTATCTCGAACAATTTCCAACGCAGTTAGAATTGGTACACCTGAACGAGTCAAAGAACCAAAGGTGCGGCTAAAGCGGGCTACTGCTGATTTTTTAATCAAGTCACCAAACAAAGGCATCTTGAGAGAAAGGCGGTCTATATTTTCTCGACCGATCCGGGTTTTGTAGTACTGCCGATAGGCAATAACTGCCGCAATTATAATACCAATTACAACTAAAACCCTCCAACTTCTTAGTACTTCGCTCACCCCGAGCATGAATTGCGTCAGAGCAGGCAACTCAGTTCCCAGCTGTTTGAAGATACCAGCAAAAATTGGTAACAGAAAGACGGTCATTCCAATAAAAATAGCGATCGCTAAGAATCCAACTACGACAGGGTAAGCCAGCGCTGACTTAATTTGATTCTGCAATCTGGCAACATCTTCTAACAACTTAGCTAGTCGGTTCAGTACTTCGTCTAAAACGCCCCCAACTTCACCTGCTTGTACCATGCTGACGTAGAGATTATCAAAGCACTGAGGGTGCTTGCGCATCGCCTCTGAGAGATTCACACCTTGTTGAACATCGGCGCTAATTTCCAAGAGGGCTTTTTTCATTTTCGGATTAGTGCTCTGCTCGGCCAGCACGCCAAGCCCTCTGACGATCGCAACTCCCGCATTAACCAAGGCCGCAAATTGACGCGAAAAAACGGCTCTATCCTTAACCGAGACACTCGTCAGGGCGGTCTGGATTTGAGTCAAGTCAAACTTGGCGCTGAAGCTAAAGCTTTGAGCTTGTTTAATGTCTTGGATGAAAAGACCTTGCTGTCTAAGAGTAGAACGGGCTTCACCCGGCGATTCGGCAACAATTCTTTCTTGTTTGGCGTTTCCTTTTGCATCTCGAACACGGGCAACGTAAGTAGGCATGGCTCATATTTATCTAGTAGGAGGAGGGGGAGAGGGAGAGGGGGCTCGGGGAGGACACTTCCGTGCGGGGGTTCCCCCCGTTGAGGAAAGTGTCCGTTGTCCCCTTTGGGGTTGGGGGCAGGGGGAGACGATTTTTTTAGTTCACATATCTGCCAACGCCAGGTTTGACGCCAGGTTTTGGCTCTGGGGTTGCCGGAGAAACACCACCAATGAGACGCTGTAGCTCATCCGGCTTAGAAGTTTTAGACATCACTGCTTCAAAGGAGGCAGTTCCCGCTTTGTACAAATCTGCTAAAACCTTCTCCAGTGTCTGCATACCTAATTTTCCCCCTGTCTGAATCGCTGAGTAGATCTGAGCAGTTTTTCCTTCCCGAATCAAGTTAGCGATCGCGGGAGTAACGAGCATAATTTCCTGAGCCATGACTCGACCATACTCACCGGGTTTAGGATTTTTCTTAGGCACGAGGGTCTGACTGAAAACCGCCACCAGAGAGTTAGACAGCTGAATGCGGATCTGTTGCTGCTGCTCGGATGGAAACACATCTACCATCCGATCAACAGTCTGAGATGCTGAACTGGTATGCAGCGTGCCAAAAACTAAGTGACCAGTTTCTGCAGCAGAAACTGCCAAAGAAATCGTCTCCAGGTCACGCATCTCGCCAACGAGAATGACATCTGGGTCTTCCCGCAAGGCGGCTCTGAGGGCATTGGCAAAGCTCTTGGTGTCTTCCCCAACTTGACGCTGGTGGATTAGGCTCTTGATCGGTTCGTAGACAAATTCAATCGGGTCTTCAACCGTAAGAATATGCTCAGACCGCGTCAAGTTGATATTGTTGATCATAGAAGCTAGGGTCGTTGACTTCCCAGAACCTGTTGGTCCCGTCACCAGCACTAGTCCTCTCGGCTTTTCAGAGATTTCCCGGACAATGTCTGGTAAATTTAGGGTTTTCATGCTCGGAATCTTGGCAGAGAGCACCCGTAAACAAGCAGCATAAGTACCACGATCTTTGTAAACATTGACGCGGAAGCGAGCCAATCCCTTGACCCCATAGGAGCAATCGAGTTCCCAGTTCTGCTCTAGATTTTTGCGCTGGGTGTTGTTCAGCATGCCAAAGATCAGGCGCTGGCACTGCTCCGCCGTCAGTGGTTCGTGTTCCGTGGGTGTCAATTTTCCGTTAATGCGGATATATGGTGGTAGACCGGTAGAGAGGTGCAAGTCTGAGCCGCTTCTTTCGACCACTTGCTCCATTAGGTCTTCAATCATGTATTCCATCTTCTTATCTCCCTTGGTGATTAATTGTTGGATAAAGTCAGGAGTCAGGAGTCAGGAGTCAGGAGAAAAAACGCTCCCCATCTCCCCATCCCCCCCTCTCCCCCTCTCCCCCTCTCCCCCTCAGTCTTGAAAACGCGAAGTCATGCAGTAGGGGCACTCTAGCCACTCCGGTTTTAATTCTGCGTTACAAGTCCGGCACTCAAGAGAACTCTTGCGTTTCGCTTTCAGCTCTGCCTCAATGCCAGAATCAGTGAACGTCACGCGTTCTACTTCTTCTAGTGTTGTATGACCTTGACGCACTAATTCGAGACTGTAAGACAGTAAAGTCTTCATACCCTCTTCAACAGCCACTTCCTTGATGCGCTCTGTCGGTGCCCCTTCGGTAATTAAGCTTTGTAAGCGCTCAGTCATTCGCATCACTTCATAAACCCCACAACGTCCTTTGTAGCCAACACCGTTACAAGTTGAGCAGAGTTGGTCTCTGGCTTTGAATTCTTGAATTTCCTCCGGTTGCAGGGAATTAGCTTTGTAAAAGGTAATATCGACTCCTTGAGAAGTTTGAAGCCCGTAGCGGGCTAGTTCCGTAGTGCTGGGCGTATAAGAAACGCGACAGGCGGAACAAACGCGCCGCACCAAACGCTGCGCCAGGACACCAATCAAGGAACTGGAAATCATAAAAGGCTCAACGCCCATTTCATCCAGGCGCGCGATCGCACCAGCGGCATCATTTGTATGCAGCGTCGTCAGCACCAGATGACCAGTTAAGGCCGCTTCTATCGCCGTTTTTGCCGTTTCTTTGTCCCGCGTCTCACCCACCAAAATCACATCTGGGTCCTGCCGTAAGAAAGCTCGCAGTGCCTGGGCAAAATCCAGCCCTTTTTCCCGAATTACCTGTACCTGCGTCAGTCCGGGTAGGGTGTACTCGACCGGGTCTTCAACCGTACTGATATTGATGCCGGGACTGTTCCGTTCTGCCAGGGCGGAATACAGCGTCGTCGTTTTACCAGAACCAGTTGGCCCAGTCACTAAGATCAGACCAAAGGGACGACTGACCATATCCTGTACAATCTGCAGACTCGCCGGGTCGCCAATCAACTTGTCTAATCCGAGTTGTGTTACCGAGTTATCCAAAATCCGCAGCACCACCTTTTCCCCGTAGCGACTGGGTAAGGTATTGACGCGGAAGTCAATCTTACGGCCCTGAAATAGTCGGCGGATGCGACCGTCTTGGGGTAGACGCCGTTCGGCAATATCCAAGTTGGCGACAATTTTGAAGCGGGCTGTGACGGCCGGAATAATCTTCTTCGGCAGCGGCTCAAAAGCCTGATGTAGCACACTATCCTTGCGAAACCGAATGCGTAAGCTTTCTTCTTGTGGCTCAACATGAATGTCAGAAACTCCCTGTTGTAGTGCTTTGATGAGGATTTTGTTGACAAGGCTAATCACTGGGGCTTCCTCTTCGCCCTTCATAGCTTCACTCAGATCAGCATTGATCTCATCGGTATCGCCTTCTAAGGCTAGACTTTCTAGATCCTCTAAGTCTGACTTGACATCTACAGCCTTTTGGAGGTCAAGTTGCTTTTGATTTTCAATCTGTTGATCCAGGTATTTTGAGAGCAACTGCTGGTAGTCTTCCAACGTAATTATCATGCGTTGCAATCTCAGACCCTGGGAGCGCAGAATCCGGTTTAAATCATCCTGAGCGTCCAGATTATCCGGATCGACCATTGCCACTAACACCGAAGAGGGGTGAGTGCTGCTCTTTGATACTGGTACTAGGCGATGGCGACGGCAAATATCAATCGGGATGAGGCTATCAATCAGCTTTCTCACTTCAGTGGTGGCGATCCGACTGACTTCAAGGTCGAGGCATTCAACGCCATAGATAATTTTAAGTTCAAACAACTGCTGTTTCTTGTAAACCCTGAGCAAATCTGGTGGCAATTGCCGTCCAGTCAGCCCTGATACTACCTCCGGCAGAGATTTCCCGGACTTACGGCTTTCGCTCATAGCCTGCTTCATTTGGTCATTGTTGACATACCCCGCCGCGATCAGCTTGTTGCCGAAGGGATAAAAGTCGTTTTTGACGATCAGGGCACGTCGGATTGAGGATGAGGAGTAAGTCATAAAGGCCGAATATAGTGACCGATTACAGTATTCCCAAAAGTTTGGGTCAGAATTGCTATAGACAACAAGATTAGAACCTGAAATTTCGCCAACTCCAACCGCAAAATTTGGCGTTTAGTGCATCCTAGAAGAAGCAGGGTGAAATAGGTAAGCCTTGAAACGCAGTAAGAGAGCATCTGGAATTGGTGCATTATGATGGACGAGGAAAAGCAGATAAATAATCCAGAACACCGACAGGGTGACACTTTAGAGGAAAAGCGCGCAATGGCGAGCGACACAACAGCTCAAACGAATTTGAACGACGATTCCGAGGCAAACGCTCAAGTGGCAGCCTCACCTAATGAGTCATCGGCGAATACTGCCACAGTTAATGGCAATACCGACACAACGGCAGTCACGGACGAGGCTGAGTCCCAAGCAGCCTTATCAGAATTGTCCCAGCAGGTAGAGTCGCTAAAAGCAACTCTGGAAGACCGTAACAATCAATACATGCGGATGGGGGCAGATTTTGAGAATTTCCGCAAGCGTACGACAAAAGAAAAGGAAGACTTAGAGCAAAAGGTGAAACGCGACACGATCACTGAATTACTGCCAGTGGTTGATAATTTTGAGCGGGCAAAGTCGCAGCTTAGACCTCAAACCGACGCCGAGGTGAGTATTCACAAAAGCTACCAAAGCGTCTATAGGCAACTGGTCGATAGCCTCAAACGCCTTGGAGTCTCGGCGATGCGACCTAAGGGCCAGGAGTTTGACCCCAACTTGCACGAAGCCATAATCCGGCAACCTACGGATGAACATCCCGAAGGAACGGTACTAGAGGAGTTAGTACCGGGATATTTCCTCGGCGATCGCGTCCTGCGTCATGCGATGGTCAAGGTTGCTGCTGCTCCAGAGTCCGGGGTAGACTCAGAGGAAAATTCTCCAGGTCCGGTAGATAGTTAAGCAGAGTCAATGGCGCAGCACCGAGCCTAGCAGATTCGGTGCTTGCTGTATTGTCGCACCAACTCCATCAGCTAGAAAAACAATAGCGCGATCCAAGACATTTTAAAAACGCAACACTACCGCTAATCTATGGGAAAAGTCATTGGCATCGACTTAGGTACGACGAACAGTTGTGTTGCAATTTTGGAGGGGGGTCAACCGCTCGTCATCTCCAATTCAGAAGGTGGGAGAACGACTCCTAGTATTGTCGGATTTGGCAAGGTTGGCGACCGCCTGATCGGTCAACTGGCAAAGCGGCAGGCCGTGACCAATGCCGAAAATACAGTCTACAGTATCAAGCGTTTTATTGGTCGTCGCTGGGATGATACCGTAGCCGAAAGCGATCGGGTATCCTACAAGTGTGTCAAAGGCAGGGACGATACTGTTGATGTCCAAATTCGTGGACGTACCTACACCCCTCAAGAAATCTCTGCCATGATCCTGCAAAAGCTGAAGCAGGATGCGGAAAGCTTTTTGGGTGAAACCGTTAAACAGGCAGTAATCACCGTGCCAGCTTACTTCACCGATGCCCAAAGGCAGGCGACTAAAGATGCTGGCACAATTGCCGGACTAGAAGTGCTGCGTATCATCAACGAGCCTACCGCTGCTGCCCTCGCCTATGGATTGGATAAGCTTGATCAAGAGCAGCAGATTGTGGTGTTTGACCTTGGAGGCGGGACGTTTGATGTCTCAATTCTACAGCTTGGGGATCGAGTGTTTGAAGTCAAGGCGACCTCTGGAAACAACCACCTTGGTGGAGACGACTTTGACAACTGTATTGTGGACTGGATGATTTCTTGCTTCCAAGAACAAGAGAAAATTGAACTTTCCCTAGACAAAATGGCTCTGCAGCGTCTGCGCGAAGCAGCGGAAAAAGCCAAGATAGAACTCTCCAGCATGGGTGCAACCTCGATAAATTTGCCCTTTATCACAGCGGATGAGAAGGGACCAAAACATCTGGAGATGGAACTCACCCGCGCTAAATTTGAAGAAATGGTGAGTCACTTGGTTGAAAGTACCATCAACCCAATGGCTCAGGCTCTAAAAGACTGTGAGCTGAAACCCGCAGACATTGACCGGATTATTTTGGTAGGAGGTTCGACCCGAGTACCCGCTGTTCAAAAGGCAGTGCAAAAGTTTTTTAACGGCAAGACGGCTGAGCGCTCAGTGAATCCGGACGAAGCAGTGGCACTGGGGGCTGCCATCCAAGGTGGCGTGCTGGGTGGTAAGGTCGAGGATGTGTTGCTGTTGGATGTAACGCCGCTGTCGCTGGGAATCGAGACCTTAGGAGAAGTGTTCACTAAAATCATTGAGCGCAACACGACGATTCCTACCAGTAAATCCCAGGTGTTTTCCACGGCGACTGATGGGCAAACCTCGGTAGAAATTCAGGTCTTGCAGGGCGAACGAGCAATGGCTAAGGATAACAAGAGTCTAGGCAAATTTTTGCTAAGTGGGATTCCACCCTCTCCCCGTGGTGGACCTCAAATTGAAGTTGCTTTTGAGATCGACGTTAACGGTATTCTCAAGGCTTCGGCTCAAGATAAAGGCACCGGTCGGCAACAGAGTATTCGGATTACGAATACAGGCGGATTGAGTACCCAGGAAGTAGAAAAAATGCGGCGAGAGGCCGAAATGTATGCAGAAGAAGACAAGAGACGACTGGAACTGATTGAGCTGAAAAACCAGGCCGATACTCTATTCTACAGTTACGAATCAACCTTAAAAGATAACCAAGACTTTATCAGAGACGATCTCAAGGCTGAGGCAAGGGCGAAAATGTCGGCACTTCAATCGGTGCTCGCTGAGCCTACCAGCACCATAAAAGAGATCAAGCAGGAGTTGGATAATTTTCAGCAAGCGCTGTTCGCAATGGGTGCTGATGTGTACAAGCAAGCTAAGCCAGATGGGAATGCAGCTTCTTCAGCCTAGTCATGGTAAGCTAATCTGCACTTAAGTTACATATTTTTTGTGTAGGTGGGGAATGGGGAGTGGGCAGTGGGGAGTGGTTAAGAAGCTTGAACAAGCTCGTTTTAAGTCTTTCCCTACTCCCTATTCCCTACTCCCTACCTCAACAGGCAATCTTATTTGTTCTTCAGCTTACCTTCGGTCAGCCTTGCTGTGTTTGCGGTTCTTAGTCTAGATTAATTATGGAACCACTCAAAAAAGCTGTTTCTAACCTCTTAACTACCAACAAAGCAGCGCTTTATGGCTCGCGATTACTACGAAACTCTGGGTGTCTCTCGTGATGCTGACAAAGAAGAACTTAAGCAGGCCTACCGCCGCTTAGCCCGGAAGTATCACCCTGATGTGAATAAAGAAACCGGTGCCGAAGAGCGCTTTAAGGAGATTAACCGGGCTTACGAGGTGCTCTCGGAGCCAGAGCTGCGTGAACGCTACAACCGCTTTGGTGAGGCCGGCGTGGCAGCTGGAGCTGGGGCAGGTTACGGCGACATGGGCGACATGGGTGGCTTTGCCGATATCTTTGAAAGCTTCTTCAGTGGCTTTGCTGGCGGGATGTCGGGTCAAACCCAAAGGCGGCGCAGCGGTCCCGCCCGGGGTGATGATCTGCGGCTAGACCTGAAATTAGACTTTCGGGAGGCTGTTTTTGGTGGGGAAAAAGAAATTCGCATTTCTCATCTAGAAACTTGCGAAGTCTGTAGCGGCTCAGGTGCCAAGCCAGGAACTCGACCCCGCACCTGCTCAAGCTGTAGTGGGTCGGGTCAAGTCCGTCGCGTCACCCGAACACCCTTTGGCAGCTTCACCCAAGTGTCTGTTTGTCCTACCTGTAACGGTACAGGACAGATGATCGAGGAAAAGTGCAATACTTGCGACGGCAAGGGCGCGCATCAGGTGACGAAGAAGCTCAAGATCACTATTCCAGCTGGGGTAGATAACGGCACGCGCTTGCGGATTTCTTCAGAAGGGGACGCGGGTCAACGCAATGGCCCTTCTGGAGATTTGTATGTGTACTTATTCATCAATGAAGACGCCGAATTCCAGCGGGATGGCATTAACATCCTGTCTGAAATCAAAATCAGTTACCTACAGGCAATTTTAGGTTGTCGATTGGAGGTGAATACGGTAGATGGACCAGTGGAACATTTGATTCCAGCTGGAATACAGCCAAATACTGTGATGACGTTGGAAAATCGTGGTGTACCGAAGCTGGGGAACCCGGTAAGTCGAGGTGATCACCTGCTCACAATTTTAATTGATATTCCCACCCGAATTACCCCTGATGAACGGGAACTGCTGGAGAAGCTAGCAAAAATCAAAGGGGATCGCACTGGTAAAGGTGGTCTAGAAGGATTTTTGGGAAATCTGTTTCAGAGATGAGCAAAGAAGCCTCCCGATCAACTCCCAATGCTCAGATGGATCTGCGCGGCACCCCTTGTCCGCTTAATTTTGTGCGGACTAAACTCCGGCTAGAACAAATGGCACCGGGAGCCTTGCTAGAAGTGTGGCTAGATCCAGGAGAGCCAATCGAGCAGGTTCCTGATAGCCTGACAATGGCAGGTTATCAGGTTGAGCGAATTGAAGACTGCGCTAGTTACTTTACACTCAAAGTGCGGCGTCCCGTCGCTCCTACATGAGTTGGTCACCTGGTGAAGCTCAGTCGGGGGAACCAACGCCCCTAGTGGGTACGGTGATAGCAGTGCAGGCGAACTACTATCGAGTACGCTTAGATTCTCATCCCCTTGCCCCTTCTCCGGGCGGGCACAAGGCACCGCCCCTACTCCCCCATCTCCTCTGCACTCGCCGCTCACGCCTGAAAAAAATTGGGCAACAGGTTATGGTGGGCGATCGTGTGGAAATTGAAGAACCAGACTGGGCTGGTGGAAGAGGCGCGATCGCACAAGTCCTACCCCGCCAAACTGAACTCAGTCGCCCACCTGTCGCTAATGCCAACCAAATCCTGCTGGTCTTTGCCTTGGTAGACCCGCCGCTGGACGCCTATCAGCTGAGTCGATTTTTAGTTAAAGCCGAATTAACTAGCCTGGAGGTCTGCCTGTGCCTCAATAAAAGTGATTTAATTACAGCTGTTGAGCTGCAACAAGAGCGCGATCGCATCCATTGTTGGGGCTATCAGCCCATATTCATTAGTGTCAACACCGGTATGGGTTTGGCGGAACTGAGTGTCCATCTGAAGCAGAAAATTACCGTCCTTGCTGGTCTTTCGGGTGTCGGCAAGTCTAGTCTGATCAATAAAGTGATTCCAAGCGTCAATTTGCGTGTGGGAGAGGTCTCTGGCAAGCTCAGTCGGGGCCGTCACACTACCCGTCATGTAGAACTATTTGAGCTACCATCAGGTGGACTGTTGGCAGATACCCCTGGCTTCAACCAACCAAACCTCGACTGTATGCCTGGGGATTTAGTGTATTGTTTCCCAGAAGCACGGCAACGGTTAGCCGTTGCTAAGTGTCAGTTCAGTGATTGTTTGCATCGAGATGAGCCAAACTGCGCCGTTCGAGGGGACTGGGAACGTTACGAACACTACTTGGACTTTCTGGAAGAGACGATCGCGCGCCAAGAGCATCTGAACCAACAAGCCGATCCAGAATCTAGCCTGAAGCTAAAAACAAAAGGCAAAGGTCAGAGCCAGTACGAACCCAAGCTGGAAACTAAAAAATACCGTCGGGTTTCCCGTCGGAGTCAACAGCAGGCACTTCAGGAGTGGTATCAAGACGCCGAATAACGATGAAAATACCGAGGGCGCACGCTAATCTAAAAAGCAAATGAGTGCTACGAGAGTGAAAAAGATCCTTCTTATCGTCCATCAAGAAAACTCTAATCCTGGGCTGGTTGGACGAATATTGCGCGAGAGAGGCTACGAGCTAGATATCCGTTGCCCAAGTCTGCAGGAAGCACTGCCCACTACGATGGACAATCACGATGGCACAGTGATTTTCGGTGGTCCGATGAGCGCTAATGACAGCGAGACACTACCATTTATCCGTACGGAACTTGACTGGATTCCGACGGCTCTCGATGCTAACAAACCGTTCCTCGGGATTTGCCTTGGGGCCCAATTGTTGGCTCGCGTGCTGGGTGCAACAGTAGCACCACACCCGGAAAACAAAGTTGAAATCGGTTATGTGCCAATAGTGCCGACAATCGCTGGAGAGATTTACTTCAACAGCTCAATCTATGTCTACCACTGGCACAATGAGGGCTTTGAGCTGCCGCAGGGTGCAGTTTTGCTAGCTGTTGGCAAGACTTTTATCAATCAGGCATTTCGCTACGGCGATGCTGCTTATGGACTACAGTTTCATCCGGAGATGACAATAGACATGATAGATAAGTGGACGACTCTGGGAGCTGAGCATCTGAAACCGCCTGGAGTTCAATCACGCGATGAGCAGATGCAGCAGCACACTCTCTATAAACTGGCAGTTGAGGACTGGCTCAAAGGATTTCTTGCTCGATGGCTGAGGATTAAGCCAGCAGCACCACCGATAGCAGCCTAAAATTAAGAATAATTACTCAAAGAGGATTTTATGGCTCCCAAAGTCGAAATTTACACTTGGAGAACCTGCCCGTACTGCATCAGTGCCAAGGACTTGCTGAAAAGGAAGGGTGTTGAGTTTATCGAATACAGCATTGATGGGGATGAGGCAGCAAGGTCCCAGATGGCTCGAAGAGCGAATGGGCGACGCTCTGTGCCTCAGATTTTCATCAACGACAAACATATTGGTGGTTGCGATGATACTTACGCCCTAGAATCGCAAGGCAAGCTTGAACAACTCCTAGCATCCACCGAAGCAGTATAGACTACTGAAGTGCTATGCTGTCGTTGATTTAACGGTCGAATTCTTTGTACAAGTTGCAGAACAAAAGCGCAAGAGCCAGTAAGCGTGAAATTTGCTTTTATTATTGATCCCATTCATCAGCTCGACCCGGGTCACGATACCAGCGTGGCCCTTATGGAAGCATCGCAATCTCTAGGACATGAAGTTTGGGTAACTCAGGTTAACCTATTAAGTGTGGTGGAGAGCAAAGCGTGGGCTGTATTAGAGCGGCTACATCTGAAGCCAGTGCAGCTGGTAGAGGGGCGTTGGGTAGCGGAAGAGCCTTGGTATGAGTTGAGCGATCGCACCGTCGGGCCTCTAGAAGCTATGGACGCCGTGTTCATGAGGACAGATCCGCCTGTAACGGTTCCTTACCTTTATGCCACCTACATTTTGGATTACATCAATCCAGCGAACACCCTAGTTATCAACAATCCCCAAGGGGTGAGGGCGGCAAATGAAAAAATGTATGCCCTCCAATTTACACAGGTGATTCCAGAAACTATTGTTAGCGCGGATAAGCAGTTCATTCGGCAATTTGTCGAGTCAAAAGAAGCAGCGATTCTGAAGCCGCTGGGAAATAAGGCTGGGGAAGGAATTTTGTTTTTGTTACCGGGCGATCGCAACTTCAACTCTATTGTTGAACTCAGTACGCTCCAAGGCAGAGTGCCAGTTATGATTCAAACCTACTTAAGCGCCGCTAAGGAGGGAGACAAGCGAATTATTCTGCTGAATGGGGAACCGATTGGTGCCCTCAACCGAATTTCTACGGGTAGTGAATTTCGCAATAACATGGCAGCGGGCGGCACCGTGGCCAAGACCGAAATTACCCAGCAAGAGCAGATCATGTGTGCTCAGCTAGCCCCAACACTGCGAAAGGATGGCTTATTTTTCGTTGGTATTGATGTTATCGGTGGCTATCTCACCGAAATTAACGTTACCAGTCCTACCGGAATTCGGGAAATAGATCGACTAGAGGGTACTCGTCTGGGGGAACAGGTGATTCAATGGGTGGCAGATAGAAAGTGAGGGGACGAGGGAGTGAAGTCCACGCACGCCCCATCTTCGTTAAGAGCGTGGGAAGCGCCGCCGTTGGAGAAACTCAGGAATGTCCAATCCGGGTTTTTCTTTGGGTTCAACAGTCGGTGGGGTGGGCTCCGGTGCCGGTATCGCCGGTTGTGGCGTCTTAGATACTACCCTCACGGAGGGCATTGGGGCAGATTGAGTTTCACCAGTAAATCCCGTGGCAATGACTGTGATTTTGATTTCACCTTGGAGTCTGTCATCAATTACTGCACCAAAGATAATATTTGCATTGGGATCAACCACTTCATAAATCGTCTCTGCCGCTGTATTTACCTCATGCAGGGTGAGATCGCTGCCGCCAGTAATATTAAAGACAACGCCTCTGGCGCCTGCAATTGATGACTCCAATAAGGGAGAGGAAATAGCAGTATTAGCTGCTTCTCTAGCCCTTGACTTACCAGAACCAATCCCAATCCCCATCAAAGCTGACCCCGCATCTGCCATAATGGCTCGAACATCTGCAAAGTCAACATTGACCAGACCCGGGATCGTTATGATATCTGAGATTCCTTGCACCCCTTGACGCAGAATGTCATCTGCAAACCGAAAAGCTTCTTGCACCGGCGTTTGTTCAGAAATTACCTCTAGCAGCTTATCGTTTGGGATCACAATGAGTGTGTCTACACGGCTTTGCAGTAACTCAATGCCTTGTTCAGCTTGACCCATGCGGCGTCGTCCCTCGAAGATAAAGGGACGTGTTACTACTCCGACAGTGAGAGCGCCCAGTTCTTTCGCGATTTCTGCCACAATTGGTGCTGCACCTGTGCCTGTGCCACCACCCATCCCAGCCGTGATAAAGACCAAGTCGGCATTCTCTAAAGCGGCGGCAATCTCGTCACGCGATTCCTCAGCTGCCTTCTGACCAATGGCAGGATTGCCGCCTGCTCCCAACCCCCGCGTCAGCTTTTGTCCAATTTGTAACCGTCTGGAGGGTGAGGCTTGGGTCAGAGCTTGAGCATCAGTGTTGATTATCCAAAACTCAATCCCAGCTACATCACTAGCGATCATGCGATTGACAGCATTACCGCCACCGCCACCTACACCAATGACTTTAATATTAGCGACCCGACCAGGCACAATATCGTCAGCCCAGTTATCTTCGTCCGGATACCCCTTCCTATCATGGTTTTGACCTAAGTGAAGCGCGGAGCTATTAAAGGGATTAGCGGAATTCATTGTCGCTGATAGTGTTGGCTGCCCTAGAGATTGGGAGCTTTGATCAACAGGCCCGGATTTATTATTAAGCGTCATTGGAATCAGTAAGGTTATATAGACGTCTTTGATTAAGGCGAGATTTGGCTAAGAGTTTACTTTAGATTGACATTTCCACCCATTTGTCATTTTGCTTGTCGCCTTAAGAACGACCTGCTCTAATTAGCGGGAGGAAGAGTTTGGCACTTGAGTATTGACTCCAAGAATAACGCGAAAACTCCTTTTGCTTCATCTAATTTCGGGCAATAAAGGAGCGAGTTGGCGGTGTAGCTCTGTTTCCCAAGCGAGTTGGCGGTGTAGCTCTGCTTCCCAAGCGAGTTGGCGGTGTAGCTCTGCTTCCCGCCAAACTCGCGTGCCAAACTCGCGTACCAAATTTGCGTACCAAACTCGAACGCCAACTCGCTTAGTAGTTTTGGCGCTAGAATTGTGATCTGCATAACATTGTTATGCTCATATCAAAATTGACGGTTATATTGCACAACATTACCAGATGTAATGCGTTGATAAAGAGGTTATTTGAACCTCTTTTCTAAATATGTGCTGGAGGAGCTTTCTATACTGAAAATTTTCGAGCGGTTAATCTTGATAATATTACATTTTTGTCTAACTTATGGAGTAGCTGATTTTACATTATCGTTGCTCTGGTTCATTTGTACTGAAGGATAATCGGGATTTTTGAGATCAATATAGGCAAGTTGACTAGGATTCAAATGTGCGGGGAGTTGCCGCATTCCAGCGAGTACTTTGAGTTGCTCAGGCAACCGGGAACTATAAGGACCAAGGTGCACAATCCCCAGCTCAGTTTTCAGAATTAGATTAGCTGGTTCTTGGCAATCAATCTCAGCAACTTTAATCGGACTGTGACTTACCGCTTGATAAAGGTGAGACCAGTAGGGACGATATTGCTCTGGCAGGCCAACGACTTTGAGGCTGGGGAACTCTGTGGTGTTAGACAGGGAGGTGTAACTCTGGATCGACATGAATACGCCATTCTCATCCAGCAAACCTATTGATGTTCTTGCAGTTGAGCTGGAAGTACTTTTTGGGAGCAAGGTTTGAGCAATGGCCACGGGTACTCGTTCCTCAATTTGGACAGTTATTCCGGGAGGAAAGAGTTGACGGGTGACGGTTGCATCAGCAATGGCAGGCTGCGACTCCAGAGAACGTGCGATCGCTTCCGGTTCGATTTGTAGTAACCACTGAGGGTAGGACAAAGGTAGAATCGACCGAATTGCCTGAGCAGAGAGAAAGCGATTGCCCACAATCACTATTTGGTTAGGTTGGCGTAGCACCCAAATCGGTTGGAGCGTCCCCCAGCCTAAACCACCTAAGAGACTACTAACGGCTAACGTTCGCCAGAAAGCCTGAAGACGCATTCGACGTCGCTGGGTCAAGTCTGATTGTTCAATGCTAGTCATCCTAACCCTTCAATGGTGAGACTACAAAGCAATTGGCTTGCTTGTTCTGATTTACTGTACACAAAGCTTAGTCAAAGATTCAACTTAGAATTTTTGGTTGAATTGCAAATTCAGAACCCAAAATTACTCGGTTTGCGATCCCACAGCTGCAATGTTTGAAGGATTAGCCTTTAGTGGGAGCTTTCTCCTCCCCTGCCCTCCTACCCTCCTGCTCCCCTGCTAAGAGTGCCCCCCCTGCTCCCCTGCTCCCCTGCTCTCCAGTAGCCTCTGCTGAAAATTTTACCAAGAAGGATTGCAGCTTCATGCGCTCGATGTAAGGCCAGCCACCTTTGGCCTCAATATCTTTTAGCAGCGTGTAGAGCGCCTGGCGGTTATCTGGTAAAGACGCTTGAAAAATCCCATCCCGAAGCTCTCGATGCATATCCTCTAAGTGCCGCAGTAAAGCCAAAAGAGCCAGGCTATCTCCCTGACAATCTTGGGCAAAAGCATAAACAGCAGTGGCAATAGCTTGCAGTTCATACTGCCATTGTCCTGACTCAAATTCGGTGCTGCTTTTCATCTAATTTTCCCGATGGATACTCCCTGTACTCGCGTCCGATCTTAGCTGGCATGCCTAGCAAGCACGAAATTAATCAGTTAAGGTTCCAGGACAACTCCCTGATATTAAAGAATCATCTACGTTTATTTGCCAACTTGTTTCAAGGAAAATGCTACCAACCGGTGTAAAATACTGTATTGAGCTTTTGAGTCTTCGTGAGGCGTAACCCCTCGCCTCAAGGAGATTTCAAGCAGTAGCTCTCTCGCACTTAATTAAATAAAGCTCAATCTGAGCTAGATTTTCAATAGCACTGAGATGGATTTTTACAAGTTAGATATTGGATTTAGAAATTGAGGTTGACCATGAGGTATCGCGCTTTAATTGTTGCACTCCTGGCTTTGTGCCTAGGGGTACTAACTGCTTGTAGTGAAGGTCCGAAATCTGAGGGTAGAGAATTGCTCACCTATGACCAGATTAGAGGCACTGGCCTTGCCAACAAATGTCCGCTACTGGCAGAAACGACTCGCGGCTCCATCCCGATTGATGCCAGTCAGTCCTATGTATTGAAAGAGTTGTGCTTGGAGCCAACTACTTTCTTCGTCAAAGAAGAACCTGCCAACAAACGTCAAAAAGCAGAATTTATTGCTGGCAAATTGTTGACACGGAATACCTCCTCCATTGAGCAAGTGCAAGGCAACCTGAAAATAAACGATGATGGTAGCCTGACCTTCCTTGAAGCAGATGGACTGGACTTCCAAGCCATCACTGTTCAAATGCCTGGAGGTGAGCGAGTGCCTTTCCTGTTCACAGTTAAAGATCTGATTGCTCAAACCCAACCGAACATGACCAGTATTAACGCCTCGACGGACTTTGAAGGCGAATTTAAGGTCCCCTCCTATAGGGGAGCTGCTTTCCTTGATCCCAAAGGTCGTGGCGTTAATACTGGCTATGACAATGCGGTGGCACTCCCTGCCCAAGCAGATAGTGGAGCACTCAGCCGAGCTAATGTCAAGCAGGCTGGAAGCCTGAAGGGTCGAATTTCTCTCCTAGTTGCCAAGGTGGATAACGCCACGGGCGAAATTGCTGGCACCTTCTTGAGTGAACAACCCTCGGATACTGATTTGGGTGCGGCTGAACCCAAGGAAGTTAAGATTCGTGGTTTGTTTTACGGTCGGATTCAACCAGCATCACAGGCGTAAGTAGGGTGTAGTTCTCCTGTTCTTCGTCAAAAAGGGGGCATTTTGCCCCTTTTTTATTGCCTTGTGGCATTTAGATAAATCGGGCTGTACGGGTTTATCACTAGAACGAACCCTCAACTTCGGACAAATTTCAGTGGAATTTCGGTAGTGACAATTGAAGAAAAGTTATTACTCTTGATGGTTGACGGCGTTGTCAGACGCAGTAGTAAAGCTACCATTACTTGCTGGACCAACAATCATGGTGCTATCGGATAGCCTAGTTAATAACGAACTGAAGCGTGAGAGCGCGACTCTGCTGCGAGACTATCAGCAGTCTCGCTCTGCAACTATTCGTAACCATTTGGTCAAACTTCATTTTGGACTGGTGAGAAAAGAAGCCCACTACTGGAGCAATCAATGCACTGAGAACTATGATGACCTGCTTCAAGTGGGCTCCTTAGGCTTGATTCTGGGGATTGAACGGTTTGATCTGTCTAAGGGGTATGCCTTTAGCTCATTTGCCATCCCCTACATCCGCGGTGAAATTCAACACTACCTCCGGGATAAAGGTGTTACGGTGCGAATTCCTCGGCGCTGGCTGGCGCTATACCAACAGGGAGTGGGAATTTCACGCGATTTCCGGCGGCAGTACAACCGTCAACAGACCGATTCTGAAGTAGCAGCAGCGCTCTTAATTTGTCCAGCCGAATGGCAGGAAATTAAACTAGCGTGGGCTAATCGCGCCCCCTTGAGCTTGGATATGCCGGTGCAGGATGCAGAAGAAGGAGCAACTTGCTTAGGAGAAATGGTTCCTGATGCCCAGTATCGCAGCTTCGAGCTGGCGCAAGAAGACCAGATTAGCCTGCAACAAGCTTTGGTTCAGTTAGAAAAGCGAACCCACGAAGTCCTAGAATTTGTGTTTTTATGTGACTTAACCCAGAAAGAAGCAGCAGAACGTTTAGGCATTAGTGTAGTCACGGTTGCTCGTCGGGTTAAAAAGGGGCTGGATTTGTTGAAGCATTTAATGGTTGGAGCAGAAGATTAATATCGTCTCCGTTTAATTACCCGGGCTTACTAGTTAGCTGACATCAAACCGCTGCATGTGGTACAGTCAAACTTGTGCAGTTTTGACTGATATCTACAGATATCACACACCGCCCTTACTGTTTTGGCCTAATGCATAAACAGGAAACGGCAGCTTATGTAGCGCAGTTCTAGTAAAGCTTTTGGGGAAAGGGCAATGTGCCGACTTTCAACGATGGCGTTTGTGGGAATGCTTTGTTTGACAACGGTTGGATGTGGCGGGCAGGGTAATGGAGTAAGCAATGTTCCCAAGCCGTCTGCCACACCAGTGGTTGAAAAACAAACTACGGTTAAACAGGTTACTAGTGTGGCAACGGTGACTCAGCAACCGGCTAGTACAACTCCCTCGTCTGGCTTAATTCAACCAACTAATCCCCAGGAGCGGGCAAAACAAGTGGCAAAAGGGCGGAAAGACCCGTTTGCCGTTCTTCCCGGTCAGTTGGTTGCGACACCGACGGTCGCTACGACCCCAAAAAGTGTTCCCCGACTACCCAACCCACCTGTGGCAGTCGTTTCTCCAAGTAAAATCGCAGCAGGACCGATAAACCCCATTGCGGCCAATCGTTTGCCACCCGCACCGCCAGTTTTACCACCAGCACTACAACCGGATTTGGCCAAAGGAGTTACTGTAACTGGTGTGGTTCAAGTTGGTAACGAAACTCAGGCAATAATCAAAGTACCGAATGAGACGACGAGCCGATACGTTCGGGCGGGACAGTGGCTATCGAACGGGCAAGTGCAGGTCAAACGGATTGACATGAATGGAGGCTCTGATCCGGTTGTGACTCTGGAGCAATACGGCGTTGAAGTTAATAAAGCGGTAGGGGCAGGAACACAAACAGGTAAAACCACAGCCGGTACGCCGACCCCAACGCCCGCAAACCCGCGTTCTTCAGAAGATTGATGATGCAGACAAGGCAAGAAAATCGATTGAAGTATGAAATTCAATTTTCCAGTCTGCCCTTAGCGGTTTATCGGGAGATAGCTGCCCATCTACGTCAGGTGGAAGGGGTAGAAACAGGCCTCTACCCAGCACAATTTCAGCAGTTTGGTTACAACCAAAGCCAGGTGGGAGGCTTATGGATTCAGTACGCCCAAACAGCTGGTCTAGAGAGTCGGCAGCGAGTAGATCAGATTTTGGCATACTATCAGAATCGTTACGGTGCATAAAATGATTCATGGGCGCAATTCAAGCTTTACGTGGCACACGGGATATTCTGCCCGATGAAGTGGGTTACTGGCAACGGGTGGAAACAGCCGCGCACGATATTCTAACTAGAGCGACTTATCAAGAAATTCGTACCCCTATTTTTGAACAGACGGCGCTGTTCGAGCGCGGCATTGGCGAAGCGACCGATGTGGTGGGGAAAGAAATGTATACCTTCTGGGATCGGGGCGATCGCTCTATTACCCTGCGCCCGGAAGGAACAGCTGGAGTGGTGCGAGCATTGATTGAACACAGTCTGTATACCCAAGGCGGAGTTCAGCGCCTGTGGTACACCGGCCCTATGTTCCGCTACGAACGTCCACAGGCAGGGCGGCAGCGGCAATTTCACCAGTTGGGGGTGGAGGTGTTAGGAAGCGCCGATCCCAGGGCAGATGCTGAGGTGATTGCAGTCGCCACGGAACTGCTCCAAACACTAGGTTTGAAGAATTTACAACTATACCTGAACTCGGTCGGAAACCTAGAAGACCGGCAGCATTATCGGCAAGCACTGGTGGACTACTTGACGCCCTACAAAGAGGAGTTGGACCCAGACTCGCAGGAGCGTTTGATCCGCAATCCCTTACGGATTTTAGACAGTAAGGATAACAGGACACAAGAAATTGCTAGAAATGCTCCTAGCATCCTGAATTATCTCAGCTCCGACTCTCAACGGCACTTTGATCAAGTGCAGCAGCTGTTGAGTGATTTGGGAATTGACCACCAGTTGAACCCACGGCTAGTGCGAGGTTTAGATTACTACACCCACACTGCTTTTGAAATTCAGTCCGACGATTTAGGAGCGCAGGCAACGGTCTGTGGCGGCGGTCGCTACGATGGGCTAGTATCTCAGTTGGGTGGACCGAATACGCCAGCTGTGGGCTGGGCGATCGGTCTGGAACGCCTAATTCTGCTGCAACAGCTGCAATCTCCCCCGGCGTCAGTGCTGGATTTCTACCTGGTTTCGAGAGGCTGCACAGCTGAAGCCCAAGCACTTGTGCTGTCTCAACGGCTGCGTCAGGCTGGGTTTAGTGTTGAACTAGATTTGAGTGGCAGTGCCTTTAAAAAACAGTTCACACGGGCAGATCGTAGTGGTGCCGTTGCTTGCTTGATTGTGGGAGATCAGGAGGCAGAAAACAAAACTGTTAAGCTCAAGTGGATGGCATCCTCGGAACAACTGGCGATCGCTCAAGCTGAGCTGCTGGCAATGACGGACCAACTCCGCCACCAAATTAATTCTTGTAGAGCATCTGAATAGCGCTGAACAATTTGCAGTAAACTCGTTTTTGATCATCTTGTTATTCCAATGGGAAATTTGACTATGTTGTTTTCAACCTTGTTTCCAGCTTCATATTTACCCGCCTTCCTAGTTCCCCTAAGCTGCCTAGTTTTTCCAGCGGTGGCTTTTGCCTTATTTTTCCTGTACGCTGAACGCGAAGATGCCCCGACGGGGAACTAATACTTAGTTGCGTCCTGTCGTCGAGAACTAAGATAAAAAACCGCCTGTCTCCAGGAGACAGGCAGTTTTTTACCCAAAATTGTTAGTTTTTTTGCCAGAGACTTCATACTTCTGGCGAACGGCTACTTGACCTAAACAGGGCCTCGATTACAAAGAGGAACCCATATGGGTGTAAGAACCATAAAAGAAAATACCCACCACGGTGATCACACCTAGTCCGGCGATCGTGGCGACGATCCACAAAGGAATCTTTCCAGTTCCAGACACAACTCTTTTCTCCTTAACGTTGGCAACAAATCAACTTGGTTAAATGATGACTATCAAAATTAACACGCTTTGGTTCCAGTTAGTTAAAGAAATAACTGGAAAACAATATACCCAGAACAAAAACCAGTAGTAGTCCTAGGTAAAGTGACGTCCGGTTTAATTCAACCGGCTGCTGATTCGGATTAGGCGATCTTTCTGGCATTGGTTTCTCCTAGCGCTGAATAAACTGCATGGAAGCGATCGCGCCCAAAAAGAAGACTGTTGGCACAGCCAGGGTATGAACCGCAAGCCATCTCACTGTAAAAATGGGATATTGAACCGGTTGATTGACGTTAGTATTGCTAGTCATGATTTCAAACTACTTATTATTAAGAAACTTGTCAATTTGTTGTTTCCCTTCAAAGCGATCTTTCACAATTGGCAATTCTTGCCGTGTTGGTGTGAAATACTCATTAGGCCGAGGCGTCCCAAACACATCATAGGCTAGACCGGTGCTAACAAATAACCAACCGGCAATAAACAATGCGGGGATAGTGATACTGTGAATTACCCAGTAACGAACACTAGTAATAATGTCCGAAAACGGACGTTCTCCGGTAGTACCCGACATTCAGATTTCTCCTTTAACAACCATTGCTAACAAAACCATTATCCTATGAAACCCTATAAAGAGTCAAAAGAAGGGGTCAGGGATCAGGGATCAGGGTTGGAGGAAAACCTGAAACCCAAGGTTCATTCCTTGCCGTTTATAGTTAGCATTCTTTCCCTAGCCCCCTTTCCCTAGCCCCTGACCCCTCTTATTAAGCCGCCTCAACCGGTGCTTGGTATCTGAGCAAAACGCCGCGTTGACCAATGATAAATCCCTTCTCAGGCGCAAGAAAGAGAATTTTGTAAAGGTTGGAGGGAACTCCTTCAACCTCACGGTCTTTTTGCCAAGTCTTGCCACCATCCAAACTGCACAGCAAATTACCGCTACCGCCACTTACCCAAATTTCATTGGGCGTCCGGTATGCTAAATCGAGTAAGCCCCAGCTAGTGGAAATTTCTGGATATTGAGCTTCTTCCCATTCATCGGGTTTCTCAGGGTTAGTGAACTGAATTTGACCGCCCCGCGCCAGCATCCACAGCCGCCCATCTTGACCAAAACCCATATTTTGGACGCGCCGAGAGCTATTGCGGTTATGGGGTTCCCAAGCATCCTGCCCTGGTTCCCAAGAGGAGTAGAAGTTGCCCTTGGCGGAAACTGCTAGATATTTGCCATCTGGGGAGCGAGCGATATTGCGCAGCACACCGACCGCTTCTTGCACCATCGCCTTCCAGTTTTTGCCCCCGTCTGTCGTCCGGTATATGGCTCCTATATCGGTAGTCATTTCCGCCGACTGCGGTCCCAGCGCCACGATGGTCTTGGGGTTACCTGGTAGTTTTTCACTTAGCGGCACGCTTGACCATGAGCTACCCGCATCGCTGGTGTGGAAAAGGATAGAAGGCTGTCCCGCAATCCACCCTTCAGAATCTGCAAAACTTACAGAAGAAAAGAGGTACTTCTGATCCCCCAGATCTAAACCTTTAGGCTGCCAAGTCTGTCCTCCGTCTGTTGTTTCTAAAATCGTTGAATTGCTGCCCACTAACCAGCCGTGCTGGAAGTTATCACCAAAATCGATGTCCTCTAGATTAGCGTTTGTTGGCACAGAAAGAACTTGCCAGGGGTTGTAGCTGAGGGAGGGTGTTTTACTACAACCGACACACAGTATGACAACCGCTAATAGGAAGACGACTCGTTGCCAAAGTTTTAAAGGTAAATGCATTAGTATCTGTAAAGTGAAAGACACAACCCTTGCGGTTACCCCATAGGCGGGTTTTATTGTAAACCGTAAAGACTCATAAACAGCAAGAAGCCGAGGGCCAAGCCACCAAAAATCAAGAGATTCTTCTGCGTCGGCGTTAGTTTGTTAACACCCAAACCATAGGTAAGATTTTCTTTAAAACCAGACTCCTTACCTACAGGACCGATGCTGCGGAACTGGGAAGTTCTGGCACCACAAACTGGACAGCGCCAATTCGGCGGCAGTTCTGCAAAGGGCGTTGCTGGTTCAACTTGATGCTTGCTGTCTCCCTTATCGGGTTCATAAACGTAGCCACAGGCAAGGCATTCGTAGCAGTCTAACACTTGGGTTTCAACAGCTGGTTCGCTCATGGCTTAGGCAAAATAGAGTATTGATGGTCAATTCTTAAATATACGTTAAAAATTATGACACAGAAGGAGTCAGGAGTCAGGAGCCAGGAGTCAGGAGCCAAAATAGAGCCTGTGTGACTAGCAGGTAAATGGGGGCCTCAAGCCCTTGGATTTGTTTGTCCGTGAAAAAAAGAAGAGTATCCGTAGTGCTACCCCCAGATTCATCCATTAAGTTCCTCCTGACTTCTGACTCCTGACTCCTTATTAGGTAGATATAATGTAAAAGTAAGTAACAAAGTTATTTACACCAACGGTAGTTAAACATCGTGTTTGTCCTTAGCGGCTACGAGTACCTTTTAGGCTTCCTACTAGTGTGTAGCCTAGTTCCGGCTCTTTCTCTTTCGGCCTCCAAGCTCCTGCGGCCTAGTGGTCGCAGCCCAGAGCGGCGCACCACTTACGAATCCGGCATGGAACCCATTGGGGGAGCCTGGATTCAGTTCAATATTCGTTACTACATGTTCGCGCTTGTCTTCGTAGTCTTTGATGTGGAGACGGTGTTCTTATATCCCTGGGCAGTTGCCTTTCACCGCCTTGGACTGTTGGGGTTTGTTGAAGCCCTGATTTTTATTGCAATCCTTGTCATTGCCCTTGTCTACGCATGGCGTAAAGGAGCCCTAGAATGGTCATGAATCCCAACACGAAAAACCAAAACACTGCTTTGGAGCAGCAGAAAGACCGAATCATTAGCCCAAGTGAGCGTCCTAAGGTCACGCATGACCTCTCTGAGAACGTTATCTTAACTACGGTTGATGATCTTTACAATTGGTCCCGGCTTTCCAGCCTGTGGCCCTTACTGTTCGGCACTGCCTGCTGCTTTATTGAGTTTGCGGCGCTGATTGGCTCTCGGTTTGACTTTGACCGGTTTGGTCTAATTCCCCGTTCCAGTCCCCGGCAAGCCGACTTAATTATTACTGCCGGAACGATCACAATGAAAATGGCACCGGCGCTAGTGCGTCTTTATGAGCAGATGCCAGATCCAAAGTACGTGATTGCCATGGGAGCTTGCACAATTACCGGCGGGATGTTTAGTGTTGATTCTCCCACTGCCGTCCGAGGAGTCGATAAACTAATTCCTGTGGATGTCTACTTACCCGGTTGTCCGCCGCGCCCAGAAGCAATTATGGACGCCATCATCAAGCTGCGCAAGAAAATAGCGAATGAGTCGATTCAGGAGCGGGGTCAAATTAAGCAAGTGCATCGCTACTACAGTACTACTCACAACATGAAAACTGTAGAGCCAATCTTGACCGGAAAGTATTTGCGCTCAGAGACTCGCCAAGCAGCGCCTAAGGAATTGACGGAGGCAATGGGAACACAGATACCAGCGTCGCTTCAACCAGCAGAGAAGGAGAAGGTTAGCCGTGGCTGAAGAATCGAAACCAGCAGCGCCTGAGGCGACTGACCAAGCGGAAGCCTCTGGGCTAGTAGAAGCGGGTAAGGTTTCTCGCTGGTTGACCGAAAATGGCTTTGAGCATGATTCATTAGCGGCCGATCATCGTGGCGTCGAAATCATTAAGGTCGAGCGCGATTCCCTGCTTTCCATGGCAACAGCGCTCTATGCTTCCGGATTTAACTATCTAGAGTATCAAGGTGCCTACGATTCAGGGCCGGGACAGGACTTGGTTAGCGTCTATCACTTGATTAAAATGAGTGATAATGCAGATCGGCCGGAGGAGGTGCGATTGAAGGTGTTCCTGCCACGGGAAGACCCTAGAGTCCCTTCAGTGTACTGGATCTGGAAGACAGCAGACTGGCAAGAGCGAGAGTCCTTTGATATGTTCGGCATTGTCTACGAAGGACACCCGAACTTGAAGCGGATTTTGATGCCAGAAGATTGGGTGGGTTGGCCTTTACGGAAGGATTATGTCTCACCTGACTTCTACGAATTGCAGGATGCCTATTAGTTCAGGGGCGTCTATTTAGTTGTAATTGCGACTTTCGGCCCCTCTACCTAATCAGTAGGGGGGCGCTTTTTGAAAACAACTCACCCTAACCGAGCTACATCTTGCCGTGCTGCATTACTTCTTGCAGGTGGTGGCGAACCTCCTGGGCATGCTGCATGTCAGCCTGCTGTAACTTCTTGAACAGTTCTACACAGGGTTGAGAATCCTTTGCCTGCGCGTCTTGGATGTAAGTTTCATAGGCCTTAAGCGCTTCCCCTAGGTTATGTAACACTGTGAGCAAATCATACTCAAGGTCGCTGATGGGTGAATTGACTTTATCAGACACGGATTTAACCTCCACTAGGATTGCTAATCAACTTTTACTCGACCTTAGGAGCGTAATTCATCTGCCAAAAGACTATGACTATAGATATCTTAGAACCAAATTTTTGTCACGTGGTTGACTCTATCCTGAAACCCTTTCAACGTTTTGGCGTCCATCTCGGCTTAGAGCGAATTCAGCAGTTATTGGTTGATCTGGGCAATCCGCACTTCTCGGTACCTGTAATTCACGTAGCTGGGACAAACGGTAAAGGCTCTGTTTGTGCCTACCTATCTTCGGTGTTGACTCAAGCGGGCTATCGGGTAGGACGCTATACTTCCCCCCATTTAGTAGATTGGACTGAACGCATTTGCCTCAACGAACAGCCTATTTCATTTGAACATCTGCAACAGCTGCTGCTACAAGTCCAGGACGGCGTCGAGCGGGCAAGTTTGAGAGACCCCAAAGAGTTACCTACCCAGTTTGAAGTCATCACGGCAGCGGCTTGGCTGTGTTTTGCCCAAAGTAGAGTGGATGTAGCAGTGGTGGAGGTGGGATTGGGAGGCCGTTTGGATGCGACGAATGTCTGCGATCACACCTTGGTGAGCATCATCACCTCTATCAGTCGAGAACACTGGCAGCATCTCGGTCCAACTTTGGCAGATATTGCTAGAGAGAAAGCTGGTATTCTCAAATCGGGGTGTCCAGCTGTTGTAGGACCGTTGCCACCAGATGCTGCTGCAGTTGTGCGAGAGCGGATTAAGTTGTTAGGGTGTCCGGCTGTTTGGCCGGAGCCGGCTTTGGAGATACGAACCGCCGAGAGCGAGTTTCCGGTGTGGCTGTGCCTCCCGGAAAACTCGCGGTGGGCGCAGAGAGCGCAAAGAGGGGAACAGCGATGGGCTTTATATCAAGGGATTGAGTACCCGTTACCTTTGTGTGGGGCAATTCAGTTGACTAATTCGGCTTTGGCGATCGCGGCACTGCAAATCCTTCAGCAGCTAGGTTGGGATATTTCTTTGGATGCGATCGCTATCGGTATGGCAAAAACTAGGTGGTCTGGGCGTCTTGAGTGGACAATCTGGCAAAACCACCAGTTGTTGATTGACGGTGCTCATAACTCAGCTGCTGCGACAGCCCTGCGTCAATATGTTGATACGCTGGATGACCAATCTGTAACCTGGGTAATGGGGATGCTTTCTACTAAAGCTCATGCTGATATTTTTAGAGCTTTACTCCGACCAGATGATCGGCTGTGCTTGGTACCGGTACCTGACCACAGTTCGGCTGATCCATCTGAGTTGGCGACGCTAGCTCATAATATCTGTTCACGGTTAGACTGCCAGACCTATTCCGATCTCTTTACAGCACTGGAGGCAGCTGTTGCATATTCAGGTTTAATTGTTTTGTGTGGTTCGCTCTATCTAGTGGGTCATTTTTTACGAACCGCCAAGACGCAGAGGGCGCAGAGAGAGGAAGTACCTTAATTCCCCCCCTCTCCCCCTCTCCCCCTCTCCCTCTCTTTCCCTCGCACGGCAGCGCTCACCCCCTCTGGTTCCACTCTTGAGCAGCGTCGGCAACGGCTTGATCCACTGTCTTTTCACCTAGCATCGCTGCTTGGAGATTTTCGTAAATTGCCTTTTGCAGTACGTTGATGTCCTTCATTGCGGGAATTAAAACTTCTGCTTGTTTCAGCTGAGTGGCACTGACTATACGAGCTTTCTCTACTGAAGAGGCATCGGCGTTCACTGTCTTGAAGTAGCTGTCAGAGAGTGCTTGGACTGTAGACGGTAGAACGTTGGCGGCTTTGGCAAAGGCTAGCTGGTTTTGGTTGTTGGTAACAAATAGGGCAAACTTAAGGGCGGCATCTGGTTGAGCGGTATTCGCTGGAATCACTAAATCCATTACAGCAACATTCCTCTTGCCTGTCTCTCCAGTTAGTTGGGGCGCAGTGGCAGAGACTTGAGCGATCGCAGGTGCATTTTTCGCAATAGTATCGAGAAACTCTGCGCCAGAAGATAGTAGTGCCGTCTCCCCAGCCTGGTAAAGCTCTACACCATGTCTATGTCCTTGTGTCAATATTTCCCGTGGCAAGAGTCTATTCTTGTAGAGGTCTACCCAATACTGAAATGCCGCTTTCCCAGATGGAGTGTTAAACGCTGCCTGCCCTTGTGCATCTACTAAAGTTGCTCCCATTTGGACAAAAGACTCTAACACTTCAGCTGAATCTTCTGGTACCAGAGTTAAGAAGAAGGCATACTTGCCTGTTTTGTCTTTAATTTGCCTAGCTGTTCGCGCCAATTCTGCATAAGTAATAGGAGGTTTATTGATACCTGCCTGTTTTAATAAGTTTGTGTTGTAAATTGTCAGTTGTGTAGTGAGATACCAAGGAATGCCAAAACTCTTGCCATTAAGTGTACTGGCTTTCCAGATATTGGGCAAATAGCTCGAACGTAAATCAAGTGGTACCTTAGTATCCAGATCAAGCCACACATTACGTACTGCAAGTTGGGAGGCAAAACCAGGGTTCAGGTTCACTACGTCCGGCGCAGTTTTTGCTGAAACTGCCGTTAAGATTTTGCTTCGCATCGCTGACCAAGGCACATCTACCCAGTTCACTTTGATGCCAGGATTTTTCGTTTCAAAAGTTGTAATCAGCTTCTTAAAATAATCTGTAAATTCCGGTTGGAGCTGCATTGTCCAGAACTCAATACTTCTGCTGCCTGAGATGGGCTGTCCTGCCCCAGTGCTGATATTACCAGTACTGCAACTAACAACCCAGCTCAGCACTACACCCAGCAGGGTGAAAGTTCCTAGCTGTTTCCAGGTTTTAATTCTGCTCATTGTACTTGTATTATTGATATTTCTGAGGGTTTATCTACTTATGCAACCAGAGTGGTAATTGTAAGCCAAATTCGGTATTATGAAGTCTGATAAAAATATGACCTTTCCGAAAATCTTTCTCTCGGAAGAGGGAATTGGTAAAACTGTGGTTAACCGCTTTAAGGGTTTTTTAACACAACGCACCACAAGCGGAGTCGGGATTGAACTGACCCCAGAACGAATTAATTTGGCGCAGTTACGTAAGCATCGCCAGGGTCTCAAACTAGTAAATCTGTACTCGCTCCCAGTTCCAGAAGGTGTATTCCAGGATGGTCAAATCGCTGATCCCCCGGCGTTGGCAGAATTAATCCAGTCGGCACTACAACAGAGCAAAATCAAAGCGCAGCGAGTTGCAACTGCTGTACCTGGGCGAGAATCGCTTGTCCGTCTGATTCCGGTGCCAGCTGAGCTAGATGACAGAGAGCTCAGGGAAATGGTGCTAAACCATGAAGCAGGTTTATACTTACCCTATCCACGGGAAGAGGCTGATGTGGATTATCAAAAGCTAGGTTACTTCGTTGATGAAGATGGTATTGAAAAGGTACAGGTGCTGCTAGTTGCTACCCGTAAGGAATTTACTAATACATATATAGATACATTCCGACAAGCTAATTTACAAGTCGATGTCTTAGAGATTAATAGTTTTGCCCTGCTCCGGACAATTCGTGAGCAACTGCGGCAATTTGCTCCGCAAGAAGCAGCAGTATTGGTTGATATTGAGTTTGATAGCACGGAAATTTCCATTATTGTAGACGGGGTGCCGCAATTTTCTCGCACAGTTCCCATCGGGACGTATCAACTTCAGAGTGCTATTTCACGAGCAATGAACTTACCCACATCTAGGGATACACAACTACTACAGGGAATTACTATCCCGATCACAACTATGGATGCAGGAGGGCGAAATGGTGCAGTAGGCAATAATCCTGGAATGGCAGCCATGCTGAGAATTCTAGGAGAGCTAATTGATGAAATGCGCCGCTCGATAGATTTCTATCTTAATCAAAGCGAGAATCTGGAGATAGCACAGATTTTACTAGCAGGACCAGGGGGCGGACTTGAACAGCTTGATAAGTTTTTCAACCAACGGTTAAATTTGCCAACGCATCAGGTTGATCCGGTAGCGGCTTTGTCCCTGGAAGTTGATGAGGAAAAAATTACCCGAACACAACGACCTGGATTGGGGGTTGTACTCGGTTTAGGACTACGGGAGGTTTAAAGCGATGTACAGCTTAGATGTTAACTTTCTTAATGATCGCACCGATTATAAGTCAGATAAAGGTGTCAGGCGCTCGCCAAGATTGCGCCCACCTATTGGTGGTTTAAACTCTTTATATTTAGGAGTGGGAGCTGGCCTTTTGTTGCCGGCCCTTGTAGGAGCTGGCTGGTTGTTAGTGCAAAACCAAAATACCCAGTTAGAAAATAAAGTTGCGGCATTAGACGCGCAGTTGAACGGCTTGGGGACCCAGGAGCAGCAACTTGCAAAAATTCAGGCAGACACGAACAAAATCAAAGGAGAATCCCAAGGGTTAGCCACTGTCTTTAATCAGATCCGCCCTTGGTCAGCAACTTTAGAAGATTTACGCGATCGCATTCCCACTGCGGTGCAAATTGAAACCATCAAGCAAATTGCATCGTCTGCTGTTCCCCAACAAGTCGTATCAACCTCAAATTCGGCATCACCTGCCCCTGCTCAAGTCGCATCAGCCTCAAATCCGGCTGGTGGAATTGAGATTTCCGGTATGGCTTCGACGTTTAACGACGTGAACGATTTCTTACTCACTATGCAGCAGTCACCTTTGTTCAAGTCCACAGACAGCAAAATTGTTACAGCAGAGTTAATCGACAGCCCAGTATCGGCAGGTTCTGGTCGAGCTACTACTGTGGCGAGCAAACCACCCCAAGTTGTAAAATACACAATTCAATCGAATCTGAGCGATACCCCAGCATCTAATTTAATCCCAGAGTTTGAGCGTAAGGGCACGTTAGGGCTGGTGACTCGCATTCGCACACTCCAAAAAACAGGAGTTATTCAACCATGACGTTCACTGAAGACTTTATTTCCGTTGAGGAGAGCGGGGAGCTTAGGGCACCAACTCCTACTTATCCCACTGCCTTCGGCGTTACATTCACGCCAGCGATCATTGGTCTAATTGTTGCGGCTTTAGGAGTGGCGGGGTCGCTCTACTTGCTTCTGTGCCAATTGATGCCAGCCTGGGAAAATTATCAGAAACTGCAAGCTGACTTAGCACAGAAGCAGACGCAAGTTCAGCAAAAGCAAGCAATCTTAAAACAGATTGGCAAAGTAAATGCTGACCTAGCAAATGCGAAACAGCAACAAGCAGAGGTCTTGACCTTGTTTGCCAATGAGAAAAACTTAGATACGTTCCTACTGGATCTTAATCAACTGGTTGACGCTGCTAATGCCAAACTGAGCCGGAGTGACTCTAGGGCCAAACTCAAACGATTTGTGCCAGTGAATCAAGCTGCTGAGGTGGTTTCGGATGGAACGCTTGGACCAGCGGTCAATGGCAAGCTCAAACGCCGAGTGTTCAATATTACATTAGAAGGAACGTTTGACCAAACCGAGTCAATTTTACGCAGTATCGAGCGTTTGCAGCCCTTGTTAATTGTCAAAGACTATCAATCGACATTGGCAACGGCGACTCCTGACTCGAAAGGCAAGGTGACTCGTGGCCCTGCTACCATAAACACCTCTTTCCAGTTGCAGGCAATAATCCCAGTCACCCCAGAGGAAGCAGCGCAGGCGACTGCCGCTGCTAACCAAGTGAAGAAGTAAGCTTCCAAATGAAGGGAGTCAGGAGTCAGGAGTCAGGAGTCAGGAGGAATTCCAAAAGATGAATCTAGGGATTTTAATCAAGATTCTTTACTTCTGTTCTCCATGGGTAAATCCGCTCTTCTTAGGACCAATTAATTCATCCGCAGTCCAGGCACGAGCCATTCTAGCTCCTGGCTCCTGACTCCTGACTTCTGTTTCTTAAAGTTTCTTGAGGTAAGTAGGGAAAGGTGAAACAACTCCAAAGTGGTGGTGTGGTATTCGCTGGGGCAGCAATTGCTCTACTAGTGTCCCAACCTGTGTGGGCGGCAGCTACGCAAGTGACAAGGGTGCAGTTAGCTCCAACAGCTAGTGGCCTTAATTTAGTTCTAGAAACTTCTACGGGTGCTCGCCCCCAAATTTTGACGGGGAAGCGAGGCAATGTCTTAGTAGCAGACATCATCAATGCACAGCTACGCTTACCTGAAGGGAACATTGTCCGCCAAGACAACCCAGCTCCAGGGATTTCTTCAGTCGTAGTTACGCAGCTCGACTCCAATACCATCCGGCTCTTTGTCTCTGGTACCAAAAGCGCTCCCAGCGGTCAAATTGCTCAGAGAGATGCTCAAGGAATTACTCTCAGCTTTAGCCCAGCATCTGGAACAACGGCGCTTTCTCCAACAACCCCCTCCACACCTACAGCGGCGAATTCCCCAGCAGCCCAAACGCCTACGACTCAAACACCAAACGTTCTCGTTCCAAATCCTAAAATCACGATTGACGGGAAACCGGTAATGGCGACTGGGACGGCTCAATCGACAAGTTCAGCTCCGCCTTTCTTGCCCAGAGCGATCGCACCACCAGTAGGAGATATTGCTGTCTCGAATAGCGATGCCTCGCCCGCAAAAATCGATCTGGGTACAGCCGAACGTGTTCCCCGCTTGGTGTTGCGAGATGCTCCAGCGCGAGAAGTTCTAGCCCTCCTTGCCCGTGCTGCCGGTCTTAACCTGGTGTTTACAGCCACTCCCGCAGCGGGCGGTACTGGCGGCGGGGAGCAAACTCAAACTCAAGGTGCTGCCAACTCCGAGGGACCGACGATCTCTCTGGATATCGAAAACGAGTCGGTTCAAGATGTCTTTAACTACGTCCTCCGAATTAGTGGTCTGCAAGCCAACCGGAAAGGGCATACGATTTTAGTCGGCACTGCACTGCCTAACCAGGCTCGCGATCTGATAGTACGTAGCTACCGACTCAATCAGGTAACAGTGGGAGTCGCGCTGAACTATTTGGTTGGCTTCGGTGCAGAAAGTGCCGTGAGCCGCGAACGAGTCATTACCAGCGTGAATGCGGTGCCTGTGGGAGGCTCGCCAACGCCCCAGACACAAACTCAGACCAGCACAGAAACAAGAATTGAAGTTCAGCGCATTAATTTCCAAGACTCTGTGCCTTTACTGAGAGGTTTACAGGCAATAGGAGACGAGCGCACCAATTCAATCACCTTGGTTGGTTCTCCCAAGCAAGTCGATGTTGCCACGACTCAACTCACTCAGCTCGATTCCCGCCGTCGTCAAGTAGCAGTAAATGTCAAGATTATTGATGTCAACCTTTTAGCAAGCAACAACTTTAACTCGAGCTTCTCGTTTGGGCTTGGCAACACTTTCTTTACAAGTGATGCAAGCGCTACCACGATCAATTTTGGAGCGCGTGGGGGGGCAGGAGGGGGGCTAATTACACCCGTTAGCGGTATACAGCCTAGAAGATTTTTAGGTGCCTTACAAACTAGTATTACCAATGGTAATGGCAAGATTTTGACTGACCCAACCTTAATTGTTCAAGAGGGCCAGCAGGCTAATGTCAACTTGACACAAGATGTGGTTGGTAACATCACAAACCAAAATAATATCACTTCCGGTGGTAACATCCAAACGGTAACGGCTACTATAGTTCCGACAGGTTTAACTCTGACTGTCAGGATTGAGCGGATTGACGATAATGGTTTTATCTCTTTATCTGTAGCTCCGGTTGTGCGTGCACCTAGCGGTACAGCTAATATAGGTGTTAACACAGGTAGTGCGCAAACAATAACTTTGATATCTGAGCGATCGCTTAATTCTGGGGTAATTCGTTTACGAGACAATCAAACTTTGATTTTGTCAGGTATCATTCAGGACCAGGACCTAGCTTCGGTAACCAAGGTGCCGATTTTGGGCGATATTCCTCTACTAGGTGCGCTGTTTAGACACACAAACAAAACAAATCAACGCCGAGAGGTAGTTGTGTTGCTGACACCCCAGGTTATTGATGACTCGGAGCGCTCCTCAGTTGGCTATAACTACACTCCAGGTCCAGAGGTGCATCGAATTCTGGAGAACCGTGGTCTAAATCCTACCAAATTCCCACAATCCCCAAATCGAAACTGACGAAACAGCCACAAAATTCATCCGCTCTCAAGCTTAAAAAGAGCAATTATGTGCAAAAATCCTGAAATCCATATATCTTAAAGGTTCCAACGATCCATTATTGGCAAGCACACTTTAGAATAGGGCATTGAAACATAGAGCCTATGGGAGTTCCAGCCGTTTGAGTTGAAGTGCTCCCAAATGAGTGTGCTTGGATTTCTATTTGATGAGATCGAGAGCACCCGGGTGTTGGTGTTTCGTAAACCCCAAGGAGATTAAGATGAACAAAGGTGAACTGGTTGATGCCGTGGCTGACAAGGCCAGCGTGACTAAAAAACAAGCTGATGCAGTGCTGACGGCGGCTTTGGAAACAATCATTGAGGCTGTGTCTACTGGTGATAAGGTGACGCTGGTAGGCTTCGGCTCTTTTGAGTCACGGGAACGCAAAGCCCGTGAAGGCCGCAATCCCAAAACAAACGAGAAAATGGATATTCCGGCAACGAAAGTTCCTGCATTCTCGGCTGGGAAGCTTTTCAGGGAGAAGGTTGCACCCGGAGACGACGAATAGTTTTTCTGAGAACTTATCATTGATGCGACCTGTACATGGGGGGAATTTAGCTTGGGCAGCAGCAAAGGCTGGCTGTCCCCCTAACGCTATTCTGGACTTTTCTGCCAGTATCAGCCCGTTAGGGCCCCCCAAAAGTGCGATCGCAGCCATTCATGCTCATTTAGGCAACCTGAGCTACTATCCAGACCCCGATTATCGGGAACTGAGATCTGCTCTGGGTCAAGTGCATCAATTGCCGCCTGAATGGATTCTGCCGGGTAATGGCTCGGCAGAGTTACTTACCTGGGCAGGCTGGGACTTAGCAAAACTAGCTATGACTTGTCTAGTCACCCCAGCCTTTGGCGACTACTGGCGGGCACTAAAGGCGTTCGATGCCAAGGTGCAGTCGTGTCCTCTTTTCTTAGAAGGAGAGGAAACAAACATACCTACTCCCCTTGAGCAGGGCGGGCACAAGGCACCGCCCCTACTATTCTGCTCCCCCTCCCCCTCTCCCTCCAAGTGCGGTCTACTACTAAACAACCCCCACAATCCTACTGGTCGCCTGTTCTGGCGGGAAAATATTCTGCCCTACCTGGAGCAATTTGCCCTAGTTGTGATTGACGAAGCCTTTATGGATTTTCTGCCCCCAAATCAGGAACAAAGTCTGATACCGGTGGTGCAGGAATATCCAAATTTAGTGATTTTGCGATCGCTCACCAAATTCTACAGCTTACCGGGACTGCGACTGGGCTACGCGATCGCCCACCCTGACCGGCTCCGACGCTGGCAGCAGTGGCGTGACCCTTGGCCTGTCAATACTCTCGCAGCAGCAGCAGCAGCAGCCGTTGTCCAAGATACAGAGTTTCAACAGCAGACTTGGGCATGGCTACCACCAACGCGGTTAGCGCTGTTTCAGGGTTTAGCGCAAGTACCGTGCCTGCAACCCTACCCTAGCGCTGCTAACTTTTTACTGGTTCAGTCACAACAACCGAGTTCTCAAGTGCAGCAACAGTTACTCGAACGCTACCAGATTTTGATCCGCGACTGTCTCAGCTTTCCAGAACTTGGCGATCGCTACTTCCGCTTAGCCGTGCGCTCGAAAACTGAAAACGAGCGCCTGGTGCAAGCATTGACCTTATCCTATGGTTGAGTACGATGTCGTAATTATTGGTGGCAGTCCAGTTGGACGCTACGCTGCGAGCACTGCTACCCAAGTTGGAGCCAAAGTTGCCCTCGTAGAGCAAGGCTTGGAAGGGGCAACAGTGCTCATGCCTCACGCTTTAGCGCAAATAGGGCTACTCGTCCAGCAACTAAGTAATGCTAATCAATTTGGTATTCACTCTTCGCACGCAGATGCTGTAGAGAACTGCGGTAGGTCGGTGCAGTGGACTGAGTCTATGCATTGGGCTGAGAGTGTCGTCTCAAATTTAGAAGAACAGCATTCCCCAGCAGTCTTAGCCTCTTTGGGAGTAGACTTCATTGTTGGTAGCGGTCAATTTCACTCTAAGCCACATCTCGCCTTTGCCGTCAACGGACGCCTTCTACGCGCACGCGCTTATCTGATTGCTACTGGTTCCCGCCCTGCCATTCCAGACATAGAAGGATTACAAACCACCGGCTACCTTACCGCTCCAGAGGTTTGGCAACAGCTGAATTCCCAAAAGCCACCAACCAACTGGGCCATAATTGGCAGTGACCCCTCCGGGTGCCAGATGGCTCAAGCCCTAATGCGGCTTGGCTTCAACGTCACTATGATAGTGAGGCGTTCCCATATCCTACCTAAAGAAGACCCAGAGGCAGCCCAACTCATTCAGGCGATTCTAGAAGCCCAAGGTGTGCGCGTCCTCACCGAAAAGCCAGTCACCCAAGTGAAGCGGATTCAGGAAAAGAAGTGGATTCAGGCAGGCGATAAAGCCATTGAAGTTGATGAAATCTTGCTGACGGCGGGACAGGTGTCCAATATTGAATCTTTAAATCTGGAAGCGGTAGGGGTGAAATCAAGCCGACATGGCCTTCAACTGAATGAAAAACTGCAAACCACTAACTCCCGTATCTACGCCTGCGGCGATGTTATTGGCGGCTACCAGTTTGCCAACATTGCCAATTATGAAGCCGAAATTGCCTTGAAAAACGCCCTTTTTTTCCCAGTGTTTAAAGTTAATTACCGTAGCATTCCTTGGGCGATCTTTTCTGACCCTGTATTAGCACGGGTCGGTTTGACGGAGGCGCAAGCAAGACGCCGGTATAGTGATGATGTTTTAGTCTTGCAGCAGTACTTCAAGTCAACAGCAGCAGCCCAACTTAGGGACGAAACGACTGGTATCTGTAAATTGATTGTGCTGCACAACGGGGAAATTTTGGGAGCAACTCTTGTGGGCTCACAAGCTGGAGAGTTAATTCATGTGATTGCCTTGGCGATAAGTCAAAGACTGAAGGTGGGTGCGATCGCCCACTTGGCTCCCATTTATCCCACTATGTCAGAAATTTTCGCTCAGATAGCTACTGCCTGGAACCAGCAACGGCTGAGCAATAATACCAAGTTGCAAAACTTTTTGGAAAGCTTCTTCAACCTCCGCCGCTCTTGGAAGTTGTGATATTGTGACCCCCGCATAAAGCGCTTTTGTAGAAGGATTCTAGGGCGGTCACACAAGTTCTGTCATCGTAGAGCCAGCTATGGCGTTCATAGATTTTTCGCACCAGAGCCTGCCGCCAGTCAGGATCTAGCCCCAGCTTGACGGCAATCTCAACATACTCAGCCTCATCTTGGGCAATCGTCTCTGTCACCCCCATCATTTTCAAAATTCCATATGAGTGACGACCGCGCATAAATTCTCCTGGGCAGGTCACAACAGGTAAACCATAGGCAATAGCTTCTAGGGTTGAATTACCCCCTGACCAACTGAAAGTATCTAGAAAAATATCTGAAACTAAATTGAGATTTATGTAATCAACATGATTCTGTTGGGGCAGAAACACACAGTAATCTTTACTGTTCAAATCTAAGTTAGCAAAAACACGACAAATCCGGGCTTGAAACTGTGCAGTAATACCAGTGACACGATTACCAATAAATACAAATTGAGCCTCAGGGACACGTTGAGCAATTCTTGCAAAGATATGATCAAATTGAGGTAGATATTTATATAAAGATTGACAAGAAAGATAGATAACAGCATCTTCACGCAACTGAAAATCTAAACGATTTTTCGTAGGTTCAGAAATCGAGGGCTTTTCATAACAAAGGCCGATATTAGGCAGACGAACTAATCTCTCTGAATAGTGTGCTTGACCATTTTCTGGCTCCATCATCTCACCGGATAAGTAATAATCAATTGTCGGTAAACCAGAAGTGATTGGATGCCCCCATGCTGTACATTGCACTGTAGCTAGACGCAATCCTGCCATCAGAGTTGTTTGAGGATGTATCCCAATATCTGTAAAAATTAGGATGTGTAATTTGTCAGCCACTATCTGCTTACAAACTGCTTCTAAGCCTTTAGGAATATGATGAAAAACGTCACTGTGAAGTTGAAACTGTTGAGTTATTTGGTCTGCTTGATTACCCATGTAGTAGGAGTAAATCTCAAAATTCTGTCGGTTATGGTTCTTTACCCAGCCAAGTGCCCACTTAGCTCCATTGTGGTTTCTCAGATTAACTGAGACGTAACCGACGCGGATCTTTTCACCTTTGCTCAGTGTAGGCATGAATTGAGGTTTTACCCATTGAGGATAGTTGGCAGCCATTACCTGATAAACAAAGTTTCCATACATGCGTTGTAGTCCCCGATCATTAATACCCTGATAACCAAGATAGAAGGGGATAGCAATTTTTTCTAATAGCTTCAAGGCATGTTTACTCTCAAAGTTATGGTTGTTTTTAGTCGAGTCGAACACACCTCGTGTCTTTGAGTGTTGAATTAAGTCATTGAGTGCCCGGCAAAATCGCTGACGCCAGACCATAATTTGCTCTTGGTTATCATACAAAATAGGTAAGATGAACTGGCTCTGCCAGTAAGCTTCAATAAGGTCTGGTTTTAGCTGCAATACTTTTTGGAAGCAGCCAATTGCCTCGTCTAGTTTATTCTGATTCGCAAGAGCTACACCCAAATTTTGGTATGCTTCAGTATAATCTGGATTAAGAATTAGAGCCTGCTGGAAGCAAGCAGTGGCTTCCTCAAACTTAACCTCGTGAATTAGAGCGCAGCCTAGCCCAAGGTAGGCATCTGGTAAGTCTGGCTCTAGAGACAGCGCCTGTTGATATTGGCTGATGGCCTCCCCGTACTTGCCCTGTTCTAGAAAGGCTTTGCCGAGATTGTAATGGGCATCAGTCAGGTTTGGCTCTAGGAAAATTGCCTGCTGGTAGTAGAAGCTCGCTTCTTGAAGCTGGCCTTGCATATGCAGAGTCGCACCTAGTTTAAGATGGGCATCCACATAACTAGGATTGAGAGTCAAAGCCCACCGATAGTAAGCAGTAGCTGCTTCCAGTTGGTTTTGCTGCCTAAAGATACCTCCCAGGCTGTAGTAGATTTCGGGCACATCCGGTTTGAGGGTAATGACTTGCTGGTAATGAGCAATGGCTGCCTCGATCTGGCCCTGCTGTAGAAGGGGCATAAGCTAAGTTACCGTGAGCCTCAGCATCGCTGGGATCCAGAGCGATCGCCTGCTGATAGTGCGCAATGGCTGCTGACAGATTACCTTGCTGTTGGAGAGCATAGCCCAGGTTGTAATGGGCATCGGTATATTCTGGTTTGAAGGCAATTGCCTGCTGGTAGTAGGCGATCGCTTCTTCAAGCTGACCGATCTGGCCCATAGTGACACCCAGACTGTAGTAAGCCTCGGCATGGTCTGGCTTGATCGCCACCATCCGCTGATAGTAGAAAACAGCTTGCTTCAAGTTGCCCACTTGATGAGCAATGACACCGAGCAAATGCAGAGCTTCAACACAATTGGCTTGCTGCTGAAGAATTTGGTGACATATCAATTCAGCGTGAGATACCTGACCAGTCCGATAGGACTGGAAAGCGATCGCCATGGATTCAGAGATATTTATCATCACGCAGGTTGCCTGTCTTCATTTCTGTGGGCCTAGTAGAATTGTCGAGCAAGACCACAGAGATATACTAAGCTGAAAGACAAATAAGATTGTCTGTTGAGGTGGGGAGGAGCCAGGCTGCTCGTTTGCTCTGTGCCGTCCGACGCCAGTTCTGACGCGAGTTTTCGGGAAGAATCAATCTCCACGGGAGTTTGGGAGAAGA
>JAABUQ010001633.1_pt1 | contig 47432 bp, 42 predicted proteins | sample 5560001 | NCBI WGS metagenome assembly JAABUQ01 (sample SAMN10711888, study PRJNA513371) | rock metagenome | isolation source: Antarctica rocks | place: Antarctica: Victoria Land, Finger Mt nord | collected 2015-12-18
TCGCGCGACCTGTCGCATAAAGGAAACGAGCGCCGACAGGATGATTATGTGGAGCGGACCATCAAAAAGGCGCTAGCGACAGTCGAGCGTGGGCGTTAGTGCTCGGAGGCACGAGCTGGCGCAGGCTTTACTAGAGAATGCTGCATCTGCGGGATCATCGCGCGTTGTGTCGCCTTAGGCTGATCGAAGGCGTCATGTACGAAGCAGTATAGGAAAAAGAGCATGATCAGCACCCATCCTGCAAGGAACCGTAGAAAGTTCTTCCGCCCCAGCAAGTCCAACAGAAAAACCAAAATCCACATACCCAGTCTCTAGTGCACTAACGTCCCAAGCCAAAAGCCGCCGCCGAACAGCACGACGCCGGCCACTACTCCGAGCGCGGACCAACGAATCAGCGCCGGGCGGCGATGCGCCTCGTTCACCAGATGTACAATCTCGCGCGCCTTCAGGCCAGCGGCATGGATATCGCTTTGCAAACCCCGCTGCATCTGGATCGTCGATTCCTGCACCGTTTGCGCCAACATACTTCCCGCGCGCTTCTCTGCTTTCTGCATAGATGCTTGAAATTCGTTGATCGTTACCCGAACCTGCTGGTTAACGGCGTCTACTGCAGCGTCAAGGATCAGCTGGTTCATCGTAACCAAGGCGATTGCCGGATCGCTCGGTTTAAGAAACAGATTGTGGCGCGCCGCGACTTCCGCGATAAGCCGCTGTATGTCGATCGAATGGCTTCCGCTGGGCATTGGCGTCACACGATCGCCAGCTTGTCGAGTTGCTCAAAGATCTCCCTCCGAACAATCGCCAGTCGTTGTTTGGACACGAGGGAGAAGTCAGCGTTTTCGACCGCCTCGTCGAACGTCAACCGCCGTTCCAGCATTTGGCGCACATCGTCGCCATACGTGTGGGGATTTCTCTCCCGGATCAGTACCGTACCGATGAGCTTGGGCGCGTATTCCTCGGCAACTCTGAACTCTTCAAAGGTCTTTCCATCTTTGGTAACCTCCCCGAAGTATTCATTTAACCAGACGATCACGTTCTTCTCAGACGTGGTTTGCGCCAGCCGTTCGAGACCGTTCAGCGTGTCACTCATCGCCTGCCCGCCAGTCACCACCGAGTGGACGAACACGTTACGACCGTGGGCTCGGAAGAAGGCGAGGATCTCATTCTCCAGAATGTAGTTCCAGAGCGGCACGAAGGTTGTCGCGCCAGTGTCGACGATGAACACACCGACACCGCGGCAGACTTTCTCGACGAGCGCATCGAACTGCTTCTCGTTGACCGTTCCGTGCCGGAGAACCTTCAGGTGTTCAGCTTCAAGCACCCGGTACTGCGCGAACGTCGCATTGACTGGATCGGTATCCAGGCAATGCACCGGCGCTAATTTCGTTCGAAAGTATTGCGCCAGGATCGCCGAGACGAAGCTCTTCCCGACGCCGCCCTTCCCCTGCAACACCACGTGTACGGATGCTTGAGCTCCGGTCGTGCTTATCTCCTGCTTCGTCATAATGCACCTCTTAATCGATCAGGCTCTTGTTAACCGAGAACGGGTCGTATTCGAATCCAGACTGCTTCTTTTTCTCCCGTAACTCGCGCAAGTTCTTGAACGGATCGTCCGCTGATGATGCTGGCGTGTCGGTGGCGTCATTCGCGAGTGGTGGCAGCGGTTGCGGCTGACTCTCCGCTGATCGTTGACGGCGACGCCGGAGCCGGGATATGTAGACGCGAAATTGCGAATACGACATCACCAGTCCATCGCGGCTTGCCGCTTCCCAGACCTCCTTGAGTTTCATTCCTGCAGTCAGGCCGGCCTCAATCTCTGCCCAAGCCCAAGCCACTTGTCCAATCTTTGTCGCGGGCTGGGTCGAAGAGAGGGAGCGCAAGTGGACTAGGTCCGATCTTGATTTTTTTCGGCGTGGCTGCGGAGTTGTGTCCATCGACCTTGCCTGAATTGCCCCCTCACCTACAAAGGGGAACGGTGGGGACCCGTCGGGACACCGAATCGCACTTTTTTTGCGCCACGCAACGGTTTGCGAACAGATTGTGAACACTCTGCAACACTTTTGGCTGCCCGCATGGGCGTGCAACCATTTGTGAACAGACTGCAACAGATTGCAACACCGACCCCAACAAAGACCACTCGCAAACAGCCAAAAAACCCGGTAGTGGAACATAAGGGTTGGGATGCGTTGTTGGGTTTCTTGTTGGTTTCTTGATTGCTCCATCTGAGTTTCGGGCGGGATGCGCTTCGGTGAACCTGCATCCCGATTGGGATGCGCCTCCGATTCTTCGATTTACGCCGTCCCAAATCGCCTAAGCCATTGCCTTACAAATCGGAGGCGTTCCCGCATGGCTCAGCGAGCGATCCGATTTTCTGAGATGACGGACAAGGGAATTCAAGAAGCAACGCGGACGCGCGGCTTCTCATCACCAACGGCATTCATCCGACATTCGGTGGAACGGGAACTGTCGGGGCGTAGCGAGGAACTCGTCGGCGCCGAAGAACGACTTGCGGCCAGCATCGAGCAAATCAGGCGGGAGGTCTTCCGTCTCGGGCGAGCCCAGCAGGCATTGTTCGCCTTCGTGGACAGCTTGGCGAAGGTTTTGCTGACGTGCGTTCCCGAGCCAGGCGGGGAGGCGATGGAAGCCGCCGTCGCGAGGGCGCGAGGCCGTCACGCCCGGTTGCTGAAGAGCGCCGGCCAAGCGATGGTCGGCGACTCGCAGTTGGCGATGCAGGATCTGGTGACTCGTGGCGAAGGATAAAGAACGCGAGTTTCGGCTTCGCCCGCGGAAACCTCCTGCCCGAAACGAGCGAGTAGCCTGGGCGTCAGCCTACAAAATCCTGATGCATCACGCTCGCATGACCGGGAGCCGGAAGAACCGGTCGGTTGGACTCGGCACAGGAGCGAAACGCACTCGACCTTACAACCAACGGTGTGCTGTGCGGGTCATGTACGCGAAGAACACCGTTGCCGGACAGTGGCGAGCCCACGGTCGCTACATCGCCCGCGAGAGTGCCACTCAGGAGGGCGATCCGAAGGGTGTTGGGTTCGATGGTCGCGGTGAATCCATCGACATCGCGGAGCGGCTCGAAAGCTGGCAGAAAGCGGGCGATGAGCGCCTCTGGAAGTTAATCGTGTCCCCAGAGTTCGGTGACAGAGCCGACTTGAAACGGCTTACCTGCGATCTCGCCTCGCGAATGGAGAGGGACCTCGGCATGCCGCTCGAATGGGTGGCGGTAGCCCACTACAACACGGAGCATCCGCATGTGCATATAGCGCTTCGGGGAATCGGCATCGATTGCCGCCCGCTAAATCTAAGACAGGATTACGTCAAGCAGGGCATCCGCGAAATCGCTGAAGACCTCTGCACCCGCCAGCTCGGGCATAGCACGGAGTTGGATGCCGCCACCGCTCAGCGTCGGGAGGTGCATCAGCACCGTTATACTTCTCTCGATCGCATCATCAAGCGCGCCGCCGAACCCGAGGGGGAGGCAGACTCCCCAACGTTCACGTTGGTGATGGACCCCGAGCGAGCCGGACTCGGTCGAAGTGCGCCGCTTGTAGAACAGCACACTGCGGAACGATTGAAGTTCCTCGAATCGATAGGGTTGGCGGAGCCCACCGACCCAAACACGTGGCGCGTGCGGCAGGATTTCGAGAACATCCTACGAGCCATGCAACGAAGCGCCGACCGTCAGAAAACGGTGGCGGCGCACGGAGTCCTGATGTCCGATGAACGGCTTCCACTGACGGTGCTCGACTTGCGCCTTCTCACCACAGTGGAAGGCCGGATCTTGGTGCATGGGGAGGACGATAACGGACGCCAAGCTGGCCGCAGCTACCTCATGCTCGAAGGGACGGACGGACAGGTTCACTATGTCTACTACACTCCGGAACTAGAAGCCACACGGAGCGAAGGAGGTTTACGGACCAATTCGTTCGTGCGGCTTCGAAAGTTATTCGCCGAAGGTCATTCGGTGCTGAAGATCGATGAGTTGGGAGATTCCGAGTCGATTTTGCGCAACAAGGGATTCCTGCGAGAAACGGCGCAACGACTCAGCAAACGCGGGATTGTCCCACAAGAGGATGGCTGGGATGGCTGGCTCGGTCGCTACCAGCAGGCACTTTGCGATGCAGCGACGACTCTCGATGGCCAACATCGTACAGATGAAGCAAAGCGGGATAGAAGACGGGATCATGGCCGGTAATGCGGCAGCGATGATGTAGCATGAGAGCCGACCACTCAACGGCACACGGCACGTTGGAGCAACCGGAAAGCCGATTCCGTCGGAGCGACTCGGCGTTCGTGAGGGTAGGGACGTGTTCATCGGAACAATACATTCCTTTTGCCTGAGGCATGTTGTGCTTCCGTACGGTCGTCTTGCAGGCTTGGATCTCCCGGAACATGTTGCCGTCGCACTTCCCAGCGAACAGGACCGCCTCTTCGAAGAAGCGTTGCAGGAGGTGTACGGGAGAAACACGCCGCCTGCTGGCTGGCGAACGAGTTTCGATAAGTACCGAAGGACCCACCTCGATCGCGAAGCCGCAAGCTGGCGCGCGGATGACGACGACATGGCCGAATTGATTGAAAAGTATGAATTCCGCCTTCGTCGGAACGCTCTCGTCGATTTCGACGACATGATGCTGCTTGGTCTTCGGCTCATTGAAGAAAATGCCTGGGTTAGGCGTTGCCTTCAGGCTCGCTTCCCGATCTTGGTTGTTGACGAATATCAGGACTTGGGTCTGCCGTTGCACCGCATCGTGTTGGCGTTGTGTTTCAAATGCGGCGTTCGCCTGTTTGCCGTCGGAGATCCCGATCAATCGATCTATGGGTTCGCCGGAGCGGACCCAGATCTGCTGAGAAAACTCTCCGAGAGACTCGATATCGAAAAAGTTCATCTTCAGTTCAACTACCGGAGCGGCCAAAAGATCATCAATGCCGCTGAAGTAGCGTTGGATGAAGTCCGGGGATACAAGGCAAGTGAAAAGCGTGCCGGAACGATCAACTTCTACAAGTGCCCGGAAGGCTTACAGCAGCAGGCGAAACGAATTTGTGAAGAGATAATCAAGCCGGCTCTTGGAAGACGCGCCAAGAGACAAGCCGGCGACATCGCGGTGCTTTACCTCGACCGGAATGACGGAGATGTCATCGAGGAGGCTGTTCGCGCGGCAGGCATAAAGTTCATTCGGGTGGATCGAGGCGGACCTTATGCAAAAACGCCGGTGACCCGGTGGGTTGAAGACTGCGCTGAATGGTGCGCAGCAGGGTGGAAGATAGGTTCTCCTCGATTATCCGGTCTCATTCGGACATGGGAGGGTTTCAACAGGAGCGTTCGGACGGACAACGGGCTTTACGCGTTAAAGCTTTCCCTGGTGCGATTCCTGTTCTCACACCGGACGCCGTCTGTCGCTGCCTGCACATGGCTAGCCGAGGCCTACGACGTCCTCCTAGCACCCGTATTGAAGCGGGAGCCGACGTTAAGGGACGAGGACATCGCCATGCAAAACCTGCTGCGCGTTTGCGGAGAAGGCGGCAAATTGAAGGAGTTGACTGTTGCCGGGCTGGGTGGTCAGGCGGGTTCCCCTGAACATCTCAACCTTGTGACCCTGCACAGTGCAAAGGGATTGGAGTTTGATGTTGTCGTTATGATGGGCATGGAACAAGGTCGAATGCCGTCCTGGGCAGCCAGAACCGCGGACGCCAAGCGAGAACCAAGGCGTCTCTTCTACGTCGGACTGACGCGATCGCGCCATGAAGTTCACATCACGTTTTCCGGTTTTACTATCAGCCGGCAAGGTCGCCGGTTCGACAACGGCCCTTCGGAATTTGTCGTTGAGGTGGCGAAGCGGCTTAACGAAGCGTCCTGACACCAACAGGAGCTCTCACGCGTGAAGCTAGACTTCCCAAACTCCAGCGCTATCAGACCTTTGGGCTGGAGCCATTCGCGTTGATTTCAGTGCGTCAACTCTAACCTGAGGTTACCTCAAAGCCCGAGAAAAGCCTACATAAAAAATCTGAATTGATAAGGCGCGCTTCCCAAAAGATCCATGCGCTTAACCACGCGCGCAAGCGTCTTCGCGTATTCCAGGGTCACCGGCAGGGGGTCGTACAAAGCATCGTTGTTCCAGTCCATCTTGGAAAGCGCGAGAATAGCAAACGCGGTTTCATCCCACGGACCGTGACCGGCGTGCCGGACCAAGCGCAAAGGACGAGGAGTGCTGCGTGCTCCTTGAAAGTAATGGCGTGGGCCGATACCCCGCACGGTGCCGTGCGTCCACAAAAGCGCTTCACCAGGTGCGATGCCCACGAGAGTGCCGCGGGACAGGGGGAACGCTGTTGGTTCGCCTTTCCTGGCTTCGCGAGTACCCTGTATTTGTACACCGCGCCATCCAACCTCCTCAACGATCTGCAAGAGATCAACGGCCTCGCATAGATGCAGCGCTTCCATGCATCCATCAATCTCCTCAATTTTGAATTCAGTTGTTTTGTGGACCATGACCCTTCGAGGCGAGCGGCCCGCGTGCCGTCTCCGATACAGGTCCATTGACCGGGTCATCACCCGGAACATTTCCGCGCGTGAAAGAAACGGGTTGTCGCGCTGGACATCCACCTCGTGGGCGTCGTAAGCGACAAACTCCAGACCTGCGCCGTCAGCATCAAAGACCTGACTGCAACACGTTACAAACCGGGGCCGGTTCGATTCTACCGGGCGAAGAGCAGATTCTACCGGGCGAAGAGCATAAGAGATACCGATATAGGCTGTCTCCGGATCTGTTTCGGCCAGCTTCCATGGCACACCACCGGCTTTTGCATACAGGGCGAGCCCAATGCGCCACATGACACTCGCGCGATCCGCATAAGCAAGGGCCTTGTCCTCGCGCACGAGTTGCAATGGTAATCGACGGGCAGCAGTCATCGCTTTGAGGTGGTCGTGGAGATCAAAGTCGTCGTCGGGTCCACCTACATAACCCGGTTGCCACCTTTGAGGTATGTAGATAAATAGCACGTCGAATTCTGCACGCCGGGCGTCTAGGCTTTGGATCGCGCGGACCAGCCTGTCAGCGAGTACGACATGAGGCGACGATGACCCACGAAACTCGTTCTCAAATGAAGCTTCAAGTTCGAGATGACAGCTCCGGCCAGCCGCTCTCATATGCAGACCAAATATGCGGTGGAAACCTGGCCATTCCGGCAGGTAGTCGATCCGTTCCGTGGGCTTGGCTGTTGAATTGAGCTCTTTCATGAACCCAAAAAGCCGGGAACTGTCGCCAGAGGGCGTGATCGTGGCGACGCGTATCGGGTCAGGAACAAGACCGCTGGAATAGGGGCCAAACCGAATGAGTCCGAGCAGGGGATGGATATCCCGATCCGATTCCCGCTCGGGATGAAATGCCAGCTTCGGTTCCGACAGACACACGTGCGGAGCGATTTCACTGCTCATACGCCGGACCTCCTCGAAAACGCTGTGTCAGCGGACAATCGAAAGACCCCATCGACTCCGTCTCCAATGCCAAGACTACGCAGATCTTCGCCGTCGCCTGCAAGTTCTTTGGCCCAGCAGGCTATGAGGTCATTGAGCTGGCGGTTGTAACGTCGGATCGTCCTCTCGCGTGCGAAGTCAGCCGCGGCGCCACGGCTTTCATCATCAATCCCTTCAAAGACCGTACGCGGCTCTACCAATAGCCAGAGGCGCTCGTCTGCCCATTTAAGCCGAATGCCAATACCCTCGTGCCATTGCAGTTGGGGAAACCCAATCACTTTACCTGTGAGCGCTCCAACTTGCTGTTTCAGCCACGACCACCCACCATCCCGTATATCCGCGGGCACGAGAAGATCCGTATGGCCGTGGCGAATAGATTGCAGGCCACGGTTTCGTGCTATCGCACGGGTTAGCGCCTCGCGCAGCAAGCCGCGCTCCCCGGATTCATAACGCAGACGTCTGACCTCAATCGTGTGCAAATCGAAATCAGTGATGCCGTAGCCGTCGAAGGTGGAACGCATATCCGCATCTGTGCCGAAGCCCAATACCCCCGCGTTCGTTCGCGCCACCAGAATGTCTACTTCTGCCGACTCCACCGCCGTTCGTAAATCAGCGTATCCTCCAATGGAACAGACAACACGCCGGCAAACGCTCGGCGTCTGGGTGACGGGCAAAGCGTTAAGCCGAACGACGGGCCAACCGCGACTTCCCGCAGGGTGCGGGGCCGCACTCCAGCGCCTTCGCTCGACGGCGAAACTATCCAGCACAGTCGTGTTGATGTCCGTCTTCAGGCGGACGAGGTCACGCATGATTTCATCAAAATTCTCAACTCGCACGAGTGCCGCTTCGACCCCGCCGTCCTTGGCCCGTGCCAATAGTTGGTGAATGCGCGGCAGCGGCACATCTTCGCCGCGATGCAACCAAAACAATCCAGCAGGGAACGCCGCGCTTTGTTTCAGGGCGTCCTCAAGTGTGTCCATCACGGATGAATCGCGGCCGCTGTATCCCACGACGACCAAGCCAAACTGGCGACAGGAATCCACCATGACCTGTCGCAGTCGTTCGTCCTGAAGCCGTAGTTCGTCGGATGTGTTCTTGAGCCGACGCGATCGGAAATCGCCGTGCAACTTGACCTCAATCGGCCATCGCCCTTCATTGATCGATTGGCGAGCGAGGTTGGGGGCGTCGAGTGCCACCGTGATCAAATAACCCGTCCCGTCGTAGACTTTCGCACAAGCGTCTGCGATCAGAGGGTCAAAGTTTGTCGTCCACAGCAACCGCGTCAATTTTGCCCGCATCAACGTGGCGAGCGCGATGTGACCGTAGGACGGCTTCGCTCCAGAAATCTTGGCCTCCAGATAAGCGCGCCGATCCGCCTCGGCCGGATACACTGCTTCGAACACCGCAGCGTACTCGTCCGGCGCGCCAAGTGGAGGAAGGTTGCCTGACGAATCAACATGGGTCTGCAAACGAGCGCGAATGACTGGGCTGGAGAGATCTGCAACCAGCTGTGGTGACGTTCGCCGCTGGCTGACAAACAAGCTTTGCTTAAAGTCCCAGATCATGTCGCCAGCGGTTGGGATACCGGCTGACGCCGACGCCCCGGCTCCTAACAGCCACATCAGGTTCGCGGCGCGCAATGAGAAACGCCGCACAAAGTCATCGGCTCTGATTTCAGGCAGAGTTAATTCAACGTGCATTCGACGGCCTGTGCCTCATGAATTTATCGCCGACGCGCTTAAAGCGCCCCGTTAAAACAGAAAAGGTAAAGATTGGTTCAGAATCATTTTACCCTCGTTCTGTTTCTGGGCAGCGATTATCGTTCACACATTGTTGTAGGGAGAAACGTTACGATGCCTTTCGGCGGGATTTATCGGCGCTTTGGCCAGTTCGGTAGACCTGACGAACATCAGCGACGGTGGAAGCACCCCAAACCGAAGCCCCCGCGGTTGGTCGAAGGGGTTTAGCTACGAGCCCACCCCGGCCCGCTACTTGGTCTTATCATGTCTTCCGTCGTAGAAGTGAGATGCCTGGTATTCGCCCAAATCCTGCTCCGGGAAATCCCCTGCTCTGAGGCTGCAGTCGCGAGGGCCGCTCTCGCTGCGTCCATAAACGGTCAGGTGAACATCGCCGTTAAATGCATCCGCGCTTTGTTCTGGTTTTCCTCCCCGGAACGTTAGTCCAAATGTCATCTTGTTCGGTCTCGACCGTTGTCGATCGACGCACGTCCCTGATGAAAGCGCAGAGATAGTCGCTCGCCAATCTGTATATCGCGGCCAAGAGAAGCCGGCGCTACTACGAAAAAGCTGTTAGCGGCGGTCGCCACCGCAACATATTCTTCATGTTTGGCCACAGCCCTGCCCGCAACTGAACCCGATTGCGGCGGCGTGCGCTCAGCGATGGGCATTTCTCGTATAGCGGTTCCCGACGTGCGCATGTATGCTTCGGCCATTATTGCTACCTCATCGCGTCCTCGTGAGGCTGCGGGAGCGGTCTGGCCTATGTGCGGTTCGTCCTTGAGATCGGGTCCCGAGTCGGCTCCTTGTTGATCGCCTTTGTCGAGGTCCAGTAACGAATTGAGTTCTGACTGACGGGCCAGTAACTGCTTCAGCCGCTCCTCGTGCTCGAAGGGGCGGTCTGCCTGCGACTGGTAATCTGCGAGTTCTTTCTCGATGCGAGCTACGCGGTTTTGCTGCTCGGCGGCGAGTTTATCCAAATTCCTGAGCGTGTGTTCAATGCTCTGTACGGTGCCGATTGGATTCGTAGCGTTCAGATTTGCCGAATACGTCACCAGCCCACGTACGAAAACGTCTGGAATACGATCCTCTTCTTGGATGAGTCCGAGCCCTTCGCCTTTGCCCCGGCTCAAAACCTCGAAGCCTCGGAAGTTACCGCGCGACTGTATAGTCTGATCGTCACGCCATGAGAGGATTGCGAACGTCAGAGCTTTCGCTGCTTCCTCTCGCGCCCCCGTACCGGAGAAAACACGATTGCCTACCGTCATGTTGAACTCGCCGGAATCATTTGCATTTCTGGTTGCAATGTCAGCCTCTATGTGAGCCAAGTGCTGTTTTGCTTCCGCGATCTGGCGCGGCAGGTCGCGAATCTCCCAGCGGATATGACGCTGCTGATTGGCGTGAACAGCTCGCAGTTGGTCGAGCTTGCGGACTTCCGTGTCGATCTTGATCTTTTCCACGACGGCGGGATTACCGGAAGCGATCGCTTTGATCTCCGCATAGGTCAGAGCACCACTCTCCAGATCCTCCGCCGCACGCACCGAGGTTTCTCCCCGCATCACCTGCTGGATGAAGCGGGCTTTTGTTTCGAGGGTCTGCCACATGTACGCATCGAACGATCCTTCGGTGACGTAACGGAAGATTTGAACCTCTTTGTTCGAGTTGCCCTGGCGCAATATCCGGCCTTCCCGTTGCTCGATATCACGCGGTCGCCAAGGCGCATCCAAGTGATGGAGCGCGACCAGGCGTCGCTGCACATTCGTGCCAGCGCCCATCTTCTCGGTCGAGCCGAGCAACACCCGTATTCTCCCCGCATTCACGGCATCGAAGAGCAGCTTCTTGGCTGTGTCCGTCTCGGCGTCATGGATAAACGCGATCTCGCGAGATGGGATTCCTGCTCTGACAAGCTTTGAACGGACATCGTCGTACACGTTGAATCGGCCGGGATCGGGCGTGGAAAGGTCGCTAAACACGAGTTGAGTCGAGCGTTCGCTTTCAGTCGCCTTCCAAATCTTTAGGATGCGGGAAACAGCGAGATCAATCTTCGTTTCCGTCTCCGGTTCTGCTTTCGAATCGACGAGCCGCATGTCGAGCGCCGCTTTTCTTCCTTCGCCCGTGATCTTCAGCATGTTGTCCACTGACGGATCAACGCGTTCTTTTCTTAGCCGTTCGGCCCGTTCCGTCAGAGTTCGGATGAATGCTTTCAGTTCAGGGCTTGCCGGCGTAGATGTGATCGCCGGTTTGCCGTTTGCGAGCTCGGGCCGAGGGAGGTTCAGCATATCTGCCGTTTGCACATCCGCCACAGTACGGAATACGGAAAGCAATTCGGGCAAGTTGATGAATTTGGCGAACCGGGTGTGCATCCGATATCCCGATCCATCCGGGGAAAGTTCAAGGGATGTCACAGGCTCGGCGAAGTTCGCGGCCCAAGAATCGAAGTGGTCCACCTTCCGTTCGGATAGCATTTCCGGTCCGAGATAGCGAAGCATCGTATACATTTCGGCCAGAGTATTGGAGACAGGCGTGCCGGTAGCGAAGACAACACCGCGTCCGTCACTGCGCTCCTGCAGGTAGCGAATCTTCAGGAACATGTCGAATGCGCGATTGCTGTCCGAATTCGGGAGGCCAGCGATCCGGCTCATTTTTGTCACGTAGCCCAAATTCTTGTATAGGTCGGCCTCGTCCACGAAGAGCTGATCGACGCCCAGCTCTTCGAACGTCATGGTGGAATCTTTCGAATCACGGTCCGCTCGCTTCTTCAATCTGACGGTCAGCCGTTTCTTGGCTTTCTCCAGTTCCTTCACGATCCGGCGATTGTCGTCTTTAGACTCCTTGGCCTGCTTCATCTCGGTATCGAGTTCGGCTAGTTGCTTCTCGACGAAGCGGTTGAAGTATTTGTCAGAAACCGGCAGGAACTCGAATGACCGGTGCGAGACGATCACGGCGTCATAGTTTCCAGTGGCGATGCGGCCCATTGCCTGCTGGCGATGGCCGGTCTCAAAGTGGTCCTTCCCCGCTACGAAGAGCCGAGCTTGCGGGTAAAGCTTCAGAAACTCTGCGCCCCACTGCTCCACAAGGTGATTTGGCACGACGAACATGGGCTTCTTCGCTAGATCGAGGCGGCGGAGTTCCATCGCCGCAGCGGTCATGGTCCAAGTCTTGCCAGCTCCCACGACATGCGCCAGCAGCGGGCAACCGCCCTGGAGGATTCGCCAGACGGCATTCTTTTGATGAGACGCGAGATCTCCGTCGCGCAGCGAAGTGCCCACCATTCCGGGCAAGGTTAGATGTGAGCCATCGAAATCGCGGAGACGAATGTTATTGAAGCGGAAGTTGTACTCCTTGGCGAGCCGCTCGGCGCGATCGCGATCTTCCCAAACCCAATCGCGAAAGCGATCCTTCAAATGCTGCTGCTTCTCCCGCGCGGCTATCGTTTCCGGCTGATTGACGGTGCGAATTCCATCCTCGTGCTCGTCGTAGGCTGTCGGTGTCCGCCCATTCAGCGATTGCTCCACCAGCTCGGACGCCCGAAATCGAGCGGTGCCGTGGGTCGTCGTGTTGTTTACGACGTGCTTTGATCGGTAGTCAAGCTCGACCGTCCATGTTGCGATCGTCTCGGCGTATCCGATCTTCACATCGGCGTGCGACACGTCCAACAACCCAGTTACGAAGTCGCGGACATCCGAGGAAGGAATCCACGTCGAGCCCAGGCGCGCTTCGATTTCGCTTGGTTCCAAATCCTTCGGCTGTACCGACTGGAGAGCTTCCACATTGCGGCGATACGCCGGGTCGATTTGCGCGGAAACCTCCGCCACGGCGAGTTTCGAACGCACGTTGCCGCTCAGATAGCGGTCGGCAGTCTCCCATGCTCCACCGTCGGGATTGCGATAGACCAGAGATCCGAGTTCTTCCTGTAACTCAGGAGCAGGTCTGCTGGTGAGCGATTCCATACGTGGCCAACTAATCTGGGCGGACTCGTTGAGCGATATCAGTAGCGCTTCGGCTGCAGTTTCGACCCGATCCACAGGGCGATAGCGCTCTAATGTGCGGCGATTGAAGATCGCGGTTTGGTGGCCCGCTTCGTCTCCGGGTTGAACTCTTCGAGTGACAACAGAAGGGGCTGGTCCGGATCGCCGGAGAAAGCCTTCAAGTTCTCCCTCAGGTTGAGAGGGCCAAAGCGGGAAACGAACAGATCGTACGTCCGGTTCAGATGGCGGCGGCCTTCGACGATGGCGTCCTCCGAGGCCTCGGCAAGTTGTGTCCGGAACACATCGCGTACTGCGTCGCGAACCTGAAGCATTCCACGGATCCTCGTGGAGACCGAAACGGACAGCGTGAGGGGCTGGAACGCGTCACCACGGCGCACAACGATCTGGCCGTCGCGTTCGGCGAACCCGCCTTCTTTCATTGCCCCGGCAGCGGGGACTTGCTCCGGATCGAACCGTAAGGCTGGTCCCTGGCTATCTCGGCTGCGGTACACGGCGGCGGGAAGAAGTGAAACGGCCTTCTCGAGGTCACCTGGCTCCAGGCTTCCGATCAGCGCCGGAGCGACGCCATACTGCGCCGATTCCATTCCCATGCGACCCAGCATCATCTCTGGATGGCGGCCAAAGTACTCGTTAATTTGCAAGGGACCATCCGCCGTCTCGATGGATCTCAGCTCGATCCAACTTTCCTGGGGCGGCGTCGTTTCAGGCGATCGCTTTTGGAGAAACAAAACATCGGTGGTCACGTCTGTTCCCGCATTCGCCCTGAATGTGGTGTTGGGCAGTCGCAGCGCGCCTAACAGGTCCGCCCCGTCCGCCAGGTGGCGTCGCACCGTGGAATCCTGCTTGTCCATGGTGAAGCGGCTTGTGATTACCCCGACTACGCCTCCGGGCCGCACTACATCGAGGGATTTCGAGAGAAAATAGTCATGGATGGCATGCGTTAACTGCGGGCTTCTGCGATACGCAGGATCGTAGACGGGATAATTGCCAAACGGGATGTTTCCAACCACTGCGTCAAAGAAGTTTTTCGGAAGCGGTGTATCTTCGAACCCCTTCGCATGAACGGTTGAATCCGGATAGAGTTTGGAGGCGATGCGAGCGGTGATGGAGTCAAGCTCAACACCTGTCCGTCTCGTGCCGGGATGCAAACTTTCAGGCATTAGACCAAAGAAGTGCCCGACGCCGATCGACGGTTCGAGAATCTGTGCGCCAGCCTGTAGTCCGAAACGCTCCATGGCTTGCCAGATCGCCTGAACGACTTCGGGCGATGTGTAGTGCGCGTTTGGGGTTGACGCGCGAGCCGACGCGTATTCCTCTGCGCTGAGAACATCCTTCAGTTCGTCTGCGACGCTTTGCCAGTCTCGCGGCGGTTGTGGCGCGAATGCGTTCGGCATCGCGCCCCACCCGGTGTACTTCACGAGCAGAGCTTTTTCCTCGGGCGTAGCCTGGCGTTCTTCGGCTTCTATGGTTTTCAGCGCGCGAATGGCGGCAAGATTGGCTTGAGCTTTCTGTTTCAGGCCGCCCTCGCCGATCTCGTGAGCGCTGGTTATGCGGAGATCGTTGGCAAGGGTTGGTGTGGGCCGAGAGTCGCTGGATCGAACGATAGCTGGGGCAGGTCTTCCTCGTCCGGAAGAAAGGCCCATTCCTTCGTCGCGATCTCCCAGGCCGGCTGGTAGTCCATCTTCTGGACCACTGTCAACTCGTAGAGCAGATCCCCCGTCAACTCCTGCGCTGCGTAGATCGCTTGTTGAAGCTGATTCGCTTTGTCCAGTTGCTCGACCATCCTCGGTCGATAGCGTCTCCAGTGTTCCAGGATCTGGTATCCAAGGGGTGTGAGTGTAGTCGTTTCGTTCATCGATGGACTCCTCTACTAAATTATCGACCCGTTCGGCATTGGTTGTCTCTGAAAATAGACTGAATTGGAGAGCAGTAGATTGACTTCCTGTTCGTGACTTTGTGGCCATCGAGTTCACACTCAGGAGTTGACCGCCAAGAAATAGGGAAGGCGAAAGAGCTTTGCCCAACCTCGCACAGCATTGGCTTGATACCTGGGAATGGTGGTGCCATCAACCCAAAAGCTGTTGCTGATCCCGATTAGGACCGTCGGATGCTGCAGCATCGACGCGAGAATCGGGAAGGTGAGTAGTTGTTCATAACAGATGAGCACTGCAGCACGCTCGCGATCGATGGTGAGAACTCCGGGAGCGCCGAGACGAAGGGGCACGCTGATTCTGCTGAAAGGTTGCCACATTCCGATCGGCACCGGCACGCGTTGGTAAAACGTAGCCGATTCCGCGCCCATAATCAGCAGCGTGTTGTCGATTGGCTCTCCGCTCGGTTTACTCACAGCACTGAACGATGGCGTATCAATGTTGTTCAGAGCCTTGAGTGCCGCGCTGAAGTTGTATGACCTCAACTCGCTCAGTTTTCCCCGGTCGTCTTTTCCGGTTCCGGTCTCGGCAGGTAACCCCGCACCGATAGCGAGTATTTGACCGCGCGCGCGGCAACCATCCAGCGATTGGTACCAGAACGCTTCCGTTGCTTCGGACCATCGGGGAACAACGGATTCTGGAAAGATGATTACTCGCGCCGAAGTCGTGGCTGCTTCTTGCTGGACAAACTGCGCCGCGACATAGTCGCGAAACGGCTGCGAGACATCTCCGAAATGAGTGTTCAAGGCAATCCATCCGGGAGTAGGCGCGGCATCCCCTGAAAGGAGGACACGACCGCCGATGGCGAGTCCTATGCAGAAGCCGACAGCGATCCAGTGAATAAGGCGACGCCAGCGTGAGCTCAAAGCCCGCGTCGAAATAAGAATGCCCGGCAGAAATGCGGCTGCCGCGAGGCCGGTCCAAGCTGTTCCCGGAAAAAGGTATCCAGCGGCTGTGAGCGGCGAAGCAAGGCCGATAATCCCGAGCGGAGGGACGATTGTTGCCAAGAGCGCGAGAGGCGCTCGCCACAAAGAATGCAAATGAACAGATGTCCACGCAATTGTCCATGGCACCGAGAGCAGGATCGCGGTAAAGATCCAAAGGGTAAGCGGGATCAGAAGAGTCGCGGATTCACCGATGTAGCGTCCTAAGCCTGGAATCATCGGCCAGAGACTGCCAACGTAGTAGGCAAACGTGCTTTGGAAAGCTGCCTGGCGCGTTCCCGGCATTAGGCACACGAAGGGCATTCCTGTCGCCGCGACGATGCCCATGGGATGGCCGGTCGATGCTGCCAGACCCATTGCAATAGCGGCGCCCAGCGAACCCCAGTCTCTGAAATGGGGGTTCATAGTGTTAAGAATGGCTTGAGACGAGAGCGAATGGCCGCGGTTGAAAGCGGGCCAAAATAACGGCTGTCAAAGCTGCGCGGATGATAGGAAGAGGCTACCCAGACTGTCTCTGGAGCAACAAGATAGCGCCCGAGGTGCCACGCTTCGAGAGGCCGGCCTTTGGTGTCCTTGGAAATTGGGGCCGTGTTGGGCAAAAGCGCTCCGTTCACTGAGATTCCGCGTGGGGATAGCTCGACCTCATCGCCGGACTTGGCAACGACCGGTTTCAACAAAGGGGCCGCGCCGTCCTGGCAAGCGCCGGGATCGCGATATCCGCGAACTATGGCAAGCGTTGCGAAAGGTTCCGCCGGACAGAACTCGACCAGATTCGCGTTGTGATCGGCGGAGGTGATATACAAACCCACGGGCAGTGACGGCGACGTGTTGATGCGCAGTCCGAGGAAACCGCAGAATTGAAACGTTCCGACCGAGACTCCTGCGACAACCAGGGCAACGCGACGGATCACCGAGAAGCGAGGCTTCCCGATCCTATCCAACAGGCCAACCGTCATGATCGACCTCTCCTTTCTGAAGATCTGGGATAGCAGGCTCGTCAGGGATTGCAGCCGCAGTGCCCTTAGGGGTTCCTCGCGGCGCAGCTACGAGGTGACAGCTCCGCACGACAACTTCGTGAACAATTCGTTGGACTCCATCAGCTTTCGGAGTGAATTGGCGCTGCTCAATCGTGCCTTCGACAAAAACGTTATCTCCCTTGTCGAATGTCGTGGCGACTCGGGAAAGATCACCGTAAAACGACAGGTTGTGCCAGTTGGTGTGCTGCTGTGGTTTGCCATCCGGGTCCAGGTATCGGTAGCTCTCAGCGAGACGGACATTGGCGACGGGCGTTCCGGAAGGAAGATATCTGGTGGCGGGCTTAGCCGCCAAATAGCCGATGACTTCCAGGCGGTTTTTCTGCATTTCGTTCACTCCTTTTCAAACTGAAGTTCTTCGACAAGGCTCTCCTCGACGCCGGAAAGCGGCTCATCGGGTGATACAAGCTCGGGTTTGCTGATGACATGCCGAGTCCGGTTTAGCGGAAGTTGTGGAACGGGCCGGCCGTCCTCCATGGTGATGAACTCGCTAGGCGGAGGCAGTTCGGCGCGGGAATTCAGCACCGGGTCCAGGAAGTAGAGCATCTGCGTGCCAAGGATCGGATGGTGGCCGCTAACGAAAATCAGCATCTGTCCCGGCGCGACGATCCGCTCTTGCGCGCCGTCGCCCTGCTTCTGCGGGGGCTTCAAGCGAAGCACTTCGTCCGGTGTCATCAGAGGCCGCTCGATGTGGTCCACGCTAGCGCTGACGTGCGCCATTACTGGCGAGAGCCGCGAGCCACTAAAGTTGTAGCTGGCCTTTTGCACCGTAGTCGTGCCGGTCATCTTGCTCAGCAGTTCGGCGGTTTCGAACTGGTTGGGGGCGAATGCGATCCTCACATGGCAGTTGGAAATGATGCTTTCGTTGTTCCCATACGCATCGACGATTTGCCGGATGTCCTGCGTGATGAGGTACGCCTTCAATCCATAGCCCGCCATATAAGAAAGGGCATCGGCGAACACCTCCATGCGATTCAGCGAGGGGAATTCGTCGATCAGCAGCAGCAGCCGATGTTTGTTGCGCTTCTGCTCGGCTCCCTGGAAAACCATCTTTTCGGTCAGCCGGTTCACTGTCATGGTGAACATTAATCGGATGAGAGGGCGCAGACGGATCTTGTCTGAAGGAGGAACTACAAGGTACAGCGACAGAGGACGCTCATGGTTCACCAGATCGTCAATGGTAAAGTCACTCGCGGAAGTATTCTTTGCTACCAGCGGATCGCTGTACAGCGTGAGTGCCGTCTTCGCCGTAGATAACACACCGCCGAAATCACGATCCTCCTTGTCAAGCATCTCCTGCACCTTCTCGCGCACCACAGGGTGCGTAAGCGTCTGCGCGCCGGTCGGCATTCGCCAGTCGTGTGCGTACCCAGGATCGTGTTCGAAGTTCAAGAGTTCGTCGAGTGTGTCCCGGAAGCTGGAGCCGGGCCGGGTGAACGCATGCGCCAGATCGGCGAGACAAGCCACGCGGCCTTCGAGCGCCGCCTCATAACAGACATGCAGAATCATTCCAGTGGTGATCGAAGACGCGGCATCCTGCCAGTAGCGTTCCTGCGGGCTATCTTCTCCCGTGCGGACGATCATGTTAGCGATATTCTGGGCGTCGCTCACGTCGCGCGGCGTGAACAGGCGCACCTCGCTGAGAGGATTGAACCGGGAGCTGGCCTGCTCCTCAACCGGCGAAAACTTGAAGCAGAGGTGGCCCTGTTGGCTGCGGAAACCGCCCGTCTTAGCCCAATTCTCCCCTTTGATGTCATAGATGACGGCGCTCTCTTCCCAAGCCAACAGCGATGGGATCACCAATCCAACGCCTTTGCCGCTTCGGGTGGGTGCGAACGCGAGAATGTGTTCTGGGCCGTTGTGGCGGAGATAATTCACTCGACGTTCGCCTTCGGCACGCCAACCGCCGACGTAGACGCCCTGTTTCGCGGTGAGTAGTCCAGTGTCCCGGACATTGTCATCATTGGCCCACCGGGCGGAGCCGTGGAGATCCTCCGCATTCTCTGTGAGCTGGCGCGCGCGGCGGCTGGCAAGAACGAAGAAGATGCCGACACAGAGCAAACTACCGGCGAACACAATCATTTCGCCCTCGAAGAATGGCTGCCGAATCCGTTCATCGCGCGAGGTGCAATAGCGCCATCCCCAGGTAATCCAAGAGAAAGGCTCATAGATGCCGCCAGATTTCGCCCGTAGAAGAGGCGGCCCAAGCGCAGGCTGGTATTGGAACTTGGAAGCGATGTACTGTGTCGCGACGAAGTTCGCGATGACGAGCAGAAGGCACCCGAGCGCCGTCGCCCGCCAGTCATAGCTGCCGAGATACCCGGGCTTGCGAGGAGTTCGGTAGAGTTCGGGCTGTCTCTTCGCCATCGTCGTGTCCCCTCATCGTCGCGGTCGTGCCCCTTAGCGCGCTCCCGGAATTCGCGGACGACGCCTTTGTTGTCGGAGTAATTGATGCGCACGCTTTCTCCCATCGGGGGTTGCCGATCAAGCAGGTCCTTGGGATGAGCGATTCCCGCGCGGGCGGATTGGCGCTGAATCAGTTGATGTTCCGTTTCGCCAATAATGGGACCGCGATAACTGCCGCTCTCTGTTTGCGCGGCGAGTGTCTTTGCGGAGTTTCCGAGCACCTTCGCAGTGATTGACTTGGCTTCTGTGAGGAAGTCGCCGCTCGGCGATTCAACGGTACTCCGCCGATCGGTCGCTGTGAGCTTTGCGTGTACATTGACTGTGCCACTTCCTGGTTCGTAGCGGGCGGCGTATTCGCTGGACTCGCGGGCCTGGGTTGAACGCTCGGTTGTGTTGTCGGCCGTCTCCAGAGTCGCGACCTCTGCGGCTCTCAGGGCCGCGTCCGACTCTTTCTCTTCGACCTGCTGCCGATCGCGGTTAAGTTCCTCCGCCTCTTCTTCGAGAACTGCGGCTGGCGAAGCACCGGAGGCTTCGGACGTGAGCGCCGGACCGCTGGCCAGTTCCTCCTCGCCAATGGACTTATCGCGTTCCAACGCAAGAATGAAATCGGTCGCGGCGGAGGCATCGTGAGCCGCACGGAAGATTTCGTTTTTATCGCGTTTGAGTACTCCGATCCAGGAGTTGACATAGGCGGCGTGCTGCTCAGGATCGTGCGGTATGCCACGCTGCGCGGCGAGGAAGACGCTGGCGAGCTCTGCGCGAAGTTCCTCCTTCGCATAGTTCGCGTCGCCAAAACGATAGGACTCGCTGAGCGTGGAGCGATCAAGACGCGAGGGATGACCGCTCCAATGCGCTAGCTCGTGCAGTGCGGTGCCGTAATAGGCGGCGGCACCTTTGAAGGCATCCTTCGGTGGCAAGTGGATGCTGTCCTGAGAACGGCTGTAGAATGCTCGATCCGCCTGGTCATGCGCGATGTGCGAGCCCGAATTCTTTAGGATCTGCTCACCCGCCTGGACTGCCTCGAAGGTTGTCTGCTGTTTCGGCGTGTACGGTGGAATGCGGTCAATCTGCTGAGCGTTGAAGACGGTGTACACGCGGTGGACGAGCCGCGACCTCTCCGAATCCGCGTTCCCCTGCTCCGTTCCGCCCAGTTGCGTCTTATCGGAAGCGGGTTTGATCTCCCAGTATTCGATCTGGGTGCCTTTCTCACCCCGACGCACCTGCCATCCATTATCAGCAGCCTGTTTGTAGGTCATCCACCTCGGATCTTCGTAACCCCGTTGCAGGCCCGTAGCCATCAAGTGAATGGCGTTGCCGCCCCGGTACGCTCTCTCGCTGTTTGGATTGAGTGGGATTCCAAGCGAACTGGCTCCTGGCTCCCAAGGCTTTTGCCATGGCGCGACACCGCGCTCCAGCATGCCTACGATGTTGTCGGTCACCTCTTGACGGAAGTCCCGAAGAGCCGGTTTGTCCGCACCCTGATGTTCGGTAAGTGGGGAAGCGATAGACGCCATGCTCGTTACTCCTCCCCTTCCAACTCGGCGGCTGAGAAAGTCGGATCGGGCTTCTCGGTTTCAAAGCCCGATCCGGCCAACGGTTCGCCGCCGATTAAGTCAATCGACGCGCCTGACAGATCGCATTGAACTTTCTTTGAATTCTGCATGTTTGCCTCCTCTTCAGCAGAATGGAATGTAGGCCCCATCAACTATTAAGGGAACCGTAGAGGCCATTCGGGACGCCGAATGGTTGATTCTCCTGGAAATTTCGAAACGTCACCAAAAGCCGAGCCGAGTTTAAGACGAAGCAAGTGAAACTTCTGAATACGGCGCCATCGCGCACTGTCATCTCTCCGGCAAGCCGCCACGCTACATCCTGTGAAAAACTTTTGGTGGCAATGCCGGGGCTGTCGAGTTACTCTTTCGAAACCGTAGGGAACGACGGGGAGTTCATTTTGTCGCGGCTTACGCCTGTTGGCGAGTCCTCTCCGGTTCTGGCCTTGGCCCCGGCGGTGGATCAACCTTCAGCCGCCAGCATTCGCAAGACTTGAGCACGCATATGCATTGCGGAGCGACCTTGATCCTGTTTGGGCCGCGCTACCCATCGGGTTAGATCGTCGCCACTCATAAAGTGAGGATTACGGAGGCGAAGTGCTTGCGCGCAAGCTCAGCCATCCATGGGATCTGGTGCTGTTTTTTGAGAACCGCTGTTGGCATGGCAGTCGCACCCAGGGCGTCTACATCAGCGCGATATAGTTCATAAAATACCTGAAGACAGCCAACTTTTTTGTCGATCGCACTACGGGTGCGGCATGGCTTTCGGGCTTTGGGCTCGCCTCCCACCTTGCGCGCGGGCGACAACCCCTGACGCTCCCGCAACGATCTCTGGCAGTCTCGCGTACATGGCGCCCGAGCAAACCGGACGGATGAATCGGTCCATCGATTCACGAAGCGATCTGTATTCTCTGGGACTCACGTTTTACGAGATGCTCACGGGCGAGTTGCCCTTCACGGCGTCTGAGCCCATGGAATGGATACACCGTGATGTGGCAGGCATTGGGCTCTCGCTGGTGAGCGCGTTAACGGCATTCCGGTTATTGTCTCAGGGATGATCTCAAAGCTTGATTGAAAGAACGCCGCTGATCCCCCGGGAAGATTGACAGCTGCGAATCGTTCTTTTTATCCAGATGTTATTTAAATCCCGTTAAGTTAAAATGACGCAGAACGATCGAAGAAAAACAGCCGCGCCGACATGGCGTGTGCCGAATGCTTCTGTTCTGGTGTAAGGGGGACTTTGAGCGGGTAGTCCTTTATTCCGTCAGTCTGGACTGATGCGAGACAAGTGGGACCGGATTGCGGGCAAGGTTAGTTATGGTCGACGAACGATGCACGCCATAATGTGCTCGGGAGATTAGAGCCATCGGGCGACTTTCATGGCGAGAGGAATTGTCTCTACATGGTCGAGGCAATTCCTAGCCGAGTTCGCAGTACTCGTAGCTTGCAAACAGAAGGAGATCTCGGCATACGTTCATCTGGACTTCGATACCGTAACTTCCCAGAAGCTCCGAGTAGAGTTACGCCAGTAACGGTTCGCAACGTGCGTTGAGATCAACGTCGATCATTTGCCTGGAAACGGCAGCCAGCCGCGGGAAACGTAATCGCCAAGCGTGAGACTGAGCATGATGAGGAACCACAATACGCCGCCCGCCAATATGATCCGGACCACCTTTCCCTCGTAAAGCGCATGCATGAAAAAGGCGGCGATCAGGCTCGCCTTCGCGGTCGCAATTGCAATCGCGATGATCATTGTGAAACCACCCAGATCCACCATTGCGATCAGAGTGGTAGCCAGCACCAGTGCCAGCAAGGCAAGCCAGGTAAACGCGTAGGTCTTAATCGACAGGATAGGCTGTTTCATCGCAGATGCAATCCCGGAAGGTAAAAGATCGCGTACAGGAATATCCAGACGACATTAATGAAGTGCCAATACAAGCCGCCCATCTCAATAGGTGTGTAGTACTCGGCTGAGAAGCTGCCCAGAATAGTGCGGAAGAGCAGAACGCTAAGTATGCCCAGCCCGATTGTCATATGCACCGCGTGCAGACCAGTCATGACAAAGTAGAAAACAAAAAACATCTGCACCTTGGCAGTGTACGGACCTGCATATTCGAACCAGAAACCAGGCGCTTTGTGATCTTGATAGTGCAGGTAATATTCGGTGAACTTGATGCCGAGAAAGATGACCCCAATAACCATTGTTGCCAATAAGAGAAGCGCAACGGCGCGTTGCCTTCCGAGCTGTGCGCTATGGACGGCGAGCGCCATTGTGAAGCTGCTGCAGAGCAGCACGGCCGTGTTGACGGCGCCCAGCACGATTTCCATGTGAGCGCTGGCAATATCGAAAGCTTGTGGATTGCTGAAACGGTACACCGTATAGGCGGTGAATAAGCCGCCGAAGAGCATGATCTCCGTGACGAGGAAAATCCACATCCCGATGCTGGCGGTCTCCCGCTGCTGATCGGGCGTTTCGTACTGCTCACGCAGCTCAAGCGTTAGTGGACTGGACAAGGCCTAACTCCTCTCGCATGGCTTCGTAATCGTAGGGGCGCGTGTTTACGATGGGCGTCTCTTTGAAATTGTGTTTAGGCGGCGGCGATGGCGTTTTCCATTCCAGACCCGTGGCACGCCACGGGTTGCCCTCGGCAATCTTGCCGTACTTCAAGGACCAAAGTAGGTAAAACAGCGGCAGCACGTACCCGACGCCCAGAATGGATGCTCCGGCCGTGGAGAGAACGTTGAGCATCTGGAACTCTTCCGGATAGGCGGCGTAGCGGCGCGGCATCCCAAGGTAGCCGAGAACGAATTGCGGGAAGAAGGTGAGGTTGAAGCCGAGGAACACGGTAAGGGCAGAGAGCTTCGCCAAGGCTTCGGGATACATTCGGCCGCTGATCTTCGGCCACCAATAATGAACGCCGCCAAGATAGGCCATGACGGTTCCGCCCACCATGATGTAGTGAAAATGAGCGATGACGAAGTAGGTGTCGGTCAGGTGGACATCAAGTCCCAGCGCCGCCAGAAACAGGCCGGTCATGCCGCCAATGGTGAATAGTCCTACGAAACCGATCGCGTAGAGCATCGGCGTTTGCCACGAGACGGAACCTTTGTAGATTGTGGCGGTCCAGTTGAAGACTTTGATGGCCGAAGGCACAGCTACGAAATAGCTGAGGAGTGAGAAGACCATGGCCGAATAGACGGAGGTACCGGCGACAAACATGTGATGTCCCCATACCAGAAAGCCTAAGATGGCGATGGCCATACTCGAGAACGCGACGGCCTTGTAGCCGAAGAGCGGTTTGCGCGCGAAAGCCGGGATGATCTCGCTGACGACTGCGAACGCCGGCAGAACCATAATGTAAACCGCCGGATGGGAGTAGAACCAGAACATGTGCTGGAAGAGCACGGGGTCGCCACCGAGTGCCGGATCGAAGATGCCGACTTGAAAGATACGCTCCACCGCGACCATCAACAGCGTGATGGCAAGAACAGGTGTGGCCAATACGAAGATGAGGCTGGTAGCATACATCGACCAGATGAAAATCGGGAGCCGGAACCAGGTCAATCCGGGGGCGCGCATGCGATGGATCGTGGCGATGAAATTCAGCCCCGTCATGATGGAGGAGAAGCCATTGATGAAGATGCCGAGGGCTGCGGCCACGACATAGGTAGTGGAGTACGTTGTGCTGAAAGGGGTGTAGAACGTCCAGCCCGTATCGACGCCGCCGCGGAAAAGAGCATACACGGTAAAGCAGGCGCTGAACATGAAGACGTACCAACTGGCCAGATTGATTTTCGGGAAAGCAAGATCTTTGGCGCCGATCATCATCGGGATTAAAAAATTGCCCAGCGTGTTCGGGATGGACGGAATCAGGAAAAACCAGACCATGATGATGCCGTGCATGGTGAACAGCTTGTTATAAGTCTCGGCGCTCACCAGCCAATTGCGCGGAGAGAGCAGTTCCAGGCGCATCAGCAGAGCGAAGAAGCCGCCCAGGAAAAAGAGAGCCGTGATGGAAAAAGTGTAGAGGATAGCAATGCGCTTGTGGTCTGTTGTGAACAGCCACGAGAGGACGCCCTGCTTTTCCGTAAGGTAGTTTTTCTTGACGCGAGTTGCTACTGCTTCGATCATGTCAGCGTTGTTCCAAATGGGAGCCGGAGTTTGAGGTTGCGTTGGGACCGGCGATGCCCGGCTGGGTTCCGTATTGCTTAGGCGTGGTGCCCGAACTGGAAGGTTGCTGGGTCCCCGGCTGCGGACCCAGCGCTTTGACATAAGAGATCAGGGCGAGCACCTGTTCCTGAGAAAGCTGAGCAGAGAAGCTGGGCATAATATTTGGCTGGAAACCGTAAACGATCTTGGCGTTTGGGTCCAGAATCGATTCACGGATGTAAGAGTCATCTGCAGTGACCGTCTGGCCACCATCGATTTGCACCGGATGCATGTAGAGATTGCGTAAGTCGGGGCATCGGCCCTGGTTGTCGAAATGGTGGCAGTTAGCGCATCCGTACTGGTGGAACAGTTTCTCGCCTTGCGAGGCCAGCGACCCTTCGGCGGCGCCTTGCGTTAACCAAGTCTGGTAATCGTCCGGGCGCATCACGTAGACGTAACCGATCATGCCGGAGTGCTTGGTGCCGCAATACTCGGCGCAGAACAGGTGATACTTGCCGGGACGAGTGGCTTTGAACCAGGTTGTTGTGTATCGGTCCGGAAGCACATCCTGCTTGGTTCGGAAGGCTGGTACGAAGAAGCTATGAATGACATCTTCCGAAGTCATGGTCAACTTAACGGCTCGGCCTATCGGGATGTGCAGTTCATTGATCTCGCGCTGGCCTTCCGGGTGTTGAATTTTCCACATCCACTGCTTGGCGACTACATACATGGGTATGGCGTCGTCCGGCGGCCGCTCGATGTCGAAGTATAGTTTCGCGCCCCAGCCGAACATTCCCAGAAAGAGCACGAACGGGGTGACGATCCAGGTTGCTTCCGCCGGAATGTAATTCCGTCTCTGATTCCCCATCTCATTTTCATGGTGGCGGTGGTACCGGATGGCAGAGTAGATCAGAAAGGCGGCGATGCCGAGGGCGACTACAGTGCACAGGATCACCATCAGGATGAAGAAGAAGTTCACTTCGCCTGAAACGGAGGAAGCCGAATCCGGAAAGAATTGAAGGTTGCTCATGGATGCGGCGCTTCCTTCCATGTGGTTCCGCCTTCGCGCGCAACTCTGTGATCGCGAAGATCGCGGCGCCAGAAGAGCCACAGACCCACGGCCATGGCGATGAGCGTCAGGATTCCCGCCAGGCGCAAGACGTTCATCACTACGGCGCCGTATTTGCCGGTCTTCGGATCGTAGTGATAGCAGAACAGCAGAATCTGGTCGACGGGCGATCCGATGCGGTCGTGTGAGGCTTCGATCAGCCCAAGCTTTAGATCTTTCGGCTCATACTCAACGCCATAGAGATAGCGTGCGACGCGGCCTTCAGGGGTGATGATCATGACGCCGCTCGCGTGAATGAACGTTTTGTTTATGGGATCCCAGCGATAGCCAAAACCGACGGATTGCATGACGGGTTGTATGGACGATTGTGAGCCGACTAAGAAATGCCACCCCTTGGTCCCGGCGCGGCTGGAGTAGCTGTGGGAATAATGATCCCGCTTCTTGCTGGCTTCCTCCGGTGTGTCTCCCGGATCGAAACTGATTGCTACGACTTCGAAATCACGTCCGGGCTGGAGTGACAGCGGACGCAGACCGGCAACCACACCGCTCAGAATCTGCGAGCAAAGCATCGGGCAACGGTAGTAGACGGGGGCCAGAAGCACTGGTTTGCCGCGGAAGTAGGTGCTGAGCGGAACGGATGCACCGGTCTCATCGCGAAAGACGCTATCGAGCGGAACTTGTGAATCAAGCTTCTGCTGAATGCCGACGCCTTTGAAATTGGGCGGCAGAAAAGTGCGGTTCGTCTGGGCGGCCGCGAAGCTTACAAAGCAAGAGAGCGCAAGTAGAGTCTTCATCGCGGCTCCGGCTCTACTTTGCCTTCGAAACCGGTCAAGCGGGTTCCGGCCTGCGGCTGTGAAAGATTCAGGTTGGCCGGCTGAGGTTGAGGCGGAATGCCGCGTTGCGCCACAATCTGGATTGCCTGCTCGATCGGAATAGCAACTGCTCCTTTGCTTTTGTCCACCCACGAATAGTGATTCAGTTGCCAGTCTTCTCGCGTTCGCATGGCCTTCAAATCCTGACGTGGAGAGTCCTGCAGCCTCGGTTCCGGGGGCATGGGATTGCCATGTTCGGCAATCGGTAATGGCGCAGGACTTACGTCTGCGCGATGGTGCGCCAGCAAGACGAAGCAAAGATAGACCACGCCAAACAAGATCCACAAGCCGCCGAACACGGAGACTCCTGTAATCAGCACGCCGCGCGCAAAGATATCGGTGCGCTCAAAATGGATGTCCTGGTGACGCGGTTCATTTGGATGCAAATCAGTCGCCATGCTGCAGAGCCCTCTCAAGGTTGGGCGCCTGAAGTGGCAACAAGGGACGTTGCTTCAGCTGCCAAATAAAAAATGCAATCCAGAGTCCACCCATTGCCAGTGGAACCGAGAAATTCAACCAATGAATGCGTAGGCCGTTTTTGTAGTAGCCGGGCATCACAATCCACGTGAGATCGACAAAGCGCATCACGATAATGAGGCCGACTACACAGGAGAGCGCGACCGCGTTGCGCTTCAACGGGCGCGAAAGCAGCAGCAGGAAAGGAACGATGAACTGGAATAAGATGAGCGCCACGCCCAGCCATCCCCAGGAAGTGGCGAAGCGGCGCAGATACCACGGGATCTCGTCCGTCAGGTTGCCGGTCCAGATAATCAGCAATTGCGAGAACGCGAAGTAAGCCCACAGCATGACGAAGGCAAGCAGCAGCTTGCCCAGATCGTGAAGGTGAGCGGGTTTGAATCTGCTGGCGAGCGGTTCGCGCCGGGACAGCAGCGCCATGGCGATGATGGAGAACGCAAAAGCCGATAACCCTTGCCGCGCCACGAAGAGAAAACCCCAAATCGTCGAATACCAGTCTGTTTCCAGCGATTCGGCCCAATCGATGGAGGAAAACGTCACCGTAAACGTGTAGAGAATCAGACCGCCCGCGCTCAGTGCAGTAAGCCGCTTCTCCAATTGTGCGCGTGCGCTCGCCTCGCCGCCGCACTCATCCTGCTCGGCAGACCACTTGTTCAGGAGATAAGCAAATACCAGCCAAATGGCAAAGTAGATCACCGCGCGCACCGTGAACATGGTGGGGTTCATGTATGAGCTTCGATGCTGAAGAACGTATTCCTTTCGCACCAGGTCCGCATGGGCCCAATCGTAGAGAGTGGGAAGCCCAAATAGAATCGGGATGAAAAGAAGCGCCAGCAGCGGCAATGTGCGGGTGGCGGACTCGAGCGTCCTGCGCGTCATCACACCCCAGGCTCCGGACGTGAGGTACTGCATCATCACGATGCCCATGGACCCCAGAGCCAAGCCGAGGAAAAACAGATAGCCCATCAGGTAAGAGCGGAAGAAGTCACCCGGGCTAAAAAACGCGCCGATCACAGAGACCACGGACAAGACAGCGCCAACGCCGAGCGCAGCCGCCAGAAATCGCCGCAGATCGATGTCGAGTTCGGGAGAAACGTCGAAAGCCGATGTCACTTTTGCCCTTCTAGTTGCGTTCTTGCGCTGGCCGGGATTTCGTCGACGGTTGCGTTCCTGCTGAGTTGCAGTGCGCGGATGTAAGCGACAATGGCCCAGCGGTCACTCACGGGAACCTGATCGGCGTAGTCGCCCATGCCGCCGTAGCCGTTGGTGATCACTTGATAGATGTAGCCGGGGGGCACGGAGCGCAAACGGTCGGTGTGGAAGTTCGCCGGTGCGCGAACGCCGCGCTGCGCTACCATTCCGTTGCCATCTCCCAGACTTCCATGGCACGGGCTGCAATAAATGTCGTACCGGTCCTGACCGCGGTGCAGCAGCTGAGCATTCACCGGCATTGGAATGCTCGCGAGAAATTTTCCATTCGCCGCGCCAGTGTGAAACGAGTCATTGTCCTCCAGTTCATCGCGTGCAATAGTTCCAGCGGGAATGGGGCGGGCGGAACGTCCATCCGCGAAGAACCTGCTTTCGGCCAAGGGTTTGTATTTGGGTTGGTCCTGCATGTCCTGGCGGCAGCCGCCGGCGCACAGAAGGAGAGCGAGAATGATCACGACACCGCTATTCGTTTTCAACTTCCCAGACTCCTATGGGGTGAAACTCGCGCAGAAACTCCGCCGTCAGTTGGGAGCTATATATGGGATCGCGCTTCTCAATGCAGAGAAAGAAACGATTGCTCGAAGCGTGGGCGAAGTCAGGCAGATTAAACAGCGGGAAATGCGGCCGCGGAAAACCGCACAACACCAGCGTTCCGAAGAAGGCTGAGCAGCCGGCAAACAGCACCGTGAGTTCGAACAGGATCGGGATGAAGGAAGGCCAGCTATCAAGAGGACGTCCGCCTACGTTGATCGGGTAATCAATCGCAGCGACGTAGTACTGCATGGCCCACGCGGTTGCCGCGCCGACAAAACCGCCCAGCAGCACCACCGGCGGGACCAGATTCCAGCCCGGGACGATCTCATCGAGATCTTTGATGGCATAGGGCGAGTAGGCTTCAAACCGGCGATAGCCCCGTTCTTTCACTTTGCGCGCGGCCTCGACCAGTTCAGTGGGACCGTCAAACTCCGCCACCAGTCCATAGGTTGCCGCGTCCCTCATTTCTCAGTGCCTCCGCCAGGTTTCGAGAAGGGGAGTAATTCGCGTACTTCCGCCATGGAGATCATGGGCAGAAAACGCACGAAAAGCATGAACAGCGTCACGAAAAGCCCCACTGAGCCGTACAACGTGGCGTTGTCCCAGAAGGTCGCGACGAAGTTCGACCAGGAGGAAGGCAGAAAGTCGCGATCAAGGCTGGTGACGATGATCATGTAGCGCTCCACCCACATGCCGGTCAACACCACCACCGCAACCGCGAAAAGAGGTTTGGGATTCGTGCGGACCTTGTAGAACCAAAGCGCCTGCGGAATGATGACGTTCAACAGAATGACGAGCCAGTAGGTCCACGATTGCGGTCCGACGGCTCGATTGTGCACCACGTACAGTTCGAACTGGTTGCCGCTATACCAGGAAGTGAATGGCTCAATCAAGTAGGTATAAGCCAGAATCAGCCCGTTCGCGAGCATGAGCTTGGCGCAGTTATTCAGGTGCCGCACGGTAATCAGGTTGTGAAGACCGTAGACGGCGCGCAGCGGAATGCACAGGATAAGCACCATCGCGAAGCCGGAGTAAATGGCCCCGGCGACGAAATAGGGCGGAAAGATCGTCGAGTGCCAGCCGGGCAAAATGGCGACCGTGAAATCGAAGCTGACCACCGTATGCACGGAGAGAACCAATGGGGTTGCTAATCCCGCAAGCAGAAGAGAGGCACTCTGATGCATCTTCCAGTGATGCGATGCGCCCCGCCAGCCGAACGCGAGAACGGCGTAGACACCGTATTTGAGCTTGGTGTCCGAGCGGTCGCGCAAAGTGGCTAAATCGGGAAGCATGCCCAGATACCAGAACAACAGCGAGATGATGGCGTAAGTAGAGACAGCAAATACATCCCACACCAGCGGGCTGCGAAAGTTAGGCTGAATCGTCATCGTGTTCGGGTACGGGAACACCCAATAAGCAATCCAGGCGCGCCCCAGATGCAATAGCGGGAATAAGCCGGCGCACGCGACCGCGAACAACGTCATGGCTTCGGCGAAGCGGTTGATGGAATTGCGCCACGGCTGATTCAAAAGCAGCAGAATCGCGGAAATAAGAGTTCCCGCGTGGCCGATTCCAATCCACCAGACGAAGTTGGTAATGGCAAATCCCCAGGCAACAGGAATTTCGACGCCCCAGATGCCCACGCCCTTACCCAACAGATAGGTAACGGAGATTCCAAAGAGTAGCAGCAAGAGCACGCCCGAACCAAAAGTGATCCACCAGAACGGCGGCGTCTTTCGGGTGAGGACGATGGAGCTGATTTGCTCGCTCACGGTCTCGAACGTTTGACTGGGCGCAACTACCGCGAGCGGATTGTTCGGGTCGAGTTCGCGGCCAGTGTGGCGCTGTTTCTCGTCGACCGTCATGCGGGGAACTCCGGGTTAGGATTCCGCAGCTCGGCGAGATAACTGGTGCGCGGCCGGGTGTTTAGTTCGCCGAGCAAATCGTACTTCAGTTTTTCCGCTTTCAGCTTGGCGACCTGATTTGCCGGGTTGTTCTTATCTCCGAAGGTAATGGCCTGTGTGGGACACGCTTGCTGGCAGGCCGTCTTGATCTCGCCGTCGCGAATGAAGCGATCTTCCGTGCGCGATCGAATCTCCGCTTCACGAATGCGCTGCACGCAGTAAGTGCACTTCTCCATGACGCCGCGGCTGCGCACCGAAACGTCGGGATTGCGCTGCAGCTTCCAGGCCTCGGTTGTCCAATCCTGGAAAAGCAGGAAGTTGAAGCGGCGCACTTTATAAGGGCAGTTGTTGGAACAGTAACGCGTGCCCACGCAGCGGTTGTAGACCATGTCGTTGAGACCGTCACTGCTGTGGTTGGTCGCCTGCACCGGGCAAACCAGTTCGCAGGGCGCGTTCTCGCATTGCATGCAGGGCACCGGCATGTAGTAAGCCGCTGGCAAACTGATGTCGCCTTCGTAATAAGTGTCAATGCGTAGCCAGTGCATGGCGCGGCGCGCCAGAACCTGCTCTTTGCCTACCACCGGAATGTTGTTCTCTGCCTGGCAAGCCACCACGCAGGCCTGACAATTCACGCAAGCTGTCAAATCAATCGACATGCTCCACGCATAGCCGTTGTACTGCCAATGCGGATAAAGGGTGAGGTTCTCTTTGGGTGGGTGAGTCTTCTCGATGACGAAATCGGGATTCTGCTGGTAAGCTGAGACGGTATTCGCAACTACGATGTCGCGACCTTCCATCGACTGGTGCATCTGTGTGGTCGCCAAGGGATAGGGCGTGTCCAGTTTGTGCAGTTCGATGCCCGAAGTTTGCCACAATGCGTCGGCGGTACGGAGAAGATAGGCGTTGAACCCAGCGCCGTTGCCTGCGCGTCCTGCATGCGTTCGTCCCCAACCGAGGTCTACGGTGACCGATTCATCCGGTTGGCCGGGAAGAATCCAAACTGAACCTTTCACAGAAGCCGCACCACGGCGAATCTCAACGTGCTGCTGATTTTGAAAACCCAGCCGCTTCGCTGTGCGCGGGCTAAGCATCACGGCGTTATCCCACGTCAACTTCGTCATGGGATGTGGCAGCTCCTGCAGCCACATATTATTCGCATAGCGGCCATCGTAGAGGTACACGTCCGGCCGGAAAACTAGTTCAAGGCCAGTCTGCTCGCGGTGGACCGGCGATGCAAACTGAGCATTAACGAGCGCTGGAGTGATGGACGGCAGAGCGGAATTCGCAATCATCCCATCGCGGACGGACTTCCGCCACCAAGCTTCGAAATCGTTCGCTCCACTTTGACTTGTCCAATAGCCGCGCACGATCTCGTAGGACGAGCGGCCCGGGAACTGCACGATGGCATCGAGAACTTGAATTTGGGAATGAGAGCTGTAAAGCGGAGCAATCAGCGGCTGAATAATACTGGTGGTGCCGTCGATGGCGCGTGCATCGCCCCAGTCCTCAAGAAAGTGCGGCTCCGGAATGGTCCACTGTGTTTTGACGGCCGTTTCGTTCAGATGCAGGCTGACGTGAACGGAATGCTTCACCTTGCTGAGACCTTTGGCGAACTGAAAATCGGTGGGAGCGTTGTACACCGGATTGCCGCCCAGAATGAGCAGCGCGTCCACTTTGCCGTCGTTCATGTCGCGCGATAACTGGCGTAACGATTCGATCTGATCTATCGCCTCCACTTCCAGCGGCTCCGTATAAATCACCGTCTTACCGGCATTGCCGAGTGCCACGTTCATGGCCTGCGCCAGGGCATGAACGCCCGCCGACTGTTGTTCACCGGGAATAATGACGCAAGTGCCTTTGTGCGCCATCAAATCACGCGCCACGGCTGCTACCCAGGTAACGTGGGAATTGCCCGTTCCTGCAGGAGCTGCACTCGATATCCCAACAGCGGCTGCGAGTTCGGTGGCAAACGATTCAATTTCGGCATAGCGCAACGGCAAGCGGTGATCTGCTTTGCCGCCCGTCGCCGTCATCGTGCTCTCCACTGCGTACAGCCGATTCATGTCCAGCCGATCGCCACGGCGTCGGCGTGTTGCGAAATCGCGGGCGTAGCGTGTAGAACCCGGACCGCAGGCAAGAAAGTCGGCATCAAGCGACAGCAGCACGTCGGCGTTCTCTAGCTTGTAGTAGGCATGCACGGGCTTGCCAAAAACGCTTTGAGCTGCAACGCGGGCCGAGTGCGCGCCTGCGGGATCAAACTGGTGCCACTTCGCCGACGGAAGCTTTTGGAGAACAGCTCCAATCTGGCTGCCTAGCGTCGGAGAGATGACCGTCTCAGTAAGAATGCGGAATCCTTCGCCCGCGCTGGTCTGAAGCGGCGCAATGGACTCTTGCCACCACACCAGAAACGAATCCCAATCCTGCGGGACGCCGTTATACAAGATTTCTTTTGCTCGGTCAGGATCATACAGATCCATCAAACAGGCTTGCGATAGAACGCTGCTGGCCCCCAGACTAGCCGGATGATCGGGGTTGCCTTCTATCTTGGTGGGCCTGCCAAGATGACTTTCAACGATAACGCCTTCCGCGATGCCGTTCACCGGTGCAGCCGTCGCGTAGTACTTCGGCTTGCCGGGAATGACGTTTTCGGGTGGATCTACGTACGGCATGATGGTTTCCGTCGGCTGCCGTGTGCAACCCGTGATCCCGGCCAATGCCATTGACCCGGCCATCAAGGTCAGGAATTGCCGTCGGCTCGCAGCCGAAATTTCGACGCCTTCTTCGCTGAAGTTCTCCAGCTCTCGCTGTGTGGCCGTTCCTTCAAACTCGTCGACGCTTTGCCAGTAACGCGGTGAATACGGCTGCTGAGTAAGCGCTTCAAGCGGAATGAGACCACGAGATGGATTCTTGCCTGGCATGTTCACCTGTGACATGTGGAACAACTGGTGAGACTGTGAAGATGGTACGTCTTCACCAGTCGTGACCCGAGCGCGATCTGGTCAGCGGGCGGCGTGTAATTCATCGAGAAGACCCGATCGCGTGGCCGCACATACCGCTCCGGGTGCCGATGACAATCGAGGCACCACTCCATCGTGAGCGGCTGTGCCTGCCATGTGAGCGGCATCTTGTCTACCCTTCCGTGGCAAGTGGAGCAGCCCACGCCGGCATGAACATGAATGCTGTGGTTGAAGTACACGAAGTCCGGTAGATCATTTACGCGTGTCCACTCAATCGATTTGCCCGTCCGGTAGCTTTCACGAACCGGTTCGAGCGTCGGGCTCGCCGCCCACATCTGAGAATGACAATTCATGCAAACCTTGGTAGCCGGGATATTCGCGAAAGAAGAAGTCTCAACTGTGGTGTGACAGTAGCGGCAATCAATGCCTAAGCCGCCGACGTGATGTTCGTGGCTAAACGGAACAGGCTGTTCACGCGGCACGTTCTGCATTGTTTCGTAAGGCGAGCGAACAATTAGGTACCCCAGGCACGAAACGACCACCACGGAAAGCAGACCGCCCAGGATGCTAAGCCTGGCAATGGTGTTGGCGCTTTGAGAAAAGAACTGCGGCATACAGGGGTGGCCCCAACAACGTGGAGCCAAATCGATTTAATGTTGCCTCAATGAATTGCTTTTGAGTGACTCGCCTTTAGCACTAAACGTTTCGCTATGCGCCATCCCAAATTACTTCCTGGCTTGAGTTACTTCTGCGGCGCCATGCCCGGCGCGTTGTTGGTGGAAAGAGGCGCGCGCATCTCTGGACGAGACCACGCCCGCATGCTCGACGGCAAAGCGCATCAGCAGCGATCCAAGGGTTCCGATCACACCGCCTGCAACACGCTGTTGTCGCGAGTTGTTTTTGACAAAGCTCAGCACCAGACTGACCGCCGTCAGCAACGTGGCGCCCTTCCACAGAGCGCCACTCAATCCACGCTTCAGCGGACGAGCCACACGCGGAACAACCGAAGCTTGCCTTTCCATCGCAAACGCTGCCGCGATCTCAGCGATTTGGCCGGCACTCCCGAACACCTTGGTGATGCGCCGTTCATCCTCGTTCTCAGAAAAGATTTCAAAGAGCGAACCAACGCTCGACATCGCGGAGGCGCCAAAAAGAATCGGGAGCGCTCGCCGTGATTCCTGCCACAGCGGAACCGCTGTGTTGGCGATCAGCACTCCTGTATAGGTTGCGAGCGCCATTCCGAATACTCCCGAAGCAATCCCGAAAGCATCGCCAATGCTGCCGAGCACTCCGCCACGGCCCCGCAATAGAAGTGGAGGAGCTGAAGTGGCGCCCACCGCGCTCAAAATCCACGCACCCATGTTCATCGGCGAAGTGGGCCGGAAGACTCGCAGCATATTTAGAAACCGCGAAGGCCGCCCCAAATCCCGGATTAGCAGTAAGCCACTCACGCTCGCGCCTACGAAACCAATCCAGTGGCAACGCCGAATCAGACGTGCAAATCTGCTCTCATCAGCTAACTGCGCCGCCGCGCCCAACACCAGCGCAGCACCGGTCAATCCTCCGACGTAGTAGTACGTCGGAATGGCCCACTCCCACACCGATTCCTTGAGCAGAGGCCGCTCGTAGTAAGTAGGATCGGTGCTCTGAGGCTCCGGCAACTGCTGCCACAAAGTCGGCCCGCTCTTCAGATGTTCGTCAGGAGATCCTGAAGATCGCTGGTCGGCGGCTTCGCCCGCAAGCGATCCCAAATCTAAATCGATATCGCGACCATCCGTGTAGACCGGCTCAACAGAATTCTTGTAGCGGACGTTCATGCGCTCTTGCCCCGAGCGCCCAGAAGTGCCGCTCCCATCGCGACCACCGCCATCCCGAGTGCGCCCGCCGCCATAGACATCCAGGCGTCTTTCACCTTCTTCGTAGGAACGACCGGATCGGGAGGAAGGTTGTAAACCTCAGGCTTGTCCACTAGCAGGAAGAAGGCGTTCAAGCCTTCGGTTCCCGGTTGATTCTCCGCGTCAGCGCCGTACAGGTATGCATCCGTCAGTCCCTGCCCGTGCAACTTCTCCACCCGTTCGGCCGCCTTTTCCCGTAGCTCGGTCAAGTTGCCAAACTGAATCGATTCGGTAGGACACGCCTTTGCGCAGGCCGGCGTCATGTCTTCTCGAATCCGGTCATAGCAGAGAGTACATTTCCACGCGCGCCCGTCTTCCTCGCGCCGGTCTATCACTCCGAACGGACAATTCACAATGCAGTAGCCGCAACCGTTACATATGTCGGGCTGCACATACACTGAGCCGAATTCCGTTCGCATGATGGAGCCGGTCGGGCAACTCTCCAGGCACCCGGCCCGCGCGCAGTGTTTGCAGACGTCCGAAGAGAACAGCCAGGAAAACGCGCCTTCGTCTTGTGTATGCAGCGCGACCGGCCGTTCCACGAACGCAACATGCCGCCAGGTGGAAGCTCCCAGCTGAATAGTGTTGTCGTAAGACATGCCGGAAAAAAGAAATCCGTCATCCGGCAACTGATTCCATTGCTTACAAGCCACTTCACATGCCTTGCAGCCGATGCAGAGTGTCGTGTCTGTGAAGAAGCCCTTGGTTTCCGCCACGCTCACACGTTCCCTTCTTTGCTCTCTTGCGCCTTGAAGCCGTGCTTGGTTTCAGGTTTGTGCCGCGCCCGCGGAAGATCGCGATTGTCCATTTCAGAAGGATGCAGTAGCTTGCCCAGAGGTCCGCTGGTGGCGTGCCGGCGTCCTTTACTTTTCCGGCCCGCTTCAATCATGCCGGTCAGCGCTTTCGATTCCTGAATGGACGAATTCGGATCGGCGACAAAGCCGATCAGGTCATTCGCCGCATCGCCCCGAACCAATCCCTTACTCGACCAGTGATACGGTAAGCCAATCTGATGGATGACGCGCCCCTTGATGCGCATGGGACGAATACGCTGTGTCACCAGCACGCGCGCTTCAATCTCCCCCCGCATGGTTCGAATGGTGGCCCAGCCGCCGTTTTTCAATTTGCGCTCAGCGGCAAGTTCCGGCGATACTTCACAAAACATTTCCGGCTGCAATTCCGAGAGCCACGATAACCAGCGGCTCATTCCGCCGGCAGTGTGATGCTCTGTTAAGCGATACGTGGTGATTAAGTACGGAAACCTTTTGTCGTCATACGGCTGATGATAAGGATTGTCTTTCCGCCGCCATTCCATTCGCTCCGGATTGCATTGCTGGCCGTACAGGGGGTTCTTCACGACTGATTCTTCCGGTTCGTAGTGTGTCGGCAGCGGCCCATCTTTCAAACCAGTGGGGACATAAATCCAGCCCTTCCCATCGGCTTGCATCACGAACGGGTCAATGCCGGAGATCGTCTCCTTCCCTCGCGCCTCTTTCCCTGGCCGGTAAGAGGGCGGTCGCTCCACGATGAAGTCCGGCGTATCGTGCCCGACCCATTCGCGTTTGCCTTCATCCCACCACACCAACGTTTTACGCTCTGACCAGGGCTTCCCTTCCAAATCGGCCGAGGCGCGGTTGTACAGCACGCGCCGGTTGTGCGGCCAAGCCCACGCCCATTCGGAAGCAACCCAGTTTTGTTCCCAATGCGGCTTACGTCGCGCCGTCTGATTCACACCATCCCGGTACGCGCCCGAATAAATCCAACATCCGCAGGCCGTCGAGCCATCGTCCTTCAGTGACGTGAACCCCTCTACTGCCTTGCCGTCCGCTACTGTGTAGCCATTGATTTCGTGCAGTACCGCTTCCGCGCTGGGTTCCTGGAGCGGTCCCTTCGTGGGGTAATTCCACGTCAGATCCCGAATGGGCCAGTTCCTTGGCTGGTCGCACTCATTCGCGTAAAGCTGCTTCAGCCGCCGACCGAGTTTAAATACGAAGTCCAGCTCGCTGCGCGAATCGCCCTTCGGCTCGATGGCCTTCTTGTGCCATTGCAGCAGCCGCTGCGTATTGGTTACGCTGCCGTCCTTCTCGGTATGAGCCGCAGCCGGAAAGAAAAATACTTCGGTGCCGATTTCTTCCGGCTTTACTTCACCGCGCTGGATCTCCGGTGCTTCGCGCCAGAAATCGGCAGTTTCCGTCAGTTGGAAATCACGCACCACCAGCCATTCCAACTGGCGGAGTCCCTTGCGTTGCAGCGGCCCATTCATGGAGCCGACCACCGGGTTCTCTCCCATGACGAAGTAGCCCTTCACCGCTCCGTCCACCATGTCGACAACGGTGTTCATGTGCGAATGATCACCGGTCAGTGTGGGTAGGTAGTCGTAGCACCAATCGGTCTGCTTCGTTGCAGCTGCGCCGTACCAGGATTTCATCAGGGATATAAAATACTTGTGGAACTCGCCCCACCAGCCGGAAGGCGACTCGTTCAGCCGCAAGTAAGTCTTCAGGTCTTTGTCATGTTTTGCCTTCGGCATAGGGAGATAGCCGGGCAAAAGATTGTAGAGCGTCGGTATATCTGTTGATCCTTGAATCGACGCGTGCCCTCGCAGCGCCATCACTCCGCCGCCCGGGCGACCCATGTTCCCCAGCAGCAACTGAATGATCGCGGCAGTCCGGATATATTGCACCCCGACGGAATGCTGCGTCCAACCCACTGCGTAAACAAACGCGCCGGTCTTCTCCCGGCCCGAATTGCGGCACAGTGCGTCAGCGACTTTCAAAAACAGGTGCGGCGAAATTCCGCACGTCTCCTCCACCATCTCGGGCGTGTAGCGTGAATAATGCCGTCTTAGAATCTGAAAAACACAGCGCGGATTCTCGAGCGTGGGATCCGTATGTTCGGCCTGAATGGGTTGGCGCTGCGTCGGCTCGCCCTTTTTGCCGCCTTCCGATTCGCGTGCGCCGCTTGCCGGTTCGGGATCTACGTCCTTGTACATCCAGCTGCGCGTTTCGTAGGAACCTTTCTTCGATTCCCAGCCGCTAAACAACCCGTCCAGATCTTCTGTATCCTGAAACTCCTCGCCGATGATAGCGGGCGCGTTGGTGTAGTTAACGACGTATTCCTTGAAGTACGATTCAGTTTCGAGAATGTGGTGAATGATCCCACCGAGAAACGCGATGTCGGAACCAGCACGGATGGGCACGTGTATGTTTGCCACCGCACTTGTGCGTGTAAAGCGAGGATCTACGTGAATAATCGTGGCGCCGCGCTCCCGCGCCTCCATTACCCACCGAAACGCCACTGGATGACACTCGGCCATATTCGAACCTTCAATGACGATAACGTCCGAATTCACCAGGTCTCCTGGGAACGTCGTCGCACCGCCCCGTCCAAACGAGGTCCCCAAACTGGGGACCGTGGAAGAGTGTCAAATACGGGCCTGATTTTCGATTTGAACCATCCCTAATCCGGTGAACAACTTCTTGATTAGGTAGTTCTCTTCGTTGTCGAGCGTCGCTCCTCCGAGGTGCGCCATAGCCATGGTGCGCCGCAGCGGATCGCCATCCTTGTCTTTGTCTTCCCAATTCTCGTCACGCGTTTTCTTCACGCGCTGCGCGACCATCTCCATGGCCTGCTCGAGCGGGATCTTTTCCCACTCCGTGCCGTGCGGCCGTCGATAGAGAACATCTGAGACACGATGCGAACCCGTTACCAATTGGAAAGTCGCCGCACCCTTTGGACACAGGCAGCCTTGCGACAGAGGAGAAGCTGGGTCACCCTCGATATCGATGATCTTCTCGTCTTTGATGTAGACAAGCTGGCCACAGCCTACGGCGCAATATGGGCAAACGGAACCCACAACTTTGTCCGCATGTTTCGTTCTCGCCGAGAGCTTCTCGCTGCGCTCAGAAGCGGCCGATTCGCCTAATCCAAACACATCGCCGTTCTTCAACTGACGAGCTACGGGCCATTGCATGGGAGACAGATTCATGTCGGGCATCCGGTAGCTAGATGCACAATGTTGGCTAAATCTATCAACGACAATCCCCCTTAGTTATGCGAGTGTTTTCCAAGTGTTTTCGGCGCTGTGAGAAAAGCTGGCCTGCTCACCCTCGGGACCTTGCAGGGTGCCCAGATCAAAATCCTCTTGTATGATCAGGATTATCCCGATCCACGCGAAATGTTGTGCGTTTAATCACGCAAAGTGAAATTTCTCCAGCTTTCTAGATATACTCGTGATCCCAATCGAGATTGTCGAGAGCTCGCAAGAAACTCGCGAACGTGATGTCAACTTCCGAGCACAATCGTTCCAGGCTTTTCTCTTCATTACCGCGGATCTGAATGTGAAGCTCGTCGCAGACCAATCCTGCGCTTGGAATTGCATTTAACAATGCACTAAGCTTCGTCTTCGAATTGAGCTGCATTTACTCCTGTCTTACGCCCTTTTGTTGCGTCCGCAAAGCAGCGCTTCTGGGCTCAAAGGCGCCTATTTTGGCAACACGCCAAACCGACTCCACCGAAAAGATGGATCTCGCACTGGTTTGATTTGGCCCGAGTCGTATTCCCAAAGTTGAGGTTCAAACTGACCATCGTGCGCGCGAATGTTGAGGATGTGGGCTTCGGCTATAGAGTCTCGCCCTTAGGGCTGGTGTCGCTGTGAGAATAGTCACACCGACTGCATAAATCTGTGGGATTTTCGGGAAAAACTGAGCTTGGGTTTACCGCGCGGGATCCCCAAATCCTCCTGCTTGTATCTTCAAGTGCTTGCCAGCATCAGCCTAGTTCTCGAAGTCGAACGGGCATGCCTGACTCCAGAGCCAGGGCAGCGTCGATCAGCCCGATGTGCGAAAAGGCTTGCGGAAAATTTCCGATGAGTCCTTCCTTCGGGTCGTACTCTTCGGAGAGAAGGTGCAGGTCGTTACTAATCTCAATCAGTTTCTCGAAAAGAGCCTGCGCTTCTTTACGTCTACCTTGCGGGACGTAAACATCCACCAGCCAGAAGTTACAAGCCAGGAACGCGCCCTCGCCTGGGGGAAGGCCGTCATTCACCCGCCTCGTGTCATAACGCAGAACCAGTCCATTTTTCAGCAGGTATTTTTCCACGGCTTTGACTGTACCGATCACCCGCGGGTCTGTGATCGGTAGAAAGCCAACTAAGGGCAACATCAGCAAGCTCGCGTCCAAGTGCTTGTTTCCATATGCCTGGGTAAAGCTGTTCAGGCCTTTATGGAAGCCACGCTTGCAAACCTGATCGTGAATTTTCGTCCGAGTCTTCCGCCAGCGTTCCACTGGGCCTTTCATGCCAAACTTCTCTACCATGCGAATCCCTCGGTCGAACGCAACCCAGGCCATTACCTTGGACTGAGTAAATTGGAGCCGTCCGCTACGGAATTCCCAAAGCCCAGCGTCCGGGTCTTCCCAGACTTCCTCCAGATGTTGCAGCAACGGAAGCTCCAGCGCGTCACCACTCTTGTCCTGTAAGGGATAAAGGTCGTGGCAGCGCGCTCGATATAGCGTGTCGAGCACTTCGCCGAAGGTATCCAACTGCAGTTGACCGGAAGCTTTGTTGCCGATGTGCACCGGCGTTGAGCCTCTATAGCCGCGGAGCCAGTCGGCCCTCCATTCGCTATGCTCACGCTTCCCCGTGATGCCGTACATGATCTTCAGATCTTTCGGATCGCCCTGCACGGACCGGCTCAACCACTGAAGCCAAGCCTTCGCTTCGTCGGCGTAGCCGCAGTGTGTCAAGGCCAGCAGGCTGAAAGTGGTGTCGCGCAACCAGCAGAACCGGTAATCCCAATTGCGAATGCCTCCAACCTTCTCAGGAAGCGAAGTGGTGGGAGCCGCCACAAAGCCTCCCGAATCGGCATAGGTCAGAGCCCCTAACGTGAGCAGAGACCGTCAACCACTTCTTTGTAGTGCCCCTTATAAGTACTTTGCGAAATCCACCGGCTCCAGTAATTGGTGGCCTCGCGCTCCGCTTTCAGAGCGTCGCGTGGGGGCGTTTCGGCGTCCTTATAGGAAGTACTATGCTGCAGGACGAAGAAATAGGTTTCGCCCGCTTTCACGACCCAGTCTGCCGTAAGGTCGCCGCTCTGCTGCTGCAGAGGAACGTTACTGCGCAGAACCAGCCGGTGAGGTCCCGCAACGGCGTTCCAGCAATCCTCGTCTTTTTGTTCTATACGTGGTTGCGCGGTACCGTAATCGAAACGGGGTGCAATGCAAGTACTCATATGAGTCCGGCCCTTGACCCCTCGCACGATCCTTATTACGCACGAGTACCCATCGCGTTTGGGCATGAAGTCAGTTACTGTTACCGTTGCACCGAACAGCTGGGTGTGGGTCGTCTCGAGCACCATCGTCCCGGGGAGGTAACGACGCGTGCTGGCTCGGACCGATTTTGGACCGAGACTCCAGTAACCGTTCTCCTCTGTGCCGATAAGGCTCGCGAAACAAGCCTCGGAATCGAAGTCGGGCCAGCATAACCACGCCAGGGTCCCCTTCAAACTGACGAGCGCGGCGCTTCCCGTATCGCCAATGAGGCCATACGCCGCAATATTCTCGCCCAATCAACAACCCCTTTCGCATTGCGAGAACCATTTTCGGATCACGATCGTCAAATGCTTATGATTGTCTCGATCGAGGCAAGATGCTGTGCGTTTAGTCACGAAAGCATGACATTCTCTAGTTCAGCGCTAGTACCTAGTTGCAGAACTCGCGTACCACCGCTGGCTGTGCGGCCCCACGGAACCGCGACCGTGAAGGAGCGGCATTCATACGCTTTCTTCCGCAACTTAGTACTATCTAGCGAGAGTTCCCGGAGCTGCGTTTGTAACGGCCGGGCACGCCCGCTCGTCCCTGAACGCAGGCTTACGCCGCGTTCACACATCGCTCAAATTCTCTTATTTCCTTTTGTACGCTCCACTTACACGCCCCCCGACTCCATCTCCCTCATCGTCCCATGCGCTCCTGGTGACCGAAGGAGTTACTCATGGCCACCGAAGCCCAAATTGCCGCAAATCAAAAGAATGCTCAACTTTCCTGCGGACCTGCTACGCCCGAAGGTAAAGATCGTTCCTCTCACAACGCCGTCAAAACCGGCCTGACCGGTCAAACCGTGCTGCTCCCCAGTGACAACGTGCCAGCCTACCAAGACCACGTCGCGCGTCTGCAAAAGCAATTCGAACCTGCCACCGACGAAGAACGCACTCTCGTCCAGGCCATCGCGGACACCGAATGGCGTCTTCTCCGCATCCCGTCTCTCGAAGCCGGCATTCTCGCGGTCGGCCGCTCAAAACTCGCTGACCTCTATCCCAACGAAGCCGACCCTGCCACCCGCGCGGCCTTCATTGAAGCCGAAGTGCAAATCGCCTATCGCAAGGATCTCTCCAATCTCGCCCTCCAGGAAACACGTCTTCGCCGTCATCGTCAGGTGGATACCGAAAAACTCGCCAGCCTTCAAACCGCCCGCAAACAGGCCAACCAGGCTAGCCGGAATATGGCGCTAGCGGTTCGCTTGTATGAGAACGCCACCAAGTCCGGTAACACCTTCGTGCCGGAACTATTTGGGTTCGAATTTTCGCTTTCAGACATTCAGAATCACATCGACCTCGATAACTTCAAGGGCAACATGACCGGCCGATACCGCAACATGTCGCCAAACGACTATGAGAAAGCTTTTGCGCGTTTCGCGCACGCAAACGCGAAGGCAAGCGCTGCCTAGCACCTGGTTGAGAAAATTCGCGTACCACCGCTGGCTTGTGCAGCCCTTGCAGAACCGCGACCGTGAGGAGCGGCATTCATACGCTTTCTTCCGCAACTTAGTACTAGTCCTGATCCCAATCGAGATTGTCGAGAGTTCGCAAGAAACTCGCCAGCGAGATGAGCTATCTAGCGGAACCGGAAGGCCTAAACTGGACCATCAGGTAGGCAAACGTACATGTGGACCTCGGTATAGAGTCTCGCGCTTGAGTTCGCGACGTTGTGAGGATAGTCACACCCCACTGCAAAACCTGCGCAATTCCAAATACTTGACCTAGGGTTGCAGCGGAGTTCTATATCTTCTGCTGGTATCTTTAACGGTGCTATTAGCAACAATCAAAATCGTGAGTTGAAAGGAGTAAATCAGAATGACGAAGGCAACGGCACGCAGGAGCGTGGATAAGGCTGCAGCGCTCCGGGCGACCGACCTGTTCGGCAGCCTCCCTGAACCTGTTCTCCGAACGGTAGCGGACTGTTCCAACAGTCGAACTCTGAACCGCGGAGAGGTCCTCTATTCCGAACACGACGAAGCCTCAGCCCTGTACGTCGTGGCGCGCGGTGAGCTTCGCTCTATTCGACAAAGCGCCGAAGGCAGAGAGCAGGTTTTATCGACGGAGCGCCCCGGCGCGATCCTTGCTGCAGTCGCGATATTCAACGGTGGAAAGTTTTACAGCACCCTCATTGCAGATACTCCTTCTGAGATTCTGGCGATTGACAAACGCGATGCTCATGACTTATGCCTTAAGCATACGGAACTGCTGTGGAACGTGGCGAGAGTTTTGGCGCACAAGGTCCGGCACGCGGCGGAACTCATCGAAACACTTGCGCTTCTGCAAGTTGACCAGCGCGTTGCTCAGCATCTGCTTACGGTTTGCCAGCAGAGAGGAATTCAGGATCGCGATATGTGTGTGGTTGAACTCACAATGAACCGGACTGAAATTGCCAGCCGTCTCGGCTCTGCCCGCGAGGTCGTATCACGTGCTTTTACGCAACTGGAGAAAACCGGATTGATTCGCATGCAAGGCAGAAGGCTCATTACCATTCCAGACATGCAAGCTCTGAAAGTGTTCGCCGGGGCCAACGCTCCATTGAAAAACGTCAAGTTGATTTCGGAATTATCGTCCGACATCGTGTGATGCTACTGGTGTATTCACACCAGGAGCATTGAACAAACAATTCCTGTTCGCCTTCGTGACAAAAGACACAGTTCTTTTGCCCTTTCGGAGAGATCATCGCATTGCGAGTCCATGGTTTGCTCCGTTGTAGGTGCCAACATTCTGATGCTTGTCCCATTCGGCACTCCGGCAAACTTTTCCGCCATGCAACTTCAGGGCCCGTTGGCGCACCGATCCCGCCACTTCTTTCAGGAGAACAGGAATGTCCAAGGCAGTCACAGTAGCAGATCATCTGGTTGAGAGGCTCATCGAATGGGGTGTCGATACCATATTTGGCTTCCCCGGCGACGGCATCAACGGGATCATGGAGTCGTTACGAACCCATCAAGACAAATTGCGCTTCATCCAAGTACGCCACGAAGAAGCAGCGGCTTTTGCAGCCTGTGGTTATGCCAAGTACACGGATCGTTTAGGCGTTTGTCTCGCGACTTCCGGGCCGGGTGGAGTTCATCTGCTGAATGGGCTCTACGATGCCAAGTGCGATGGTCAACCAGTGCTGGCGATTACCGGGCACACTTTTCACGATTTAATCGGTACCAACTATCAACAGGACGTGGATCTCGACAAGCTGTTCATGGATGTCGCTGCCTACAATCAGCGGGTGATGGGCCCAGCCCACGTCATCAATGTGGTCGATGAAGCCGTGAAAACGTCCTTGACGCGCAGAACCGTTTCACACATCACGATCCCGAAGGACATTCAGGAGTGGACGAAATCCGAGAGCGAGCGTTCCTCCGCAAATATCGCCAAGCACAGCGGCGATCTCTTCGCGACGAACTATCCCGTTCCGCCTGACCGGCTCTTGAAGCAGGCCGCTGACCTCATTAATAAAGGATCGAAGGTAGCGCTGATGATTGGGCGGGGTTGCCTCGGGGCGCGCCAAGAGGTGCTGGCGCTGGCCGAAGCGGCGGGAGCCCCGATCATCAAGGCGCTGCTTGGGAAAGCGGTGGTTCCGGATCGCGATCCCCATACGACCGGAGGCATCGGACTCCTCGGCACAGCGCCTTCGCAAGATGCGCTCAAGGAGTGCGATACGTTCATTCTCGCCGGAAGCAGCTTTCCTTATATGGAATTTCTGCCGAAGCCCGGGCAGGCAAAGACGGTTCAAATCGATTGTGATGCCACGCGCATCGGTTTGCGCCATCCTGCTGATGTGGGGCTCGTCGGCGATTGCGGCGCCGTGCTTCGCGCCCTCCTGCCGCTGATCGAACATAAAAAAAACCGCTCCTTTCTCGAAAAGTCACAAAAACGCATGGCCGATTGGAATCAGTTGATGAAAGAGCGTGGCACCCGGCAAGACATGCCCATGAAGCCACAAGTCGTCACCTATCACTTAAATAAACTGCTCGATTCGAATGCAATTGTGTCTTCCGACAGCGGAACCATTGCGACCTGGACGGCACGGTACGTCGAAATGCGGGACGACATGAAGTTCTCGCTTTCGGGCTCCCTGGCAACGATGGCCAACGGCTTGCCCTATAGCATTGGCGCGGCGGTTGCTTACCCCGGACGACAAGTGGTTTGCGTGGTGGGCGATGGCGGATTTAACGATGTTGATGGGCGAGATTGCCACACTCGTGAAATACAAGTTGCCCGTGAAAGTCATCGTTATTAAGAACAACGTTCTCGGCGAGATCAAGTGGGAGCAGATGGTGCAAGAAGCTAATCCTCCCTTTGGGGTTGATCTGCAGCCGATCGATTTTGCGGCACATGCAAGAGCTTGCGGAGCAGTCGGATTTACAATTGACAATCCCAAAGATGCCGAGAGCATCTTGCGACAGGCGCTTGCGCATCCTGGGCCGGCGGTCATTGAGGCTGTTGTGGATCCGAATGAGCCGCCTCTGCCGGGTAACATCACCGCTGAACAGGCGCTTCATTTTGCCGAGGCACTTGGTAAAGGCGAAAAGGACCGTTGGAAGATCATCAAGACCGTTCTTGAGGATAAGGTTCGGGAAGTCATTTAGTAATGAAGAACGCGGCGCGCATCGATCGCGTTCGAATCGCGCTTCGCAAGAACCAGTGGGACTTGCTTGTTTGCGCGTTGCCGAAGAATGTACTTCTTCTGTCCGGCTATTGGCCTGTGGTGGGTACGGGTGTAGCGATCGCGGCATCGGACGGACGGATCGCTCTCCTGGTTCCCGAAGATGAGGAAGAACTTGCGAAGAGTGGTTGGGCAGATGAGGTGCGCACCTTTAAGCCGGGTTCGCTCAACGAGCTCACCACCGTGGCTCACGCTATAAAGGGTCCCCTTCAACAAATCCTCACAAGCTTCTCGCCCGATGCCGCTGAGGTCGGCTTCGAAGCAGACGAAACGTCCGAACCGGCCTCCTATGCGGCGATGCATCTCTATAACGGGCAAATG
>JAABUQ010001634.1_pt1 | contig 47425 bp, 25 predicted proteins | sample 5560001 | NCBI WGS metagenome assembly JAABUQ01 (sample SAMN10711888, study PRJNA513371) | rock metagenome | isolation source: Antarctica rocks | place: Antarctica: Victoria Land, Finger Mt nord | collected 2015-12-18
TGCACCTCAATCAGCTTTTCGACAGGCTACACGCTCTACTGATACGAACGATCTCTGTTTCCCGATCTCACCTTATTCTATCCCATTTTCATCATTCTCTCTGTCCGCAGAGACATGACGCTTTTCGCTAAAATCACACGGCTAGGCCAATTGCAACCCTGGTCTTTTCGTTTATGCCAGATATGCTCCTCTTTACGTGTTCGAGGAACAGTATACTCTGACAGGGTTTTTGACGAGCATCAAAACCATTCATAAAATGTTATCGCTTTGCCATTGCCAGCAATTCACCTGCCATCCATAGCCCTCAACAGCAAAAGCTCCAGCATAACCGGGGTAGGAGAGAAGATTCTGGAAAGACCAGCGTATTACCTCTTGAGGGTCTTCTCGGCTTGATAACAGCATGGCTGGCTCATCTGGCACGAGTGAAACATCAAACAGGTCCAGGGGCAGCGAAAGCCCTTGGCCTCTTGCTTTTATATACGCTTCCTTACGGGTCCAGCAGTGATAAAAAGCTAGTTGTCTTTGCGCACTTGGAAGAGCATAAAATGCTGCTTGTTCGTTAGACGAGAAGCTATGCCTTGCCAAGTGCTCATAGTCAATATCTGAACGCATATACTCGACATCGACACCAATTTGTCTATCACGGGTGAAAGCGAAAAGCACCACTTCGTGAGAGTGGGAGATGTTGAAGTGTAACTTGCTCTCACTCAAGGGAAATCCCAACGATGGTTTCCCATAGGCGTTGCAATCAAAATTTAAAGTGCCAGGATTTGTATGTAAATAGCGACCGAGGAGAGACCTGAGTATTCCACGTGCCACGATGAAGCGGCGGCGATCTCTTTCAAAGTGAAACCGCTTGGCTCTGAACACTTCTTCTTTTGAAAGCATCTGTTGTAGGGTATGGAGAACTAATGTCTCTACCTGTAAAGATGTTCGCCAGATGTGGATTTCGTTTTCTAAAAGCTGGAGATCGACTAGAGAAGTTTCCCACAACTGATTAGAACTGCTCATGTATTCTCCTACGTGTAACTCTTGCCTACCCATCATATTCATTGATCTTTGTTCATTCATGTAAGATACTAGAGTAAGAGTAACAGAGACACTTAACACAGTCAAGCATATAGAAAGGGGACAGCGGCACCATTCACTATTTCTAGTGAAAGCTACCGATGCCGCTAATAATGATGAAACTGTATGCCATCAGTGATTTACACCTTAGTCAAGAGGTAAACCGACAAGCACTCAATGTTTTCCCTCCTTATCCAAAAGATTGGCTAATTGTTGCCGGTGACATCGGCGAGACAGCAGAGCATCTTGTCTACGCTCTCTCTATCCTAACACGCCGTTTTGCTCAAATTGTATGGGTTCCAGGCAATCACGACTTATGGACGCTTCCGTCTTCATCCTCGCAAGACAACCTGCTACGCGACGAGGAAAAATACCGGAGGCTCGTTTCCATTTGCCGAGACTACGGAGTATTGACTCCTGAAGATCCGTATGTCTTCTGGCCAGGCGAAGGGCCTTCCATGTTGCTAGCACCCCTTTTTTTGCTCTATGACTACAGTTTTCGACCAAGTGATATTGCAGAGGAGCAAGCTCTTGCCTGGGCAGAGGAAACAGATGTTGTTTGCAGCGATGAATACCTTTTGCACGCCGATCCCTATTCCTCTCGTTCTGCATGGTGTAGGGCACGATGTGAATACACTGAAAAGCGTCTCCAGCAAGTCATACCTCCTACCTCGTTCGTCCTCATCAATCATTTCCCCTTGCGTCAAGCACTCGTCTGGCTCAAAAGCATTCCCCGCTTCTCGCTCTGGTGCGGTACTCGACAAACAGAGGATTGGCATGTACGATTTCCGACATCTGTAGTAGTCTATGGGCACCTGCATATGCGAGCCACAGACTACCATGACAATGTGCGGTTTGAAGAAGTCTCGTTGGGCTATCCTCGACAATGGCAACAACAAAAGGGGATACAAGCGTATCTGCGGGAGATTCTTCCCGGAGCGAAAGCACCTCAGCCAACCTTTGCTGGTCCAGTATGGCACTGGTAGGAACACAATACTCATTTCGCAAGAGTTCCCTCTTTTTAATAAGAGAGGCTAACGAACAGAAGGTTTGTGACTCGACTCATAAATTGGTTCTCCCGCAATATGATACTGTGGGTGAGCCTTCTTGAAGCAGCATGATAAGAAAGAACTTCTCTACAACAAGACATTGCTCATTAAGTTGACGGAGAAGGAAGTCATGTCGCTCAGACCGGAACCCATTGGACCGATCCCACAAGAAACCATTCGCGTCGCCAAAGCAGCATGTCCCAAAGGAAGTACGTTTATTCACATACGTGATGAACTTGGTGTCCTCTTTCAAGATGAAATGTTTCTCGCCCTGTTTCCTAATAATGGTCAACCTGCCCTTGCCCGCTTTCTAGTTGGCATTGGTGACGCTGATGCAATTTGCTGAAGGACTTTCTGCTCTTCAAGCCGCTGATGCAGTACGTACTCACCTGGATTGAAAATATGCAACTCTCTTCTGGAGCTAGAGGACCATGGCTTCGATTTTTCTGTCTTGTGTGAGTTTCAAGCACGACTCCTCAAAGGAAATGCCGAGTACACGCTCTTTGAAACCTTGTTTACTGAACTGAAGCAACGAGGTCTTCTCAAAGCCCAGGGCTTTCTAATTCTAATAAACGGAACACTGCCCTGTCAGCACTAAATCGAGAGCTTGCTCAAGGTGGACATCGAAATAGCGCATTTGCCGAGCCACATTGCGAACCCCGACACGATCCATCAGACTCAACACAGTACTATTGAGTTGAGCAAGCAGACTAGGAGCCGCTCCTGTACGGGTTTGACAGGCATCTTCTCCCAGCGTCACGTCTCGACGCCAATGGAGTCGGTTTTCAATCGCCCAATGTTCTCTCACTAAGGCTAACATTCTTGCGGCAGGGGCTTGTTGCACGGTCAGACTACTGAGTCCATAAACGACCTCGTGGCGCACCTCTCCCGTTTTGAGCAGACGGACGGTACGCTCTAGCCGAAACACTTGCTCGATGCCTTGCCAGTCTTTGGCGAACCACTCATTTAAATCAGGGCTACACACGATCTGACGGTGTTCCAGTCGCCCATGTCCCTTGTCCCACGTCTCGGCCTCGTGCCATCTTCGACGGTCAGGACGTGGGTCTTCAAAGAAATCAACGATATCTTCTCGAAGCGTGGGTTGGTTGTCTTTGGCAATCAGCACATAGTCTCCTTCCAAATGATGAACGCGAGCGCAGAACTCGCGTTGCGTATGCAGCGCATCCAAGCTGAGAATGCGTCCTTTGACTATTTCGGTCGTCAAGAACGGCTTGAGTTCACTGATCCCATTGTGTTTCTCTTGCACGTTGCAATGCCACAGCACTCGGCCTGTCGTCACTTCATAACAACTCAGCTGATGAACGGGATGCTCTTGTGTGCTGGTGGCACGAAGAGCTTTACCATCAATCGCTAGATGCGAATGATCAGCTTTGCCTTGAGGAGTCAACAAGCGACTCGGTTCCTCTCCACAGCGACTTTGGGCCTCCCATCGAAGAAAAAATGCGGAGAGAAGTTGGTCTAGCTGCACCGCATCAACCCTTGCTAACACGTTGCAATACGTCATCTGGCAGGGCATGTAGGTCCGATGCCGTCCAAATCGCTCTGCGAGAGTGATGCGACGGTGACGAAGCCATTCGGTTGCCCCACTCAAGCTCTTCTGACCTGCCAATTTTGCCAACACTAATAAACAGAGGATGAAGGCAAGCTCATAGCGTTTGCCTTGTGCGCAACGTGCATCGGGAAGTTCTTGCAGGGCTTCATAGAGGGAGACGAGCGGAAAGTTTTCTTCATCCATCGCTAGTGGTTTCTTTGAGGGCAATGTTGTATAGTCCATCGTAGAGATTTCCTTGTGGTTCTTGAATTTTTTGTATTCTACAAGGAAATCTCTTCTTTTTCACCTCCTCTAGGAGAATTGGAAAGCCCTGTCTCAAAGCACGAGGGTGACAACGAACAGATGCCATGCATGTGCGAGGGATCGCGGTATGTGTGGTCAACCGTGTCGTGAGCGTCGGTGAGACCTTACGTGCAGCACTCAACAGTATTGCAGAAGTTGCGTCTTCATGGTTGAGTTCCTTTGCCCCAGACGAATGGTATGAGTACTATGCCCACCATATCGAAGAGTATCATTTGCCTAAAGGCAAAGAGAAACGCTTGGCTCTCGTTGAAACTGTGGGCAAAGACGGTCGTGCACTTCTTGATGCGATTTTTATCACTCCAGAGGCGTCTTGGTTACGGCACGTTCCAACCGTGGAGACGTTACGACGGGTGTGGGTGCAACAAGTTGAGCGAGTTGAGGACCAGCTTCGTTTCCGCTCGGATGAGAATATTCCCCCCTCAGCGATCGCCTTATGATGTAGAAGCCACCTATGGACGCAAACGAACGACATCGTGGGCAGGATACACGCGCCCATTTGACCGAGAGTTGTGAGTGATGTGGCTTCTCGTTTGATAACGCATGTGGAGACAAGTCGGGCAGGGAATGGAGATGTAGATATCACGCCGATTATCCGTCAAGCACTACAGGAAAAGAAGGTCTTGCCCAAAGAGCATCTCACCAATACTAACTATGCACAGGCCAAGCAATTTATTGAGAGCAGCCACCACTACGGAATCAACTTCATCGCACCAACACGAGCCGATCACAAGTGGCAAGCAAAAGAGGGGCAAGGGTTCGATGCGGGAAGTTTTCAGTTTGACTGGGAGGCGCAAAAAGCCACGTGTCCAACTGGACGAGAAAGTTCGAGTTGGACACCAACTGTTGATCGCCGCGACAACCAAGTGATCAAGATCAAATTCTCGGTCAAAGAGTGCAAACTCTGCCTGGTGAAAGCTCAATGTACGACAGCACCACGCCGAACGATTTCGATTCGGATACAAGAGCATTATCAGGTCCTGCAAGCTGTGAGAACACGTCAAAAAGAGGCAACATTCTGGGCAACCTGGTAGAAGAACGTACCCGCGCATCTAATCGGCTTCAGCAGACGTTGGAAGGGACCAATCTCAAACTGGGAGATGTGGCAACCGATATCCTGGGTAAATCAGGACGAGCCACCCTTGAAGCATTATTAGCTGGACAAACCGATCCAGTTGTCCTCGCGGATCTCGCCCAAGGACGGGTGAAGGCAAAACGAGCCGAATTGGAGCAAACATTAGTCGGGACGCTCACAGCACATCATCGTTTTTTGCTCAGAGAGCAGTTGGATCATATTGATACCCTCAATGAAGCGATCAGCCGTGTGAGCAACGAAATCGAGGAGCGCATGCACGCCCTCGATCATATAGAACAGAACGCCTGTCTCTCATAGGAAACATCCCAAGAGCAAAAACCGCTCACCTGGAACGACGCGATTCCGTTGCTGGATACGATCCCAGGGATCAATCAGCGAGCCGCTAAAGGGATGTTGGCCGAGATTGGGACGGAGATGACTCGCTTCGCCAACGCACACCATTTGGCGTCCTGGGCCGGAATGTGTCCGGGAAGTAATGAGAGTGCGGGCAAGCGGTTGAGTAGTCGCATACACAAAGGCAGTCCCTGGTTATGAACGTTGCTCGTTGAAGCTGCCCATGCAGCAGCCCACAGGAAGAACACGTATTTGTCGGCACAATACCGCAGGTTGGTGGTACGTTGTGGAGCAAAGAAGGCTATGGTTGCGGTCGGTCACACCTTTTTGATCATTATTTATCACGTTTTACAGGAGCGAGAGGGCTACAAGGAATTGGGCGGCAACTATTTTGATGAGCGAGATTGGCAGACCACGGAGAAACGACTGGTTCGACGACTCGAGAAACTTGGGTACGAAGTGTCCATCAAAGCACCTTCCCCGGTCGCTTGAACCTATTTTTCAGAAGAGTATCACGCGGGAGAACCGAAAATGGTCCGAAAAAATGTTATGACCTCGAAAGGGCTTCTTGGAGAGCAAAGGCACGCTGTAGAAACTGCATAGCTTCAAGAGAACGACCGCGTTTCAGCAGATAGCTTCCGGTTTTTTCTAACACCTGTACCATCTCTGGGATCACTATTCCCATTTTTTCTCCTAGCCGGAGACAGGTCTGGACATGGGGGATATAGCACTCATACATTGGCCAGGGTGCGAACGTTTCTTCTGGAAAGACGGCATTGACTGCCTGAACTGCTCGTCCAAGCCACTGATGAATCGAGGTTTCCTCCATCGTATCTCTGATCACCACTTGCACTAAGCGATGGAGACTGAAGGTGTGCATTTCTGCATGCCGGGAGATCAGCGAAAAGCTGCGGAGTGTGACAAAGACCTCATCTAGTTGAGAGGAGCCAGCAGGAGCCAACGGCTTATCCATCCCGAGCGAGGAAATGCCAGCAATAATGATCTCTTCTGGTATGTGATCAGAATGGAAAAAGGCGCAGAGACGCAAGACCTCGACGGCCACCGGATTCAGGCGCGCAACCTGCTCATAGGATAAGCGCAAGGTGGCAACCACGGAGTGAGGGTGATCGTCTCCCATCACGCCTCGGCGAGCAAGCAGTTGCTGGTGCTGATGCTCATACCGTTGCAGATAATCCGAGAGACTACATCCGACTTCCTCGATATAGATGCCAGCTTGATCGAGGCCTAACGGTAAGCCTCCGAGTACTTGAACAACCTGTTGTGCGGAGGACAGCAACGATTCTGGAACTGCTTCGAGTGGTAGATCGAAGGAGAGCAGTTTACTGCGATGCAAGAGGAATAGACTTCCCTCCTCTTCCAGTAGCGGCTCTAAGGCAATCCGCTCGGCCAGGGATCCAGTAAACTGCGAATGCGTGGTGAGTAAGAGGTGTCCGTTGGTTCTCGGAAGATCGAAGTGATTCACCTGGGCAAAGTCTTCCACATTATCTAGAATGAGCAACCAACCTGTATGCGTCCGCAACCACTGCTTGACTGCCTCAACAATCTGAATATCTTCTTGATGGTGCGCTTCGGGTAACTGCAGAACGTCTGCTACTGCCACCAGCTCCGCCAGGAGGCTCTCATACGTCTCGGCTTGAATCCAGAGGATGGCATCATAGTTATGGCCAAAACGGTACGCATACTCCAGAGCAATTTGCGTTTTGCCGATCCCACCCAGCCCCGTAATCGCCTGAGGTTGTGCAACTGCGACCGTTTGCGAGGTGTGCAACACGGTCGAGATATGCTGCAACACCTCTGCTCGCCCAGTAAAATACGGATTGCGTGCATAAGGCACACTCCAAATGGCAGGGATAGTGGGCGTTGAACGCGGCTGTTCCCGGTTTTGCAGATACTGAAACAATGCTTCAGGAGGGATGTCGAAGAAACGGCTCAACTGAAGGCGATAATGTGCCTGGGGAATAGCCCTCCCCCGTTCCCATCGACTAATACTTTGCACAGAAATGCCCAACGCCTCGGCCAGGGCTGCCTGGGATACGTGACGGCGGCGTCTTTCCTGCCGCAACCTCTCTCCAATGCTCAACATACTTTCCTTCGCTCTCATAGTATTTCCATTTCAGCATATTTCTATTATTTGACGTTTAGACTAACGGGTAGTACCAGAACGTCCCATTCGACGTTCTGTTGACAAGGAAAATGGAGCCGGTGAAGACGAAATCTGCCTCATCCGCTTGCACTGACCTCCTTTTTGGGACGTTTGCGCACCACTTCATGACGTTCTGCAGGTTGAGGATGAAATCCTTGCACCCGTCCTGGCGATTTTCCTCGTGCTTTGCACCCACGTGCAGGAGTTCCAACCTGCGACAAAATCAGACTCATACTTCGATGTACTTGCTGAGGCGTCAATTCACGAGCCGAGGGGCGTTCCCACGGACGAAAAGCGGCTTGCCCCAGGTCACGAGCGAGCAACAATTGATTGTGAGCCTACGCGACCAGCAGACTCCATCGTTCGTACTGCTCTGGCGTTCGCACATGAACTTGGTTCCACAGCAAGTGTTGTTTGAGAAATCGGTAGCCGTGCTCCTGCGAAAAGCGTCGGGCGTAGATGCCGACGACTTGCGACAAGGGGAGACGGTCATCCAGCAGCACAAACCAACTCTCTCGCGGATCGCGTTTGCTGTCGGTGGCTTGCTCTCGTTGGACGCGGACCACACTCAAGGAGAGGTCACGTGCTTGCGAGAGATGCAAGTGGTTCCACCGACTGACCCGTACCGGCTTGCCCTTGTGCTTTCCTTCCCAGATTTCATCAGCACTCCCCACCGTTTCGGGTCGCGAGCCTTGAAAGAGCGGACCATCTTTGGGAGGAGCACCCCGTTTGTGCAAGCGAACTGGCACCCGATACAATTTGCGGTTGCGCTTGAGACGAATGATCACTCGACAGCCCAGTTCTCGACACACCTGCAGAAACTCTGGCGTCGCATACCAGCGGTCAGCAACGATCAGAATAGGACGCTTGAGCAAGGGAAGCACTCTTCGCAGTTGCAGAATTGCGACCTCCACTGCCGTCTGATCCGTGCGGATGCGTTGTTGATCCACAATGCCAACCCAACTGCTGGGCTGCTCGGGCAAGAGCATCATGGTCGAAAATTGCCATCCCACACTCACGGGCTTGGTAGCGTGGGGCAGGTTAGGAACGTAAATCATGCCACGATCAGCACTCGTGTGCGCTTCTGGACGGGCCAGACTGCTGCTATCAAAGCTGATCCAAAGGGTTTGGGCAGGCCAGCAGGAGTGCAACAGAGCCTCAATACTCACCTGACGCAACCGCTCGGTGTCAATGAGTCCATCTTCCAATGCCTCGTAGAGACTGGACCATTGCCGTTCAAAGAACGGCGAGAGCGACAGTTCAGGAAGCGTTCTGGCTTGTGTTTCGCACAACAACGCGTCGCAGAGGTTCATCATGGCATCTCCTGCTCGAACAAAACTGGTATAAGCGTGATGACGAAACCTCGTCAATGTGGTACAGTTCATCGCGTAATGTTCCTTTGTTTTCCGTTTTTTGATTGTAAGAAACATTACACGAGTAGGCAGATTCTGGCAAGGCTAGACTGCCTTTTTTCCTATCCGTAGTCTAAACACCAATATTATAAAACAATAAAAGGCGTAGAGTACTATATTGCAAGCAAACTGGTAAGAAGGTGTCTAGCTTCTGGCATGGTATAGGAACGTCTCTTGAAGTAAAATTAAGCACAGTAGAGTGAAATCACAAAAAAATGATGATGCTCCCTACAACATTAAATCCTTTACCAGAGCATCATAAGTGAGGTCCTACCACATTTTTATGTCGCAGGGGAGAGTAAGAGAAAAACGATACTACCGAAACATATCTCTGATCCTTCCAAGCATTTTCGTGCTAACGCCTTCGTGCTTATGCTGGCTTTTCGGGTGGTTAGACAAACGATGGGTCCTCCCTAGTTGAATCATGTGATCATATGGCTTATGTTGGTACCTGTCGGTAAGAGGAGGCGGGATCATGTCATGGGAAACGATCAACTGCATTCTCGGTTTAGCTGCCATTGATCCAGCATTCCGACAGTGGTTGCAACAGAACTCTCTGGCTGCTCTTGAAGCACAAGGCTTTGAACTGGCTTCAATAGAGCAGCCAGAGGGTTCATGAAGTTTAGCTCGTTGCCTTTTCCACAGTTCTGTCTGTGTCTGTGGGAGGAATTTGCTCCAGATGAAATATAAATTGTTCCAGCTTTTTACGCCATCAGTGTGTTGTTGACGCAATTGATTGCAAGGTGATAAAATTGGTGAACAGATATGTTCAATCCATAGGGATTGGTGCTCTTATACACTTAAGGCCAGTGACTAGAATTTACAACGTTAGCGCATGCCCATTCTAAATTTGCAATCAATAACGACATTGCTGGGCATGGAACTACCAGACTCTGTACCATGGAAAAAAGGTGATGGTGTTCAATCCGCTTTCAGAGTCAATGCTTTTGAGAAATGTTTTTCTATGGTACAGCTTAGTGCGGAAGATGACGGAGACCCTAACAGAGAGGTCCATTTTAACATGATTGAAATTCAGCAGGGTGAGATACCCACGCTTAAATTATTTAATTCCATAAATGGTGTTTCCGGTCTTCAATCCTTACCGCATGAACAACGTCGATTGATGAACATCGTATCAAGCATTTTTCCATTTCGAGTCAATAATTACGTTGTAGAAAATTTGATTAATTGGGATCGGATACCGGATGACCCTATTTTTCGTTTATTGTTCCCTCAACCGGAAATGCTTGCGCCCAAACATCTGGCTGAGTTGCTGGAGTTAATCGACCGTAAAGTCAATGATGCTACCCTGAGTCTGGCAGCATCCCGCATACGACGAGCTTACAATCCTCATCCAGATGGGCAATTTGAGTTGAATGTGCCGATGGTCAATCAGCGACCTTTCGTTGGCATGCAACACAAATATGCACAAACGTTGCTCTTTTTCCCATCGCATTCACAAACCTGTCACTCGTACTGTGGATACTGCTTCCGCTGGGCTCAGTTCATTCACAACCCGGATCTCCACTTCGCCAGTACCGAAGCTACCGCCCTTAAACAGTACGTAGTAGAACATCCAGATATCAACAGCATACTGATTACTGGAGGCGATCCTTTAATTATGCGGGCAGACGTGCTCGCAAGATACCTTGACCCATTGCTTTCTCCCCCATTTGAAGGGCTTGAGATTCGTATTGGAACCAAATCAATTGCCTTCTGGCCTCATCGGTTCCTCACCGACCACGATGCGGAGGATTTGTTACGTCTGTTTGAACGCGTGGTACGTAGTGGGCATCATCTGGCAATTATGTTTCACAATAGTCACCCACGCGAGATCAGCACGAGTGCAGCGCAGTTAGCAATCAAGCGCATACGTGAAACTGGTGCGATCATCCGTTCACAAGCACCCGTTGTGCGCTATGTCAATGATGATCCTGGCATATGGGCTGCGATGTGGAAACAACAAGTCCAGTTGGGCATCGTGCCATATTATATGTTCATTACCCGTGATACTGGCCCCCAGTCATACTACCAGGTACCGTTAGTACGCGCCCATCAGATCTATCGCGAGGCACAACTCCAGGTATCGGGCCTTGCCCGTACTGCTCGCGGTCCGTCCATGAGCACGGAGCCAGGGAAGATCACTATCGATGGCATCCTTGAAATAAGCGGCGAACGTTTCTTTGCCCTGCGCTTCCTGCAAGGACGCAACCAGGATTGGACGGGACGTCCCTTTCTTGCACGGTTTGATGACCAGGCAAACTGGCTCTCTGATCTTCATCCCCCCGGTCCTGGTACCAATACGGAATTTTTCTTTGAGCAAGAGATGCGAGTATTCAAACAAGAACGGCATGAACGTTTGCAGGAGTTCATATGAAACAAAGATTTCATGAGGCTTTTTCGTTGGTCGGCCCCGGGATACGCTGGACACCAACGTACTTGAAGCACCGCATAGCCGCCTATTGCACCTGGCTTACTCATAATAACATCGTAAGCGGAGAGTTGGTGGTTATTACGCTGCCACGTTCAGCCGAGGCGATTGCGGCTCTCCTGGCTTGTTATCAATCTGGAGTTACCTTTGCCTATCTCGATCCAGCCTCACCACCCGCACGTAACAATGCATTACGTATGCGGCTTCGCCCACGTGCATGCATTGAATATATTGTTGAAGAAAATCCTTCTGAAGGTGTGCTTCCACACCTGGACTCTGCGTCGCCAGCTTATGTTGTGTTTACTTCTGGCTCAACGGGTAACGCTAAAGGCGTCGTCATTCCACGTAAGGCTCTTGAGTCACACAACACGTGGTTTCGTGCGTATACTGGCCTTAGCCCTGAAGATCGTGTCTTGCAATTCGCATCCCTGAGTTTCGACGTTGCTTATGAAGAAATCTTTCCTGCCGCTGTGGCAGGAGCATGCCTGATTCTGACTAACGGTATGCTTGATCCCCTGCAATTGTACGAGTTGATTCAGAGTGAGGGTATAACGGTTGTGAATTTGCCCTCAAGCTATTGGCATGAAATGGTGGCGGTCTGGCATCAACACGGATATGTGATCCCCGATTGGCTGCGCTTGTTGATCGTGGGAAGCGAGCCACCTTCAGCTACAGTGCTCCGTACCTGGCGTTCGCTTCCCGGGGCTGCAAAGGTCCGTTTCATTAATGCCTATGGCCCAAGTGAGATGACCATCACCTCCTGCTTTTGGGAAGGAACAGAGAGTACTCAGGATAACATTCCTATCGGCAAACCAGTCCCTGGACTTAATGGGCTCGTAGTCGATGAGCACTGCCAGCCTGTGGCATCAGAGGAGATCGGCGAATTGTGGTTGACTGGAGTGCAACTGGCTAGCGATTACCTGGAGGATGAGTACGCTAACGAGCAAGCATTTATCATGAGGAATGGTTGCCGCTGGTATCGCACAGGCGACCTAGTCCGCATAGCAGATTCCGGTCTCCTGACCTTTGTGGCACGTAAGGATGATCAGGTGAAGGTGCGTGGTCATAGGATTGAGACGGGCGAAGTCGAGAGTGCATTACGGATACATTCTGACGTGCGAGATGCCGCCGTGGTGGCTGTGCATCCAGAAACAAACCTACCTGTACGACTGGTGGCTTTTGTGGTGACAAGGATATCTGAAGCTCAGCAAGATTTTGCATTGGCTTTGAAAAAGTATCTTTCACATCATCTTCCCACCTACATGATCCCATCCACCATATACCTTTGCAGTGAACTGCCTCATCTTGTTAATGACAAGGTTGATCGACAGCAGTTACGTGAGAAAGCACAGGCTCTGTTTGCCAGAACCATCGTACAATCAGAGACGGATAATCCCGCTCGAAATGGAATGCAGCGTGTCTGGCTTGAGATCATTGGTGTTGCCCCTGAGGATGAACTCGACTTTTTTGAGCAGGGCGGAGATTCTCTGGAAGCAATTCGTCTCCTGGCTTATCTCTGGCAAGAGATGGCTCTATATGTGCCACTTGCACCATTCCTGGAGAATCCTCGCTTTGCTACACTTATGCAATATGCACATACAAATTCAGCTTTACTCCCAGTGCATCAAACACAAGTATCCACAGCACCACTGACAGAAACACAGTCCAGGTTCTACCTGCTCACACAGCTTGCAGATAATGATGCCTACTCGGTACCGATCGCGCTGAGCCTGCGTGGCCCACTCGATCCTGATCGGCTCGAAGCTGCCTTGTACGCTGTTGTGCAAAGGCATGACGCGTTGCGCTCTATAATCGAGGATGGACAGGATGGACCACGCCAACGTCTTGTCAATTGGACAGAGCCATTGCTAGAGCGACAGACTCTCACTGGCTCACTGACAACAATCCTGGCTGAGGCCACTCGCCAACCACTCAGGTTGGATCATCATCCTTGGCGAGCTACGCTTTTCAGTCTGGAACCCGATTACTCTGTGCTCCTGCTGGTCTTCCATCACCTGATCATAGACGATTGGTCGTTACACCTAATATTTAATGAACTCAGTAATGCTTATAATAAGCAAGTAACGCCATCCACAACGCATGCAGTTTCAATCTTTGATCGCTCTCTGGCCGAACGTGAACGCTCGAACGATGTCGCTTCACCAGCAGTAGCAGCGGCACTGAAAGCGATCAAGGATATACCGTTGGAGCTTGACCTACCAGCAATGCCAGAACTCGGTGTCGGTGCAGGTGTACTGCGACGACGTTTGCGAACAAATCTCTGGCATAACCTAGAAGCAATGGCTATACAAAAAAAGGCGACACCTTACACCTTCATGCTGGCTGTTCTCGAAGTGCTATTGTATCGTCTGACCAAGCAGCAGCGTTTTGTCATTGGGACAGTAACCTCGGGGCGGAGTGATCCCCGCTGGCAGGAGGTCGTTGGACCCCTGGTCGAAAGCTGGATCATACCCTGCGAGATCGATCCCCAGATACCATTTCAATCTCTCCTCTCCACGGTTACACAGCAAGTTCTTCACCAGTTGATAGCCGGTTGGGTACCACTAAGTCATGTTGTGGCAGGTCTGGCAAAAACACAAAATCGTGCTTCTGAGCCAATTCAAGTGATGTTCACCTTTGAAGATGCCCCCTCCTCTACGTTAAACTTCAACGATGTAGTAGTTACAGATATCCCACTATCACCAAGTACGGCGAAGTTTGATCTGACAGTGCTCTGTGAGCAGGACAGCGCTGGGGGTACTCTAGTCATTGAGTATGATCGGTCGCACTTTGACGCCAATTTTGCACATGGATTTGGTCTGGCGTTTGAACGCTTGCTTGAAGCCTTTCTTGTTGATACCCAGCGCATCATCCAGAGTGCTCCACTCGCTCTGCCCGGTGATCACTACTGGCTCAGTGAATGGAATGCAACTGATCGGGCTTATCCAGCCGATACTACAATTCATGAATGTATCTCGCTACAAGCAACACGTACGCCAAATGCAATCGCTCTGGAGGACGAGCACGTTCGTTGGACATACCGAACACTCGTCGATAAAGCAACAAGCTTGGCAGATACACTCAGCCAGCATAATGTATATCCGGGGGATCATGTAGTAGTGCTGGGGTCACAATCATCGCATCTGGTGCTTGTTCTGCTCGCCATATTACAATCTGGGGCGGCATATGTCGCCCTGCCGCAAGATACGCCAGACAGTGCGGCTATCGAGATGACACGCCTGTGCGACGTGCGGCATGCCATCTGTCTTGAAGATCCTCCTGTCTGGCTGGAACTGGCGGGGGTGGTGGGATTACCTCTCGCGCAACTGATGGAACAGACCGATTACAAAGAACACGTTAAGTGCCAGGCTTATTATAAGAGTACATTGCCGTTGGCCTATATTGCTTTTACTTCGGGATCGACTGGACACCCTAAAGCTGTAGCTATTCCTCATCGCGCCGTGATGCGATTAGTGTTCTCAGATTTCATCACAGCTAGCGTTCACGATACCTTTTTATTTCATTCACCACTCGCCTTTGATGCCTCGACCTTTGAGATATGGATGCCGCTCATACATGGCGCGCGATTAGCTGTTGCTCCTCCCACCCAACTCTCATTGATCAATCTAAAATTCTGTGTTCAATCGTTTGGAGTGAGTGTGCTCTGGTTGACTGCGGGATTGTTTCAGTTGGCGGTCAATGAAATGCCGGAGATCCTGAGTTCATTACGCGTTCTCATCGCAGGTGGCGATGTGCTCTCTGTGCCACAAGCCCAACAGATCGCTGCACAACTCGCACCCACAGGTCAGATGCTGAATGGATATGGTCCCACCGAATCAACGACCTTTGCCTGTGTTCACCAGATCGAACCAGGTGTGGAAGAACTATCTATCCCGATTGGGCGGCCCATTGCCAATACTCGTGTCTTTATCACAGACGCAGACGGCCATCTGGTACCTCATGGATTGCCAGGTGAACTATTAATTGGCGGCGATGGCCTCAGTACTGGCTATCTCGGTTCCCCAGAAGCAACGAGTGAACGGTTTATCGAAGATCCGTATCTCAAACGAGGTCGGCTCTATCGTTCAGGAGATCGAACCCGCATACGCACAAATGGTCTGCTAGAATTTCTTGGGCGTCTCGACGATCAGGTGAAGGTGCGTGGGTTTCGCATCGAGTTTGGTCACATCGAAGCAGCCCTGCTAGCCGATCATCGCATCGAACAGGCAGCATCTTTCGTTGTCAATGCCTCTGGAGGCGCATCGCTCTGCGCTGCCGTTGTTCCTATGACGGGTCAAACGCTCGACCCAGAAAATGTGTTGGAGGAATTACGCCAGTGCCTTGCAGGGTACCTTATTCCGACACGCATCCTGGTCCTGACGGAATTGCCACTCACGCACAATGGAAAAATAGATCGCGCTACGCTGGCTAGACTGGATGCATCTTCATTCGTGCAGCATCAGGTCGATGCCACACCCCTTCGAGGCCTGGAACAGCACATTGCTGAAATCTGGACGAGTGTTTTGCAGAAAGAAATGCAAGACCCAAATCTCAATTTTTTTGACGCTGGAGGAAACTCACTGGCGGTATTACTCATACATAGCCGTCTGGTGCAACATCTAGATACCACATTTCCTCTGATAAACATGTATCGTTATTCGACAATTCGATCATTGGCACAGTATTTGAGCGGCAAACAGACATCTAAAACAGAGCGGCTAAACGCAGCCACGCAACGCGGCAAGTTCCGCTTGGCACGTTCGCAGCGCAAGAGACTTAAAGGATGAGTGGAATGACAATTGATGTACGCGATCTTGATGTCGCCATTATAGGGATGGCTGGTCGGTTCCCCGGAGCTCGGGATATTGAGAGTTTCTGGAGTAATACGCTTGACGGAATCGAGTCACTGAGCGATTTCAGTCGAGAGGACGCGCTCCACAATGGTATTCCCCCAGCGGTACTTGATGATCCTCGCTTTGTGAACCGAGGAGCTATGCTTGATGAAAGCGAGTGCTTTGACGCGGAGTTATTCCGCATCGGCGTACAAGATGCGGCGTTGCTAGATCCTCAGCATCGACTCTTCCTGGAGGCTTGCTGGATAGCCCTTGAGTATGCAGGTTATCCTCCAGATCGTGTATCGGCTCGAACCGGCGTCTTCGGAGGATGTGGTCTCAGTCAATATGGGGCATACTTATCAACCCAAACTGACCTGCTTGCTACGGTGGGAGAGCTCAGATTGCGGCTAGCTACAGACAAGGACTTCTTTGCCTCACGGGTTGCCTATAAGTTAGGGCTTACTGGCCCGGCTGTCACAGTGCAGGCGGCGTGTGCTACTTCGCTGGTAGCTGTTCATATGGCCTGCCGCAGTCTGATCGATGGGGAATGTGATAGTGCTCTGGCGGGCGCAGCCTTCCTGTCCTGGCCACAACATGTGGGATATCTACCAGATGAAGGCAGTATCTTTTCCGTAGATGGACACTGCCGTCCGTTTGACTCTACCGCGACAGGAACAATCGGCGGCAATGGGGTTGGCGTGGTGGTGCTCAAACGGCTGGAAGATGCCTTGGCAGACAAAGATACCATATACGCAGTTATCCGAGGTTCAGCCATGAATAACGATGGCTCGGCCAAAGTGGCATTCACAGCACCCTCGGCGGATGCTCAAGCCAATGTTGTAGCCGAGGCACTTGCGGTAGCCGAGGTGTCAGCCTCTGAGATTGGCTTCATCGAAGCTCACGGCACCGGAACGCCGGTCGGCGATGCCATCGAGCTAGAGGGGTTGCATGCGGTCTTCCAGGGCGTGGCATCACATCAATGTGCTCTTGGTTCTGTCAAGGCGAATATCGGGCACCTAGATGCCGCCGCCGGGGTGGCCGGACTCATCCGTGCAACGCTAGCCGTCTCAAGGGCCATTATCCCACCAATGGCCAACTTCTCCACTCCCAGCGAACGCCTAGACGCTCCACTGTCTCCATTCCGTGTTCCGCGCCGCCCCGAACCTTGGAGTGGCCGACGTCTGGCAGGGGTAAGTGCCTTCGGGATGGGCGGTACAAACGTCCATGTAGTAATTGAAGCACCTCCTCCAACGGCAGCAGCGCCTCCACCGTTACCTACCGAACTGGTGCTTCTTTCAGCACAATCAGGTGATGCACTTACAGATCAGGCAACTCAACTCGCCCATCACCTGGAAGCAACTCCCCAGATAAGCCTTACAGAAGTTGCACACACACTCCAGATGGGCAGAGCGCGTCTGCCCATCACGACATATCTGTTGGCCAATGATCGGACCCAGCTTCTGACAACACTACGGCAACATGATGCGCTAAAAGTCATCAGTGTACAACACCGATCGATTATCTTGCTCTTTCCTGGTCAGGGCGAGCAGGTTGCACACATGGGCCTTGCACTGAGCGAAGCGGTGCCACCAGTCAGACAGGCTTTACGCGAATGCTCCGCCAGTCTGCGTTCACACTTGGGCATGGACGCTTTTGAATTGCTCACGATGCAAGATCTCTCACAGACAATGTGGGCGCAGCCAGCTCTTTTCGCCGTACAATATGCACTTGGCCGGGCACTGTTGGAGATAGGGGTACAAGTTGATGGGCTAATCGGTCATAGCATTGGAGAATACGCCGTTGCCTGTCTTGCAGGTGTGCTAAGTCTTGATGATGCCATTCGTCTTGTAGTAATGCGTGGTCGGCTGATGCAGGCTCAGCCGAAAGGATCAATGCTAGTCGTACAAATAGACCACACCTCACTGGCAGAGCTATTGCCCACCTCACTGGAGATCGCTGCTTTCAACGCCCCCGATGTGCAGGTTGTAGCGGGCCCCGATGATGCTGTGGCATCTTTTGCCGCCGAGCTCCGTCGTCGCCAGATCGTGTGTCGGACGCTAATAGCCTCAAACGCTTTTCATACTCAGATGATGAAACCAGCAGCAGAAGCTCTCGAACCAATCTTTGCCAGAACTCGTCTACATGCCCCCAACATGAAAATTTTTTCTGGGCTGACTGGAACACTTATGTCGGAAGAACAAGCGACAAATCCCACCTCATGGGCTCGTCAAATCTACAAGCCAGTGCGCTTTGCAGAAGCCGTACTGCGAGCCGCTGAGATAGGACCCTCTCTGTTCGTCGAAGTAGGACCAGGACGTGCGCTGACATCTCTCGCTCGACGAACACTTGCTTCCAGGAACGAGCACCTTTTTACCTCAATATTGCCACATCCCGGTGATTCAAAGGATTTGTCAGGTTTTCTCGTAGCACTCGCACAAATGTGGATTTCAGGAGCCTCAATTGATTGGACTCAGGTACGTGGTGGCTCTGGGAGCTGCGTTTTACTTCCATCATATCCGTTCCGACGTAATCAATACTGGTTGGGGCCTGAACAGTGGTTAGCTGGCTCATCTCAGCCTCTACCTTCTTATACCATTCATTCCTCTCCTCACGATGAAGCTTCGGAAACTCCATTGGTAGAAAAAGAGGTTGATAGAGTCAACGAGGTTTGGAAGGCTATTCTGGGCACACTACCACGGCATGAGGATGAAGAATTTTTTGATGCCGGAGGTGATTCCCTCAGCGCCACTCGTCTAGTTGGCCTATTGCGAGAACGCACTGGTGTGCATGTGACACTCGCCACATTCTATGCATGTCCAACCATTCGTGGTCTACGTGAAGCGTTGAAGCAAAGCCCACACGCCAAAACCAGTAATGCTATCATCACAGTAGAACCAGAACGGTGCTACGAACCGTTCCCGATGCTTGATCTCCAACACGCGTACTGGGTTGGTCGCGGAGGCAAGGGTTTGCTGGATGACGTTGGACCACAGATTTACTTTGAATATAGATGCGAACACCTGGATGTGCCGCGCCTTGAGCATGCACTGCGATCTCTGATCTCTCGCCACGAGGCTTTGCGTCTGGTCGCGTTGCCCGATGGACAACTACGTGTCCTCCCTGATGTACCCGAGTACATAATCGAGATAGAAGATTTGCACGATCTTACACAGGAAGCGTGCGAGATTGCGTTTCACAAACGGCGCGAGTCGGTAAAGCATACGCTATTTGATCCCCATCAGTGGCCGCTATTTGCGGTACAGGTTACACGTCTGGAGGCACAACGTTACCACCTTCACTTGAAAATGGATTATTTGATTACTGATGCGACGAGTATAAGTGTGTTTCTGGACGAACTTGCCAGTCTGTATATGAACGAAGATGAGCCTCTACCACCAATTCGTGCCACGCTTCGCGATTGTTCGCTGGCATATCAACAGCAACGCTCACTGAATTATCAAGAGGACTGGAGTTATTGGCGCGAGGTCCTTCCCGTATTGCCACCTTCACCCCACCTTCCAACGTCGATGTTGCCCGAAACTGCTGGTGTGTTTCAGCGCCTGCGTGTGCTCATCCCTGAAGCTCACTGGATGGAAATTAAACGTCTGGCTCGACAAAATAAGGTGAGTCCAAGCGCAACACTCTGTGCTGCATATGGTGAAGTTCTCTCTACGTGGAGTAATGCCCCTACCATTACCCTGAACTTAACCTTAGCCAATCGTCTACCGTTGCATCCAGATGTAGCATGGATGATGGGAGAATTTACTTCAACGACCCTTGTTCCTTTCGATGGCACCCAGCAAACCTTTGGTGAACGCGTCCGCAAGGTCATGATACGCCTGACTGAGGCACTGGAACATCCGAGCGTTTCTGGGATCGAGCTTCTGCGCGAGATGCCACACTTACAAAAACTTGAAGCCCCAGTGATTATGCCCTTCGTTTTTACGAGTTTGCTCGGTCGCTCTGAAGGACGAGCTCTTGCCGCCGAAGGTCATATGCACTTTGAGTCCACTATTGGTTCCCTGGTGGATTCCTTAAGTATGGGACCTCAGCTTCTTATTGATAACCAGGTGATGGAACTGGATGGTCAGCTAGAAGTTGTCTGGGATGTACGTGCCGGGGCTTTTCCCGATGGTCTGTGTCAGCGGCTTTTCGACGCATTCACTCATCTGATTGATTTGCTTGCATCTTCCCAATCCTGGGAGGCCGAGACGTTTGAACTACGTTCAGAAGAAGAGCAGCTGGCTGTTGCGTTGGCTAATGATACCGATGCGTCCATTCCACCAGCCCGACTGGAAACACTTTTCATGGAACAACGAACCCGCTCTCCTTTGGCGACAGCCATCATAACTGCTGACCGTGACGTGACATATACAGAGTTGGAAACCGAAGCCGCCAAGATCGAAGCGGCGGTAAGGGCCATTGGTATCGGACCAGAGGAACCGGTGGCGATTCTCCTTCCACGTGGCTGGCAACAGATTGCCTGTGTACTGGGAGTGCTTGCAGCAAATGCTGCATACCTGCCCTTGGCTTTAGACTGGCCCAAAGAACGAATCTTGCACATCTTACGTTCGGCTCGCGTTAGATGTATGTTAAGCAATAGCTCCTTGCTCTGGAATGAAGTTGTTCCTACGATTAATGTGGGTCTATTGCCGCCTGCTATCAAGCCACTAACGGTGAAAGGTCGCCCTAATCAGTTGGCATATATCATCTACACGTCAGGCTCAACAGGCACACCGAAAGGGGTCGCGATTGAACATCAGGCAGCGGTCAACACGATCCTCGATATCAATAAGCGATTTTCTATCAGTGCGAAAGATCGTGTCATGATGGTTTCATCGCTCACGTTTGACCTGTCTGTCTATGATATATTTGGCACATTGGCAGCAGGGGGAACAATCGTTGTGCCCGATACGGAAACAGTTCACGATCCAGATCTCCTGGCGGATTGGATTGTGCGTAAGAACGTCACGGTGTGGAATTCCGTTCCTGCACTTTTCGATCTACTGGTTGCGGCAGGCCATCACGATGCGTTACAGTCCCTACGTCTGGCACTGCTCTCTGGTGACTGGGTGCCAGTTGATTTGGCACCGCGGGCCAACGGGATGAATCTTGCTCTGGAGGTAGTGAGCCTAGGAGGGGCAACCGAAGCAGCCATCTGGTCGATCGCCTATCCTATCACCAAAAAACTGCTAGGCTGGCCAAGCGTTCCATACGGTCGCCCATTGAGTAATCAGCGCTTTGTGGTGCTGAATCATCGTTTGCAACCTTGCCCTGAGTGGGTACCGGGCGAGTTGTTCATTGTTGGTAAGGGTTTAGCTCGCGAGTATTACGCCGATCTACAGAAAACTCAGGAAAAGTTTCTACTCTTGCCAGATGGAGATCGCCTCTATCGCACAGGAGATTTGGGTCGCTGGCGGCCTGGTGGGCTTATCGAGTTACTTGGTCGGGTAGATACTCAGGTGAAACTACGAGGTTTTCGCATTGAACTGACAGAAATCGAGCACATAATTGAAGAGATGGATGGCATCCATCGTGCGATTGCCTCAGTTGAAAGCTATGGAGATGCGCGAACACTGGTTCTCTATTACCAGGTATTTCCAGAGCATCAGGAACCAAGTACGATTACCCCTGCGATCTTACAAGATTGGGCTGCACGGTACTTGCCAGAGTATATGGTGCCAAGTCTGTATCTTCGACTTGAAACTATTCCACTCAACACCAATGGCAAGGTTGATCGTACACTCCTTCATGCATTGCATCTGTCTCCACCACATCATCTCGAGCGCGAACCGAAGACAGAGATGGAGGCATCCATCGATGAAATGGTGATGGAGTTGCTCGGTCTTGATCGGCTTAACATAAACGCAAGTTTCTTTAGTCTGGGGGGAGATTCATTGACAGCGACACGGCTACTTACACGCTTACGCGAAGAATATAGTGTGACATTATCGCTACGCGCTATCTACGATGCACACAATCTGGCAGAGATCGCATTACTTGTGGAGGATGAAATTCTCTCCTCCATTGAAGCTGAGGGAGGACAAGTATGAATAATCGTGAGCGACTACAACGGCGAATCGACGCACTTTCCCCCGAACAACAACACGTATTTGCTGCACGACTACGTGATAAGGAGTCTCGATCCATCCCAAGAGTGGCTAGAGATGCCATCGTACCAGCAGCTCCCAACCAGAAGTCGCTCTGGATTATCGATCAATTGCAGGCCAACGCAGCCTATAATGAAGCAGTTACTGTACGTCTAGGTGGGCATCTGGACATTGACATACTGACCAGTGCCATTCAATACATCATTGGTCAACATGATGCTTTAAGAATGTCGTTCCTTGAAAAGGATGGTCAGGTTTTTGTGCATGTTGCAGAGCATCTGCCATTGACGCTGGAACAACCATCTTTTGTCGGTCCAGAAGCGGAAACACAGGCAATACTCTGGCTTGAAGAGATGATCCGTCGGCATTTTGTCTTAAGTGCAGCTCCGCTTTTCCGTTTTGCACTGGTCAAACTGGCTAACGACGACCATATTCTCTGCTTTGTTATCCATCACGGGATATGTGATGCGGCATCCAATCTCTTCCTATTAAATGAACTCTGCGAGTTGTATTCCTTTGGACAGAGCGGTCGCCAGATTAGGCTACCAGAGCCTGAACTGGGCTTCATCGACTGGGTGGCCCATTCCGATCAACGTATACGAGAGGAATATCTGGCGTTCTGGCGTACACAGTTGGCAGAGAGCAAAGCACTGAGATTGCCAACTCTGGATGCGCGTGGCATCCGTTCAAGGGCTTCTGGTGGTCATGTGCGTTTTCACTTGGATGATAAGGTCGCCACTGCTGTGCACAGGTTTGCCGAAGCAGGTGCTACGACGCCTTTCGCCGTACTTTTAACCGCGTATGCGGCAGTGTTGCAACGTTATTCCGGTCAGACATCTCTGGTCATTGGCATACCAACAAGCGGGCGAAGTTCGCTGGTCGCGTCAATGGTCGGTTTTTTTGTGAATATGTTGCCTCTACGGCTCACAGTAGACGAAGAAAAGAGCTTTCTGGCGAACCTCAGGGTTATTGGTACCGAGGTAATCGTAGCCCTGGAGCATGAATTGCCCTTGCCTTCGATTATCGAAACAGTGCATCCAGAACGTAACCAGAGCGGTACACCACTCTTCCAAGTGGCGTTCTCCTATGTCACCAGCACAAAAAACCTTGAGAAGATGGGAGATTTGCAGATTGAACTGCTTGATGTGGCCTCGGATATCCCCAAGTATGACCTGACATTCTATGTCACTGCAGGTGCATCACAGTTTGAGTGTGACCTCGAATTTGCCGATGAGTCAGAAAGAGCAATGGCCGAACAACTGGCTTCTCACGTGCAAAGTTTGCTTATGGCAGTGATTCGTCGGCAAGATATATCTCTGCACGACGTGTCGATGCTTATGCCGGGCGAAGCGGAACTATTAACCCAACAATGCAATCAAACAAAGCTGCCATTTCGTGATCATCTTACCCTCGATCAACTCTTTGTCGAACGTTGCGCCGCTCAACCAGGGGCCATCGCAGTCGCTGATGGTCATCGCACGTTGACCTACGAGATGTTGGGGCAACGTGTCGATGCCATTGCTGAAAAATTGCTTGCTCTGGGTGTCGGTCGCGGCCAACACGTTGCGGTATTCATGGAGCGATGCTGTGATCTCGCGGCGGCAGTGCTGGCTATTCTGAAGTGTGGTGCTGCCTATGTGCCCTTTGAACCCGGTACACCCCCACTGCGGCTGGTACATATTGCTAAATTGGCTCAACCAGTAGCTGTCCTGACCGATGCTACATTAGCGCAAGTATGTCCAGAGATTTTCGCCGCAGGTACGCAGGCGATTGTGCTTGGTACATCCTTTAATGTACCAACCGATGTACATTTGTCCTGGCACACCGACCCGGGAGCCTTTCCACAAACATCTCTCTCCTCCCAATCACGGGCAGATGACATCGCCTATGTCATCTTTACCTCTGGCACGACTGGTGTGCCCAAAGGGGTGGTGGTAAGACATCGCCCAGTGATAAATGTCATCGAGTGGGTGAACCGGACTTTTACGATCCAGCCCGGCGACAAACTGTTGATGGTTTCATCAATCTCCTTTGATTTATCGGTCTACGATATCTTCGGTGGTTTCGCCGCAGGAGCAACCGTACGCGTGGCAAGGCAAGACGAAATATCAAATCCCACGACGCTTGCTCGTCTTGTCTTTGAGGAACAGATCACGTTCTGGAACTCTGCACCAGCTGCACTCGCACAGGTGCAGCCGTTTTTTGAAATTGAGGCTCCCAGATATCAAATGCGCATGCTAAGGCTAGTCTTTCTCAGTGGCGACTGGATACCTCTGGGACTACCCACACAGCTACATAATATCTTTCCATCAGTAAAGGCGGTTGCGCTAGGCGGAGCAACAGAGGCAGCGATCTGGTCTAACTACTATATAATTGATGAAGTTCGCCCTGAGTGGGTCTCTATTCCGTATGGTCGACCAATACAGAATGCCTGCTATTATATACTGGATGAATACCTTCACCCTTGTCCGGTGGGCGTTCCGGGCGACCTGTTCATCGGGGGAGAATGCTTGGCTGATGGCTATCTTGGCAATCTCGAGCTTACAGCCGAGCGATTTGTTACAAACCCTTTCCTGGGTCCAGGCGCACGAATGTATTGCACAGGTGATCGTGCTCGCCGCTGGCTGGATGGCAATCTGGAGTTTTTAGGTCGTCGTGATGGGCAAGTCAAACTGCGCGGCTATCGCGTCGAAATAGCAGATGTTGAGGCAACGATCAGAAATCATCCCTCGGTGGAGGCCGCAGTTGTGGTGGACCTCGAACGCGGTTTTCATGAAAAAAGTCTAATTGCTGGATTGGTCTTGCGTTCTGGCGGAGTCGCGGAACTACGTGCCGACCTGGCACGGCGTCTACCCAGTTACATGGTGCCAGAGCAACTTATCACCTTTGCTGCTTTGCCACTGACCAGTAACGGCAAGGTAGATCGGGACACAATCCGCCGTCAGGCTCGTACCCAACTACTAACACCACCTACTGGCAAGCTCCCCCAAAATACACTGGAAGCCGAAGTAGAGATCCTTTTCTCCGAGATTCTCGCTTGGTCGGTCCTCTTCACAGATCAAAGCTTTTTTACATTGGGCGGCAACTCATTGTCAGCAGCTCGTCTACTGGCACTGGCACGAACCCGGTTCGTGGTCGAACTCTCGCTGGCAGATTTCTTTATTGACCCGACAGTGAGCGGCCTCGCGCAGATGATCACACAGGGACGACGCTCGCCTTCTCCACTAGCACAAGATGATGCTGATGCTGAAAACGCAGACCAAACTGTTGCTTTTGGTCAAGAACGTATGTGGTTCCATCAACACCTGAATCCCCAAAGTGCCATATATAATGTGCCGCTCACCATCTGGTTGCTCGGGCAGGTAGACCCATCCACACTCGTCGTTGCGCTCAATATGGTTGTAATGCGCCATGTACCGCTACGCACACTTTATGAGGAACGAGATAATCATCCTTATCCGCTTGTGGAGAAAGAGGCACAGGTACCTTGGAGATATCATGAAGCCAAGAGCCGCTCTGAAGCAGAGCGGCTGGCAGAAGCGTTTATCCGTGAGCCGTTTGATCTCAAACTCAATCTACCCATAAGAGCCGCTCTGATTCTAGTGGGACCTACCGAGCAGTTGCTGGCACTATCACTTCACCATATTGCCTGTGATGGCTGGTCTCTCGAAATCCTCATGAGTGAGTTAAGTGCCTCCCTGCGCAGTGAGAAGTTACTGCCGCTACGAAGCACCTATACAGATTTTGTAACCGCAGAGCATAAGTGGTTGAATGGTCAGGGCGGTCTTGATGCGCTGGTGTTCTGGCGTGAAGAGTTGCAAGATGCTCCCTCGCTCCTGACGTTGCCGCTAGACGAGGCACGAGCACCCGTTCAGTCAGGGCAAGGAGAGGTTCTGATTGATCGCATAGAACCAGAGGTCGTGGCTGCATTGGAGACATTAGCTCATCAATCCAACGCCACGCTCTTTGAAGTGCTATTGACCGCGTATGCCTCACTCCTAGCACGTCTGTCTGGACAATATGATCTGGTTATCGGTATGCCTGTTGCTAATCGTGCAAACGAAACATCCCATGACCTTATCGGATATTTCTCCAATACAGTACCTATACGGTTACGCCTCGCGCCAGATTTGTCTACTGTGGAGCGCATTGCAATAGCGAGCAATGCATCACGCCGCAGCCAAGCTCACGAGGCATTTCCCTTTGAGCGTCTGGTGGAACTCCTCAATCCTCGACGTGATCCAAGCTATCAACCAATCTTCCAGGTAACGATCAATTATGAGGTTAGTGCAGGGCAATTGAATTTGGGCAAGATACGTGCAGAAACAGCCGTGATCTCCACAAATACAACAAAACGCGATCTAACACTTGTTTTCTATCATTCAGCGGAAGGACTGACATTCAGTATCGAATATGATACCCAACTATTTCGTCATGATACTGTGCAAAGTTGGTTGGAGGCATTGCTCAGGACCTTGCGCCGTTTCGCCTTTGGTGAAGAAACTACAACGATGAAAAAAACCATCAATGTACAGTCTTGGTCAAGTCAGCGACAGTTCGATATCAGCCAGATGCTGCGTCAAACCCTGCACACAACCTCAACAGGGCTACGGCATAGGGGAGTCACGCTCCCCTGGTCACAGGTCTGGAGTCAAGCCTTTGGCATCCAGGCGGCACTCCAACATGCTGGTGTGCATGCACACGATAGGATTGCCTTACTAAGCGAACGTTCCAGTCTAGCGATTGCAGCAATACTTGGCGTATTAGACGCACACATCGCATATATTCCTCTCGATCCAGCCCAACCTCTCGAACGCCTTCAGCATGCGGTACGCCGTGCTGGCACAAGCGCCGTGCTGTGTACTCCAACGCTCTCAGATATGGCCAGCAAACTGGGTGTGCCAGTAATCAACATCGAGCAAGCAGAAAGCTCTCCAACGGAACCCCTGGAGGAAGAGCCAGATATAATTGCGTATTGTATGCAGACATCGGGTTCAACCGGCGAACCGAAAGTGGTGGCACTGGTCCGGTCAGGGCTGGCTGAGTACCTAGATGCGTTGTCACGTGCTTTGCCCATTAATCGCCGCGATATCTACTTACACACTGCCGCCTTAAGTTTCTCGTCCTCGGTGCGACAACTACTCTTTCCGCTCAGCCAATCTGCACACGTTGTGCTGGCTGATACCACTGATCTACAAGACCCGAGCGCGCTTCTGCAACTGCTGAGAAGCGAGGAAGTAACGATCTGGGATGTCATCCCTTCGGTTTTTGCCATAGTGATACGTTTCCTCGAGGAGATGACTCCCGCAGAGCGTGCATGCTCGCTTCCTGGCCATCTACGTCGCATCCTCTCGGCCAGTGAGCCATTGCCAATCGAATTGGTTCAGCGTTGGCGGGCTGTGGCGAGCAAGGAGATCGCCATCGTCAACATGTACGGTCAGACAGAGACCACTGGTATCGTCAGTATCTATCCCGTACCGCTGGAGACTACTGGCGACGGTCCGGTACCTATCGGATTTGCTCTGCCTCATATAGAAGTGTTTCTGGCAAGAGATGGGCAAAGGGTTGAGGGAGGCGAAATAGGGGAGATCTGCGTTGCTGGCTCGGCAGTAGGAACAGGGTACCAGGGCGAATCCACAAGTGATGCACGATTCGAGCTGTCTGGTGGGCGCAGAATGTATCATACACATGACTTTGGACGAATGCGCCACGACGGTGCGATCGAATACCTGGGGCGTGAGGATCTACAGGTAAAGGTGCGCGGCATCAGGGTTGATCTAAGCGAGTTGGAACGGGCATTGCACCGGCATCCACAGGTCGAGACAGCGGTGGCGATACTGCGGCGAGATGTGGGAAGCGATGGAGTCCTGGTCGCTTATGTGTCTCCCAAAGGACAGGTGTCGATCGATAGCGCGGAATGCCGTCGCTTTTTGCGCGAAAGGCTCCCAGAATACCTTGTACCTTCGTTTGTAGTCGTGCTCGACGCACTGCCACGTACAACCAGTGGCAAAATAGATCGTACTGCATTACCACGTCCACGTATGCCCTTTGAGCTAGATCGCCCAGCTGATGCACTTGAAATTCTGGTCTTAACTGCTTTTGCCGATGTCCTTGGCTTGCCAGAGAGCGAAGTAAGCGTCACCAATGATTTTTTTGCCTTGGGTGGTCATTCGCTCCTTGTTGCTCAGTTGGCAACACGTGTATCATCATTCGCCGAGATCCGTATCCACCCCAGCTTGATATTCAGGCATACAACACCACGTGCATTAGCACAGGTTATTCAGCAAAAACGCCAGTACGCGAATGTTCCAGCAATTCCTAAAATTTCACGGGATCGCCCGTTGCGAGCATCCTTTGCCCAGGAACGCCTCTGGTTGCTCGCCAAATTGGAACAGCAAAGTGCCGCCTATAACGTTCAACGCATCTTTCGCTTACTTGGACCTCTGGATATCCAGGCCCTCCAAGCCGCGCTCAGCTTAATTCAGACCAGACACGAGGTGCTACGCACCCGCTTGTTCCAGAGTGATGACGGTGCTCTCTACCAACAGAATGTGCCTGAAGTTGCTCTACCATTTGAATACCTCGTACTGCATGCATCTGATGCTACGGGACGGCGTGAAGAGGTATACCAGCACGCGAGAGAGATTATGCGCCAGCCAGTGAGCCTGGAGTCTGCGCCTCTCTGGCGCTTGAGTCTGGCACCTATCGGCCATGCGGAGCACTGGCTCACTGTTACTGCACATCATCTGGCTCTCGATGATCTTTCGTATGGCATATTGTTACGAGAACTGCATGAAGCGTACAGTGCGTTTACTGAAGGACGCGAAACCCACCTGGCAACACTGGTAGTGCAGGTCGCCGACCTCGCTGAATTTGAACGCGCCTGGCTGGCATCTCAAGAGGGCCAGCATGAACTCACCTACTGGCGCGAGCAACTCAGCACTCAAGCCCCATATACCCTCTTGCCTCGTGAAAGTGCATTTGCCACAGGAGATTCGCGTGGAGCAATCCATCGCTTCCAGGTGCCTCGTACGGTGGTCGAGCGTCTTAAAACGCTGGCGCGTCGACATGGCGCGACCCTCTCTATGGTAATCCTCGCTGGCTTCGATCTTGTCTTGTCTCGCCTGACCGGCCTGGATACGGTGGTGATCGGCACATCGGTCTCCTCTCGAGGTTTCCCTGAAACCCACAATCTCATTGGTTTCTTCATTAATACACTGGCCTTACGGGTCGATCTTTCAGGTAATCCTACATTTACGGAATTGTTAAAGCGTGTACGGGAGACCTGCCTCGGCGCTTACCGACACCAGTCAGTTCCCTTTGAGCAAGTGATAGCCGAACTTAATCCAAAACGACACCAGGATCGCCCTCCTCTGTTTGAAGTACTGACCAATTTCCTGCATGAAGGCACTGGCGAGGCAACAATTGGACCGTTAACTGTTGAAGAAGACGGCATTGATGAGTTAGATAGTAAGTTCACACTGACTCTTTCCATGCGCGAGACCTCGGCAGGCATTGAGTGCGCTTTTGTTCGGCGTATCACCTCGTTGAGTGCTCGTCAGGTTGAAGCTTGGTCAATGCAGCTTGTCTCAATACTGGAACAGGTAGCAGAGAGACCCGACCTTCTTATCTCAAGCCTTGAACTGCGCGATATTAGTACGATAGAACTTCGTCAACTGCTCTCTACACCACTACCCACCACGCTATTTGTCCCGGTCATTACGGCTCTTGAAGATGTGGTAAAGCGTCAGGCAGATGATATCGCGATACTAGATGGAGAGCACCTTATCTCATATGGTCAACTTTGGCGTGCGACGGGTTTGGTGGCAAGTTGGCTTGCCGATGCGAAGATTGAACCTGGTGTTCACGTAGCAGTTATTGGACCTAGGGGATCCCTAAGCGTGGCAGCACTGATCGGAGTAATGCGGGCAGGCTGTGTCGTCGTGCCGATTGATCGCGATCTCCCCACAAGACGGATTGAACATATGCTGGCGCGAGTGGATGCCGCGCATGTGCTTGTCGTGGGTGAAGGACCAGCAATGGAAAACTGGCAAACCATTCCCAACGATCTCTTTTTATTGGATGGACCAGCGATAACCCGGGAAGCTCCCTATGGGCATGCATACGTATACTTCACCTCGGGTAGTACAGGAGATGCTAAGGCTATTCTAGGGACTCATCAAGGTCTATCACATTACATTCACTGGCACCGCAAACATTTTCAGATCTACACCCACGATCGTCACTCACAGATACCAACCCTGTCATTTGATGCTGCCTTGCGCGATATCTTTGCCGCTTTGACTGCTGGCGCGTCACTGCACATCCCTCAAAGGGAAGAGCGAGAGAATTCGTTCGCCACACTGGCCTGGATCGAACGCCATCAACTTACCCATGTACACACCACGCCCAGCATATTGCAATCCTGGCTGGCTGCTCCGGGCGCACCGGAGATCACCTTAACGAGCCTGCGATATCTCTCGTTGGCTGGCGAACCGCTTGATGGATCGCTGGCGAAACACTGGTGGCAACGTTTCCCGTCCAGCCCTTGCCAGATAACCAACCTCTACGGTCCCACTGAGACGACCATCATTAAATCGGCCTATCACGTTGAGCGAGCTGTGGAAAATGGGCTGCTTCCCATCGGCACTCCCATCTCTGAGACGCAACTGGCAGTGCTGAACCAGAGTGGGAATCTCTGCGGCATCGGCGAATGCGGTGAGATAGTAATTCGCACCGCATTCCGCACCCTCGGTTATTTGCATGCCGAAGGCGAGGCAAACGGGTTCGTACCAAATCCCTTTACAGATGATCCATCCGATCTTCTTTATCACACAGGTGATGTTGGGAGACAACGTAGCGACGGCAATTTTGAGGTATTGGGACGCATGGATCAGCAAGTGAAAATCCGTGGTGTACGTATCCAACCACTCGAAGTTGAACTGGCACTCAGTACGCACCCTAGTGTGGCGCGTTGTGCGGTGGTGGCAGCACACGATGTACTAGGGTCCAGCGACTTACATGCATACGTTGTTACTGAGGGAACCACTCCCAGTACTCTTGAATTACGCAGGTATCTTGAGCAACTCCTGCCGGGACCAATGATTCCATCACGCTTCTTTTTTGTACTCACTCTCCCACTTACCATAACTGGTAAGGTAGATCGCAATAGCTTGAAAGACCTTCAGAAGGTTGAGATAATATCTCAACCCCCTGCTACACCATTCACTCCACAGGAGGCACTGGTTGCCTCTATATGGCGTGAGGTATTGGGAGTGGATGTGCCTCATCGCGATGTAAGCTTCTTTGAACTTGGTGGTCACTCACTGCTGGCGACGCAAATCATCGCGCGACTATATACACAAAGCGGCATCCGAGTTCCATTGAAAATACTCTTTGAACTTCCAACGCTCGCTGCATTCTGCCAGCATCTGGCAACGCTCACACCGCAAGCAGTAACGCCACATCAGCCACGCCCCGAACGTATCCTGCTGACTATCGCCCAACGATTATACTGGAACTTGCACTTTCTCTCCCCAGATGACTTGGCACTCCGCTTGATACGTGTTTGTCAGATTGGTGAAGCGCCAGATATTGAACTCCTACGTAACCGATGGACAACCCTTACTGAACGCGCTGATGCTCTTCGCCTGACATTCCAGGTCGAAAACGAACAGGTCTGGCAATCAACATCATCTGCCATTGCCGCAATCCAGTGTGTTGAATTGGGCCCGGAGGAGTCGGTTGAACAGGCCATGCAACATGCAACAGCCACACCACGACTTGCGCATGGTGAAGCACTCGCACGTATAACCGTGGTGCATCATGCCAACAAGTGGACATTGATCCTCTGCCTCCACCATATTATCGGTGATGCATATTCGGCTGAATGGCTCATGCACTTCCTACAAGGAACAGCATCAGAGGCTCGCCTCTCTTCTTTCCTCGATTGGGCATGGCAAAACACACTTACACCCGAAGTACAACAGGTCGAGAGTGCTCGCGTGCAACAACTTGCAGATCTCCCAGGAGCAAGGCTGATTCATCTCGCATCTGCCGGTGACTCTCATACCGCAGCAGTTGAAGTCGAGAGTATCCTTTCTCAAGAGATGACTGATAGCCTGATCGAGATATGCCACGAATATGGACTTACCCTGTTTCAGTGGACGCTAGCATTACTCGCAGAGAGCCTTCACGCAACAGGACATCTCCTACATGCACTGGTTGTGGCAGTGCATGTAGGAGGACGTAGCACTGATGATGAGCAAGCCACCATTGGACTCCTATCACGCACGGTACTTGTTCCCATAGAGCAGGCCATCTCGCCTCTGGAGGCAACGATGCAGGCCGCGCAAGCGTGGCTACAGGTCATTGAACACCCCGCTTGCCTGGAAATGCTCGAACTCGGCACTGCAGGCGTAGCAGTGACTGCGGGCTGGCAAAATGCTCCCTTAACTGGACGGGAGGAGGTCAAAGAGAGCACTCATGGTAGCTTTATGCTAAACGTGAGTGCTCGTATGGATGAGCATCACCTCTGCACGCGGTTTGCTTTCCGCAAGGGATGTTTGACTGAGACGGCAATCAAACAATTCACAAGCGTTTATCAGCATTTATCCCAATTTGCCGCAAGTACTCCTAAAGATATCTGGCCAGTCCTACATAATAAAATCGAGGAAAACTAATGGAAAACACCGCCTCGCCTTCTCCAGAACATCAAAGTAAATGGTTTTTGCGGCTCACGTTTAGTTGGGTGACGCCTCTCATCCGTACCACACGAGGTCACCGGATTCAATTCGAGGATAGTCTTCAGTCGCCAGTACAGGAGACGTTGGATCGGGTCAGCCCAGATTTTCATCGTTATCTGCACCAACATTTGGGAGAGCGTCTGGCAGTACCGCGAGCTTCCTACCAGACGTTTCGCAAAAATTTCTGGCTGATCTTTGCACTGACTTTGGCCTACTATGTCATGGATACTTCGCTACCCATCGCCATTCAACAGACGATCAATACGTTTTCTAAAGGAGCTGTGTTTGCCAGTCGCCTACCCTTCGTGTCACTTTTACTGATTTTGCCCATTCTTTCGGCAATTCTGCGCAACCATTCGTGGTTTGCCATGCATAAGGCTGAATTGACCATTTCCCAGGTAGTACGTTTTGCTGTCATGTGCAAACTAGTGCGGTTACCAACCGCTGTACAACGGCGGATTGACGGAGGAAATGTTACTACTTTAGCGGTGAGCGATGCCTTACGCATGGGGCATTTCTTCCAGATTCAAGAGGCGTTGTTACTCCCACTGGCAGTTTGTGGCTCTGCTATCTTGCTGATTATTTTCCTGGGATGGCCTGCGTTGATCGGACTTGCCTTATTAGGGCTGAGCATTCCATTAAGCAATCGTTTGGTCGAGCGGCTGATCGCAGTGTCGGAACGCTTACGCGAGACCAATCGGGTGAGAATGCGCTTACTAGGGGAGGTTTTTGGTGCGTTGCGTGCTGTCAAATTAGGCAAACTTGAGGCCTATTTTTCAAAACGTGTGGCCGAAGCACGACAGGCGCAAGGTCCCGCTTTGCGTGATCGTGCCCGTATCTTTGCTATCTATAAGACTATCAACGGTTCCGTACCCTTCCTTGCCGCATCACTAGCTATCTCGGTCCTTGCCCTCACCCTGCACAATGTATCTATCGCCAATGTCTTTGCCGCCATCGCGGTAGTTCGTCTCTTGAGTGGATATCTTGCTCAACTTCCCAGCTACATCGGCTTGTGGTCCGAGATTCGCGTCTCAAATGATCGCTTGACCGAGTTTTTTCGGCAGGCAGATGACGTTTCACCAATATCGACTGGTATATCCGGAGCTATTGTTTGTCGTGATGCCGTATTTGCATCTGATGATGGCAGTCACCGTGTAGAAGTTCCCTCATTGGAGATTGTGCCAGGCGAACTGGTCCTTGTCGTTGGCAGTGTAGGGGCAGGCAAGACCTCATTCCTACAGGCCCTAGCAGGCGAGCTGCCATTGGTATCAGGCCAACTCTCAATGGGCGGTTCCCCTGCCTATGTATCGCATGATCCGTGGCTGCTATCTGCAAGCGTGCGCGACAATATATTGCTGGCAACACACGATGAGTCTCGCATAAATACTGTTATTGCCGCATGTGCACTCGATGTGGATATCAGGCAGATGGAACAGGGGATGTTAACTAATATTGGCGACCGTGGGCAATATCTCTCCGGTGGGCAGCGCCTGCGCTTGGCACTAGCCTGTCTTGGATGCAGTGATGCTGCAATCTGCCTGGTGGATGATCCATTCAGCTCCCTTGATAGACACGTGGGCGAACATATACTCAACCACCTGTTCCTTAAAGCTTTGACAGGCCATACACGTGTGATAGTAACACATCGCGTCGAAATGGCAGCGTTTGCTGACCGCGTGATTATCCTTGAAGATGGACGTGTTGTGGAGCATGGCTCATACGAGACGCTCCTTACCAATGATGGTCGGTTGAGGGCAATGCTACATGGAGGATCCAGTGCCATTGCAGTCGAGCCTGCTCCCACAGTTCAACTCGATCAGTCCAGCCAAGCACCAGACGATCACGATTCGTTAGCTGATGCCAACAACAGTAGCATTTGGCGAAAGTATCTTCGTGGACTGGCCCCAGGCAAAATAGCTATTACGCTGCTAACCCTCTTTCTAATGCCTGAACTGTTACAGATTGCCTCCAACTTTTTGCTGGGCATATGGAGTTCCAGCCAGCTGGGCTTCAACCCGAGCTGGTTTACCGCACTTTATATTGGGATAGCAGTGCTCGTGTTAGCATTGTACGGTGTGGGGGATCTACTGGTATATATACGCTCGATTCGCCTTTCAATGAACTTGCATGCATCAATGTTCAGCCATCTGGTCCATGCTCATCCTAGAGCAATGCGCACATTCGCTCGCGGCAAAATCTTGAATCGTTTTAGTGCCGATATGGATACTATTGATGAATCTTTGCCTGGAAACTTCTTAGCAGTGGGCACTGGGCTGACCGTAGCGGGTGTGACCGTCGTGCTGTTAGTGATAACCGCCCCATTTGTGGTAGTGGTTGCCTTACCGATTGCACTGATTTTCTGGCGCATGTATCAGGACTCACGCATCAGCCTGACCTCCGCGGCAACCCTCGCAGCCTCGCGACGCTCTCCCTGGATAAGCATTTTATCCGATTCCCTAACAGGGCTACCCTTTGTTCGTTCATTAGGGGCAGAAAAACGTCTGATAGCGTTGTTCCGTGCTCGTCTGGATGATTATTCGCTCACGCAGTATACCTTCCGTGCTGTACAACGCTGGTTCAACTTCCGGTTTGATCTGTTTGGAGGGTTATTTGCGGGTAGCGCAGCATTAGCAGTAGCTCTCACTCCCTGGTTGGTCGGATCAATCGCAGCGGTGGTGCTCACAGCTGCTTTCACACTGACTACTGCTCTGACAGTTCTAGCTCGCGCATTGCGCGAATTTGAGACCGGTCTGACCGCATATGGACGTATTTATGAGAATACACAAATCGAACAGGAGTCAACCTCAGACAACCCACCAGAGGGCTGGCCAGCCTTGGGCGCGATTGATGTGCGCGATCTCAGTGTGGCATTTCCAGGGCGTGTACAGAAGATCCTAGATCGTGTGAACTGCCATATCGCTCCTGGTGAGCATGTTCTATTGGTGGGTCGCACAGGAGCAGGAAAGAGTACGTTTCTACAATGTTTGTATGGACTAGTAGAGTCAACTACTGGCTTGATCTCCATTGATGCGGTCGATCTGCGCATTCTATCAGTGCAGTATGTACGTGAGGCAATGTTTTATCTCCCTCAAGAGGCCGTCCTTTTCAGTGGTTCATGGAGGAGCAATCTCGATCCCTATGAGCGCGTAGATGATGAGGCGATATGGTCGGCACTTGCCCGCACATGCTTAGCCGAGCACGTTAGTCAACTTGAGGGGAAACTATTGGCACCGATCGAGCTTGGCGGTGGGAATTTGAGCGCAGGTGAGCGCCAACTTATCTGGCTAACACGTGCTCTATTGGAACACCCACGCATACTTCTGCTGGACGAAGCTACCGCGAACCTTGACCTTGCCACAGAACACCGTGTGGTGGAACTATTACAAGCGGATTTCCGCTCGTCCACTTTATTATTTGTTTCACACCGTAGTGGTGCTCAACATTTTATGGATCGCACACTGATTGTTGATGTCGGCCATATTACCACGCTTGAATCGGTTCCTCTGACCAGTTATGAAACCAAACAAGGGAGAGTAGAATGAACAACCTCAGTAGTTCAATAAGCCCACTTGCCGCTAACTTCGGCGAAGTGATCACAACAGTAAACAACGATGATCTGAGTATCTTAGAGCCAAAAGACCTGCTTTTGCGGCTGATGACAAAAGGCGCTCTCTTGCTACGCGGCTTTTCGCTCTCAGATGAGGCTTTTCGCTCTCTGGCCGAGGGATTCGGAGGCAAGTTCGTCTCTCATGGCGCTCCACACCGTCCAACGCTCGCTGGTGATACCAGCCTCCATCTGGCAGACCCTGGCACAAATGAAATCCACTTGCACATCGAACTCGGGTATCTCCCGTTACCACCAGATTTAATCTGGTTTCACTGTATAATCCCACCTCAGTCTGGGGGAGCAACGACGTTGTGCGATGGAACAGTTATCGCACGTGAGCTTTCGACACAGGCTCGGGACATGTTCAAAGCTCAGCGCCTCCGTTACAGCGCATTCTGGCCCCAAACGGTCTGGTCGCGCTACTTCCACGCAGAAACGCCATCTGAGGTCAAAGCGCAGTTACAGGATATCGAAGGCGTGACCCTTGATTTTCAAGGAAATCTACTCCTCTTTGACTATTGTATCTCTGCACTTTTACCAACTGGCTCTGGTGGTGAGCTAAGTTTTGCTAATTCTTTGTTACACTATATACTCGATGGATATGAGGACTATGTGTTGTTCGAAGATGGTTCTCCTTTCCCACAGTGGTTAATTACTGAACTCCAGACCCTGGGTGAGCGCCATACATTTGAGATTCACTGGCAATGCGATGACCTCCTAATCATCAATAACCATCGCGTCCTCCACGGCAGGCGCTCTCATGGCGATCCCGGCAGAAAGTTACATGTTCGTATGCAAAAATTGGCAGAGAGGTCAGTCTGATTATGGTTCTAGATGCCCACTGGTTTCAGAATTGGGGTCCGGCCTATGAGAAAGAGTTGCAACTGTTCTGCTTCCCCTATGCAGCAGGGAGTGCTCGTGCTTTTCGCACCTGGGCGCGCTGGATGCCACCTCAATGGAACGTTATTGGTGTGCAGTACCCCGGTAGGGAAAATCGGGGGGCCGAGTCCCTTGCTTACAAAATGAGTGAACTCGCAGAACCTTTGGTCGAACTTTTTTTGTCCGAGACGCGACCATATATGTTCTTTGGTCATAGCTTGGGAGCCTTGCTTGCCTTTGAGGTCACGGAGCGCCTGGTACGAGCAGGCTGTACTGGCCCTTGCCTTCTAGTGGTCTCCGCTGCCGCGGCACCACATCTCAGGCCAGTAAATAATGAGAGTCGCAGGCTCTCTCGAACCGAGTTGCTTGCACTCCTTCGTACACTTAATGGTACTGATGCCGAAGTCTTTGAGCACGTAGAGTTATTAGAGCTCATTCTACCGATCTTTGCTGCCGACGCCACCATTGCCGGACGTTACCACCGCACAACAGATGCACGTATTCCCTCTCCGCTGCTTGTTCTGGGAGGGAAAAACGATACATGTATTTCGTTACCGCAGCTTGAAGCATGGCGGGAACACACAAGTGGAACGTATGCCCAGGAAATTTTCGATGGCGATCACTTTTTCATTCGGCAAGCAGAAGAGCAGGTGGTGAAACGCATTCTTGAGACCTTTACCGGGTTGGAATATCCCCAGGAGCAGCTAATTAAGCCGTGACTGAGCAGAATAATCCATTGAGTGGTGGAGAAGAAGTATGACATCCCGTGATAGATTACAACAACGCATTAAAGCACTGTCCCCTGAACAACAGCAAGCTTTCGAAGCACGGTTACGCCGTAAGGATTCGACCTCCCCTCAGCAGAACACGCATAGCGTTGTCGTGCCAGTATCTGATCTATGGTACCTTCCTTTGCAGCATAGTCAATCTCGCTCTACCACATTGACTACCCACCACTTCACCCTAGATGAATCTCTCTCGAAGGCATTGAAAGATTTTGCACAAGTCTCTCATCAGCCTCTCTTTCTCATACTGCTTGCCACGTTCCAAATACTACTACACCGCTATACGGATCAGCCAAACCTCTCCCTGAGTGTCCCTCTCGTTTGGCAGATGCAGGACGAAATGGTGACAGCATTTCGTATGCTCCCTTTCGAAAGCAACTATTCTGGTACTCTCACTTTCTCTTCATTTCTTGAAAACGCCAAGCAAGCATTATTTGATGCCTATACGTCTCAGCAAGCAGTTGGTGAGAATAAGCAAGTTCTATCGACGATAAATACAGTGGTGTTTATCTTGCACAATACAGCGGTCTCAATAAGTACGCCAGCAGGAGTTAAGTGGATATCACTCAACTCTGAAGCAGAGCAGGAGCATTTCAACCACTGTGTACATGCAGCAACCACTAGATCTCATCTCGTCTTCTCTATAGAAGATCGCGGTGAGAAGCTACAAGGTTCAATTAGCTATCAGGACCTCATCGACAGCAGAAGCATCGAGAGGCTGTCGCATCATTATATAATACTCGCTCGCCAGCTTGTGGCAAAAACTAAGCACCCAGTTGAACGATTACCAATGATTGGCGAGGCCGAGTACCAGCACTTGATAGGGCAAGGTAACACAACTCATGTCGCATATGACAACAATCGTTGCGTTCACCTGCTCGTATCCGAGCAGGCACAACGCTACCCGGACAGTGTTGCCGTAGAATATGCCGACATTATCCTCACATATGCAGACCTCAATAGCCGTGCAGAGGGTCTCGCTGATCGTCTACGCTTACGAGGGATAGGGCCAGAAGTTGTGGTGGCTATCTGTGTCCCTCGTTCACCGGACTCGATTATCAGTCAACTCGCCGTAATGAAGGCCGGTGGCGTGTTTGTACTGTTAGATCCAACTGAAGCACTCACATCCTTGACTTTCAAGATGGCGGATTGCAGCCCAGCTGTACTCATAGCCTATCCCGATGTTGCCGTCCGTCTTGGTGAACATCCACCACTTGTGGACCCGACAGAGCTAGGCACAACTGCGAGAGGAGCAGACACCATGCCTCACTCCAAGGTCACCCTCAATCACGCTGCCTGTATCATCTATACCTCTGATGACACGGAGAGACCCCACGGAGTGATCATCGAACACCATTCGCTGACGAACCTTGTACATTGGCATCGCACTACCTTCTCCGTCATGAACTCGGATCGAGCAGCATGGCTTACGGGAGTAGCTAGCGATATTGCATTATGGGAGATCTGGCCTTATCTTGCAGCAGGTGCGACTGTGGTTATCGCAGGCGAGGTGAGGCAGTCTTATACAAACCTGAAACGCCTGTATTGCTGGCTTCAGACAAGTACTATCACTATGTGCTTTCTGCCAACCCCCTTGGCCGAAGATCTCTTTGTGCTTGAACAGTCCAATGATTCCACCCTGAGAGTCCTCTTTACGGGCAGAGATCGACTGGTTGTGCGAGCTGAACCCGGAGAAAGCTGTATGCTTGTCAATACCTATGGGCTGGCTGAGGGTACGATAATCACGACGTTTGGAACAGTTCTCGCAGACAGCAAAGGTAGCCCACATTCCATGCCTAGCCAACCGATTGATAATGTACAAATCTATGTGTTAGATCAGTGTGGCAATCCCGTGCCACCCGGTGTTTCAGGGGAACTTTATCTGGGTGGAAGAGGTGTTGCTCGTGGATACCTTCATCGCCCAGAGTTAACTGCGGCCCGGTTTGTCCCTGATCCTTATGGACAGCCTGAAACTCACCTTTTCAAGACAGGCGATATAGTTCGTTATCGGTACGATGGCACGTTAGAGTACCTGCGGCGTAGTGATGAGCAGGTTGTGCACAATGGTGTTCGCATCTTCTCTCACATGGTCGAAATATTGTTATCACTTCGGTCAAATGTAAAATATGCATTTGCTATTACTACACGAGATGCGCCACAGCGTTTGGGTGCATTTATCGTTCCCCACACAGATCGCGGCGGAAGCGAACCATCAGTTGCTATCTCTCCAGCCGATGATCGTGTTGAACAGTGGCAGGTTCTATTTGACAAAATATACACTCAAGCCACAGTGATAGATGGAACGTTTAACACCGCAGGTTGGAATAGTAGTTACACGGGACACCCTATCCCGCAAAGCGAGATGAAAGAGTGGGTAGAGCGAACGCTAGAGCGTATTCGTGCGCTCAAATCTAGACGCATCATGGAGATAGGATGTGGTACTGGATTGCTGTTATTTGGGCTCGCTCCAATGTGTGAGCAGTACTTGGCTACAGACAATTCGCCAGAAGCACTTGCTAAGATTGCTCATGTGTCAGCAGCACTCCCTCAGGTTACGCTAGAACGTCGTGCTGCGGACAATTTTACCAACATTATGTCTGCGTCGTTCGACGCGGTCGTAGTCAACTCTGTCATACAATATTTCCCCAGCGAGTCCTATCTCCAACGTGTACTTACTGGTGCTGCCGCTACAGTCAAACCAGAGGGGCATATCTTCATTGGAGACGTGCGCAGTCTTCCTTTGCTATGGGCATTTCATTTGGATGTTGAACTCTCTAAAGCTGCTGACGATCTGCCAATCGCACAACTGCGAGAACTGGTAAATCATAGGTCAATGGCTGAAGCCGAACTAAACGTCGATCCGTTATTCTTTCATCACCTTGTCAACATCTTACCCGGTATAAAAGTTGTTGAAGTGAAGCTGAGACGAGGACAGTTAAACGAGCTAACACGTTTCCGTTATGATGTTATTCTCCAATTCGGCGAGAACCCCGTTCGTTCATCTAAGGCTATTACGATGCAATGGAAAACAGGCATAAACTCTGAAACTGTTCGAGCTTTTCTTGCAGAGCATCGGCCATCGGTACTGTGTGTGATCGGCGTACCAGATGCACGTGTTACGCGTTTATATAATGCGGTGGCGTTACTTAATACACTTGCAGACACGGCTACGGTGAGAGAGATACGCCAGGTATCTGGTGCTATGCAGGAGGTTGGTGTAGATCCAGAAGTCTTCTGGCAACTGGCCGAGAATACAGGCTATCATGTCGAGGTTTACTGGTCCGCCAGTAGAGGGAGCGGTTTTTTCGACGTCTCACTGAGAGATCATTCCGTCTCTGCCAATGTAGCACTACCACTCCCTCCATCAGCGTTGCTGCATGCGACTGCACATCAGGAACTTGTGAATGATCCTCTTTTTGCGGACACTGCAAAAAAACTTTCTGCTCAGTTGCGCCTGTATTTTAAGGAGCATCTTTCAGAAATGCTGCTACCGGATTGCCTTGTGATTATGAAAGAACTCCCACTGACATCTGAAGGGAACGTAGATCGTCAGGCTCTCATGCACCAGGTCAAGCAAACCTGTGATGGTACCTGGAAATTGGTTCTTCCACAAAAATGATACTGGTGGCGAAGTCGAAGAGAGACTAGGACTCATCCAGTAATATGGAGAAAATGAACGATGTACAGCTTACTGACAAGGAGGTTATCCATGTCTCTCAAATCTTTGCCGATCCCACCGATTCCCGAAGAAATAGCTCGTGCGGCTCACGCAGCCTTTCCTCGTGGAAACGTGTTCCTGCAATTGCGTGACACACTGGGAGCCATCTACACCGATGAAGCATTTGCTGAGCTATTTCCGACTCATGGTCAGCCTGCTTTCGCCCCTTGGCGACTGGCGTTGGTGACGGTATTCCAATTTATGGAAAGCTTGACTGATCGCCAAGCGGCTGACGCTGTGCGTGATCGGCTGGCATGGAAATATGCACTCAGTTTAGAACTCACAGATGCCGGTTTTGACCATACTGTCCTCTCCGAATTTCGCTCTCGTCTCGTGACAGGCAATGCCGAACAGCAGCTGTTGGATCTGCTCCTAGAGCGGTGTCGAGACGGGGGATGGCTCAAAGCTCATGGACGACAACGGACCGACTCGACCCATGTGTTAGCCAGGGTTCGTGCGCTCAACCGTACACTGTGCGTCGGTCAGACCATGGTCTACGTGTTAAATGTCCTCTCGGAAGTGGTCCCTGGGTGGGTTCGAGCTTTTGTGCCATCCGAGTGGGTAGAACGGTATGGAGAGCGGCTGGAACATGAGCGTTTACCGAAAGAGGAGGAAGAACGCACGCAGTATGCCAATCAGGTAGGAATAGATGGATGGGCGTTGCTCCAAGCACTCGATGCTCCAAGTACAGCCGACTGGTTGAAAACGCTTCCCGCGGTCTTAACGCTGCGTACTATTTGGGAACAACAATTTGAGCCACTTGAGCAAGGGGGTCAATGGCGAGCAGAACCCGCTCTCCCAGCCGCTCAACTCATCAACTCTCCGTATGACTTGGATGCTCGTTATGGAAAAAAAACTACGTCGGCAATCTTAGCAGAAGTGCTGTGTGGTGCTGTAACGAAACCAGTTAGAGGCTATTCAACGGAGCGACAAGGAGTATGATATACTTCAGGGAGTGACATTGTAGAGATGAGAAGAAAACCCTTTTCATTCTGTTCATATACGTCTCGTGTATAGTACTCTTAGAGTTGCCTTCTGACCATGTGCATTACTTGAAGAAGTGAGCTACCATCATGACTGAAACGTTCGCTGTTTCTCATCAGGCCCCCCGAATATCTCTCGAAGACGGCTCTGCCTCTCCAACACTTGTTCTCTCCAGCGCAAAGGCAGGATGGAAGGGACTTGTTGCACAGGTGTACAATGAGCCAATGGATGTTGAAGAGGTCATTGCTCCTACCATTCCTGAGATTGCACTGGTGCTGGTCACGAGCGGAGCAATGCACATGGAGCAACGAGACACGAATGGGCCGTGGGAAGAACTTCACATTCGTGAAGGGGACCTGTTTCTGACTCCTGGTGGCAGAGCACCTTCCGATTTGCGCTGGCGAAGTCTTTCTTCCGATCCCATTCAGACCCTCCATCTGCATCTGAACACTCATCTGGTTTCCCAGATTGCTCATCACATTGGAGACGGCGATCCCATCCATCTGGATGTCATACAACGTTCTGGGTTTCAAGACCCACTCCTGACACAGATCGGACTCGCACTGTGGCGAGAACTGAAGCAACATACTCCCGCCGATACCCTATACGCAGACACCGCCGCTCAAATGCTTGCCGTTCACCTCTTGCGATACTATACCTCTTCGGACGTCACTCTCAAAGAGCCTTCGCATGGTCTCACACGCTCCCAAGTGAATAGGGTGACAGACTTCATTCTTGTTCACCTCCGTCAGGACCTCTCGCTTGCCGTGTTAGCGGAGCAGGTCGGCTTCAGCCCCTACCATTTCACACGCCTGTTCCGACAGGCGACAGGGGAAAACCCACACGCCTATGTGCTGAGCAAGCGGGTCGAGCAAGCGCAACGTTTACTCAACACGACGAATATGCCTCTTGCTCAGATTGCATTAGAGGTGGGATTTCCCAATCAGAGCTACTTCACGCAGGTCTTCAAGCAGCGTCTGGGTCTCACTCCACGTGCCTATCAACAGGAATGTTCCCACAAGCGCACGTTTTGAACACGATTCGCACGAACACGAAAGACGTCCTCATTGCTTCCGCTCTATCATAGAAGTATGATGGTGGTGCAGATGTGCATCAATCATCCTGTCTTCATGAACTAGGAAAGGAACACACTGATGGCACTTCAACTTGCGATGGTCGGCCTTGTTGTCCAAAATATGAAAACATCGCTGGCGTTTTATCGACATCTCGGCTTGGTCCTTCCCGAAGGCTGCGAAAATCAGCCGCACGTCGAACTCAAAATGGAAAGCGGACTGACCTTCTTTTGGGACACCGTGTTTGTCCAGATGTATGATGCAGAGCGAGTTCCAGCATCAGGCGGCTATCGTGTCATGCTGGAGTTCTTCCTGCCAAGCCGACCTGAGGTTGATGCGAAATACGCAGAACTCCTGGGTCTGGGCTACCAGGGGTATCGTTCTCCCTTTGAAACCTCCTTTGGAGCGTATTTCGCGATGGTCAATGACCCCGATGGAAATACTGTCCTTCTTTCCGCCTAGTGTCGCTGTATTCATGCATGCCTACATCAGCAGAAAGGACATCTTCATGGTCATCCCTGCTCCACTCCTGCACCGAACATTTCGTATCACGGTTGATATCGAGGCGACGGTCAATGCGATGCCTCGTGACCTGGCAAATTCTCCTGAAGAGTCTCTCCACTTCCATCACACACTTGTACAACATCTGCTGACACACCCGAAGCTTCTGGAACACCTCCTTCGTGCCTCGGCAGTAGAAGAGTTCAGGCGAGCAGAGAAGATGCTTGCCAGAGAGTACGGATGGGACAGACTCTCCGATCAACAGGTGCTCCAGGCAGTCATCGCAGAGCTTGAGCCCGCTGCACAAGCATACTTTCTAGAAGAGATTGAGGACGGTATCTCGGTCTATTCCTTTGATGGCTACGAAGCGACAGTGAAGCAATTTCACTTGGTGGAGCTTGAGGAGAAGTAAGTGGATACTTTCCGTTTAAGGACACCTTGTTGCTGCTACCGATGAGTCAATTTTCATGAAGGAGCGGTATGACCAGAACACGACCACGTCCTGTGGCAACAATACAGCAGCACCTTGTGCCTCAACGAAATACCTGTTGGTCCTGTGATGGAACCTTGTGGATGGCGTATCGCTCTGTTCGGACGGTCACGACCCTTGAGGGCTTGTGTCAACTCTCGCTCACGATTCGCAGATGCCACAACCGAGCGTGTGAACAATATCACCATCCATATCGTCCTGAAGAAGAGGGATACTGGGCGTTACCACATGGAGAGTTTGGACTAGATATCATCGCACTCGTTGGAACGCTACGCTACGAGAGACATTCCAGTGTTCCAGAGATCCATCAAGACCTCTGTAAGCGGGAAGTTGTCATCTCGGAACGTACCGTCACGAATCTCTTAGCTCGGTACGAAGAGTTGGTGACACTCCATCTCATGGATCAGGCTCGATTGTGTGAACGCCTTACCGCACAAGGGCATGTTATTCTCGCCCTTGATGGCTTACAGCCAGATGTGGGGCATGAAGTCTTGTGGGTACTACGCGATTGTCTGTCAGGGGAGGTACTCTTAGCTCGCAGTCTTCTTAGCGCAAGCGAAGCTGATCTTGCGGTACTCCTACGCGAGGTACAACTCTCTCTGCCTGTTCCTATTCACGGTGTCATTTCGGATGGGCAACACTCCATCCGAAATGCGGTCTGCTCTGTTTTCCCTGATGTACCGCATCAATTGTGTCAGTTTCACTACCTTCGTGAAGCTGCAAAGCCAATCTATGAAGCGGATAGGCATGCAAAGAAGGAACTGAAGAAACATATTCGTGGGGTTCGTCCAATTGAACGAATGCTCGAACATCGCCAAGACATGGAGGCACAAGTCATTCGTGGCTACTGTCTGGCAGTACGAAGTGCTTTGACAGATGATGGGCGACCACCACTTTCTGCCCCTGGTCTTAAACTCCATGATCGTCTGTCCGCACTGATTGCATCACTCACTCGGGTCTCTGAAAAGGGGGATTGCCGCGTGAGTTAGAACGCTTGCAGTTGATTCTGACGAAAGGAATGACCGCAACTGAACTCCTTTGGTCAGATGTGCAAGTAGGCTTTATATGGATACATCGTGCAGCACATCTTCTTACAAACAGCGAACAACAAACCTCTGCAGAGGTACGCCGATCCTACGAAGCACTTCTTGCAGAGATGGCACAGATTCCAATACCCTCTGAAATGCTTCTTACAATGACTACGACATTTCGTAAAGTCACAACAAGTTATTTTCCTGGCCTCTTTCACTGTTACGATAGTATTGATCTTCCTCGCACCAACAACGACTTGGAACAGTATTTCGGCACGGCACGCTATTATGAGCGGCGAGCGACAGGAAGAAAGGGTGCCTCACCAGGAATGGTCGTTCGTGGAGCGGTACGTGTTGTTGCTTGCGTTGCTACCCGCCTCCATCATTTCTGTGCAGCAGACCTGCAACCACCAGATATTACGCGGTGGTACACGTTGCGAGATGAACTGGACATGCGGCAACAAGCACGACGTGTCCAATTTCGCTTTCGTCGTAATCCAGATGCGTACCTCGCAACTCTTGAGAAAAAGCTTCTTCAGCTAAGATTGCCGACGTAGAAAAAAAGGACCACCTTGTGGGTTGGCTACAAGGTTCACTTCACCCAGACATGTGACGAAGATGCTCCACAACTGATTACTCATGTTGAGACCGCACCTGCTCCTACCCCTGATGAAAAGGCTCTCCCCAAGGTTCATAGTGACTTGGCAGAGAAGAACCTCCTGCCCGATCAGCACTTGGTGGACGCAGGATATGTCGATGCAACCACTCTCATGGAGTCCCAAGCAAGTTATGGAGTAGACTTAGTCGGTCCTACCCTCAAAAATTACTGGTATCAGGCTGGGACAGGCTATGACATCACGCGCTTTTCCATCGATTGGGAAACGAAGACCGTTACCTGTCCACAAGATCATCGAAGTTCAAGCTGGACGCCTGCTCAAGATGCCAAAGGGAGACCAGTCATGAAGGTGAAGTTCTCTCAAACGGATTGTAAAGCCTGCCCAGTTCAGCCATTGTGTACAGGACAAACTAGACGAACGCTGACATTGCAGCCAAGAGAGCGGATGCAGACACTTTTTACTGCACGCCAGCGAGAGAGTACGGAGGTCTTCAAGGAGGTTGTGTTGCAAGAAAGAAGCTGATCTGCTACAGTTGGGGAAAAGTAGAAACCAGAGGATACGTTATGACAGATCAGCAGCCGTTCAAATGGCGTCATTTCCAGTCCGACATCATTCTCCTGTGCG
>JAABUQ010001635.1_pt1 | contig 47389 bp, 46 predicted proteins | sample 5560001 | NCBI WGS metagenome assembly JAABUQ01 (sample SAMN10711888, study PRJNA513371) | rock metagenome | isolation source: Antarctica rocks | place: Antarctica: Victoria Land, Finger Mt nord | collected 2015-12-18
CAATCGCTGAGTTTTTTCAGGGTGGCTTTTAATGTAACTTAATATTTCCTTCATGTTCTAGTAAGGAAAAAGCTAATTTTATACTCTTTTACCACAAAACGTTTCTATTGTGGAGATGTCTATTGAGATTAGAACACTTGTTGTCATTCTTCGGTGATTTTAGTCACTGCGTGGGGTGGTGTTGCCCAAACTTTCGGTGGACAAAAGCTCCGCTGATTAACCTCGCATGTCCACCTCTCCATTGTTTAAGTGGCGTCATTTCCTACCCAAGATTATTCTGCTGAATGTGCGCTGGTATTGCCGCTATGCGCTTTCCTCTCGAGACTTGGAGGAAATGATGTGTGAACTCAACGTTCCGCCGGAGGTAGCTCCGGCGGCTGCGTTGAGCATGCTCAACCAACGACTCATGGCGAGTGGACGAGACGCATATCCAAGTGAAAGGTGACTTGATATTTCTGTGATTAAAATAGGGCAATCTAATGAAACGTGAGTGAGATCGCCGGCTAGCCAGTTGAGGGTTGATGGGTTAACAAGACCTGAGATCTGTTATGTTTTTTAGATCCCTCTACTTATTAGTCAGAGTTATTCACTCAACTTAGTGCCTGCAGACCCCATGACAACGCCTCTGTCCTCTACCCACCGTAGACGCGGTGTTATCCTCACTAATAGCGGATTTCAGAAGTTGCAGGATGCACATGTCACTTACGATCACTTTGGTTATCGTCAGACTATCGAGTATCTTGGTGAACTGAGTCGGCTTTCACGCCGCACCGTTGTCAGAATTCTCAGTGGTACGGAAGCCGTCGATCAGCGTACCCTCAAGCAATTCTTCCAGTCCTTCAAACTCCAGCTTGAGCCAGACGACTACACTTACCCAGAACTCTCTGCTCCAGCGACTCCCTCAACGCCTCCGATAACCCATCAAGACCTGCAAGAGGCGATCGCTATTAGCGCCTTCTATGGGCGGCAGCAGGAGTTATCCACGCTGGAGCAGTGGATTGTCCAAGAACGTTGTCGCCTGGTTGCCATTTTAGGCAGTCGAGGAATTGGTAAGAGTACCCTGTCAGTGAAACTGATTGAGCAGATTCAAGGGCAGTTTGAGTTTGTGGTGTGGAAAACGCTACGCAATGGACCGCCGTTATCTAAGTTGTTGGAGGAACTCATCTCCTTCCTGTCACAACAACAGGAGACCTGCCTGCCAGAACAGGTGGGGAGTCGTCTATCCACACTGCTGAAGTACCTGCACCAGCATCGCTGTCTGCTAGTGTTAGACAACGTGGAAACGCTGTTTGTGAGCAAGAAAAGACCAGGGGTTTACCAACCTGGCTATGAAGCATATGGAGAGTTGTTCCAACAAGCGGCAGAAATCGCTCACCAAAGCTGCCTAGTGTTGACCTCTGGCGAGAAACCGAAAGAGGTGAAGCGACTTGAGGGTTATTCAGTTGCGGTGCGTTGCCTAGAGTTGTCCGGACTGAGTCTCGATGCGGGGCGTGCCTTGGTTGAGCCAAGAGGTCGCTTTTCGGGTTCTGAGGCAGACTGGCAGGGATTGATTGAGTACTACGGGGGTAATCCTGTGGCATTACAGATCGTGACTCCCCTGGTGCTAGATTACTTGCATGGGGATTTAACAAAGTTCGTGGCTCAACTGCAGCAGGGGCAGTTGGTGTTTGCCGATATTTACGACCTATTAGAGCCGCAGTTCCACCGCTTGACGGAGTTAGAGCAGCAGGTGATGGAATGGTCAGCGGTGGAACGTGAGTGTGTGTCGTTAGACACCTTGCAGTCGCATTTAGTTCCGGTCGTGCTGCTTGGGAAGTTGTGGGACGCCCTAGATGGGCTTCAGCGCCGCTCCCTGATTGAGAAAAACGGAACTCAGTTCACGCTCATACCCGCCGTAATGGACTGTTTAACGGAGTGGTTAGTCGAGCAAGTCAGTGAGGAGATTGTCAATCAAACACCGAAGCATTTGAAGCGTGTGGCACTGTTGCTAGTGCAGGGCAAGGAGTATTTGCAACAGCTGCAGCGGCGGTTAATTCTCATCCCTTCGGTGGAGCAGTTGCTGGCGAAACTAGGAAGTGCCAAAGCAATTGAGCAACGGTTACGGGAAATGTTAGTGGAGTTGCGGGAGCATCACTCTGCCAATCAAGGTTATGCAATAGGGAATATTCTGAACCTGCTGATTCATCTGGGAGTGGAGTTACGAGAATACGATTTCTCGCAGATGCAAGTGTGGCAAGCCGACCTCCGGCGAGCAATTTGTCTGGTGTCAATTTCCAGTCATCGGACCTAGCGAAGTCGGTTTTTGCCGAAACCTTAGGTGGTGTAATGTCGCTAGCATTTAGTCCAGATGGCAAACTCTTGGCGACGGGTGATGTAAATGGTCAGATTCGTTTGTGGCAGGTGGCGGATGGTCAACCACTTTTGACGTTACGGGGGCATTGTGGTTGTGTCTGGGGAGTTAGCTTCAGTCCAGATGGCCGAATTCTAGGAAGTTGCGGTAATGACTCTCTAGTGAAGTTGTGGGACGTCCCGACCGGAGTCTGTCTAAGAGCTTTGCAGGGACACACCAATGCGGTATTGACAGTCAGCTTTAGCCCTGAAGGTATGACCCTAGTTAGTGGCAGTAATGACTCCTCGGTTCGGCTATGGGATGTGCGGGATGGGCAGTGCCTCAAAACGTTGCACGGTCACAGCAGTGGAGTTTGGTCGGTCAGCTTCAGTCCGGATGGTCAGACCCTAGCTAGTGGTAGTAACGATCAAACAGTTCGGCTATGGGATGTGCGGGATAGGCAGTGCCTCAAAGTCTTGCACGGTCACACTGAACAGGTATTAACAGTCAGCTTCAGTCCGGATGGTCAGACCCTAGCTAGTGGTAGTGACGATCAAACAGTTCGGTTATGGAACATGCAGTCCGGGCAGTGCCTCAAAGTCTTGCACGGTCACACTAATGAAGTCTGGTCGGTCAGCTTCAACTCAGATGGTCAGACTCTGGCAAGTGGCAGTTTTGATTCCTCAGTTCGGTTATGGGAAGTACAGTCTGGGCAGTGCCTCAAAGTCTTGCACGGTCACACCAGTGAGGTTCATGTAGTTAGCTTTAGTCCGGATAGTCACACTTTGGCAAGCGGTAGTAAGGACCAAAGCGTTCGACTGTGGGATGCAAAGACAGGGGTCTGCCTAAGAGAGTTGCACGGTCACATTAGTGAGGTCCACTCAGTTAGCTTTAGTCCAGATGGTAGAACTCTGGCGAGTGGGAGTTTTGATTTCTCAGTTCGGTTGTGGGATGAAAAGACGGGGATTTGCTCAAGAGCGCTACTGGGTCACACTGATTGGGTCTGGTCGATCGCCTTCAGTCCAGATAGCAAGACCTTGGTAAGTAGCAGTGATGACCGAAGCCTTCGGTTTATGGGATGTCGAGACAGGAATCTGTCTAAGAGAGTTGTACGGTCATACTAGTGGAGTCCGCTCAGTCAGCTTCAGTCCAGATGGTAAAACTCTAGCTAGTGGCAGTCATGACCAAACCATTCGGCTGTGGGACTTCCAAACAGGGGTCTGCCTGACATCCTTGCACGGTCACACTGAGCAGGTCTGGTCAGTCAGCTTCAGTCCAGATGGTAAAACTCTAGCTAGTGGCAGTCATGACCAAACCGTTCGGCTGTGGGACTTCCAGCCAGGGGTCTGCCTGACATCCTTGCACGGTCACACTGAGCAGGTCTGGTCGGTCAGCTTTAGTCCAGATGGTGAGACCTTAGCCAGTGGCAGTAACGATCAAACGGTTCGACTGTGGGATGTGTAGGACAGTCAATGCCTCCAAGTGTTGCACGGTCACACCCGTGGAGTTTGGTCGGTCAGCTTTAGTCCGGACGGTCAGATTTTAGCTAGTAGCAGTGATGACGAAACCGTTCGACTATGGGATGTGCGGGATGGTCAATGCCTCCAAGTGTTACGTGGTCACACCAAATCGATCTGCTCAGTGAGCTTCAGTCCGAATGGTCTCACCCTGGTCAGTGGCAGCCAAGATCAGACGATCAAGCTTTGGGATGTCAGGACAGGTGAGTGCATAAAAACGCTCTTGACTGATCGACTCTACGAGGGCATGAATATCACTGGCGTTACAGGATTAACTGAGACTCAAAAGGCGACTCTTAGAGCCTTGGGGGCAGTTGAATAATCCTCTTCATTACCCCTTCTGAGTGAACACATTGATTTTATTACGCACCCAATCCAACAGGCTAGAAGGAGTAGAATTAGAACTTATATCAATATACTCAGCAAAAATTTTTTCCTTGGAAGCTCTAGAAACGGTAATATATTCGGCAAAATTAGGAAACTTTCTTAGTAACGCTCCTAAATTTTGCTTATGCACCACAAATACAGATGTTTCTGTCACAGCCTGAATACTTGCTAACTGAGTTAAATCCAAAGCAATACTCAAGTCTCCAATACAATCACCGCCTTGATAACAATAGAGTTCTTTATTCTCTTTTACCAAAATAGACCTCACAATTCCAGACAAAACTATAAAAAACTTTTTACCTCTTCTCCCTCTTTTGCCAGAAATTCTCCTGCTATAAAATGTTTTTGATGACCAAATTCAATTAACTGCTGTAACTGAAGATCGCTATAGTTATGAAAATAGCTAAGCTGGCGTAAAACCTGTCCCAAGTTGGAAGAAGAAGTTGGCTGATTAGAGGAAGTTTGATTTGAAGTAGCTTGAGTAAGCTCTGGATGAAATACTCCTTGGAGACTCTCTGGATTTCGCAACCATAAGTCTTGTTGAGGGAAGGGAATTGAAATGCCATTAAGACGACAGTTGTAGAGTATTGTGAAATTAAGAGCGCTTTTAATAAATGGAGTTTGGTCAATTTGATTAACCCAAACCCAAAGCTCAAAGTTTAGGGAACTGTTACCAAATCCTGTAAACAGGACTTTAGGAAGGGGATAAGGTAATACTTCCGGAATGGAATATGCCGATTTCAGCAGCGTTTCTGTCACTAGCACTGGATCGCTTGCATAGGCAACACCTAATTGAGTAACTATATAACCTGTGGTTCCACTATAACTCCAGTTAACGATATTGTTGCTAATGAGATAACTATTTGGAACAATAATTTCTTTTCCCTCTAGAGTTTGTATAACAGTAGTACGAATAGAGATCTCTTTAATATAACCAGAAAGATTATCTAGGGAAACAAAATCACTGATTTTTATTTTCCTCTCAGTCAAAAGCAACACGCCACTCACTAAATTATTGAATATATTTTGTAGACCAAAACCGATGCCAACACCTAATGCACCAACGAGCACTGTTAAGCTAGAAAGGCTAAAACCACTTGCTTCAAGCACAAAATATATTCCAAGTACTTTAGCAAGATAGCTAAAAATGAGGCTAATCTCTTCACGGTTAGATTTGTTGATGCCTAAGCGAACGAGAAGTCGATATTTAATAAACCAATCGAGCAGGCGAATAACGTAAAAAGTGACAATTATGGTAATACCTAGTTTGACTATAAAAAGTAAAGATATGTTAACTTTTTCAATTTGGAAGATAGGTTGTCCAAAAAGATTAGACAGAATCGAACTAAAACTATTTAATTGCATATTCTGTAGACAAACTGAGAATATTGAAGATTAAGCAAGCTGGACCGTCAGTAACTAATAATACATAAATATCTCAGGAGGGAACATATCGCTCTGACAGGGTAAGCGCATCTAATTTCCCAAAAAAACTTTTCTCCTGCGCTACTCCGCCAGCGCCTTAGCGTTGTTGTAGGCGTTAGGCGCTAGCGCAAGTGTTGGCGCAACCGTTCGCGTTACCCGAAGGGCTCTGCCTCATTCACCACTGCACGTGACAGACCTGATTTTGATCGCAAGTCATGGTTTCGTTGCCGGAGGCAGAGCCTCCGGAATGCTGTTCCTAGGCAGAGACTAGGAACCAGGATTTTTCTCTACAGGCTAGATGCGTTGGCGAGCCTGGTGTGAGATCCTGAAGACAGTCAGCGGTGGTCAACGGAGTCTAAACAGAATGGGACAAGATCAGAAGTCAACGATCGCGATCACGGGCACCTCATCGGGGGTCGGTTTATACGCTGCGAAAGCGCTTGCCCAAAGGGGATGGCATGTGGTGATGGGCTGTCGGGATTTACCCAGGACGGAAAAAGCGGCTCAAACGCTGGGAATACCCCAGGACAGCTATACAATTCTACATATTGACTTAGCCTCCCTAGAGAGCGTTCGCCAGTTTGTGAAAGACTTTCGGGCAAGCGGCAAGTCCTTGGATGCTTTGGTGTGCAATGCCGCAATCTATATGCCTTTGCTCAAGGAGCCGTTGCGAAGCCCAGAAGGCTATGAGTTGACCGTTGCTACCAATCACCTTGGTCATTTCCTTCTGTGTAACCTTCTCCTGGAGGAGCTGAAGAATTCACCTGCTGCGGAGCGGAGGCTTGTCATTTTGGGAACAGTCACGCACAACCCAGATGAGCTGGGCGGGAAGATTCCGCCACGTCCAGATTTGGGCGATCTGAAGGGCTTTGCTGAAGGATTTAAAGAGCCGATCTCAATGATTGACGGCAAGAAGTTTGAACCCGTCAAAGCTTACAAGGACAGTAAAGTCTGCAACGTACTTACCATGCGGGAGCTGCATCGGCGCTATCACGAGCCAACCGGGATTACCTTCAGCTCTCTCTATCCTGGGTGTGTTGCAACAACTGCCCTATTCCGAAACCACTATTCCCTGTTTCAGAAACTCTTCCCATTGTTTCAGAAATACGTCACTGGGGGATTTGTGTCCGAAGAGTTGGCTGGCGAACGGGTCGCAGCAGTGGTCGCCGATCCTGAGTACAACCAATCTGGTGCCTATTGGAGTTGGGGAAATCGCCAGAAGAAAGATGGCAAGTCGTTTGTTCAAACTGTCTCTCCCCAAGCCCGCGATGATGAAAAAGCCGAGCGCCTGTGGGAGCTGAGCGCCAAGTTGGTTGGACTTGCGTGACAATGTCATAAGTTAAAGAAAGATGTTTTCGTATTTGTACTTATGACTGCCGCAGTAAATACCGCTCCTAGACTAGCTTCACGCTTGGTGAATGGGGTATTAGCAATCAAGCCTTTAGCCAAACTAGCCAAGCACCAAGCTCGTCAGATGATGATTAAACGCGCCGAAAAGATTGGGGTGCCTTGGACTAAAAAAGTGCAGGCATTGCGTGCATACGATTGGGCAACCCACCTAGCTCAGGTAGAAAATACTCAGTTGACCTACCCAGACTACTACCGCTGCTCATTCCATGCCTACGATGAGGGTAATCTCAGCTGGGAAGCAGCGCTAGAGGTAGAAGTTGCCGCCTATGCCGTCCATGCTAAGATTTGGCCCAATGCTGGAGCCCAAGGAGACCATAAACTGCGGCAGAGTTACCACGATGTCCTGAGAACCCAACTCGCTACCCAGCCGCAAGACATCCTAGACTTGGGGTGCAGTGTGGGGATGAGTACGTTTGCCCTCCAGGAAGTTTACCCCCAAGCTAAAATCGCGGGCTTGGACTTGTCGCCCTATTTTCTCGCTGTTGCCCGCTATCGCTCCCGGCAGCGCCCTGCCCAAATCAGATGGATTCACGCGGTAGCTGAATCCACTGGGCTACCAACTGCCTCATTTGATTTAGTCTCTACTTTTCTGATGTGCCACGAACTGCCCCAGATGGCAACCAGGCAGATTTTCAGAGAAGCGCGACGTTTACTGCGTCCAGGTGGCTACTTAGCTCTTATGGATATGAACCCCAAATCTGAAATTTATACCAAGATGCCGCCGTACATCTTAACGCTGCTGAAGAGTACTGAGCCTTATCTGGATGAATATTTCACGTTGGACATTGAACAGGCTCTAGTTGAGGCAGGTTTCACGGCTCCCACTATCACTTGCAATAGCCCCCGCCATCGTACTGTAATTGCCCAAGTGGCTTGATAAAGGGAGTAGGGGAGAAGAGAGTTGAGGGAGCTGAGGAGGACAGCCGCGTGGACGGGTCCCCCGACTTGAGCGGACTGTCCGTCGGAGCTGAGGGAGAAAAGAAGAGCGATAAGAAGCAGGGGGTAGGTGGGTAACTTTCAGTTGGTGGTGTGGGCAGTTGTGCCACCGCTTTTACTTCTAATTTACTACTATCACCGTGTACCATCTGCACCATCTCTTCCCAAGTTGGTACTGTTGTTTGTCGTCGGGGCAATATCAGGCTTAGTGGCGCTGGACCTGGAATTGAGGTTTGAGTTTTTAGCCCATTGGGTCATTAATTGGGAGCAGATGACCCAATCTCTGCCTGGGATTGCCCTGCGGCAACTAGTGGAAGTTGGACCGATTGAAGAAGGTAGCAAGTTGGGCAGCGTGATTTTATTGCAAGGCTCACGCCCTAAGCGAACGATTACCTTGTTCTTGTCCACTACAGCAGTTGCCCTGGGATTTACCGCTGAAGAAAACTGGGTTTATCTTGCTAACGGCACTGCATCAATTCTTGACCGCTTGATTGGCACCCCAGTTCACGCGATGTTTTCTGCCCCTTGGGGGTATGCCCTCGGCTTAGCCAGAGCGTCCAGGTTTCAGTCATCTGGGTACCGGGGGTTGATCATTAGGGCTTGGCTGAATGCCGTAATTTGTCACGCCCTGGTAAATGTTTTATCGAGTGCTTGGCGTTATTCCCCGCCGCCAGATTTGCTGAGCTATGGTCTGTTTCCGTTTCTCGTGTGGATGTTTTGGCGGTTAGAGAGGTTACTGCGGCGATCGCAAGGCAAGTTCCCCCTAGCCCTGATTTCTGGACGTAAACGCATCCAATACTTCTGGAGACTAGGTTTAGCGCTATTTGCCACCGCAATAGGCGGCAATGCCATTTTTGGCTTGTTCCTCTTAGGCAGAAATCTTAGCCCTTTGAGTCCATCTCAGTTATTTTCCCCAGATATGAGATGGTTTATAGTTAGCCGCTTTGGACTGAACCTGATTACTGGACTCATAGCCTGGGGAGTTTACCGCTATTTGCGACATTCAGCTAATCGCCTAAATTGAAGAGTGGAGCGGGGCTCTAAAAGTCCCACTCCTTTTTATCCGCGCAAGACACCATATCTTATTAGCTACAGTTGTGGGAACTGCCCAACCTTCATGGTCAGGGTTTTTTTGTGGCGCAAGCGCTACTGTAGATAGTCGTAATTGGATGTCTATAGTTCCCTAGTGGGATTTTACCCACGCAGCGCGGCGGCGTGATGGCGGATGTGTTCTGCGATCAGGGTGGTGATGAAGAAGTAACTGTGATTGTAACCCTCATGGAAACGCAAGGTCAGCGGTTGACCAACTGCCTTACACGCCTGCTCAAACACATTGGGCAGCAGTTGCTCGGCTAGATACGGATCGGCACTGCCCTGGTCGATTAGAATGGGACGGTTATATCTAGCTTCCTGTACCAGAACGCTGGCATCGTAAGCACGCCAACTCTCCTTGTCGGAGCCTAGATAGTGGGTGAACGCCTTCTGCCCCCACGGGCAACGCATTGGGGCCGCGATTGGCGCGAAGGCTGAAACTGATTTGTAGCGATCAGGGTTTCTTAGGGCACAGACAAGTGCCCCATGACCACCCATTGAATGACCAAAGATACTTTGTTGCGCTTGCGCCGGGAAATGCTCGGCAATCAGAGCGGGCAACTCGTGAACGACATAGCTGTACATCTGGTAGTGCGATCGCCAGGGCTCGACGGTGGCATCTACATAGAAACTAGCGCCTGTGCCCAAGTCCCAGTCATCATTCTCACCTTCAATCCCAGTGCCACGAGGACTGGTATCTGGTGCAACCAGCATCAACCCGTACTCGGCGGCAAAGCGCTGTGCTCCTGCTTTGACCATAAAGTTCTCTTCGGTGCCGGTGAGACCGGAGAGGAAATACAGAACCGGCACTGGCTCTGATGCTGCTTGGGGTGGCAGGTAGATGGCAAATCGCATTTCACCATTACAAGTTTCAGAGCGATGGCTATAGAAGCCGACTGTGCCGCCGAAGCAACGATTTTCGCTGACAAGGTTGGGAGATGTAGACATGAGCTTGCTTGTATAACTAAAACGTTACAACGCTGCGAATCGATTCACCCTTGTGCATCAAGTCAAAGGCATCATTAATGCGTTCCAGTGGCATCACATGGGTGATCAAGTCGTCGATGTTGATTTTACCTTCCATATACCAATCCACAATCTGCGGGACATCTGTGCGACCTCTAGCCCCGCCGAAAGCTGAACCCTTCCAAACTCGCCCGGTGACGAGCTGGAAAGGGCGGGTGCTGATTTCCTTGCCAGCAGCAGCGACGCCAATAATGACGCTGACGCCCCAACCTTTATGGCAGCACTCTAGAGCTTGCCGCATCACATTGACATTGCCGATACATTCAAAGCTGTAATCAGCACCCCCCTTGGTCAAGTCAACTAGGTAAGCAACTAAATCGCCCTCAACTTCCTGGGGATTAACGAAGTGAGTCATGCCGAATTTCTCAGCTAGTTCTCGCTTGGCAGGGTTGGTATCCACCCCCACAATCTGGTTGGCACCTACCATCCGAGCGCCCTGAATCACATTTAGACCAATGCCACCCAAGCCGAAGACGACGACATTGGCTCCCGGCTCCACCTTGGCTGTATTGACTACTGCGCCAATGCCAGTTGTGACACCGCAGCCAATGTAGCAAACCTTGTCGAAGGGGGCGTCCTCACGAATCTTTGCCACTGCGATTTCCGGCAGTACAGTGTAGTTGGCGAAGGTTGATGTCCCCATGTAGTGATGGAGCATTGTCCCATCAATTGAGAATCGACTGGTGCCGTCGGGCATGACACCGCGACCTTGGGTTGAGCGGATAGCCTGACAGAGATTCGTCTTGCGGCTCAGGCAATATTCGCACTGACGACATTCTGGAGTGTAGAGGGGAATGACGCGATCGCCTACTTTCAAGCTGGTCACACCAGCACCCACCTCCACAACTACGCCTGCACCCTCATGTCCGAGAATTGCCGGGAAGAGACCTTCTGGATCAGCTCCAGAGAGGGTATAGGCATCGGTATGGCAAACCCCACTGGCCTTGATCTCGACCATCACTTCCCCAGTCTTTGGTCCCTCTAGCTGAACGGTTTCAATCGTCAACGGCTTGCCCGCTTCGAGGGCTACTGCGGCTTTAACTTCCATACTAGACTCCTATAATAAAATGTAATTTTTAAGCAAGCTGCTTCTATGGTTTCACTAGCTCGTAAGAATCTGCTTGAAGATATTCCTCGCTTCCTGGTAGCTCAGGCAGGAATCATGTTTGCCGTTAGTCTAGTGACAATTCAGACCGGCATCTTCAATGGGTTTATGCGCTCCACTGCTAAGATAATTGACAATTCCAACGCTGACATTTGGGTGGCATCAAAGAGCTTAGTAAACATTGAACTGACGCTGCCAATTCCGGCAACAACTTGGACCAAGGCTCAAAAGGTGTCAGGAGTGGCGCGAGCCGAAGCGTTATCTGTTAAAGGCGGCTTGTGGCTTAGCACAGGTGGCGAGATCACTCAAGTGAGAATCATCGGCTTTGATCCCAATGGACAATTGTTTGTCCCCAAGAATCTCGTCCAGGGAAATGTGAGTGCTCTGAAAGCTCCTTACTCCGTAATTGTAGATGCCACCAACTTAAATTCACTGAACGTACGGGGAGTAGGCGATGGGGGCAAATTTGGCTCACTACCGGCTCGGATAGTTGGCTTAACGCAAGGAAACCGCTCAATTGCGTCAAATCCTTTCATCTTCACCTCCTTGGAGAATGCCAACGCTTACTCAAGTGCTGGTCAAACTTCTAGTGTGAGCTGCAAATTGCCATCGGGCTCGACACAGTTCGAGTGTACCAATACTTACGCAAACGTGAATGTCGATGAAAATTCGACTCCCACTCAGTCCCCCTCGACTGCGCCTAAACCATTATCTGCAACCGATCAAATTGCTTTTGTGTTGATTCGATCCCAGCATAGTCAGAACCTACAGGTACTCAAGCAGAAGCTAGAAACCGCCTTACCAAATACTCGAGCCTTCACTCGGGCGGAGTTAACCCAAAAGACTCAGACCTTCTGGGAACAACGAACTGGAATCGGATTCGTTCTGGGTCTCGGCGCAGCAGTGGGCATTATTGTGGGGGCGATCATTGTGGGTCAGATCCTTTACTCCTCAGTATCTGACCATTTGAAGGAGTTTGGAACACTTAAGGCAATGGGCGCGTCTGACCTTGTTATATACGGTGTGATTGTGGAGCAGGCGCTGTGGATGGCAATTTTAGGTTATGTTCCCGGCATAATTCTTTGCTTGGGCGTAGGAGCTTGGACTTCTGCCACTCAGGGCATCGTGATTTTAATCACCCCAGTTACAGCGATCGCTGTCCTGGGGATCACGGTATCGATGTGTGTCGGCTCGGCGGTGTTTGCCATTCAAAAGGTCACCCGCGTCGATCCAGCGATTGTGTTCAAAGCCTAATCTGGAATCGAGATGATTTCACGTATGGATAGTTACTAATGGCTCTAGGAGCTTAACTATTCCTAATGTTAGATTTACACTTGCTGTCGGCAAATTTAGAATGATGAGTATAACTTGATTTTTGGAATCTAGGTACCTGAGTAATCTGAGTACACGCTTAGCCAGTAAAAAAAGCGTCCCAGCAATAGCTAAACTCTTAGATACAAGGTTGCAAAATGGTACTGAATCTCATTGCTTGTCGAATGCAAGAGTACGTAAATTGTTAATGAGAACCTTAGAGAATGACTTTTTCTAAAATTGGCTACGCAGATACCGAGGCTCGAAGTCAGACTACTTCTAGTGCAATAGGCTCGAGCCAAGCCAGAACTCGAGCCATCACTGCTCTAGGAGTAGAGATGGTGTACCACTCAGGGGCTGAGAGTTTTCAGGCTCTTAAAGGAATCAACCTGGAAGTCCAACAGGGCGATATTCAACTGTTGATGGGGCCGTCTGGCTCTGGCAAAACCACATTGCTGTCAGTTTTAGCTGGGATCTTGACGCCGACGGCTGGAAGTGTGTTTGTCTTTGGAGAAGAGATTACAAGCCTGTCTCAGGCCAAGCTAGCACACTTCCGACTGCAAAACATTGGTTTTATTTTCCAGGGATTCAACCTGTTTCCGGCACTCTCGGCAGCGGAAAACGTAGAATTAATCCTGGAGATTAAGGGCATTCGGGGTAGAGCTGCGAGACAACAGGCGCAGGCACTACTAGAACAGGTGGGATTAGGGGATAAAGCGAATCACAAGCCAGGTAATTTGTCCGGGGGACAGAAACAGCGGGTAGCGATCGCTCGGGCGTTAGCAGGTAATCCCCGCTTGATCCTAGCAGATGAGCCAACAGCTTCCTTGGACTCAAATAGTGGGCATAGCGTGATTTCCTTACTCCGCAAGTTGGCTAAGGAAGAAGGCTGCACAGTGCTAATGGTGACACACGATCCCCGCTTGGTAGATGTAGCCGACCGAGTCGCTTATTTAGAAGATGGAGTGCTAAGGCGTTAAGAGCGCTGATCGTATTCCAGTTGACCATAATCCAGCTTAATGATCCGGTCTGCCAGGTGAAAGTATCGATCATCATGGCTGATAACCAGCACTGTCTTACCTCTGCGCTTTAGATCTGGTAGCAACTGTTTGTAAAATATATCTTTGAACAGTGGGTCTTGGTCTGATGCCCACTCATCAAATAGGTAGATAGGACGGTCTTCCAAGTAAGCAGTGAGGAGTGCTAGACGTTTGCGTTGTCCCTGAGATAGCGCCGTAGTTGAGAGGACACCCTTACTTACCTGTACTTTTTGGTCAAGCTGAAGTTGAACTAAATAGTCTTGTACCTGGGGGTCGAGGTCAGTGCTGCCCATACCTAAAAGCCGCTCGAAAAGATAGAAATCGGCAAACACGACTGAAAAAAGCTGACGATACCACTCCCGGTTCTCATCGGTTATTGGCTTGCCATCGAAACGAATCTCTCCGGTTTCGGGGACGTACAGCCCGGTTATGAGTTTGGCGAGAGTGGACTTGCCACTGCCGTTGCCTCCCACTAGAAATACTAATTCTCCAGCAGAGAAAGTCAGATTGATCGGTCCGAGGGTGAAACTACTTTCCTTAAGCTCTCCACGGTAAGCATGGGTAACGTCAAGCAGTTCTAGATGCTTCCAGGAGGGCTTGAGGTCAGATTGAACATTTGAGTTCTCTTCAGAGCGACTTGTTAAAGATAAACCCAAAGACTCAACTTTCTTCAGGGCAACACTGGCTCTGTTTAGGACTGGGAGTTGTTCCAAGAGGCTCCCCATAGGTCGCATCAAGTAGGTAACAGTCAGGACATAGCCAGACAGAATCAGGTGATTAATAGTTACTAGATGAGGAAAACTAAACAGCAGCAAGCCGATGAGGACGAAAAAAAAGATTTGACCCCAACCGGAAGTGATCGCAAAGATAGTCAGACTGACTACGTTGTAGTAACGGGAGGATGCAGCGGCAGAGTGGAGATCCTGATCGAGGAAAGCTTGACGGCGCTGGCGATGCAGTTTTAGTTCCTTAGTCCCCTCAGTAATAGTGCGAAAATGCTGAAATAACCGATCCTGTTCCTCACGGGCAAGTACCAGAAACCGCTCACCTTTCGTTAACAGCATTTGAACACTGAATGTCGCCACAACTATAAAGCCAAGAGTTACCAAGAATACTGTCCAGGAAAGCCAGCCTAAATAAATTAAGCAGCCCACTATAACCGCGACGTTAATGCAGAGCAAGGGCATCTCGAAAATTGCGTTAGAGACCGATTGCACATCATCCGTGAGGGCTGCCAAAAGGCGGCTGGCACCAAGTTCTTCCAAGTGGCGTAAAGGGGAAGATAGAATCCGACTGCTTAAGCCCATCCGCAGCTGGTAAATGGTTCCCTGAGAAAGGCGGATCAACAGAACTTGGGAGAAAATATTAGTAATTAGGGCAGTCAATGCTAAAAGAGCGAAGCTCCAAGCCAGGCTACTTGCCTTGCCGTTACTGCTTATAGCATCATTAATCAAAGCAATTATTCGAGCGCTGCAACCTCCACTAAGGAGACCCGTGAATACTGCTATAGCAACAGTAGACCAGGAAGCGCGTAAGAGAAGCCAGATCAGATTCATTCCCAGCTCTCACTTCCCAAGCTCTTTTATCCTCAAATAGTTCTTGCTCAACCCAATGACCTCTGGATTGTTGTAGTTGGTGAGTTCAAAGCCGTTATCAACCAACATCTCGCGGACTCGATTGCTTAACAGGGCATCGAGTTCTGCTGGTCCTAAGCCTAGTACCCCATTTGTTGGCTCTCCAGCGATCGCAAATGCTGGATGTGAATAAATTTCTACCAAGTTTGCCTGGATTTGCGGAATCAGACCGAGTAAGTACGGTTCGGTCATGCGCCCACTTTGAAGCCAACCATATACGCGCTCGACAAAGCCAACCCCTTTGGATTTCAGCAAGCCCTCCCCATAGCGACGGAGTCCAGTCGAGAGCAAAGACTCAACAAGCTTTGTCTGGAAGCCACTGCGATCGAGGCTCAGAGTCAGAGGCAGTTCCTCGTAAGGGAGCCGGATCACATTGATCTCAAATTCTCGAGCCAGTTCTCCTAAGATATGCAACACCACCGGGTTTAAGTGGATGTGGTTATGACCGTCTACGTGAGAGAGTTGCAGTCCAGTAGAGCGAAACTTTTCTAGCTGAGCGCGGATTTCGAGAGGTAACTCCCGACGGGCACCAGAGTTTAAGTGGTAGCGGACTCCGGTGCGATTAAGTTGGCTAGAAAAGTTCCCGGTCTCGTCGACCAAGTGTGGAATCTGCTCGGGAGGCAGTACCGCCTTGCCGCTACCCAGAACTAGGTGTAGCCCAACTGCCAGCTTTGGGTGAGCCTGCGCCAGAGCGACTGCTTCATCAAACGCCTGGGCTGTCACCATTAGACTGGTACTCGTTAGCACCCCCCGCTCATGGGCTTCAATAATGGCACGATTGACACCAGAAGAGAATCCAAAATCGTCTCCATTGATAATGACGAACCGGCGGTGTGACCGGGAGACGACTTCACACTTTGACTGCGCCTCAATAAGTTGAGCTTGAGAGTTAATCATCAAAACCTACAAAGACAGATGGAACAAACCAACACAAATTTTTACAGCAAATGTAGTGGCTAGTTTACCAAGAACCTCAGTTACTCCACCACGTTATTGTCAAATCGACAGCATCCCTCGTACCGTTGCTGACACTGAGCGAGGATTCCAACCCAATTCCTGGCGGGCTTTAGTAGCATCTACTCGGGCGCAACGGTCGTAAATATAGTGAATGCGCTCCCGACTGAGAGGTGGTTGCCATTTGAACAGGCGTCCGATTGGATTGAGTAAATTTCCTACCAGTCTGACTAGGGACTGGGGAGCTTCATGGGGAACTGGAATCCCCGTTTCCCGACTGAGAATCTCAAACATTTCCTGGGTGGTCAGTTCACCAGCAGAAATAATGTAATTTTCTCCCGGTTTGCCTTTTTCTGCCGCCAGGATCATAGCAGCGACTAAGTCGTCTACATGGACAATACCGGTGATGCGATCGCCACCAGCCCATAGCTTCAGCCGTCCTTTGAGGAATTGCTGCAGCACTGGGCGAAAATGAGGGTCATCGGGGCCTAAAATCCCAGAAGGCAAGACACTGACAACAGGCAGACCACTGGTAGCAAATCGATCGACTAATTGTTGGGCTTGGTATTTTGTGCGATCATAGGCAGAGGAAAAGTCAGTTTGTGTCCGTTTGAATGTTTCATTTACCACTTTGCCCCCAGTGTTGCCAAAGACGCCAACCGTGCTGCAATACACGACTTTGGAGACGCCAGCTGCCTGGGCAACTTCGAGAACTGCCTGGGTTCCTGACTCATTCACCCGCTCCATCTCGGCATCATTAACCAGCCCCAGCTCCACATAGGCAGCCGTGTGAAAAACCGTGTCTACCCCAATCATTGCCGCTCGCAGTGCTTCTCGATCAGTAATTTCTCCATAAACCAACTGAAGATTGCAATTAGAGAGACGTGCTAGATTGCTGGACTTGCGCACCAGACCAACGACGATATTGCCTTGCCTCTCCAAAGTCCGCACCAAGTGAGAGCCAGTGAATCCGTTTGCTCCAGTAACTAGTGCCTTCATAAGGCTTTTTCGTAAATTCGGTAAGTCTTATAAAGCTTGCCACCAGATGCTTCAATCAGTTTGCGGGAAGAGAGATTATCTTCGTAAACCCAGGAAAGTTCAGCCCGTTTATAGGGTTTGCCCTTTTGGATTCCACCTTGCATACCCAAATAAATCAAGGCTAGTGGCACCATTTTCCGGCGATACTCTGGCAGCGAGCAAATCACAATCACTCGTCCTCGATCAATCTGACGGCGGTACCAAAGAAACTTGAGAATTCCTAGCCAGTTCAGTCTTCCTCCAATATATTTGAGCGGAATGTTGTAGTCAGGTAGCCCCATAAAACAGCCGACCATTTCGCCATTGTATTCCGCTACTGGAAAGACATCCGGGTCTACCAAGCTCTGTAGGGCTTTGGCTTCATCTAGAAATTCTGCCTCGCTTCGGGGTGTAAAGGACCAGTTATTGGCAAAGGTACGGCTTAAAAGGTGATAAAGGCTGAGGGCATCTTGCTCAAATGCTTTGCCTTTGGTTCTAATTGGGCGAAAGCTAACGCCAGATTTACAAGCAATCCGATAAGCTTTCTCAAATTCTGCTGGTAGGGGTTTATCTAAAGGGAAATCATAGGCGTAAGCGTCTTTAGCTTTGTACCAGCCATCCCGCTCGATAAATTCTGGGTAGTAGGGCGGATTGTAGGATGTCATCACTAGCGGTGGTGAGTCAAATCCATCGATTAAAAATAGACAGTTGTTGTGGGTAGACAGATCAATTGGACCCCGAGCTATTATCATCCCTTGATCCTGCAGCCACTGGCAGGCAGTCTCTAGTAAGAATTGAGCAATAGCAAAATCTTGAACACACTCAAAAAAACCGATCAGACCTACATTCTGGCCTTCTCGGGCAATCAACCGCTGATTAACTGCGGCAACAATCCGTCCCACTGCCTGAGAACTTTTTGTTCCTTGGGATAGGGCAATAAACCTTTGTAACTTCCCGTACTCAAAGAAGGGATTACTAGGTGCAAACTGCTTTGCCACATCGCTGCGGAGGGGCGGCACCCAGTAGGGATCGTTAGCATACACCCGTGCCGGTACGTTCAGAAACATTTCGTTTTCTGCTGGGGTGGTGACGGCACGGATTTGAATTGCTGCGGTTTGCTTGAGCACTTCGATAATTGCTAGGCACTAATCGTTGGTTTATACAATAAGTCCCGAGCTGCTACCATTCCGGTGACCAAACGGTCCATCTCCTCCTGGGTATGGAGGGCGTTAACCGTAATCCGCAACCGGGGTTTAGCAATATACCAGATCGGAGATACCCAGATTCCGTGATTTTGCATCAGTTGTCTGCTAAAAATCTTTGGATCGATCTCTGGCGGTAGAATGACTGGGACAACATTCGTCTCGCCAATTGCTAGGAAATCATGCTCAGCCAAGCGCGATCGCAAGTACCGAGTATTTTGCTGGAGGGCGTGTACCCGTTCGGGAGATTGGCGCACTAGGCGCATGCTTGCCAAGGCAGCAGCCGTATTGGGTGGCGGCAAAGAAATTGTGCCAATTGAGGTCGGAGAAACATTGAGAAGTGGTTTGAGTTCCGCCACATGGCTGCTGATCGCCGCTCCGGCTGAGGCGGCAAACTTAGAAAAAGTCGTCATGATCAGTGGCACAACACCTCGCTCCACTGCTTGCATCGGCAGCATCCCGAAATGCTCGTAGATGCCTCTGCCTGTTGCACCAATCGCACCACTGGCATGGGCTTCATCCATCATCAGAACGCTGCCTGGGTAATTTTGCAGCACGTCCAGCATATCTGGTAGAGGGGCAATATCGCCATCCATTGAAAAGACGGCATCGGAAACTACCATAATCCGGTCATTGGGCTGGGCGTAGCGCCGCAGCTTGCGAGTTAGGTCCTCTACATTGCAGTGACGGTATGCTTTGACGCGGACGCGAGGACTATGACCAAACACTCGCCCGGAACGGGTGCTGGCATTGACGACAGCTGAGACAATGCAGCCGTGGTTGAGGACGTCCGTCATAATCAAAGTCTCTTGGTTATGCTGAAATCCTGGGATCGGAATCGCCAAGTGACAAAAGGCATCCATTAAGGCTTGCATCGCCATCCAGGCATTCAGGAACAGCTGCGTGTAGGGCAGGTGCTTAAATGCAGAAATTTCGTCTTCTAACTGTTGGTGCAGTTCAATTCGACCACTCAAGACTGAGCAGGAACTGTTAGACGTGCCGTACTGCAGGATGGCATCAATAGCAGCTTGCTTAACAGCTGCTTCTTGAACTAATCCCAAGACATCGTTTGTGCAGAAGGTGAGAACGGTCCACCGCTCACCAGTTGCCGTCTCGGAAATCTCGACTAAATTACCCTGCTTTTGATGACAAGTATACTCATCGGGGTCGAGCCCGCTTTCGTACCAGCGCTGGACATAATCTTTGACAGTTTGCACAAGTTACTCCTCTCACCTACTCCTAGATAGCCTATCGCCTATGGCACAGTAGTATGTTCTCAATAGTTTGGTACCTGCTATCCAGTTTTAGCCCAAGGCTGGATGGGAGAAGACCTAATAGTGCCGATTAATACCTTCATCTCACCCATCTGTGAACCTGGGCTCTGAGTGAGAGCCTGGGTTTGGTGCTGCAGTTGTCTGGTGAGAAGAGCTGCCGCTGCTAATAGAGTTACCTTCATCCGATTGGATTTTCTTTGGTTAGCTCAGTTTGACTGGAGGCGATCGCCTGGGTGGCGATTGACTAGATCTTTGCATAAATTGCTCATATTGCCGGACAATCAGTCGCTGAATGGCGACGATTGCTGGGTTGATTTCTACGTAGCACCGTTCAGGATTGGCTAGATAGGTTTGCTGCTCACTTTCCATCATGGCAATATCCTGTGCGAGAAATTTGAGCAACACGAAGCGCTGGAGCAGAGTGCGCAGCAATGGTTGCAGCGGCTTGAGAACCCATCTAGGAAGGCGGACTTTGAAAAAAAACAGGGCGAAAGACCGGCTTTCGGTTGGCCCCACAGGCAGCCGCAGGAGGTACAAAGAGGAGACTCCCTGGAGAGAGCTGTGATAGTTGGGATAGTGATACTGGATTGAAATGGGTAGGGTTGTCACTTGATCAGCTCGTTCGCTCAATCCCAAGAACTGGGCCATGCGACCTTTGTAGGAAACTTGATATTCCGCTAAGACGGCTGCTTCCGTCTCCTGCAATCTCATGAGAACCGGATTGAACCAGCCCTGCAAGTTTTGGTGCAAAAAACCATGAAAGACGTCCATGGCATTCTCATTGCAGATGGAGAAATGAGCCTGAAAGTGACCAGTCACCGGCACCATTAACCAACCGGGTTGATTAAATTCCGCGATATCGGGTGGTGAGCAGGTGGCAGCGGCGGCGAGATCGCCCGGAAAAATCCAAATGAGATCGTATTTCTCTTGGATTGGATAAATACGGGCTTGGGTGCGAGGCAGCTTTTGTGCTGCTCTCAGGTAAGGAATGCTAACGCACTGGCCACTGCCGTTAAATTCCCAACCATGATAAGCACAAGCCAGGTGACAACCTTGGACTTTGCCCTTGTGCAATGCTACACCCTTATGAGGGCAAGCATCTTCTAGGGCATGGAGCTGACCGCACTCGTCGCGGTAAACGGCGATCGCCTGCTGCCAAATCTTCACAGGCATGACATCATTAGGCTGGAGTTGGTTAGCCCAACCAACGGCGTACCAGTGATTCGGATTAATGCCCACCTGGCGAACAGCGTTCTGAACTGTCTGGCTGGTTAGGGTTGTAGCCAGTTCCATGTACTCTTGCCTCTTTTGCCTGTTTATGTGACGATTTCCAGCTTTCTAGTCTCCCGATTGTGCTAGCTCTAGTAATAGGTTATGGCAGATTAGAAGGCGTGTTTTATGCATAAGTTGTAAGTTTATCATTCGTAGCAGGAATTGCTGCACTGAGTCTGTAATGCCCCAGCACTATAAAGTGAAATGCCAGTTTTGTGGAATTAAGTTTGATGACGATGGTTTCATCCTGGAGTGCCCAGCTTTGCACGCAGAAACTGCTCTCCTAATGACAGAATACTCTGCTCTCTTGTTTGAGCCTGACAATTCTAGTGAGGGGATTTTCCGATATCGCAACTGGCTACCCATCCACCGCCACCTACGGAGTGCTGGGAGGACGGTAACCTACCAGAGCCTAAAACTCAGCCAGAGACTAGGGCTGCCCAACCTCTGGATCGCTTTCAATGGTTACTGGCCAGAAAAAGGGGCTGAGCTTGCAACCGCTACCTTCAAGGAGCTAGAGGCATATGCAGTGCTTTCACGCCTGAGCGCGCAGCATAGAGGTACTCTGGTCGTTGCCTCTGCGGGCAATACAGCTGCTGCGTTTTCCTTTGTCTGCTCTCAAAACAAAATCCCGTGCCTGATCGTAGTACCAGCAAGTGGACTCCAGCGGATGAAGTTCACAGAGCCGCTTGACCCCTGTGTGAAAATTGTGTCTCTGGTCGGCACAGATTATGACGATGCCATCAAATTAGCAGATGACGTTGCCCGACTGGATGGATTTTTTCTGGAGGGCGGGGTCAAAAACATCGGGCGGCGTGATGGGGTGGGTACAACTATGCTCAATGCTGTCGAGACCATAGGGCGACTCCCCGACTACTATTTCCAAGCGATCGGCAGTGGGGCAGGAGCGATCGCCGTGCATGAGGCAGCAAAGCGGCTGGTTGGCGATGGTAAGTTTGGCCAAAAACTGCCGCGTCTGATGCTGAGCCAGAATTTCCCCTTTGTTCCCATATACCACGCCTGGAAGTCACAGCAGCGGCAGTTGCAAAGCGTCAACAGAGATATCGGTAAGCAGCAAGTCCAGCAAATAGTGGCTGGCGTGTTGTCAAACCAGCGACCCCCTTATGCAGTCATCGGCGGGGTTTTTGACGTCCTGAAGGAGAGTCAGGGTGACATGCTCTTTGCTGACAATCAAGAAACGCTACAGGCAATTGATTTATTCCAAGAAGCTGAAGGAGTCGCGATCGATCCAGCAGCTGGCGTTGCCCTTGCAACTCTAATCAAAGCTGTTAAGGACGAGCTGATCGACAGTGAGGCACTTGTCCTCCTCCACACAACTGGCGGTCGATATTGTGGCAGCTCTAACCAAAGGCTGATGCCAGTCAAACCAACTCTTGAAATCGAGCCGCATGAGATTTTCACAGAGGCCACACTAGAAAAAGTAGTCAGACTGTTCTCGTGAAAGAGGGTGAGGGGGTGAGGGGGTGAGAAGTAGTCAAACTGTTCTCGTGAAAGAGGGTGAGGGGGTGAGGGGGTGAGAGGGTGAAGTTACATCTAGATTGCGCTTTTGTGGTTTTCTCTCACTCCCCCACTCTCCCACTCTCCCACTCCCCCACTCCCCCTGCCCTCTTCACCCCTCCGGCAGCCTAATCTCCTGTTCCACTGCCAGTCCGGCGAGAAAACTTCGGTCTTCGCTGATATGGGGAAATTTTAGTTGATAGTCGGGAATTCCTCTTTTCAGCTGACGTTGACGGACGATAGCAAAACTCTCAGGAGCCAGAATTCGCAGCCGGGGAGGAGGTATCTGATCCTGACGCCTGAATCCATAGTAAGTGTTAATTTCCTTGAGCTTGCAGTCAAAGCTCTCTAGAAAAGCTTGGGGGTTGCTAATTGTGTAACCAGCTACGAGTTCAATGTTGACCAGATAGTGGGCTGGAAACTCATTCTCAGACAAGGTAATACAGAAATCTTCCAGAGGTAAATTAAATTCTTGTTGCAGAGCTTTCATCACCTGAGTGACGTGAAATTCAGTCGTCTTCTCAGTAGTAGATGAGAGCAACCCACCGTTACGGTAGCGGAACATCAGCATGGGAGCTGTCCCATAAAAACCTACCACCTCCACCACATCACCGATGTCGTAACGGTAGAAACCGCTATAGTTGCTCATGAGGATACGGTAGAGTTCTCCTGCCTTAACTTCAGTGGCAAGTAACGTTTTGGGATGCTCTACCTCCCACTGGTCTTGCGGGATAAACTCGAAAAAGCCAGTCTCGACTGCTAGGACACTACCATCTTTGTTGAGGTCAGGGTAAATACCGAAGGTCCCTTCAGCAGTGGCGTAGACCACACCAAATCCAGGAACGTCATCAAAGTAGGTGGGAAATCGCTCAAAGTAAAAATCTGAGGTTCCCCCTCGTGCAGTGGCGACAAAAGATAAATTTGGCCAAGCTAGTTTTGGGGTCAGACGTCCCTCTGACTTCAAAATTTCACGCAATTGGGCGGCTCGAACTGGATTTGCAACCCACTGCCGCTCCAATCTAGCTCGAATCTCTGGTTCCAGTTTTAACCAACTGGCAATTGTCCCATGCTCTAAGTCTTGGAGCAAATCTTCAGCATAACGCTCCAAATAGTTACAAATCCGCAGGACTAGCATAGGGAAGTTCGCTCCCATGCCTCGCATTGCTGGATTGCGCAGAGCAAATAGCAAACAAACATAGTGGCGTGTTAGGCTGTCAGATGGCTTCAGAGTCTCGTAAGGGTGGGCAACTAGTTGCTCGTAGAGAATTCTACCCATGCGGAAGACACCTGGACCGGCTGGACCTACCTCAATGCCGCCACTGGTGCGTCTTGGCGTTTGCACTGCATTCATCCCTAGAATTGTGCCGAATTGCTGCCCCCGCGAATGCAGCGCATCGATTAAAAAGCCAATGCTAGTCAGGTTAGCCCATCCCAAAGATCTCTGAAATCGCCGGGTCACTGGAATGATTTTCTGCGCTCTCGTCGAGCCACTGGTCGTATTTAGGTAGACGACCGGATCAGGCGTCAAAATGTTTTTTTCGCCTCGGGCAATGCGGTCAACATAGGGTTCGTAGCTGCTGTAAGGCAAGACTGGAATCTGTTCTCGAAATTGATCGATAGTCTTGATCTGCCTTAGCCCGTACTTCTGACCTAGTTCTGTATCTCGATAAGCTTGCAGAAGACCATGTAAGAACTGCTCCTGCACAGCCGAGGTTTGACGGGCTTTTTGCACGAAATTTGCTCTAGCACGTTCAGCCGCAATAGCCAAAAGTGGCAGCAATAAATTTGCCATTCTAAAGTCTAAAAAGAGTTTAGTCAGAATTTATCTTAGTCAATTAAAGCAGGTTGGGTAGGCACCTCGCTCTAATCTAAGAGGTCGAAATTGGATAGTCACTCTCCTTTAGAAGCCGAAATCGTGAACCACGGGCAGCGATTCATACAACCATAAATTCATTGAGATTTTTTGCTATGGTTATGAGTGGATCTACGATATGATACCCTTTTTCGCTGTATTCTGGATTCATTAAATGTTTTTTTAATAAGTGGAGTTCAGTACATCCAGCGATTAATGAATCAACTTTGTATTTGTAAACAAGATTATCGAGATAGTCAACAATAGAATCTTTATTACAATTAATCTTAATTTGATAGATATAGTTTTGCAGCATATTCTGCTCATCTTCGCTAGGAAATAATATGTATGGCTCAACCAGTTTCCACTGCTTGTGTTTCTGGAAGATGCCTGCTTTTTGCGCTCCCTTAGTGCATAATAATAAGTGAGTTTTTTCTGTGTTTGATACTTCTTTTACGATCAGATCTATCAGCGATATTACTCTGTTTCTTAGCGGTACCGGAACTTGGGGGAGAAAGTAGTGCATTGTGATGCAGGCGATTACTATTTTACTAACTCCCAACTGACAAAGGCTTTCCAGAGATTTCACAAGCAGATTTATTAAGACATCATCCGAGCCTCCTAAGATCGCGTCTGTCCGGTCAGGAAATGTTGGATCGGAGTAGAGAATACACGTAGGAGAGTCTTGTTCTAAAATTGTCAGATTAAATTCATAAATTGTTTTCAAGAACTCGGCAGATGCTAGGGGACCTAGTCCTCCCAATATTCCCAACGACTGGTTCATAAATTATTCGGCTGGTATGATCTTCACATTAAGTCTACCAACGCTCTCCCGTTGAGGGGATTGGGAAATGTGAGGAATGGTTTATGACTGCATTAGCGAAGCTTGCCGTAGGAATCGCCTGTTTTGCCCTAGCGTTTGTCTTTGCGAGTTTGGTTGAATATTGGCTACATCGCCTGATGCACGTTTCACCGCGAATTGGTGAAGGTCACCGCGACCATCATCGCCGGAATGAAGGACAAGGAGTGCTGTGGGAGTTTCGGGACTATGTCAGGGGTAGCTTCGTAGTGATGTGCCTCGTATTCTTTTACTCAAAGGAGGCGGGAATCGGTTGGTTCCTCGGAGGACTAGGTTATGCAGCATTTTCAGCCTACGCTCATCAGCTACAGCACGAAAACCCAACCAAGTGCTTCTGGATGAAGATGCCAGTTCACTATGTACATCACAAGTACGGTATGTGGCACCACAACTTTGGTCTAGCTGTGGATTGGTGGGATCGTGTTTTTGGCACCTACAAGCCCGTGGAATGGCTGACACAAGAGGAACTTGACCAACAGCCCAGAAGTCACTGGCAACTCCGATGGTGGTAAAGTAGAGGGATCTAAAAACTTTTCGCTGATTTACTCGTCTTGGCATCTTAGTGATATTGTTCCTAAAAAGCTTTGAAGCTTGCTCAACGTAGCCCGTTGAGTTTCCCTAATCTGGTGTGAATGCAGGAGAATCAATTTGAACTACTTCCATGAGGCAAAAGCTCACTTCGTGGCGAGTCATCAGCATCCCATCAATCAGTTTCTGCACCACTTGACCAACCTGCTAGCGATCGCGGCGGCGGTTTTGCTGTTTTATGATTGGCGGTTAACACTCGTTTGCTTGGTACTCACCCAAGTTTTTGCTCTAGGCGGGCATGCATTTTTCGAGAAAAATGAACCCGCTTTCGTCAAGTATCCCGGCATTACCATCCTAGTCTCAATGGCGTGGTCCTTTGAGAACTGGTTTGGTATACGTCAAATTATCAACCTTTCACCTTAAGCTGAATTCATGTATCAATGTTTACTAGTTATTGATGCCGATGCCCATAAGATCGAAAATCCCCTGGTGCTACGGGACTATTTGGAACCAGAGTATCGCGATCGCATCGGTCTCGCGATCGATGGTTTAGGTGACCAACGGGCGCGAATTGTGGACTTTAATCCGGCAACGGGTGAAAACGACTTGATGCGGATGTTCCCTCAACCGCAAGGGTTGGGCAAAGGTGGCTTTCGGAACCTCCATCCAGATACAACCCTGGGGGCAATGTTCAATCGTCGGCGGATTGAACACATGGATCAGGAAGGCGTTGATGTCCAGGTGATCTTTGGCACGCTTAATTTAGTATTTTCTAGCATCTTGGATCGGGACTTTGGCATAGCACTCTGCCGAGCCTACAACAACTACATCGCTGACGACTGCCGGGAATACAGCGACCGGCTCAAACCCATTGGCGTATTACCTCTACAGGATGTAGATGCCGCTGTGGCTGAGATGCACCGCTGCGTCAATGAACTTGGCATGATTGGCGTGGCTGTTGCCCCGAACCTACCAATTCCCCATCCCAAAGCGCCTGAGGCTTTCCCGGATATCCGTATCTGCAAGACGATTAGCCATCCCGACTTCACACCATTATTACAAGCTGCCGTAGACCTGAACGTTTCTATTAGCATTCACGGTGGTCCAGGTTCCTATATGGTGGGTGGCATCTCTGATTACACCGAAACTTTTGTCCTCACCCATATCTTTGTACAGCGGAACCAGCAACAACTAGCTTTAGCACGGATGGTGTTCGATGGAGCCTTCGAGCGCTTCCCGACTCTGAGAGTTGGCTTTTTAGAAGGTGGTTGTGGTTGGTTGCCGGACCTCGCCCATGCCTTTCACGAGCATTGGGAGAAACGCATTCGGGATTTTGACCCCAAGCATCCTTATCGTCCCTCCCTAATGGAGTTCACCAAGTTGTTGATTCAGGAAAGAGGTAGCCGCAGCAATAATATCAATCTGATTAGTCAGGCGAAAAATCTCTTCGATTTAATGTGGAATGCCCAACACGATCCAACTCAGATCGAGGATGAGAGCCTATACGAACATTTCCAGATCCGCCATCGAGATCCACTAGAGTACTTCGAACGGGGTCAAATCTTTACCTCTTTCGAATCAGATGATCCAGGTCCAGCATATCTACCCGTTGCTATGGGTGAGGTGGGCAAGCGACTGGCTTGTTTCTCTGGCGATTATGGTCACTGGGATGGCGTACTCCGCAACTGTGTTAGAGATGCAGCCACAGTTACCGATTATGACCAGGAGCATCTAGGACTCCTGCTTAGCGGTAATGCACTAGCGCTCTACGGCGATCGCCTGCACCAATCTTTACCTCTGGAGCGGATGGCTACCGTCTAGAGAGAGCAGGGGGAGAAAATGCCAGCCGTTCGTTTTCTTGTTTCGCTGCTCGTTCCATAGCTCTGCTATGGAATGCATTTCTGTGAGGCACAAGAGCCTCTAGTTCCTATCCCGCCTAGACTAGAGGCTCTTGTGCCTCTCCCCACGGGCATTCCCAGGCTCCGGCCTGGGAACGAGAAAAGCAGTCTTCTTGCTCCCCCTGCTCCCCCTGCTTCCCCTGCCTCCCCTGCTCTCTTCTACCCCTACCCCAGTTTTTTCGCGTGTGAGGATTCAGTTTAAATGCGAGTTTTACTTCTGTATCCCTTGTTTCCTGAATCGTTCTGGTCTTTTAACAAAGCGCTGGAACTGATTGGGCGCAAGGTTTCGCTCCCCCCTCTGGGAATGATTACAGTCGCGGCGATTCTGCCTCAGACTTGGGAGTTCCGGTTGGTGGATCGCAATGTGCAGTTTGAAACTGAAGCAGACTGGGCTTGGGCAAATCTAGTGATTGTTTCAGGCATGATCGTCCAGAAACCCGATTTGCTTTCCATTATCTGCGAAGCAAAGCGGCGCAGCAAACTAGTGGCAGTGGGTGGACCATATGTCACATCTGTGCCTGATGCGGCACTTGCAGCAGGGGTGGACTTTTTAGTTCTGGATGAGGGCGAGATTACCCTACCACTAATGGTCAAAGCTCTAGAGCGGGGCGAAAGTTCAGGGATCTTCAGCGCTGGAGGCGAAAAGCCCGATGTAACCCAAACACCCATTCCCAGATATGACTTGCTGGATTTGGGAGCCTACAGCGACATGTCAGTGCAGTTTTCGCGGGGCTGTCCGTTCCAGTGCGAGTTCTGCGACATCATTGTCCTCTACGGGCGCAAGCCGCGTACCAAAACCCCAGCTCAGGTGCTGGCGGAACTGCAGACCCTTTACAATCTAGGCTGGCGGCGCTCAATTTTTATAGTGGATGATAATTTCATCGGTAACAAGCGCAATGTTAAGCTCCTGCTGCGCGAACTAGGTCCTTGGATGGCGGCACGCGGTTACCCGTTTCGCCTCTCAACTGAAGCTTCAGTGGATTTAGCTGAGGATCGGGAACTGCTGGATTTGATGATTGCTGCCAACTTCGGTGCAGTCTTTTTGGGCATCGAGACACCAGACACCGACAGCTTAGCTCTGACTCAAAAATTCCAAAATACCCGTAATTCATTGGTAGAAGCAGTCCAGACAATCAATCAGGCAGGTTTGCGCGTGATGGCTGGTTTCATCATTGGCTTTGATGGTGAAAAAGCTGGGGCAGGCGATCGCATCATTGACTTTGTGGAAGCGACAGCTATTCCTCAAGCATTATTCAGTATGCTTCAGGCCCTACCTAATACCGCCCTATCACAACGCCTCCAGAAGGAAGGTCGTCTGCTAGAGGGAAGAGAAGAGGCTAACATCCATCAGATAACGCTAATCAACTTTATCCCCACCCGTCCTCTAGAAGAACTAGCCCGCGAGTACGTGAGCTGCTTCTGGAGACTATATGAGCCAGAGCGCTATCTGGCGCGAGTCTATCGGCACTTCCTAAATATGAGGCCGACCCCTCACAAGAAGCAGTTCCGGCTGCCAGAATTAATGGATATCCGGGGGCTTTTAATCATCTGTTTGCGTCAGGGGGTCAAACGCAATACCCGTTGGCAATTCTGGTGTCAGTTGTTCTCAATCATCCAGCACAATCCGGGCGTGGTCGAACACTATCTGGTCAACTGCGCTCACATCGAACACTTCCTCGCGTACCGCCAAATTGTGCGCGACGAGATCGAAGCACAACTGACCAAAAATTTGACCAGTCAAGCAAATGCTAAAACTCCTGTATTACTGAGATAGTTTTTCCGTAATTGAGTTAAATTGAGTGAGTAATACAATACCAGGAACTAACAGCGTGACGCCAGAAAAGTCAGGATTGGGGGAACAGGCGCTCAACAAAATGGCTGAGATGGCGCTCGCGAGCCAAATGGAAGAAGTGGAAAATTTGCAGGTTCAAGTCAAGGTAGACCCAAGCAATTTGGCGAAAGGGGAAGTTGATTCCCTTGCCATTTCGGGGGAAGGTCTAGTTATGCACCCAGACCTGCGCATGGCAGAACTACAGATGCAGATTAACAGCATCGCTGTCAAGCCGCTCAAAGCCCTCTTTGGTCAAATTCAACTCGTTAAGCCAACCGATGGGACAGCTCGGATTGTTTTAACGGCAGCCGATCTCGACCGTGCCTTCAACTCTGAAGCGATCAGCGAACGACTGCGTCAGATGGTCGTCCATCTAGACGGGGAGCCAGCCAAAATTGACTCTATGCAGGTAGCTTGTAATTTACTGAGTGATGGCATCGTCCTAAAGACAGAGATTATGCTATGTGACGGCGCATCTCGGCAAGTTGCCTTCAGATCAACGCCAAGAATTAGCGCTGATGGGCAGGGCATTGTCCTCCAGGATGTCGAGTACCTAGAAGGTAAGGAACCTTCACCAGAACTTACCAGCGCTTTGGTGGAGTGGGCTAGTGAAATTTTAAACCTGAGTAACTTCGAAATGGAAGGTATATCACTGCACATTCATCAGCTTAATGTAGAGGTAGGTAAACTGATACTGCTGGCTGAAGCCTTAGTTACGCAGTTCCCCGCTTCTTGAGAAGAAAGTAGGGCTCGCTAGCCGCTAAAGCCTGCTGCAATCACAGCTATAGCACCAATTACTGCCAGGATTGACAGCACCAGTCCGGCGTTGGGACTACCTTTAAAGGAATATTTTTTCTCGCTCATAGATTCTAATTTTGATTTCGATTTCTCATTTTATTGTTACATTTTTTAGCAAAAGCGATTAGCTTTTAACTGCCGATGGCCGAGCGCTGCTGCTGACGCTCCTGAATCCGCTCTGGGCTACCAGTGGGAATGGAAGCAATCAGCACGCGGGTGTATTCCTCTTGAGGTTCGCGGTAGATCTTTTCAGCTGGACCTGTTTCCACAATTCGACCCCGATTCATCACCAAGATGCGATCGCTCATGAACTTCACTACGCTCAGGTCATGGGAAATGAAAATGTAGGTGAGGTTAAACTCGGCTTGTACTTCTTTCAAAAGATTCAGCACTTGTGCCTGGACTGAAACATCCAACGACGAGACTGATTCGTCACAAATAATGAACTTGGGATTGAGAGCGAGAGCACGGGCAATACAAATCCGTTGGCGCTGACCGCCAGAGAATTCGTGGGGATAGCGGTTCATCCGGTCGGGATTCAGTCCCACGCGCTCCAAGAGGTCAGTTGCTCGCTCTCGGCGCTGCCTGTGGCTCCTCATTACCGAATGAATTAACAACGGCTCCATCACCGCGTCCCCAATCTTCATGCGTGGGTCAAGGGAGCTAAAGGGATTTTGGAAGACAATTTGCATCTGACGCCTGAGTTGCTGCAACTGATGCCCATTTAAAGTAGTGACATTTTGCCCCTCAAACATCACGCTGCCACTGATAGGTTCAATTAATCGCAGTAATGTTCGACCAAGTGTGGTTTTGCCGCAACCTGATTCCCCCACCAACCCCAAAGTTTCGCCTGGATAGACGTCAAACGAAACCCCATTGACTGCCCAGAAATAGTTCTTAGTTCGACCAAACATCCCTCGCTCTGGGAAGCCAACTCGGAGGTCACGGACTTCTAGGAGGGGCTGCTGCTGCTGTAGTTTGACCAACCGTTGAGCAATTGCCTCCCCGCTGACTTCTAATGGGTAGTCTGGTTGTCGTGCCTGAATCTCTGGTTCTCCGGTTGGCGTCAGCTTAATGCTCATAAAGTCGGCAACCGTGAGCAGATGTTGCGGTTGTTTGTCTAGCCTGGGTTTGCAAGCTAACAACCCTTTGGTATAGGGATGCTGAGGGTTAGCAAAAATTTGCTCCACCGAGCCATTTTCGACAATTTTACCCTGGTACATCACGGCGACCTGGTCAGCAATTTCCGCAACAATGCCTAAGTCGTGGGTGATGAACATCATGGACATCTGGCGACGATCGCGTAGCTCCCGCAGCAGGTCAAGAATCGTCGCCTGTACCGTGACATCTAAGGCGGTAGTTGGTTCGTCGGCAATCAACACATCTGGGTTACAGGAGATCGCCATAGCGATCATGACCCGTTGTAACTGACCGCCGGAAAGTTCGTGGGGATAGCGAGCCAGCATTGCTTGTTTGTGCTGGTTGACTAGCCGCCCAGATGAGTACTGCTGCTCCAACTCCCGATCGCTGTCGAGGAGTTTGACTTCCTGAAGGCTGGCGATCGCTAATGACCGCGCCTCTCTATCTGAAACGCTCTGGTGCAGCCGAATCGCTTCTGTTAACTGAAAGCCGATGGTATAGACTGGGTTCAGCGAACTCATCGGCTCTTGGAAGACCATGGCAATCTGTCCGCCTCGGTATTGCTGCATTCGCGCTGGCGGCAGTTGCAGCAGATTGATTGATGCCGCACTATCCTTGGTTGCCTGAAACCAAATTTCTCCACCGCTCATCAAACCGGGAGGCGGCACTAGACCCATCACAGCCAGTGAGGTTACAGATTTCCCTGATCCTGACTCCCCAACAATTCCTAGGGTTTGGCCTCGCTGCAGCTTAAAGGAAATGCCGTCAACAGCTTTGATTAGCTTTCCATCAGTGAGAAATTCAACCTGCAAGTTGCGCACGTCCAGGATAGTTGCACTCATGGGTAACAGGAAAATTACTTAAAATTAACTGGATTCTAGCAGACCAAGGGATTTGGCTGGACAATCTGGCCATATCCGCACCTGGCCGGAAACGCTCATGAGTAGCACCCCGTCAATTCCAGGCTTTCATGCTAAGTTTGTGTCAACCTTTGTTGAAGCTTAGGAAAGTAGTGACATGACTTTAATGGTGGAAGAGACACAAACTGAAACTATATCTGAACAGAAAATCAAAGAGGCAATTTGTCAATCTTTAATAAGGCTTTTGGGGGGTGAGTGGAAGGGGGATGAAGGAATAGTACATACTTTTCTGGCTGGGTTAAAAGTTGACTTGACACGTAATATTTAGAAGTTTCAAATCCACGACAAAGCCTGGCAGTACGTCTTCCCCAGATAAAGTTTTGGGGGATGGCAGAACATCCACGGCTTGCCCCAGTCGATAAATCTCAACTGTCTGTGTTTTTGGGTCAATCAACCAACCCAAGCGAAGGCCGTTATCCAGGTATTCCTGCATTTTTGCTTGCAGTGGTTCGAGGCTATCAGTTTCAGAACGCAGCTCAACGACAAAATCTGGACAAATTGGCGGAAATCGCTTTCGTTGTCGAGTCGTCAAGGCGTTCCAACGGTCTAGCCTAACCCACGCGGCATCAGGGGAGCGTTCGGCTCCGTTGGGAAGCTTGAACCCACCAGACGAGTCAAAAACAACACCTAACTTAGTTTGACGGTTCCACAAGCCTAGCTCTACAGTTAGGTCAGCATTCCTTTTACTACCTTCTCCTCCTACAGGTGGCATGATCATCAGCTCTCCGATTGCTGTGCGTTCTATGCGTAAGTCTCGATTGAGCTGGCAGAATTCGTAAAATTGGTCATCTGTTAGATCAATCACCGACTGTAATCGCACAACTATTGGGGCAATTTCTAAGGTCGAAATATCTTCTACTTGGGTAGTCATGTGAACCTCCCTTCTTGGTTTGCTCGCTCCCTAATTTTTGTCTGTCGCCAAGCTGCTGCGTAATTAACCTTGCATATTCTTAGCCTTTGCGAGGGGTGAGGGGATTCCCCCTTACCCCTCACCCCTTTTTAGAAGGGAATGTCATCTACATCTGGTTCACTCTTTGAACTCTGATATGTAGGCGCTTTGGGTGCTTTGGACTGAGACTGAGGCTCACTTTTCTCTGAGTCTGGGGTCAACACTCCAATGCTATGCGCCGCCGACTCAACTTTCTCTGGAGTCGGCGCTGAGCTAGTACCGAATGCTATGGTGTCGCCGGGAATAGCAGCACTTGTATGTGCCCCCTCCATCGGGATCCCATCACCTAGAGGGTGAATCTTTTGCACTGTCAATTCGGCACGTTTTTCTTTGAAGCCCTCTGGGCGATCAATAGTGTTCATACTCAAACGACCTTCAATGATCGCACGATCGCCCTGGTGATAATTTTGCTGAATCTCCGTAGCCAGATTCCCCCAGCCCACCACTTTTAAGGTTGCTGGCGGATCTTCGGCTCGGAGTCCCGGAAACTGGACAAGCATGTCGGCGATTGCCATTTGGTTGTCAGACGTGTAGCGTAGTTGCGGATCTTGAACGATCTCCACCATCAAAATGCAGCTATTCATATTTCAGTGTTCTCCATAGGAAAGTTTAGCCAATTTTTAGACGCTCCCGAAGACGAGGAGTCCTTTCGCTCGTCACTCCTGCCCTCTCCTGGTGCTTGTTCCACAAACTCTTGAACATAGGTGCGGTACTCCCTCAAAGTTGCATCCACCCAATCTCGATCATTACCGTTTGCGAACAAATGTACCAGTGGTTCACCGGCATCTGGCAAAATCAACACCCAACTTTCATCTTGGTCATGGAGAATCTTGACGCCGTCGACTAATTCCAGGCTTTGGGCTGGGTGAGTTTCTACTAGGTGGCGCATGAGGGATCCCTTAAGCGTCCAGGGGCAACGAACTGTAGATTTTTTGTGGCAGACGCGGGGCAATTCTGTCCGCACAGAAGCGAGCGATCGCTCCTGGATCGTCATCATTTCAATCAGCTTAGCAATACAGAACATCGCATCAAAACCCGGATGCAATTGCGGGAAAATAAAGCCCATGTCTCCACTGCCTGCCAATACGACATTGGGATTTTCTCCAGACGCCTCCATCAGCGCTGTAGGATTCGCCTTAGTACGAATCACTTTACCGTCGTGGCGTCGGGCAATTTGCTCCACCGCGCTGGAAGCATCAACCGGCACTACTACCGTGCCTCTAGGGTGAGCCGTCAAAACCATGTTTACCATCAGCGCAGTCAAAGTTTCCCCTCGGATGGGGATACCAGATTCATCAACTAAGATCATCTGCTCTCCATTCGCCGACACCTGTACCCCAACTTTGGCTTTCAGTGCTTCGACGACATGACCCAACTGAGTCAGCAACTGCTCCCGCTCAGCTGCCGAGACGGCTGTCTGTTTCAGGCTAGCATTCAGCACTACCGCATCACAGCCAAACTTGGCCAGCAGTTGGGGCAGCACCGCTCCATAAACTGCGTAAGTATAGTCAATGATCACCTTCGAGTTACTATGGTGAATCGCCTCCACATTTAGATGTTTTTCAAAAGCTGTGCAGTAAGTATCAATCACTTGGCTGGGGTAGGTCACATTGCCAATCTCGTCAATTTGCACCCGCCGCAGGTCTTCCTTGAAATAAGCCCCCTCAATTTTCTTCTCCTGTGCTTTCGAGATATTAATTCCCTTTTTGTCAATGAACTCAATCAGGATGTAATCGTGTCGATCCGGATGCACCCGTACGTGGATACCTCCAGCAACGGGGAGGGTAGGTATAACTGTACGAGCAATGGGGATAGCCGTTGCTTCCAGGTTCTGGATATTTACACCCACCGACATCAGACCAGCAATTAATGACCGGCTAACCATGCGGGAGATGCTACGCTGGTCGCGGGAAACAGTTACCTGAGCCCCGTGCTTCAAGATAGAACCGTAAGCCGCCCCCAGCTTCACAGCAAATTCTGGCGTAATGTCGATATTAGCTAATCCAGTGACGCCCCGTTGACCAAACAGATTGCGTTGGGCGGTGTTACCCCAAATTAAGTTAATGTTCAACGTCGCGCCAGATTCAATTTGTTTACTAGGCCAGACGCGCACACAGGGGTTAATTTGCGATTCTTCTCCCACATTTGACAGGGAACCGATCACGGCGCCTTCTAACACCTGGGCGCGGCGGCCTACCCGTGTGCCCCTGGCAACAACACAGGCCCTTAGGTTCACCTCCTCACCAATAATCGCCCCATTCCAAACGATCGGGCGCTTCAAATCGGCGTCAGCGCCAATCGTGACATTGTCGCCAATTATGGTTCCCGCCTCAATATGCACTCGTGGCCCAATCCGGCAGTTGTGCCCAATCAGCGCTGGAGCAGCAATCCGAGCGGTCGGATCGATATAAGTGTTCTCACCTACCCAAAGATTTGGAGATTGCTCCTCATAGGCATAATCGAGTTTTACCTTGCAGTACAAGCCATCGTACTGGCTCTCCCTATACGCATCTAAGTGACCGACATCGCACCAGTACCCCTGAGCAATGTAGCCGTACATCGGCTCGTCTTTTTTCAGCAGCAAGGGAAAGAGTTCTTTCGAGAAGTCGGATTCTTGATTTTCTGGTAGATATTCCAGAACGGACGGTTCCAGAATGTAGATGCCCGTATTGACTGTATCGGAAAAAATCTCACTGGCGGAGGGTTTTTCTAAAAACCGGCGAATGCGGTGGTCCTCATCGGTGATCACCACACCAAACTCGATCGGGTTGGGAACGCGGGTAAGAACCAGGGTCGCTTTTGACTGCTTTTGTTTGTGAAATTGAATTGCCTTGGTAAGATCGAAGTCAGTAATACTATCGCCGCTAATGACTAAAAAGGTTTGCTCGAGGAGTTCTGCAATATTTTTAACGCAGCCTGCGGTACCTAGAGGCTGGTCTTCCTCTACGGCATAGGTCATCTGGACGCCAAAGTCTCTACCATCCTGGAAGTAATCGCGCATGATGTCGGGCAAATAATGTAGGGTAGCAATGACTTCGGTAATTTGATGCCGTTTGAGCAGATTGATGATGTGTTCCGCGATCGGTCGATTCAAAATGGGCACCATTGGTTTGGGAAGGTCGCAAGTTAGCGGTCTCAGCCGCGTTCCAGATCCTCCGGCCATTAGCACTGCGCGCATAAGTCCTCCTTAGAGTGTTGAACTCATCAATGGGTCGAAGCCAATGATTTCCGTTTTGCTCGTCTTTATTTAGTCTCCTATGTCTGTTAGAGCTTAAGGTACTTCCACAAGGCACATCCCATGAGAATCCGTTAGTTATGCCTTGCTTCCAGCAACATTGTTGGTGGCTGATGGGGTAGGTCTAGCTAGAATCAATTCATGAGTTACCAAGCGGTAGGCAGGGGAATATCCCACAGAACTGCTTGGACTCGTTGACATGAAGGAAAGTCTGTTGCTCAAGGGGTTGCTCGGAATGGGAATCATCGAGTTTGTGTTAGCAGTGTTCTATGCAGGCGGTGCCTGGAAGTTCTGGAACGGGTTTCACCGGACCGATTTCAGTCATAATCGCCTTTCATTGTCGCTGTTGTGGCCGGTGTTGTTGCTCGCGAATAAGTCCTATCGCCGCAACTTTAATAAGGCGCTCAAGGGCTAGGCATCTCAGCTTTGCCTGACTGATACCTCTTTTTAAGAGGGGTCATCCCTGACCCCTAACCCCTTTTGGTTAAAAGGCTTGAATCCATTCTTTGACATCGTACTCAATCCAGATGCCATTTTGCCAGTAGGGGTCTGATTCAACCAGTTGGCGTACACTCGCTTCATCTTCAGTTTCGTAAATACCAAAGACTTTGGTTAAATCCTTAGTCGGACCAATGGTAATCAAGACCCCAGCTTGTTTCTGAACGGCAAGACCATCGAGATGGGCTTGCCGGTAGGGAGCGCGTTTTTCCAAGACATCCTCACAGTAGGTTCCCCATAACACATACTTAGGCATAGCTCACTCCAACTGCTGCTCGGATGTATTGCTGTTCTTTAAGTCCTTTGCGTTAATTTCTTTTAAGGCAACCGGGTCAGGAAATTGCCGCTCGGGTGGATCACCGTTCTTTGAGTCCTTGGTGAAAATGCTGATCCGTCCATCCCCTTCTATGTATGCCTTCTTCACCTTGTTCAGACTGTGTACTCCCTGCTGACGCAACTGGCTCATCAACTCACGCTTACTGATTAGCCCTCTTTCCATGTTCTGTTGGAGGACTTCACCATCTTTGACCAGTAGCAGAGGGGGTGGGCTGAGAAAGCGTTGGAAGGCGGGAAACTTGTGGCTCAACCAGGTGAAGAGGTAGCTCCAGCAAGCAATCGTGGTTGCAAGAACCAAGCCACCGACGATTGACGAATCTTTGGTTGCCATTGCATCCTGAACCGCAGTCGCGACGAGCACGATTACAAGCAGATCGGAAATTCCTAACCCTCCCACCTGGCGACTCGGCAGGAAGCGCAAGATTCCCAAAAGCATTAAGTAAACGAGCGATCCGCGCAGGACCAATTCGATAATGGAGATCTGGGGCAAGAAGACTTGTTGCCAATCAATCTGGAATAGTGTACTCATGGATGGCTTTACGACCTTTATCAGTTAGTTCTGCCCTCCGTTGGTGAAACCCATAACGGCGCCACCTTTTATAAACTCATGTAAATAAAAGTAAAAGATTCTTTACAAAAATGCAACGTTTTTACCCTCGGTTGCGATCAAACCCAGTTCTATCAATGATAGGGACTGCTTAACTATGTTCTCCAATCTGTTCATTTGAGGCTGCTCATCTTGAAGACAAACTGGGGATGTCGCGAACGAAAAGTTAGTGCAAGCGATCGCAGACGAGCCTAAAGCCATTTTTGTAACCCTTACAACTAGGTTCTAAAGCAAAACCATTGCTTCTTTGTAACAATTACGTTACACCAATTATTATATAGAGTTATCAAGGAGAGCGATAAATGTTGACAATTGCATAACACACATTGAAAGGGAAGCTCATGAGTACAGCCGCTTACACACAAGACAGCGAATTTGATGCCCTTCTCACCTATGAAGGGCTCGTAATGGTGGATTGCACCGCAACCTGGTGTGGACCCTGTCGCAAGATCAGTCCCTTCATTGACCAATTGGCTGAGGAGTACGAGGGTCGCGCCAAGGTCGTCAAGCTCGACATAGACGCGAACAAAGTCACTGCCAAGAAATTGGGCGTCCGCAGCATCCCTGCTGTTCTGATTTTCAAGGGGGGTGAGCTGGTGGAAAACATTGTGGGCGTTGCTCCCTACGAAAAGTTCCGGAATGCCCTTGAGCAGCACCTTTAGATTGACGTAGGGAATTGGGCAATGTATCGACTACCTAGTCGGATTGGTCTTCAAGGTTTGCAGCAGGGTCAGAGCGAGGGTTTCAGATTTTTCTCCAACGAGAGTGACATAAGAGGGATAGTTGCTAGCGCTCCAGTGCTGCTCGGTCCCAATTTCCTAAATCAGCAGCTGCATCATATGTGCTTTGAAGGAAAGTGAGGAGCAGTGCATCTGGCTCGTCAGCCTGCCGCACTGCTTCATATGGCAGGATAAACTCTCCCATCTGTGAACTACAAAATGCCTCCTTTAGAAGAGATGAGAATTGCATGAAGAGTTGGCGATCGCCCCCAGAGGTGCCCTCAGCCGTCGCTTCAAATTGCACTATGACCCAGAATCAAGGCTGTTTTCACCCAGTCAATTCCCAATAAGAAAAGCCCGTTTGGCTGACGGGCGTCCACTGTAAGAGGAACCAATAATCTGACTTCAGTATGGAAAAACCTCAACCCAACTTGGCATTGTTTTCAATAAAACACCTTAAATCTTTGATTAAGCCCAAGCGTGACCGATGCGTGAGCAAACTTACGTACCCGATGACGGTTTTGTCAGAGTGCTTCCAGATGCCTGTCGAAAGTACAGCGGTAAACTTGTGGGGCACCAATATCAGAGCAAAGACTTTCTAGAAGACCCTCCTTACTACTATTTTGGAGTGCGATCGATGTGGTTTCCAGATTGTGGAAGATGAGGAAGAAGATTTTTTCAATGAACTGTCATGACTCTGAGCGCTCATACCTAGAGAGGCAGCCCCTTTGAACCTCCCCTTTAATCCCTCTCTATCTGAAGTCATGCTGAAACACCCCACCTGAGTCAGGTCAACTTCATGACCTATAGCACTGGTGAGCGACCGCGCCAATTTCTACGATGAAGACATCAAACACCAAGCCGAATTCCAGTTGGAACGGCTGAAGGAAATTCCGAAATGAAGCGAATTCTCACGGGTATGATATTGGCTCTACCAATAGTCGTTACTACCTCTCTACCCAAACCAGCATCAGCACTCTTAGCTACTACCAATCCTCAGCTACATCGGTATGCAGACCAACCCGAATACCTGGCGCAGTATGAGGGGCGGGATCAGCGATGGGACCAGGGACGATACAGGGAGGAAGATCGGGAGCGGGATCAACGACGGCGGGCATGGGTTAATCGTCACTACGAATACGGCAGAGACCATAGAAGGGTTTTCGTTCCTGGGCACATCTACCGCTAGTGACCCAACGCCTCTAATACAGCAGTCGGGCCGAGCGCATAAAACGGCATTACTTCCGACTTATGCGCGTAGCTCAACTAACTAAGCGCCCAACCCCCGTGTGCTTCCGCTTCAGGCTGGTTACCTAGTGCAGATGAACTTTGCTCTCAAGCTCGAACGTTTCCGAACACCTCTCGCTCGCTTATTTGGCCACTGGATTCAGGAAAGGAGTTCCTGGCTTCCTGATCTGAAACAACACTAATTGGGCTGGCTCAGTCGCGCTCGGATTTCTCGCCCGCACAACGGTATTAATTGGTTCCATAATGGCTTTGCCTGCTGCGATCGTGATGGAAGGCTGCCCCGACTTGAAATCGACTACATAGGCACCGCTAATTGTGTAAGCAAACACAGGCGAACTATGTGTATGCCAGATACTTACCTCTTTTGGGGCCATAGTTGCCGTCAGCATTTCGCTTTCTAAAACTGACCCTTTTGGTAATTCGCTGGTTCTGAGGTTGAGGATGCTCTTCGGTGGTGGCGTGACCTGTGTGGAAGAAGTCTGTGCCACTGCGACAACTCTCAGCCCGACGACCGTTGCTACAAGCAGAAATGCTACAATCAAAAGCCGTTTGAATTTCATCACTCACTCCTCAAGGGTATAGCGCGCGTTAAGGCGCGGTTCATCTCTCCCGTTCGGCAGAACCTCCTCAGAATCTGCTCTAGACTCCTCAACGGCTATCACTGCTATCGGTTACGAATTAAGAGTAACTGATTACAGCTGCCATCGGTGCGTTCAGCGATAGCGATAAGCAAAAGTCATCGGATGCGGCTCAAAGCTTGATTCTGTTATGAAATGGGTGGTGACAGATTGACAAGCTCTGACTAAGTGGTGTGATCGGGTCCGGTGCGACTACGAGAACTCAATAGTTTGAGCTAGCTATTCCACGAAATACAACATTGTGAAGTCATGTACAACCGCTCAGTTCCGTAAGTAGTCATATCGATTTGTTATGCTCCCAGGACCGCTTGTCAGCGTTCACGGGCTGACGTTTGCCAGCATCGGATTTACGCCCGTCAAACTCACGTTTATATAGCAAAGCTTTCAAGGCTTACGCGGCGGCTCGTTTCAGCTTCGCTATTTTTATGCCACGTTAATGGGCTTGTCCTTAACCCGGCTAATTGTGCCATTGCTTCGTCACTCCGACTCCAAGCTTTCTCGGTCCAGGCATTATTAGATGACCCAACTGCTGGCATGATAAATTCCAATAGATGGGGTGGTGACTGAAGCACCGTTGGTGAAACTTGGTCATGCACTTTAACCAAGCCAACTATCCAGGGGAGAAAGTCTATGATTTCCTCTGGTAATACGGTTAACTCGAAGTGCCACCCCTGATTAAGAGCTTGGTATTTTAGCTCTGGTTTGACAAGCGTGACTGGACCTGCGCCCTTGTTAATGGCCACCCGCAGCAGGAATGGGCGTAGGGGAAATAATTCGTCTGGAGCTGAGTGAGCATAAACACTCAAATAATTCAGCTGTTGCCGAGCATTTACCCAACAAGCAATCGGAAAATTATTACTATATGAATGGACGCTAATTCTCACTGGCACATTCATAGCAGCAGCAAAGAGGGAGTAGAACTCGTACCTAAGTTTGGCTACAAGGCGTATGGCTTCTGGGGTCACGGTTGTTATACCTTTTGAGACAGTAGAGTTCTTGCTAAAGTCAGGTTTTTCTATCTATATGACTTATCACTCTTGGCTTGACTATTTATGCAAGAGGTTTATTAAAGCCGATATTGGCAATAAACCTCACTTGCCGCTCTGTGCAGCAGGGAGTGGCGATAGACCAAGCCTTTGAGATCGTCAGCATAACCGCCCCCAATGACACAGGCAATGGGATATCCAGCAGCAACACAAGTACTCAGAACCTGCATTTCGCGGCGGAATATGCCAGTGTCGGTTAAGGCTAACTTTCCCAGGCGATCGCCAATATGGGGGTCAACTCCAGCATCGTACAAGACTAAATCTGGCTTGACATCTGACAGCAGAGGTGTTAAGTATTTCGCTAGTGTTTGGAGATAGACATCATCCTCCATTCCAGCAGTCAGGGGGACGTCTAGATCGCTCTTTTGCTTCGTGCCAGGGAAGTTGACCTCGCAGTGCATCGAGAAAGTGAAGACGCTGGGGTCGTTTTGGAAGATGAAAGCGGTGCCATCTCCCTGATGGACGTCTAGGTCAACAATTAAGATTTTATGGGCAAGACCCAGTTGTTGGAGGACACGGGCGGCGATCGCCAGATCATTAAAGATACAAAAACCAGAACCATATCCGGGAAACGCATGATGAGTTCCACCAGCGGTATTGCAAGCCAAGCCGTGATTCAGTGCCAGTTGGGCTGTCAGAATTGTGCCGCCTACCGCCGTGCAGGTTCGACTCACTAGTGCTGGGCTCCAAGGCAACCCGATACGCCGCAGGGCTTTAGCGTCGAGTGTTCCTTCACAGTAAGCCTGAACATAATCGGGGGTGTGAACCAACTCAAGGCAACGCCTGTGAAAGCTCCGACGACTTCCCTGAGCAAGCTCAATCCACTCTTGGGGCGGAAGTTCGGGGGTGTGAAATTGTTCTGGATGGGCGACACCATCAGCTAAGAGCAGTTCGTAGAGTTGCCGAAACTTGGGCATTGGGAAGCGATGTCCCTCAGGTAGCGACACAACATAATCTGGGTGATAAACCAGTGGCAACTCCATAGAGATCAGACCCCCCATTAGTCGAACGAAAAATACTACTATAGAGGAAATACTTTACGAATCTTAATAGAAGCCCCGTGACTACCCAACTACTAACGCCTACAAGCCCCTTTGAAAAACTCACTTGGAACTGGCAAGGCCACAAGATTCAGTACACCGTCATGGGCACCGGACACCCTCTGGTGCTGGTACATGGCTTTGGTGCTGCCATTGGACACTGGCGCAAAAACATCCCCGTGCTAGCGGCAGCTGGCTACCGGGTATTTGCCATAGATCTACTGGGCTTTGGCGGTTCCGATAAGCCACCTTTAGATTACACCCTAGAATTGTGGGAGCAGTTACTCAAAGATTTCTTTGCGGCACAGATTCAGGAACCGGCGGTATTTGTCGGCAACTCGATTGGAGCGTTGCTGAGTTTGATGGTGGTAGCCGATGATCCAAAAATTGCCGCTGGTGGCGTTCTGATCAACTGTGCCGGTGGGCTGAGTCATCGCCCCCACGAATTGAACCCACCCCTACGGCTGGTGATGGCAGCCTTTAACCAGCTTGTCGGTTCTAAACTTGTTGGACCATTCCTCTTTAATCGCATCCGCCAAAAATCGCAAATCCGGCGCACGCTCCTTCAGGTTTACCGCAACCCGGAAGCCGTCACAGATGAATTAGTAGATCTGCTATATGCTCCTGCATGCGATCCTGGAGCGCAGCAAGTTTTTGCCTCGATTCTGAGCGCGCCACCTGGTCCTAACCCAGCTGAATTGTTGCCAAAAGTCAAACGTCCCCTACTCGTGATCTGGGGAGCTGACGATCCTTGGACACCGATTGCTGGGGCAAAGATCTTCCAAGAGTTGAGCCAGAGCGGTCAACCCATCCAAGTCGCCCCCATCCCGAATGCTGGTCATTGTCCTCACGATGAGCTACCAGATGTAGTGAATCCGTTGATTGTCAAATGGTTAGCTCAACTTTTCTCAGCCAGTTGTAAAATTGATAACTAATTAACTCACTTAGCATTGTTCACCTCCCAAGTGAGAAGTTGGGCCGAGTAGTAAAGGTTACTATAGAGTAGTAGAAATCTAACAATCTCTGATTCCAAGCTGTAGGGGCAAAAGAGGTGTCAATGGTCGATAAAGATGACTTTTTATATCCTCGCAGTCGCTACTACGGTCAGGTCAAGCCAGAAAACCTAGTCTTTAATGCCAATTTGCAGGAATTTGCCCAACGGGTCAGTTACATCTGCAATTTAGAGACAGCTGGGAAGCTCTCCCCAGACTTGGCATATGAAGAAATCAAGGCTCTCTGGAAACAGCTCAAACGCTCTCGAGAGCAGCTGGGGATTGGCGAAAACCCCTTTCAGGATGGCGGCGATGGCGGTAACGATGGCCAGAATCCCGGCTGAAGGATGCCGAAGGTATCAGAAGACATTACTCCCTACTCCCTCTTTGTGGTGGTCATTGGTACAAAATGCACTGGGATTGTTCTCTTCTCGCTCAAGCCATCCTGGGTTTTCGTGAGTATCACTATTTCCTGATTCCACGTGCCCACTGGAATCACCATCTTTCCGTTGTGCCCTAGCTGGTTGACCAACGCTTCGGGTATGCGATCTGGAGCTGCGGTGACGACGATCGCGTCGTACGGAGCATGTTCTGCCCAGCCCTGGTATCCATCACCAGTCTTCACATAGACATTCTTGTAGCCTAGCTCACCGAGGGTTTGGCGCGCTCTTGCGGCCAGCTCTGGAATAATCTCAATGGTGTAAACAACTTTGGCTACTTCGCCCAGCACGGCCGCCTGATATCCAGAGCCCGTTCCGATTTCCAGCACCTTTTCATCCGAGTCGAGTTCGGCTGCCTGTGTCATGTAGGCGACGATGTATGGTTGAGAGATGGTCTGGTCATGACTGAGTGGCAGAGGATAATCCTCGTACGCTAAATTTGTCTCAGACGCGGCAACGAACCAGTGGCGGGGTACCTTTGACATAGCCTTGAGGACTGCCCTGTCATGTATCCCACGCCCAAACAGCTGTTGTTGCACCATTTGCGATCGCTGGTTTTCGAACTCATCCGCCGTCTGGCTTAAGCTTTGTACCTGGACATTGGCAACACCATAGAACCTTTCAACCGTCCAGCCTGGAAAACACAGCATCGAGATGCACAGCAGCGACCAAATAACTGGTACGAACACAAAACCTCCTGGTGGTGTTCTGGATTTATTGACTAATCTTTTAAGGAATATATATTTATGGTGAGTTGATGGACTCGGTGTATCTTTACAATAAGTATGGAACACCGATCTCCTATGACTTATGGCTCGCCCTGTGTGAGCTGATTAACTGGATTTGTGACAACTGGCAGCGCCAAGACTCTGGCATCTGGGAAGTTGGCTGGTTAAGGCCCTCACCCGCGCTGGAAAAGTGGATGAAGCCCGACTGATGTTTGAAGATATGCTGAGCTATGCTAACCATCTGGGGTTCTATGCTGAGCAAACAGGTCCTAGTGGTGAGGCGTTAGGCAATTTCCCCCAAGCCCTGACACATCTAGCGCTGATCAGTGCAGCCTATAACCTAGATAGAACCCTCCAGGCTAAGGGTTAGTAAAATTTGCAACTACTGCAATTAATTTAGCTGGCTCAACTGGTTTAGGCAGATGCAGCTGAAAACCAGCTGAAAGTGCCCTTATCCGCTCCTCGTCGTTAGCGTACGCCGTCAGCGCGATCGCTGGAATTTTTTTTCCCCGCTCTACCTCCAAAGCTCTCACCTGGCAGATCAACCCGTAGCCGTCCTCATCTGGCATCCCCAGATCACTAATTAACAGATCCAGATGCAATTGTTCGAGCGCCTTCACTGCCTCGCCGACCGATGCTACCGCCGTCACTTTAGCCCCGTACTGTTCTAGCACTGTAGTCAGAACATCACGCGTATCAGGATCGTCATCAACCACAAGTACCTGTAGACTATTGATAGAAGAGAGATCGGCGCTCGCTACTCCGTTGTGCTTCGAGTGGACCTGCTTGATCTCGCTTGCCTCCGATCTGCAGTGTGTGAGCAGTAGCTCCACAGTAAACGTCGCCCCCTGCCCCTCCCCCTCACTATCTACATAGACTTTTCCTCCGTGCAGTTCGACCAAGTGGTGGACGATCGCCAATCCGAGTCCAAGTCCACCATGCGATCTTGTTGTTGTGCTGTCAGCCTGACGGAAGCGCTCAAACACATGGGGGAGAAAGTCCGGACTGATACCAATGCCCGTGTCGTTTACCCTAATTCGGGCGTAGGAGTCAGCATGCTCCAGTTGCACCTCCACCCTGCCACCTTGGGGTGTGAACTTAATTGCATTGGTAAGTAGATTCCACACAACTTGCTGCAAGCGGTCTGGATCGCCCGAAACTAGCTGCACTGAGGATTCAAGTCCAGTTGCCAATTGGATTGCTTTAGCCTCAGCCGCCGGACGCACAGTATCTATTGCTACCTCAATCACGGGCACGAGGCTGACTGGACGGAGATTCAGACGCAGCTTACCTTGAATAATCCGAGAGACATCCAAAATATCCTCAATCAACTGCGCCTGCAACTTCGCGTTGCGCTCAATTGTTTCGAGAGCCTTAGCAGTGGTGTTTTCATCAAACTTTTTCGTACGCAGCAATCGAGCCCAGCCCAGCATAGAGTTTAAGGGGGCACGGAGTTCGTGGGAAAGTGTCGCCAAGAACTCATCCTTCAGTCGGTTTGTTGCCTCAGCTTCTTGTCGTGCGGCTTGTTCGCGGACGAACCGACTGCGTGCTTCCTCCGCCTGCTTGCGATTGGTGATATCGCTACTGATTTCGAGAATTGCTGCTGCCTTGCCGTCCTCGTCCCGCTGCAAAGCCCAACGGCTTGCCACCGCGATCAACGCGCCGTCCCGCTTAGTATGAACAAGTTCTCCTTCCCAGCGACATTCACGCACCAGTTCAGCTTCGATCGCTGCTAATGGCTCAGGAAATTTTGTTTGCAGGAGCTTATGGGAATTCTTTCCCAGAACCTCTGCTTTCGCCCAGCCATACATCTCCTCCGCCCCATTGTTCCAAAAGACGATCCTGGTTTCGATGTCACGGACTACGATCGCATCATGAGCCAGGTCAAGTAGCTGTGCCTGCTTGTGTAATGTTGCTGCTTGTTCGCTGAGTTCGGCATTGAAGGCTGCAAGTTGTGCCGCTTGTCGTTTGACCTCCGCCGTCTTCTTGAACAGGTCTACAAACACCGCCACCTTCGATTTCAAGATCTCTGGCTCAATTGGCTTGAGTAGGTAATCCACTGCACCCAGGGCATAACCTTGAAAGACCAGCGCATCGTTGGTGCTAAATGCTGTCAGGAAAATAATCGGCGTGTGCTGCGATCGCTCTCGTTCTCGAATTAGCGTTGCCGTTTCGAATCCATCCATGCCTGGCATCTGGACGTCGAGCAGAATCACAGCAAAATCCAGATTGAGCAGACATCTTAAGGCTTCCTTCCCAGAATTCGCCCTGACCAGGTTCTGCCCTAGGCTACACAGTATTGCCTCTAGGGCCAGTAGATTTTCTGGATGGTCGTCAACTAAGAGGACATTAACTTTCGATTCAGGTGGCATTTTCTAGAGCTGCTTCAAGGAAGGTTAAAACGGTTTTAACGTATCTTTAGATTCGGTTATTTAGCTTTCAAGTTTGGCACTACCCATTTTCTCATCTCAACATGGTATTGCAAATGGCTCTTCTGAAGTTGTGGTGATAAGTGAAGCTAATAAGAAAAGCAAGCTAATAACCTGGCACGGAAATTATCGAAATTGACAAAGCCATAAGCTTGTCGTTTTATCAACTTGAGCTTATTGTTGATCCCCTCCATAACTCCACTCGTTGT
>JAABUQ010001636.1_pt1 | contig 47360 bp, 40 predicted proteins | sample 5560001 | NCBI WGS metagenome assembly JAABUQ01 (sample SAMN10711888, study PRJNA513371) | rock metagenome | isolation source: Antarctica rocks | place: Antarctica: Victoria Land, Finger Mt nord | collected 2015-12-18
ATGTTCCTCATCCCCGCGGTGTTGGGCGGAGCGCTCGCCGCGATCTCGCACTCCAGCAATACCAGCACGCCGCCCCCGTCCTGCGCGAACGGCTCGAACTCGATCGGCGTCTGCACCGCTCGGTAAGCGACGCAACGATGCAGCGGGAAGGTCTAGCTAGCCACCCGCTGCGATTCGACTGCAAATTCCTGAAGCATCGCTTCGATATCCTCGGTTTCAGCGAGTTTTGGAAACATTTCCTTAGGGCTACTGAGGAGATACCCTTGCACCCCGTGGATGCCGCGCTGACGAAGACTTTGTATTTCGCCGCCGCACACGAAGTCCAACATCTCTCGATCTTCAATTCCTTCAGCAATGACGTACGCGTCGGTCGCGTGGGCGATCGCAACGATGCCGGCGAGCACGCCGCGGGCATTTTTATTCGTTAGCGCTTTGACGACGACTTCGCGATCGATCTTCACGAACTCGATCCCTAAACGGCTCAATATCTCGAGCCCCGAATTGCCGGCTCCGGTATCGTCGAGCGCGAGCCGGAAGCCGACGTCCTGTAGAGCGCGGGCCGCTTTGATGACGGCATCGACCTGCGTGATCGAGCGTTCCGTTATTTCGATAACGACGCGCGCGGGCTCGATGCCGGCCGCTCGTACGGCTTCGGCGAGTTCGAGCGGATCGAGGCGGCCGTGGTCGAGCGATTGCGGTGAGACGTTGATGAACAAGAGCGCATCGTCGGGCAATTCTCGTGCTCGGCCGAGCGTGGCTTCGCGACAGACGGTATCCAATTCGTGCGCGCGTCCAATCCGCTCCGCTAAATCGAACGCGTCCTGCGGTCCGCCGAAACCATACTTGGGATGCGGCCGCGCCAGTGCTTCATACGCGAGCACCTTGCATCGCTCCACGTCCCAGATCGGCTGGAAGGCTACGCGCATCGAGCGGTCCTCGATCATCTGGCGCAAGCTGTGAATCTTGTTCGCCGAGAGCAACCACATGCCGTCGAGCGAGACGTCGAAGGCGGTCACGCTGTTGCGGCCGGCACGTTTGGCAGCATACATCGCCGCATCCGCTTGCGCTCTGAGGGTTTCCCCGTCGCACTTCGAGCCCGTTAACGTTGCGAGCCCTATGCTGACGGTACAGCCGTACGGCAACGCTTGCACTTTCGCCCGAAGGCGTTCCATCAGCACTTTAGCTTCGTCCAGCGACGTATGCGGCAGAATCACGGCGAACTCGTCGCCGCCGACGCGGTAACTACGGTCCACGGTCCGGAACGTGCTGAGCAACGCGGCGAGCGCGGCGAGCACGCGGTCGCCCTGCAGGTGGCCATCGCGGTCGTTGATGACCTTGAAGTCGTCGACGTCGAGTAATGCCAACGATAGCGTCTCGTCGTAGCGGTTCGCGCGCGATACTTCTCGATGAAAATCTTCCTGATAGGCGCGATGGTTTCCGGCGCCGGTAAGGTTATCGATCAACGCCGCCTGCGCGGCCTTGTCGAGTTCGGCTTGATGGGTCGCCTGCAGGCGTTGCCGATAGCTCGTCAAGATCATCAGGAAGACGCCGAGGCAAATGAGCCCGAGGACGGACAAGCCGGGCGTCACGGTAATGACCTGGCGCTGCGTCTGACCGAGTATCGCCAGGGACCGCTTTGCGATCGCGGCGTGCGTCGTAGCGCGTTCATCGACCGCTCGTTCGATGCGTGCGAACGCGGGAGCGACGACAGCGTGGTCGATCGCGATGGCCTGCGCGGTAGCGTGCCGATTTACGGCGCCAAACATCCGTTTCGTGCCCGCGACATACGCTACATGGGCCTCCAGGATAGCGTCGGCGCTGGAGCGGTCTTGGCCGTTGCCGAGCGTGCGCACCGTTTCCATGGCCTTCACGAGGGCGGCGCCGCTCGCCCGGTGCGCCGCGGAAATGGCAGCGGTCGGATCTAGGCGGTATTGGCGTTCGAGCGACTGTTCGGCTCTGACGGCGTCTCGCGCAACCAGAAACTGGTCGGATAGAGACTCGGCGTTCGTCGCTCGCGTCGACGCTTCGCTCGTCGCGCTCGATACTTCAAAAGCGTACAGCATCGAACCGATCAGTACGGTCACGAGAATGACCGAGACAACGCGACTCAATACCGAGAGGCGCGTCAAGCGGATCGCCCGGGCAGCGACGAGGCGAAAACCGGTGGACTGAGGCGGATGCTCACGACGTGACCATCGGTTCTGGGTCGCGGCGTACTTAGTAAACGAGCCGGCGAAAGTCCGATTGGGGCGGCCATCACGCGTTGGGAGCGGTCGGAGGCAGCCTCAGCGCAAGCGCCGCGTCACCGGTTCGCGGCGTAGAGGCGAAGCGGCCCCGAACCGTCGCGCTGGCACGCTTTCAAAAGCGCCGGAATATCTTCGCTCGGACGCGGCTCGCTAAAGAGAAAGCCTTGACCTTGGATGCATCCGAGCGCGCGGAGGCGGCGGAGTTGTTCCGGCGTTTCGATGCCTTCGGCAACCGTCGTGATGCCGAGGGCTGCGCCGAGCCCGATCACGGCGTGCACGATCGCGTCCGACTCGACGCTCTGGAGCATATCCGCGACGAACGAGCGGTCGATCTTGATCTTGTCGAATCGAAAACTGCGGATATGGCGAAGCGAGGAGTATCCCGTACCGAAGTCGTCGAGCGATATGCCGACGCCGAGGCTCCGCAGGTCGTGTAGCGCAGCGAGCGTCTTGTCGTTTTCTTGCAGCAGGACTGACTCCGTAATCTCGAGTTCGAGCCGGTGCGCCGCTAGGCCCGACTCGCGCAGCGCGTCGATCACGGTACCGACGAGGTTTCCGGTTTTGAATTGAACGGGCGAAAGATTCACCGACAGTCCGACGCTCGGGGGCCACGTTGCCGCCTGACGGCATGCCGCGCGTAACACCCGCGCGCCGAGCTCGACGATCGCTCCCGTTTCCTCGGCGAGCGGGATGAATTCGCCCGGACACAGCAGGCCGCGCTCGGGATGCCGCCACCGCACGAGTGCCTCGAAACCGGCGATCTCGTTTGAGTCCAGGCGCATCATCGGCTGGTAGAACACGGTGAAGGCGTCGTCGAGAAGCGCCTGTCGCAGCTCCAGCTCCAGCGTCCGTTTCGCTCGTACGTGCAGCTCCATCTCGGGCTCGAAAAGCCGGTACGTATTGCGGCCCTCGGCCTTCGCCCGATACAGCGCGAGATCGGCGTTCTTCAGCAGCCTATCGGGATCCGTGCCGTCCTGTGGTGCCAGCGTGATGCCGACGCTGGCACTGATTGCCAGCCGTTGCCCGTCGAGGTCGTACGGCGCGCCGAGCGCTTCGACGATCCGCCGTCCGTTCGTCGCTGCTTCGTCGACCGTTCGCACTCCCATCAGGACCATTGCGAACTCGTCGCCGCCGAGCCGCGCGACGGTGTCCGCCGTTCGCACGCAGCCCCTCAGGCGTTCGGCGACGACTCGCAGCAACGCGTCGCCGATCGCGTGGCCGAGCGTATCGTTGACTCCTTTAAAATCGTCGAGATCGATCCATAGCACGGCGGCCGTCTCGTGGCCCGCTTCCACGAGGCGGAGCGCTTGACCGAGCCGTTCGTGAAAGAGCACGCGATTTGCAAGACCGCTGAGCGGATCGTGGCACGCCAATAGGGCGATCTGCGCTTCCGCGGCCTTGCGTTCGGAGATATCGCGCACGACGGCGATAACGGCGTTATCGGAGTCCGCCCGTAAATCGCCCGGTGCGGATCCAGTGGCTACCCAATGCGCCTCCACCCAGACGTAGCTGCCGTTCTTGTGCCGCAGCCGATACGTATGTGTATCTCTGCCGCCACGGATGAGAAAGCGACCGTACTCGGCCGTGACGCGTTCCCGATCGTCGGGGTGCAGAAACGTTGCAAAGTCGCAATCGATGATTTCGCGAGGTTCGAAGCCAAGGAGCGTTTGCGATGCCGGCGAGACGTAGGTGCGCGTTCGGTCGGCTCGCGTGCGCACGATCATGTCTGCGGCATGTTCGGCGAGCAGACGATAGCGCGTTTCGCTTTCGCGCATTGCCTCCGCCGCGGCGTGGCGTGCGGCGATCGCAGCCGCTTCAGCGCTTCTGTGTTTCGATATGTCTTCGGTATGAACGAGGAATACGAGCGGTTCGCCGACGTCATTACGGATCAGCGAGCGGTGTTGACGCACCCAGATCGAGGAGCCGTCGCAGCGGCGCAGCCGCGTCTCCGCATCGATTGCCGCCGTGACACCGCTGCTGAGCCGCTCGAGCGACTCGGTCAGCGCGGCGAGGTCGTCGGCATGTACGACGTCGCAAAAATAGCGAGCCTGCAGGGCGGCCGTGTCGTATCCGGTTATGGCGCAATAGGCCGGGTTCGCCAGCACGTAGCGACCGTAGGTCGCGGGCCGCGCGCTCGTTAGCGAGATGCCGAAGGGCGCGCGGTCGAAAGCGAATTCGGCAAGCGCCGAGGTCTCCACTTTGAGCCCGCTTTGTTCGTCGCCCGACGCTGTGATCATCGACTACTTCCTAAAGGAATCCCTGAGGCGCTTAAGGCGAATCGCGTCGCCGAAGAGATCGCTCTTTTCGTAATCGGTGCGCCGGGCTCGAGAGAATAGCGCCGCCCGTATCCACGAGCGGCGGGCGGCGAGCCGGCATCGAGCGATCGTGCTGATATTCGCCGGCCACGGCCCGACCTGGCCTGCGCAGATGGACGCAGCTCACACTTCGTCTCCTCGCGGATGAAAGCGAGCCAAGCTCCGTCGACGAGTGGTTTTCGGCCGAAATGACGGGCCACTTCTGCGAGCCGTGCTTCGCGCGTTCATATGACGACCTTCGCGATACCGGCGGCTGTTGTGAACGCTTGCGTTGCGCTCGCCGGGGCAGGGAAGTTACGGTGTCGGACTGCACGATCGCGATCGCCTGGAGCCGATGCAACGCTTCGGCCTCACCGCAGCCCGTGCCGATCATCGCTGGCGCACATCGTCGGCTTCTCGAGCGAAGGCCGCGTACCGCTGGATGTCGCGCGCGTCTCCCGCGAGCGTCCGAAGACGCGCGGAATTGGCATTTCCCGGTATACCGCTTTAATCGCCGCCACGAGCGGCCAATCGGTCGGCAGAGATTCGCGCTTCTTCGCGCGAGTCGAGCGATAATGACGTGTCTGCGGAAGGCTTGAGGCCGCACGTCCGGCCGAGGGAAGCCCTACAAAAGATTATGCGACGATGCGTTCGATCTCTTCCGCCAGCAATGGCACGGGCGGCACTTCCCCATCGGCGCTATGAACTTGATACGGTCCGCTCGGGTCGGATTGTTTGAGAACGCCCGTGACGATGTTGCCGGCCGAATGGTGCACGGCGACTTGTTTGCCGACGAACGGTGCGAGTTCTTTCTCTGTCATACCGCGTTCGTACCCCAGGCGGCATCGAGCTACGCGAGCGTGCCGTAACCGGGTCGCACGCTTCATCTTCGTAACGCATGACGATCCGGTACGGGAATCGCCACAAAACCGATGTCGCTCAGGAAGAGTGCCATCGCAGATGGCTGCGTACTTCGCGTTGGCGAGTACGTCGCGCAGCCCGCGCCGCAGGGCCGCGACGACGTGCGGTGCGCTCGAACGCGCCGTCACGAGTGGCGGCGTCGGCGCGGTCTCGGCGATGATGCGAAGTTCGCAAATCGCCGCCGGACGGTAGCGTCCGAGCAGTGCGAACGTCACGCGGTCGATCGCGGCGGCATCGGCTTCGCCGGCCGCTACCGCCATGGCGCTCGCGGCATGGCTGCCCGTCACGACCGTTGAGGCGAAGAAACGACCGTCGCGCGCGAGCGGCGCAAAGAGTTCGTTGATCGCAAAGCGCGTCGCGCGCAAGTCGTCCAAAGCCTGCGCTCTCGAATCGGTGCGAACCACGATAAAACTACGATGAAGCGAGTCCAAACACTCGGGCACGCGATATGCCGGCGCGCCGATGACCGTAAAATGGTCGCGAGCCGTGCTAAAGATCGGGAGACCGCGCGTGTTCTCCGGTCCGGCGATCCTGGCTCTTCCACGACGCCGCACGGCGCGGTGCATCCGGCAAACAAAATGAGACCGGTACCCGTCGGCACCGGTCTCATTTCGAAGCCCTTCCGTCGTGAAGCGAAGGCTAGGGCATCAGCACGCGGTCGATGACCTGGATGACGCCGTTGCTCTGATATACGTCGTACGTGTTGATGTGCGCGACGTTGCCCTTCGAATCGGTGATGGTGATATTACGCGGGCCGTTCATCGCGAGCGCGAGCGTTTCGCCCTGCAGCGTTTTGAGGCTCGCTTTGCCCTTACCGTCTTCGATCATTTCCGAGAGCGCCTTGAAATCGAGCTTTCCCGCCACGACGTGGTACGTGAGAATCTTGGTCAGCATGGCTTTATTCTCGGGCTTGACGAGGCTGTCGACCGTGCCGGCCGGCAGTGCCGCGAAGGCTTCGTCCGTGGGCGCAAAAACGGTCAGCGGACCCGGGCCTTGCAGCGCAGAGACCAGACCCGCGGCCTTAACGGCCGCAACGAGCGTCTTATTGTCGTCGGAATTGACGGCGTTGGAAACGATGTCTTTGTTCGCGAACATCGCGTGGCCGCCCACCATTGGGTTCGACATGGACGTGGACGGAGCGTCCATCTTACCCTTATCCTGCGCGAGCGCGGGCAGGGCGGAGCTTAGCAGCACGGCGACGGCCAGCGCCGAGGCGGAAGCGCGTACGTTCATAGATTACCTTTCGAGCGAGTGTGCCAGGATAACGCGCGCGGCGGTATCCCGGATTGGCGAGCGCGGCGAGCGGCGCGGCAAGACGGAGCTTAATTTGCTGTTACCGAACCCTTAATGTCCGCTCGCTATCCTCGTCGTATGAGCGCTTATTTGAAGCGCGGTCTTCCTGCGACCGCGTCCTTGGCCATGGTCGGCATGCTATTTGCCGGATGCAGTACCTCCGCCGGGAATTCGGGGACGCCCGCCATGAGCGCGCCCTCGAGCTCCCAGCAGCTCGCGCAGTTCCAACAAAAGATCGCTCACGTGGTCATCATCTATCAAGAAAATTGGGGCTTCGATTCGCTCTACGGCAAGTTTCCCGGCGCCAACGGCTACGCTAACGCCACCAGCATCACGGCGCAGATCGATACGAACGGCGTACCGGTCACGAGCATCCCGCCCGTGCTCAACGGCTCCGCGCCGGATCCGCAATTCGCGGCTCTCAACGCCGCAAAGGCGCCCGTCGCTCCCTTCGATATCAGCGCCTACGTCCCGACGACGGGCATGACAGGCGACCCGAACCATAATTTTTACGTTCAACAGGCGCAGATCGACGGCGGCCGCATGGACCGCTACCTCGCATACAACGCTGCCGGCCAGGGCGGCTTGACGTTCGGTTATTACGACGCCACCAACATGCCCGAAGGCAAACTCGCCCAGCAGTACGTCCTCGCCGATAACTTCCATCAAGACGCGTTCGGCGGTTCCTTCCTCAATAACATGTACGCCGCGTGCGCGTGCACGCCGCAGGTACCGCTCTCCGCGATTCCCGCGACGAAAATCGAGCCGGTCGATGCCGGCGGCAACCCGGCGGCCTTGGGTGGCAGCGAAGGTCGCACGACGCCCGACGGCTACGTCGTCAATACGTCGTACACGACGCAGTATCCGCAGCTTGAAAATTTCGCGACGACGAATAAGATCGTCCCGCCGCTAAATAATCCGACGCTCGGCGATCGCTTGAGCGACGCCAACATCCCGTGGAAATTTTATGCGGGCGGGCTCGATAACGCCCTTGCCGGTAATGCGGATCCGACGTTCCAGCCGCACCACCAGTCGTATCTATACTTTGCGAAATACGGACCCGGGACGCCGGGCGCGACACACATCGTCGACGATTCGAATTTTCTCAAGGACTTGAGTGCCGACGCGCTGCCCGCCGTTTCGTGGATCAAGCCGCTCGGCGCAAACAACGAACATCCCGGCTATGCGAATATCGCGACGGGCCAGATGTTCGTCGCAAATCTCGTCAGCCAGATCCAAATGAGCAAGGCGTGGAAAGATACGCTGATCGTCATCGTCTACGATGAGGCCGGCGGTCATTACGATCACGTCTCGCCGATGCCGACGGATCGTTTTGGCCCCTCGACCCGCGTGCCCGCGATCTTCATTTCGCCCTTCGCTAAACGGGGCTTTATCGATCACACGAATTACAGCGTCGCATCGATTCTCAAGACGATCGAACTCCGTTACGGCCTCACCGCACTGACGGACCGCGATCTCGGCGCCACGCCGCTTTCGATCGCGGCGTTCGACTTCACGCAAGCGACGCCGGCCGCATTCGCCCGCACGTCGCTCGGCGATATTCCGCGCGTTCCGCCTCCGCCGCTGCCGCCGCGTTACGCGGGCCACTCGATGACGGAAATGGACTACGATCAATAGCCCGACCCGCAACCGCCGCGCTGAACTGTTCGAAATCGCGCTCGGCTTGGCCCGCATAGGTGTTCGCAAACGAGAGCAGCGCGCGGTCGAAGGTGGCACTTTTGCCAAGATAGCCTGCGATCGCAGCGGCGTTACGGAGCGCGCGTGTGCCGCGGCGAGCGCGTAGGCGCACACTTGGCCATAGGCGCGCAGCCCGGCGGCGTCGACACCGTCGAGGTTCGCCGACGCTTTGAAATCCTTGAATTGCCGGATGTAGAAATCGCTTTTTCCCGACGAAGCCCAGCCCAAAAATACGTCGCTCGCATGTTGGATGAGTCGCTGTCCGCGCACGACGCGTTCGCCGCCGTTGGCATAGACGCTCGGCTGCAAATGCTTTGCCAGCACCGATTCGCGCGCTTCTTTAATCTGAAGCAGCAACGGATCGTGATCGTCGGCCGCGAGCAGCGCGATGCCGCAGCGCGTCCCGACGCTTCCGACGCCGACGACTTTGATCGCGTGGTCGATAAGGTGATAGCGCGAATACAAGTGCGCGATGTCGTCCGAAAGCGAGGCCGCGTAAGCGTCGAGAATCGCCTCGATATCGAAGCCGGTGCGGTCCGTCTCCTGGGAGTGGAAGAGCCGCGGGGGATCGTCGCGGAAACGCCACGTGCCGCCGACTACCTCGGTGAGCTTATCGACGACGCTGCGAATGGGCTGCGTCGCGGCATGTTCGACGATGCGCGCACGGCGGCGCCGGACGTCGGGCTCGGCGGCGGCATCGAGAATTTTCGCGGCATCGATCCGTGAGTACCACACATCGAGCGCCGGCATCGCGGCGAGATCGGCCATCCGCGCACGATACGCCGAAACCGTCGCGAGCGTCGCCGCATCGGTATCGCGCACGCGCAAGCCGGCGTTGCGGCCGGCGAGCGCGATACTCGTCGCGAGCCGCTTGATATCCCACTCCCACGGGCCGGGCAACGTTTCGTCGAAGTCGTTGAGATCGAAAATCACGTTGCGTTCGGGGGTCGCGAACGCGCCGAAATTGAGACAATGCGCGTCCCCGGCGGCTTGGACGAGCAGGCCCGTGACGGGCGTCGCGGCGAGATCGGCCGCCATGACCATGGCCGTTCCGCGAAAGAACGTGAACGCGTTCTCACCCATGCGTTCGTGCCGCACCGGCAAGAGATACGCGAGCCGTCCGGCCGCCGTCGCTTCGACGAGCGCGAGCGGGTCGGCCCGGTCCGGCGCCGGCGCCCAGGCGCCATGGGCGGCCCGCGGGACCGCCGCGCGTAAGCCCTTTCCGAGGGCCGCGCTCCGTTGCGCCGCGCTCGTGGTCAATTTCTGCATCGTCGCCTCGACATCGCGGCCACGTTACCGTGCGCTGCTGTCGCTTCCTTGCCTATCTTACTGACTTCGGGCCGTCCGCCGCATCGCTACGCGCTATCGCGACCTGCCGGCTCCGCGTACTGCCGGTACATTTCCAGATGCTCGCGCCGTGCCTCATACAATTCGGTTTCGAGGATCTGCTCTTTCGAAAGCGGGCAGGCACAGCGATAGTCCCCACAGCCGCCCCCGGCGTGTACGACGACGCTATGTTTACACCGGCACGTGATTAATGAGTCCATGCGTTCTGAACCGTCCTTCGGAAAGCATCGACGGCCTAACGCTCCGCTCGGTTCCCCGCAGACCAACGTCACGCGAAGCGGCTGCGGAGCAGACCGGCACGTAAAAACGACGGTCCGGAGACCGCCGCGAAAAAGACCGTAGAAGCGGAGCGCTCGGTTCGCCGAGCGCTCCGCCGGGCGATTACATCGCCGGTTTGCCGTTCATCATCATTTTCGCGCCCATGGCGTCGGCTTTGGACTTACACGCCATCATGGTTTTATCGCCGGACTTCACCATCATCATGTGCGATTTCTTATCCGTCATGCTGTGGTACATTTTCGTCTTGGTGTCGACCATGACCATCATGTCGCCCGAGGCGCATTTGGTCTTCATCATTTTTTCTTTCATCGCAAGGGACGGGGCGCTCGTGCCCAGGGCAAGACAGGCGACGAGAGCACCGGCAATAAGATTACGCATATGAACTCCAATAAAAAGTGCAAGAAGGTAGGCTACTGATGTAATTGCCCCCACCTAAGCCGAGAATCCCGCCGGGCGCGGGCCGCAAAGCGCTAAAAGCTACTGTCGGGCGATCGAAACGCTGCTGCCGCGCAGAACGAACTTTTGGATCTTTCCCGTGGCCGTCTTGGGCAATTCGGCGACCACGTGCACGGCTTTGGGAACTTTGAAGCCCGGGAGGGTCGCCCGCGCGAACGTCCTGAGCTCGTTTCGGTCGCGCTTTCTCCGGTCCGAAAGACGACGAACGCGTGGGGCGATTCGCCCCAGCGGTCGTCGGGCATCCCGACCACGGCGACTTCCTGGACGCTCGGATGGCGTAGCAGAACGCCCTCGACCTCGACTGACGAGATATTCTCTCCGCCGCTAATGATGACGTCCTTGATCCGATCGCGGATTTCCGCATAGCCGTCGGGATGAACGACCGCGGCGTCGCCGGTGTGGAAATACCCGCCGCGAAAGGCGTGCGCCGTCGCAGCGGGGTCGTTGTAGTAGCCCTCCATCACGACGTTGCCGCGCACGACGATCTCGCCCGTCGTCGCGCCGTCGCGGGGGACTTCGTCGCCGCGATCGTCGACGACGAGAAGATCGCCCGACGTCAGAAGTTCCACGCCTTGACGCGCTTTGAGCCGCGCGCGCTCCTGCCGCGACAGCGACGCGTGCGCGCGCAGCGGTTCGCAATACGAAATGAACGGGGACGTTTCGGTGAGTCCGTAGACTTGCGGTATGTCCCAGCGAAGTTCGTCTTCGACCCGCTCGATCGTCGCGGCGGCCGGAGGTGCCCCCGCCGTGAGAACCCGGATGCCGGGCCGTGCCGTGCGGCGCAGCTCCTCCGGGGCGTTCGCGACGCCGATGAGGACCGTGGGCGCGGCGCATAGCAGCGTCACGTTTTCGGCAGCGGCGAGCGAGAAGATGCGCGCGGCTTCGACTTTGCGCAGGCAGACGTGGGTACCGCCGGCCGCCGTCACGGTCCACACGAACGTCCAGCCGTTGCGTGGAACATCGGCAGCGTCCACAAATAGCGGTCGTCCGGCGTCATGTGAATCGCGACCAGCGTGCCGATCGAATTCATATAGGCGTTGCGGTGCGTGATCATCACGCCTTTGGGCTCCGCCGTCGTCCCGCTCGTGTAGTTGAGGCTGATCAGGTCGTCTTCATCGATTTCCGGGCGCCGCACGTCGGGCGAAGCCGCCGCGAGGGCCGCCTCGTAGTCGAGAAAACCGTCGTGCGCGCCTTCGAGCGCGACGAAACGTTCGACATTCGGGCAACGGGCGCGAATGCTCGCGACGGCCGCGAGTTGATCTGTATGTACGCACACGACGCGCGCACCAGAGTGGTTGATGATGTACGCGAAATCGGCGGGCATCAGGCGAAAGTTGATCGGCACGACGACGGCGCCGATTTGCGCGACGCTGTAGAACGATTCGAGCTGCGCGTGCGTGTTCGGCGCGACGTAGGCGACGCGGTCTCCCCGCACGACGCCCATGCGCTGCAGCGCCGCGGCCCAGCGGTCGCAGCGCTCGAAGAATTGCGCGTACGTCAGGCGCACGTCTTCGTCGACGACGGCTTCGCGCTCGGCGTAAAGGCGGCGTGCGCGGCGCATGAACTCAAGGGGCGAGAGCGGTGTTTTCATACGCCCGCGTACGGCGCTTCGCCAACCGCAAGCGGCAACGATTCGCGCTTTGCCGCAGTCGCTGCGTACCGCGCCAGATGGAACGCCCGATCCCCGAAAAGCCGCTCGAGCATCGTCAACCGTTTAAACGCATGACCGATCGAATATTCTTCACTCATGCCGATTCCACCGTGCAATTGAATCGCGTTTTGGCCAACGAAGCGACCCGAGCGCGCGATCTGCGCCTTTGCGGCCGATACGCCGCGCCGGCGCTCCGCGGGATCCGAAGATTCCAAGCGCAGCGCCGCAAAGTAGGCCATCGAGCGCGCGAGCTCGACCTCGACGAACATCTCCGCCATCCGGTGCTGTAAGGCTTGAAAAGAGCCGATCGGCACGCCGAATTGCCGGCGCTCCTTCGCGTACGCCACGGTCGTCTCGAGCATGACGCTCATGATGCCGACGGCCTCGGCGCACAGGGCGGCGACGGCGTGCTCGCAACCGCGCTCGAGCAATGCTAGGCCGCCAGCGGGTGCGCCGATGGTAGCGCTCGCGCGAGCATCGTCGAACGCGATGTCGGCAACATCGTGGCCGTCTTCGGCGGCGTACGTGCGCCGCGCGACGCCCGGCGAGCCGGCCGGCACGGTGAAGAGCGTGATGCCTTCGGGCGTGCGCGCCGAGACGATGAATTGCGTCGCGCTACGCGCGCCGAGCACGCGGATCTTCGAGCCGCTAATGGTCCACGAAGCGCCGTTGCGCGAAGCCGTCGTCGACACGAGGCCGGGGTCGTAACGTGCGTGCGGCTCTTCATACGCAAGCGAGATGCGCTCGTCGCCGTCGACGATGCGCTGGAGCTCTTCGAGCCGGTCCGCGTGCTTGAAAATCGCCGTAGCGGCGACGGCTTGACCGGCATACGGCGTCACGACGAGTCCTCGGCCGAATTGTTCCATGAGCAGCAGCGTTTCGAGCGGTCCGCCGAAACCGCCGCACTCCTGCGGGGCGCCGAGGGCGAGCCAGCCGAGTTCTGCAAACGTGCTCCAATGATCGCGGCCGGCATGCTCGCCCGCGGCGAAGCGCGCGACGCTGTCTTTGATGAGCAGCTGCTCGGGCCCGAGCGCGAAATTCATTGTCGTCCTTACAGCTTGAGGATACGTTTTGCGATAATGTTTTTTTGAATCTCGTTCGAACCGGCGTAGATCGACGTCTTGCGCAAGTTGAAGTACGCGGGCGCGACGCGCGCGTCGGCGTATGGGCCGACGGCGTCGAGTGCGAGTTCGCCGATCGCCTGTTGCAGCTCGGTGCCCTTAATTTTAAGGATCGAAGATTCGGGACCGGGACGCGTGCCGGCGGATTCTGCGGCGAGCGTGCGCAGTTCGGTGAAGGCGAGCGCCTCCAATTCGATCTCGATCTCGGCGATGCGCTCGCCCAGGCGGCGATCGTCGATCGCCTCGCGTTCGAGCAATTCGCGCAGACTCGCGAGTTGCTGCCGGCAGCCCGCGATTCCGGCCGTTCCCGTGCGTTCGTGCTCGAGCAAAAACTTGGCGTACGTCCAGCCGCCGCCCTCGGCGCCGACCAAGTTTTCCGCAGGTACCAAGACGTTTTCGAGATGGACTTCGTTGATCTCGGAGCCACCGTCGATCGTAACGATCGGACGCACGCTGACGCCCGGCGTCGTCATGTCGACGAGCACGAACGAGATGCCGGCTTGCTTTTTAGCGGTTGGATCCGTGCGTGCTAGAACGAACATCCAATCGGCCCACTGGGCCGCGGTGATCCACGTTTTCGTTCCGTTTACGACGTAGCTGTCGCCGCGGCGTTGCGCGCGCGTCTCGAGCGCCGCAAGATCCGAGCCGGCTCCCGCTTCGGAATATCCCTGACACCAAAATTCTTCGCCGCTGAGAATCTTCGGCAGATACCGTCGTCGTTGCGCGTCGTTTCCGAATTCCAGGATGACGGGGCCGACCATGTTGAGGCCGAACGGCAAGAGCCGCGGCGCCCAACCGTATGCATTCTCTTCGTAAAAGATATGGCGCTGAACCGGCGTCCAGCCGGTGCCGCCGTACGTGGCGGGCCATGCCGGCGCCGCCCAGCCGCGTTCGTGCAACGCGCCGTGCCAGCGCGCGTAATCCGCTTTAACGAGCGGCTCGCCGTGCCGCACTTTCGTGCGAATGTCGTCCGGCAAACGGGCCGCGATGAAGGCGCGTACCTCCGCGCGGAAGGCGCGTTCGTCGGGACCGAACGCTAGATCCATCGGTCGCTCGTTTCACGCACGCGCGCGCACCCGCTCGAGACCTTGGCCGAACGATCGGTTCGACGCGGCGAGCTCCGCGAGCAGCGGCGCCGGTTGCCACACCGGACCGTGCGCGCGTTCGAAAGCGCGCATGCCGGCGACGACGTTACCGAGGCCGAGGGAATCGGCGAAGCGCAGCGGTCCGCCGCGAAACGCCGGAAAACCGTACCCGTACACCCAAACGACGTCGATGTCGCCCGGCCGCGTCGCGATCCCCTCCGTAAGGATGTGGCCCGCTTCGTTGACGAGCGGGTAGATACAGCGCTTAACGATCTCGTCATCGTCGAGCGGGCGGCGCGCGATACCGCTTTCGCGCGCGAGGCGCTCGACGATGACGTCGACCGCGGGATCGGCGCGCGGCGCGCGCTCGCCCGGTTCGTAGCGATAATAACCGGCCCCGGTTTTCTGCCCGAAGCGGCCTAATTCGCAGAGCGTGTCGGCGACGCGCGAATAGCGCCCGGCGGGCGGCGTATCGGCATAGCGCCGTCGGCGGATGCGCCAGCCGATATCGAGCCCGGCGAGGTCGGACATGGCGAAGGGGCCCATCGCCATGCCGAAGCGCTTGAGTGCGGCATCGATCCGCTCGGGCGTCCCGCCTTCTTCGAGCAAGAATTCCGCTTCGCGGCGATAGGCGTACAACATACGATTGCCGATGAAACCGTCGCAATTGCCGGCGACGACGCCGACCTTGCCGAGTTGTTTTGCGATTGCGAGCGCGGCTGCGAGCGTCGCCTGCGACGTCTGCGCACCGCGGACGATTTCGAGTAATCGCATGACGTTGGCCGGACTGAAGAAGTGCAATCCGACGACGTCGCGCGGACGCGAGGTGGCCGCCGCCAACGCATCGATGTCGAGCGTCGACGTGTTGCTCGCGAGCAGCGTGCCCGCCCGCGCGACCCCGTCGACTTCGCGAAACACGCTGCGTTTGACGTCCATGTCTTCGAAGACGGCTTCGATAACGAGATCGACGTCGGCCGCCGCCGCGAGCGAATTCCCAAATGCGATGCGCGCCAAGCGCGCGTCCATCGCGGCTCGCTCCAGCCGTCCTTTCGCGACGGTGGCGGCATAGTTGCCGCCGATCGTGCCCCGCGCGCGTTCGAGCACGCCGGCTTCGAGGTCGACGAGCGTCACGGCGATGCCGGCATCGGCGCAGGCCATCGCGATGCCGGTGCCCATCGTTCCGCCGCCGATCACGACGGCGCGCCGCACGGCCGTCGTCGGCGGTACGGGGCCGTCCGCTAATTTCGCCGCTTGGCGTTCGGCGAAGAACACGTGGATGCGCGCCTTCGATTGCTCGGAGCGCACGAGCTCCTCGAAGCCCACGCGTTCGGCCGCAAGACCCGCGCCGAACGGTAAGCGCGCGGTGCCGGCGATCGCGTCGATGCAGCGCCGTGCCGCGAGCCCGCCGCGCTCCAGGGGTTGGGCTCGCTCGCGCGCGCGTTCCAGCGCGGCATCGTCTGGCGCCACCGTCTGCTCGCTTATCCGCCGACGCGGCCTGCCCGCGAGCGTCGTCGCACGCGCGCTGGCGGCTGCGACCACATCGCCCGTCACGAGTTCATCGACGAGGCCCCGTGCGCGTGCCGCCGCGCCGTCGATCGGTTCGCCGGAGAGGATCAGATCGAGGGCAGCGGCGATTCCCATCAGCCGCGGCGCGCGCTGCGTCCCGCCGGCGCCCGGGAGCAGGCCGCGCTCGATCTCCGGAAAGCCCAGTTTCGCAGCGACGGTCGCGACGCGTTCGTCGCACGCCAACGCCACTTCCAAACCGCCGCCGACGCAGCTCCCGGCGATCGCTGCGACGACCGGCTTCTCCGTGCGTTCGAGCCGATCGATGAGATCGCGCAGGTTCGGGTGGCGCGGTGGCGCGCCGAATTCGCGCAGGTCGGCGCCGCCGCTGAAGATGCCGTTGGCACCCGTAACGACGAGCGCCCCGACGGCCGCGTCGGCATCCGCCGCATCGATCTGCATTACGAGCGCCGCCAGCACGCCGTACGAAAGCGCGTTGACCGGCGGATTGTCGATGGTAACGATCGCGACCCCGTCGCGCTGCGCTGTCGTCACGGCGTTGCTCCCCGAGGAGGGGCGTGAGAAGAGACGAAGGCTTGAGCCGCGCGATTAAAATATCTTTCTTTTCGGGAGATGTGGCCGTGCATCTTTTTCTCCAAGAACTTCTCAACGGGTTGGTCGTCGGCAGTCTGTACGCCCTCGTGGCCCTCGGCCTAGCCCTCGTCTACGGCACGATGGGCATCCCGAATTTCGCGCACGGCCACCTGTATATGTTGGGCGCGTACGTTACGTTCTTCGGCGTGACCGTCGCGCACATCGGCTATTGGCCGTCGCTGTTGCTCGCCGTCGTCGTTCTGGCGCTGATCGGCATCGTGCTCGAACGCGTCGTGTTCCGTCCGTTGCGGGATGCGCCGCCCGTCAACGCGATCATCGCCGCAGTCGGCGTGCTGTTCACCCTGCAAACGCTCGCGCAAGTGCTCTTCGGTGCCGACTTCCGCGTGCTGCCCTCCCCCTACGATCGCGTCGTCCGGTTCGGCGGATTGATCGCAACGCAACAGCAGTTGCTCGTGGTCGGCGCAGCGGCGCTCTTGATGGGCGGATTGTTCTTGTTCCTTAAACGCACGCTGCTCGGGGCCACGATCGAAGCGGTCGCGCAGAACCGTGAAGGCGCGGCGCTCATGGGCATCGACGCGGAGCGGGTCTCGATGCTCGTCTTCGCGATTTCGTCGGGTCTTGCCGCCGCCGCCGCCGCACTCATCGCTTCGATCAATCTGATCTATCCCGGGATGGGCTTCAGCGTCATCCTAAAAGCGTTCGCGATCATCGTGCTCGGCGGCATGGGCAGCATCCCGGGGGCGATCGTCGGCGCCTTCGTGCTGGCGTTTGCCGAAAGTTTTGGCGCGACGTACATTTCGACGAGCTATCAAGACGTCATCGCGTTCGGCGTGCTCGTCGTCATCTTGACCTTCCGGCCGACGGGCCTCTTCGCGAAGGCGGCTTGATTGCGCGCGCTGTGGATCGCGGCCGCGATTGCGGCCGTCGCGCTCCCCGTCGTCGTTCCGAACCCGTACTATCAGCAAGTCATCGCAAGCGCATATACGACCGCGATCGCGGTCTACGGTCTCAACGTTATACTCGGTTATACGGGGTTGCTCAATCTCGGGAACGCCGGCTTTTTCGGCATCGGTGCGTATACGGTCGCGCTGCTCGAAACCAAAGCCAGGTTTGCGTTTTGGCCCGCGCTCGCCGCCGGGTGCCTCGCGAGCACGGCACTCGGTTTCGCCGTCGGTCTGATCTCGCTACGCACGCGCGGCCATTACTTCGCAATCTTCACCGCGGCGATCGGCGTCATGATCGAGATCGTGCTCAGTACGTGGCAAGACCTTACCAACGGCAACATTGGCCTCGCGAACATCGCGCCGCCGCCGCCGCTGGGTCCGCTGTCCTTCGAATCCAACGCCGCCAAGTACTATCTCGTGCTCGCGGCGCTGGCGCTGACGATCGCCTTCTGCGCGCTCGTGCGGCGCTCGCTCTTCGGTCGCACGCTGCTCGCGATCGAGAGCAACGAAGATTTGGCGCGGTCCGTCGGCATCGACGTGATGCGCGCGAAGCTCCTGGCCTTGAGTTTCTCGACGTTTCTGGCGGGGCTCGGCGGCGGGATGTTCGCGATGTACGTCGGTTTCCTCGGACCCGATTCCAGCGGCATCGATGCGACCTTCGAACAGTTGCTGTATCTGGTCGTCGGCGGTATCGGAACGCTTGCGGGTCCGCTCGTCGGCACGCTCGTGCTGACCGTGCTCGGCCAAGCGCTCCAGTCGATCGAACGCTACCGGTACTTAGTCTTCGGTCCGCTGCTCGTCGTGCTCGTCATCTTTTTTCCGTACGGCATAACGGGCGCCCTCGCGCGCATCCGGCCCGCCTTGGGCCGACGTCGCGCGCTCCGGCCGGCCGCGGATACGAACCCGTGATGCTCTTCGAAGGCCGCGGCATCACCAAGCGCTTCGGGGGCCTCGTTGCGATCGACGGCCTCGACATCGCTATTCCCCAGGGGAAGATCACCGCGCTCATCGGGCCCAACGGTGCCGGCAAATCGACCTGCTTCAATCTGATGTGCGGCTTCTATCCGGTTACGTCGGGCACGCTGAACTTCGCGGGTGAGGACGTCACGGCGCTTCCCGCGCATGCGCTCGCGCGCCGCGGCATCGCGCGAACGTTCCAAACGACCAGCCTGTTCGCGAGCCACTCCGTGCTCGATAATGCGATCGTGGGGCGGCATCGCCACACGCGCAGCGGACTCTTCGATGCGCTGCTGCGCTCGCCGCGAACGCGCCGCGAAGAACGGGCGTCAATCGAAGCTGCGTATGAAGCGCTGCGTTTTGCCGGCATCGCGGGTCTCGCAGGGCGCATCGCCGGATCGATCCCGCACGAGGCGCAGAAACGCTTGGCGCTCGCGATCGCCGTCGCAGCGGAACCCAAACTCGTGTTGCTCGACGAGCCCGTCGCCGGCGTCACGTCGGAAGAGACGGGCGCTCACGGACGGCTTATCCGGGCGATGGCGGCGCGCGGTCTTACGATTTGTCTGGTCGAACACAAGATGGATGTGGTCATGGGCCTTGCGGACCGCATCATCGTGTTGCATCACGGACGCAAGATCGCCGAAGGGACGCCTGCCGAAGTGAGCGGAGATACGGCCGTCATCGACGCGTATCTCGGCGCGGCGCACCATGCTTGAAGTCGCCGGCTTGCGCGTTCGCTACCGCACCGTTCCCGCACTCGACGGCGTCGATCTGACGATCGGGCCGGGCGAGTGCGTGACCTTGCTCGGCGCCAATGGCGCCGGGAAGACGACGCTCTTCCGCGCGCTCAGCGGCCTCGTTCCGGCCGAAGGAACCATTCGCTTCGACGGTCACGACGTGCGTACGCTACGGCCGCCGGCGATCGTCGCGCTCGGGATCGCGCAGTGTCCCGAAGGGCGCAAGCTCTTTGCGGATCTGTCGGTGGAAAAGAATTTGCGGCTCGGCGCCTACGTGGGACGGCGCGACCGCCGCGGCACGGAAGCCGCCCTCGCACGGGTCTGCGTTTTGCTCGCGGAGCAAAACGCGTACGCCGCGCTCTCGATCGCCGAGCGCGGTTACGTACTCGCCAACGGACGCGTGGTGCTCGCAGGCTCGGCGAGCGCGCTGCAAGCGAACGAGCTCGTCAAGAAAGCCTTCATCGGCGCCTAAAGCCGCATTGTCGGCTAAGGAGGATCCATGCAACGCTTGATTCGCAGCCTGTGCGCGGGCGCGCTCCTCATCGCAGGGACCAACACCGCGGCGCCGGCGCAGACGGCGCCGAGCGGCACGATCGCCATCGGTTTCAGCGGGCCGCTCAGCGGCGGCGCGGCCGCCTACGGGTTCGACGTGCAACGTGGCCTGCAGCTGGCGATCGACGAACTCAACGCCGGCGGCGGCGTCATGGTGGGCGGCAAGAAGCAAACCTTCAAGCTCGTCTCCCTCGACGACGCGTATCGTCCCAACGAAGCGGCAACCAATGCCAAGCGACTCTCGCTGCAAGAGGGCGCGCCGATCGTTTTCGTTCCGCACTCGGGCGGCATTCTGGCCGTGCTCGGGTTTAACGAGAAGCAGGCGCCGAAATTTATCGTCGCCGCCTATTCGAGCGATCCGGCGATCCTAAAGCAAAACAATACGTCCGTCGTCATGATTCCGCCCTCGTTCGATTCGTATTTCAAGCCGTTCACCGATATCGAGATGAAGCGTTTCGGCAAGAAGCTCGGCTTGATCCCGACGACGACGGCCTACGGTAACTCGTGGACGAAGGGCTTCACCGCAGCGTGGCAAGCCGCCGGCGGTACGGTGCTCTCCAATAACGGCGTCGACTACAATACGACGACCGATTTCTCGACGGCCGTTAGCAAAGCGCTCGCCGAGAATCCGGACGTGATCTTCGTCGGCGGCCCATCACAACCCACGGCGCTGGTCATGAAGGCGGCGCGCGACCGAGGCTTCACGGGCGGCTTCGTCATGATGGATCAAACGAAATTCGATCAAGTGGAGCAAGTGCTCCCCGTCGAGCGCCTCGATGGCGCTGTGGGTCTCGTGCCCTTTCGCGAAGCACCGGGCAACGGTGTTAAGAAGTTCGTCGAAAGCTACACGAAGAAATTCGGCAAGGACCGCGAGCCGAATTTCGAACAAGCGAACAACTATGAAGCGATGCACGTTTTCGCAGCGGCGATTCGCTTAGCGAACAGCACGGATCCAACCGCCATTATGGCCAAGGTGCACGATGCCGCCGCGAGCTTGCCCGCGAAGTACGCGCCGCAAGCGATCCACGGCGTTTCGAAAAGCGGACATCTCATAGAAGATACGTACGGCGCCGTGGTCGAGCACGGGAAGTACACGCGCATCACGATTCCCTTCACGGAGTAAGCGGCTTCGTGCTTGGCTTGATGATGGACGGACCGTTGCTGATCAGTTCGATCGTCGAGCATGCCGCACGGTTCTACGGCGAACGCGAAGTCGTCTCGCGGACCGTCGAAGGCCCGCTTCACCGCTACACGTATCGGGGGCTCGCGGCGCGTGCGGCACAGTTGGCGCACGCGCTGCGTGCGCTCGGGATAGCGCAAGGCGATCGGATCGGGACGCTCGCGTGGAACGGCTATCGCCATCTCGAACTCTATTACGCCGTGTCCGGTATCGGCGCCGTCTGCCACACGCTCAATCCGCGCTTGTATCGCGAGCAACTGGCGTATATAGCAAATCACGCCGATGACCGCTTGCTCTTCATCGACGCGAGCTTCGTGCCGCTCGTCGAGGCGCTCGCCGACCGTCTGACGCGGGTGCGCGCCTTCATCATCATGACCGCGCGGGCGACGATGCCCGAAACGACGCTGCGCGATGCGCTCTGCTACGAAGAACTGCTCGCGGATCGACCGGTGCGGATCGACTGGCCGACATTGGACGAACGCACGGCCGCCGGACTCTGTTACACCTCGGGGACGACGGGCAATCCGAAAGGCGTTTTGTATTCCCATCGCTCGAGCGTGCTGCATGCATTCTCGGCATGCGTCGCGGAAACGACGCGCCGCGTTGCGAGCCATCGAGTCCATATGCCGATCGTGCCGATGTTTCACGTCAACGCCTGGGGGTTTCCGTACGCAGCGCCGATGCTGGGCTCGAAGCTCGTGCTCTGCGGCCCGAAGCACGATCCGGCCAGTCTGTACGAACTGATGGAAGCCGAAGCCGTGGAGACGGCGGCGGCCGTTCCTACGGTCTGGCTAACGCTGCTCGCATATCTCGAGTCGACCGGCAACGAACTCACGAGCTTGCGCGCGTTGCGCGTCGGCGGTTCCGCAGCGCCGGCAGCGATGATCGAAGCGTTCGAACGGCGCGGGATCGAAATCATACACGGTTGGGGCATGACGGAGACGAGCCCGGTCTGTACGACGGGCTCGCTCAAGGGCGAACATCGCGATTCCCCCGAACGCTTGCTGTACCAGCGCACCGCCGGCCGCTGTGTGTTCGGCGTCGACATGCGCATCGTCGCGGACGACGGCACGATCCAGCCCGACGACGGACGCTCGCAAGGCGAATTGCACGTGCGCGGACCGTGGATCGCGGCTGCGTATTACGACGATCCCGCCGCCTGCCGGGACGCGTTTACGGCCGACGGCTGGTTCAAAACCGGCGACATCTGTTCCCTTGACGAGCACGGCTATCTTTCGATTCACGATCGCAGCAAAGATCTCATCAAATCCGGCGGGGAGTGGATCAGCTCGATCGATTTGGAAAACGCCGCCGTCGGACATCCGGACATTGCGGAAGCGGCCGCGATCGCGATCCCGCACCCGACATACGGCGAGCGGCCGCTTTTGATTGTGGTCCGCAAAGCGGGGAGCACCGTCGATCGTGACGGTGTCCTACGGTTTCTCGACGGAAAGATCGCGACGTGGTGGATGCCCGACGACGTCCTCTTCGTCGACGAGTTGCCGCACACGGCGACGGGAAAGATCTCCAAGCGCGAGCTACGCACTCGTGTAAGCAACGCTGCCGACGCGGTCGCTCACTGCGCCGAGCGCCGCGCGACGACCGCGAAGAGCGGATCGCCGCCGCGTCGCGTGAGATCGAGCGATTCGATGCCGTCCCAGCCGCCCGCGTCGACGAGATAGCGCTCGATCAGGTGCGCGTGCCCGCGGTCGCTCAAGGCTTGCCAGATCGCGACGGCCTTCGTCGGGAAACAGCGGTTGGAAAACGTAACGAGCAGCGGCGCACCCACGCAGAGCACGCGCGCGATGTCGCGTAGGACGGCGACCGGCTGCGTGAGGTATTGCACCGAAACGCAAATCGTCGCCCCATCGAAAGCTTCGGCCGCGAAGGGCAGCCTTGGAGCGATATTGAGATCGTGCACCAAATACGCGTCGAGCCGCGGATTCTCGGCGAGTTCGCGCTCGTTCATACCGATGCCGACGACCGATGCGTAGGCCATCTCGGGCGGCAAGTGGCTCACCCAGCTGCTCATGAGATCGAGGATGCGGCCCCTGGGCGGCAACCGCTCGCGATAGAGCGCCGTGACGGCTTCGATGGCCCGCTCGTCGATGTGCGTGACGAAGCGCGCCTCTCGGTAGAAGCGTTCGTCGGGCGATTCGTCCGCGCGCGCAAAGGCGGGCATCGGTTCCATGCGGTCTTAGACGCCCCTTTGGGAACAACTCGAACATGAGCCGAGCTTTCATGAAAGAGCGTGACGACGAGCCGCTCCTGCCAGCGCAGCTGCCGCAGCGCCCGGGGCCACTGGTGCTGACCCGCGGCGGTCTGCGGCTCATGCGCGAACGGCTTGCCGCTTCGCCGCCGCAGGAACGCGCTGCGCTCGAAGCCTGCCTGAACGAAGCGACGCCCGCGCCGCCGCCGGAGGATCCGTCGCGCGTCGCCTTGGGGGCGACGGTCGCGCTACGCGGCATCGGCCCGACCGAGCGCAGCTTCGACATCGCGACCGAAGACGAGGTCGACGTGGAGAATGGCCGGCTCGGCATCGAATCGCCGCTCGCTCGCGCGCTCCTGGGGAAGCGCGTCGGCGACCTGGTCCGCTGGCAGCGACCGATCGGTGAAGCTGAAGTCGAAATACTACGCATTACGTACGAATGAGCGAGGTAACCGTCGGCCGGGCCCCTAACTCACGATGGATGACGAAGAAATCCGCTCTCGCACAATCCAAAGCTCTCGAACTCGAGCGCAAAGCCGAACGGGATGTCGAAGCGATGGCCGCCGCCGTCGTCGAGTCCGAAAATATTCGGGCTCGTTTCGATGAAGAGCGTAGAGCGTACGCCAAGCGTTATGGCGTCATCACGTCGTTGACGTAATTTCAGGTGCGTGACCGAGCCGCCGAAGACGATGGTTCGGTCGCGCGAAGTAGTATAGCGCGCTTATGAGCGCATCCACCGACGCCTCTCTGCCGATCGGGCACGCCGCGCGCAAAGGGGTACGCGTTTCGCCGGGTGTCGCTGTCGCGGCACTCGGCGTCGTTTTCGGCGACATCGGAACGAGCCCGCTGTATACGCTCAAGACGTGTTTTTCGACGGCCAATGTCGGTCCGCAAATCGAAAACGTCCTCGGCATCGTATCGCTGTTGCTCTGGGCCCTCATCGTGGTCGTGTGGCTCAAATACGTGGGCGTCCTCATGCGCGTCGATCACGATGGCGAAGGCGGCATTCTCGCCTTACTCGCTCTCGCAAGGCATCCGCAGGTTGCGAACATTCCTTCAAAGGCGAACTGGTTGACGCTCGTCGTCGTCATCGGTGCCGCAATGCTCTTTGGCGACGGAATCATCACGCCGGCGATTTCGGTCATTTCGGCGGTCGAAGGCGTGGGCGTCGCGACGAAAGCGGCCCAACCGTTTATCGTGCCGCTTGCCGTTGCGATTCTCGCGGGGCTCTTTTTGATTCAGGCGCCCGGCACCGAGCGGGTCGGCAAAGTGTTCGGGCCGATCATGGTCGTGTGGTTTGCGGTCATCGCCGTAACCGGCGCCATCGCGATTGCGAGCGCGCCGCACGTGCTCTGGGCCCTGGACCCGCGTCACGGCATCGGTTTCGCGACGCACCACGGCGTCTTCGGCTTCTTGGTCTTCGGTGCGATCGTTCTCGCGGTGACCGGCGTCGAAGCGCTCTACGCGGACCTCTCCCATTTCGGTCGCAAGCCGATTTCGCTTGCGTGGTTCGCTCTGGTCTTGCCTGCGCTCGCCCTCAACTACCTCGGTCAAGGCGCGCGATTGTTGACCGACAAGAGCGCGTTCGATTCACCGTTCTACGCACTCACGCCGGGCTGGCTGCTCGTGCCCATGGTCGTTCTCGCAACGGTCGCTACCGTCATCGCCTCGCAAGCGCTGATCTCGGGCGCATTTACGCTGACGGAACAAGCGATCAATCTTTCGTTATGGCCGCGCCTCACCGTGCGGCATACGTCGCGCCGCAACAAAGGCCAAGTTTTCGTGCCCGCCGTTAATTGGCTGCTTGCGATCGCCTGCATCGCGCTCGTGCTCGCATTTCGCAGCAGCGATCGACTCGCGGCCGCATACGGGCTCGCCGTGTCCACGACGATGCTCGCGACGTCGATCGCCTTCTATTACGTTGTCTCGCACAAATTGCACTGGAAGCGTTGGGTGACGATTCCGCTCGTCACGCTGTTCCTCATCGTCGACGGCACCTTCGTCGCGGCGAGTCTGCCGAAATTCCTCGCGGGAGCGTGGGTACCGTTTGCGATCAGCGCCGTATTTGCGTTAACGGCGCTCACGTGGCTCGAAGGGCGCCGTTGCGTCGCCAAAAGTCTGGTCGACCTTTCGATGCCGCTCGAGCAATATCAGAAAGAAGCGCGGCCGTCGTCGAGCGAGCCGGTGGGGACGATGGTCTTCCTTACGGGCGATCCCGGAGGCATCCCGTTTATCGGCAGCAAGCATCGCTGGATACGCGCGCGCGCCGATGAAGAACGCGTCGTTTTATTGACGCTGCAGCGTTCGTCGCGGCCGTACGTCTCGGGTTCGGGGCGCGTCACGATAGCGACCGTCTCGCCGCGGCTTTCGATCGTAAAGGCAGCTTTCGGATATATGGAGCGTCCGTATATCCGGCCGATCCTCGCCGCGTGCGGCGCCTCGGGATTGCACATCGATTCCGACGAGACGTCGTTCTTCTACGCCGATCCGAAGATCGTGAAAGCGCAGACGAATCCGCTGCCGGGCTTCGTGCGCCGGTATTTCGAAGTGTTGAGCCGCAACGCGCGGCCGCTTCCCGACGATCTGGAAATCCGTCCCGAACGACGCGTGGAGCTGGGCGTCGAAGTGCCTATATAGAAGCCCGAAACGCCGGCTCGCAGATGTGTGACGTGCGCCACGCGCGGAGCGCGGCAGCCATCGTGCGAAGGCCTGGCCGAAACGTTTTCTAAAAGTTCCGCTACGATGGGGCAGATGTTTCCGAACGCGGGCTCGGACTAATCGTGCCCCCCGACACGCGTTCTACGCTGCTTCGGCCGCTTCTCTTCGCGCTCGCGATCGTCGTGGCCATCGTCGTCGCGTTGTATTTCGGCGTCGGCGCCATCAAGCATACCTTAGGTGAGGCATTTGCGACCGAACGCGCGATCAGCGACGCGCAGCGCAATGCCGATCTCGTGATCCGCCGGCAGCTCGATGAAGAGACGGCGATTCGCGGATACGTGGGCTCGGGCCGCCGCTTGTTCCTAGAGCCGTACGCGGAAGCGACGCGCGAATTCGGTTCGACCTTCGATGCGCTCGGAGAAGCGCTCGTGCGCGCGGGTCTCGGCGAAGAGCGGCCGTTCGTCGTGCAGGCCCGAGCGACCAACCATCAATGGCAGATGCTCGTCGCGCGGCCGCTGCTCGCGAACCGTCATCGACGCGACGCCCAATTTCTCGAAGTACGCAGCAAGACGCTCGTCGACCGCTATCGCGCTGCGATCGGACACGTGGATCGCGCGCTCCTCGCGCGCGGAGCGCTCGAAACGACGGCGGCGGCACTGGCGGTATCGCGGGTCGGCATTCTCGGCGTCCTCGCAGTCGTTCTCGTCGGGCTCGTCCTCGTGCTTTCGTTGCGCGCGCAATCGCGGCTCGGCCGCGAGCTGCTCGTCGAACGCCGGGTGGCGTACGCGATGCAGCGCGGCCTCTTGCAGGCGTCGTTGCCCGATGTCGCGTCGATCGCGTTCGACGCGTCGTACGTGCCCGCCGGCCGGGAAGCGCTCGTCGGCGGCGATTGGTACGACGTCCACGCGCTTCCCGACGGTCGCGTGATGTTCTCCATCGGCGACGTGGCGGGCCACGGCGTCGACGCGGCGATCGTTATGAGCCGCGCGCGGGAAGCGATCGTCGCACTGGGTTTAGACGCGACCGATCCCGCGCACGTGCTCGCGCGCGCGAACGACGTACTGCTGCTGCAAAATTCGCAGATGGCGACCGCGATCTTCGGGTACGTCGATCCGCCGACGCGGACGGTGACCTACGCTTCTGCCGGCCATCCGCCGCCGCTCCTGGCGGCAACGGATGCGCCGCCGCGATTCTTACCATATGGCGGCTTGCCGCTCGGCGTTTTCCCCCGGCTTACGTATGCGAGCGAACGGTTCGTCGCCCCGAGCGGCAGCGCGCTCGTCTTGTATACCGACGGCTTTACGGAACGCTCGCGCGACATGCTTTCGGGCGAACGTGCGTTGATCGTTGCGGCAACGGAGCTCGGGAAAGCGGGCTTCGAAAGCTTGGCGACCCGCATCCACCGTCATATCTTCGGCGATGGAGCACCCAACGACGACGCCGCGATCGTGACGATCGCCTTCGTGTGAGCGGCGCGCTACCGCGCGAGTGCGGCGAGTGCGGCGAGTGCGGCGAGGGCGAGCAGGAGCGCAGGCGGCATCACGATCGCGCCGACGCGTAGAAAGGCGAGCGCCCCGACCGAAATGCTTTCGCGTCGCAGGGCGACGAGCCACAGGACCGTCGCGAGCGATCCGGTGACCGAGAGATTGGGCCCGAGATCGATTCCGATGGCCGTCGCAGCCGCGAATCCGGGCGCGTGCGGTGCGCTTGCGAGCGTTAGTCCCGCGAGTAAACCCGACGGGAGATTGTTGGTCACGTTGGAGATCAGCGCGGTCGCGATGCCCGCCGTGAAGACGGCAAACCATGCCGGTTCCCGCGCGAGCAACGCGACCGCGTGCCGGGCGGCGATCAGGACGCCCGTCCGGTCGACTGCGGCAACGAGAACGAACAAACCGGCGACCAGGGGCAGCACGCTCCAGGAGACGCCTCTCACGACGCTCGCCACGGCGCACCGATCCGTCCTCGCCACGCATGCAAAAACGACGAGCGCGGCGAGCGCGGTCGTCGTGCCGAGCGCCGCACCACGGCTCGATGCGAGGATGAGCGCGAGCGCCGTGATACCGATACCGGCGAGCGCGACGCGGCCGTCCCGCCCGAGCCCCGGTCCCGCGCCGGTCGGCGCGACCTCGCCTTGCAGCGCGGCGCGCGCGTGGAGGAATAACGCCGCGTACGTCGCGCCGATGGCGACGACCGAAGGCAAGCCGAAGAGGCCCAGCCACGTGCCCAGTGGCGGCAGCTCGCGGGCGAAGACGACCAGGTTGGCCGGGTTGGAAATCGGAAGCACGAAGCTCGCCGCGTTCGCCACGAACGCACACGCGTACAGATACGGGAGCGGCTCGACCCGGGCGCGCCGTACGGCCGCCGCGACGGCCGGGGTCAGCACCACGGCGGTCGCATCGTTCGAGAGCACGATCGTCACGCCGACGCAGGCGGCGTACACGAGTGCGAAGAGCCGCGTTCGCGAGCCACCCGCCGCCCGCACCGCCTGCGCTGCGACCCAATCGAAAACCCCCGCCCGGCGGGCCACTTCGGCCAGGAGCATCATGCCGGCGAGAAAGAGATAGACGTCGTTGCCGCGCGCGATTGCGGCGACCGTTTCGCTCGGAGAGAGCAAGCCGAAGCCGACGAGGGCGAGCGCGCCCCCGGTGGCGGCGACCCATTCGGGCAACCCGCGGGGGCGCACGAGGATGCCGCCCAGACTCATTGCGACGATCGCCCAGATGGCGATGATGGGTGCGCTCAGTTCCGACTCCTGGCTTCGACGCGGTTGAAAAACGATCGTGCATTGGGTGACCGATATGCGCGGCTCGGTAGTAACGGCGGCGCCGGCGCCGTACTAAGGAGTATGCTCTCGGACAGCCCGCCCGGCATCGTCAAGCCCGTTCCCAAACGCCGCCGCCTCGAAGCCGCCGACGCGCGCGAAGCGATCCTCGCCGCCGCCGAAGCGCTCCTGGTCGAATGCGGACCCGATGGGTTGCGTCTGACGGAAGTCGCGCTGCGTGCCGGCGTCAGTCATCCTAACGTGCTGTATCATTTCGGTACTGTCGCCGAATTGCAGACCCAACTCGCGCAACGCGTGACGGTCCGTTTGGCGGAGCAGGTCGCGCATGTCTATGAAAGTGAAGATCCGCTTTCCCTCTCGGTCGAGCGGGTCATCGCCGGCGTCTTTCGCGTCTTCGATGAAGGCGGATACGCGCGTTTGATCGCCTGGCTCACGCTGTCGCAAAATAAGCCGACGTACGAACTATTGGGTGAAAAGCTCGAGTTCGTCCGCGCGGCGATCGCCTCGCACCCCGCTCTGCGCGGTGCGGAATTCGCGGAGCGGCGACGCCGGATCGTTCCGGCGATCGAACTCGTGATTTTCGCCGCGATCGGCTACGGACTGACCGGCCGTACCGTCGAAGAGCTCTTCGCCGAAGACTCGCAGCGTATCAGCGTCCCGCAGATGCTCGGGAGCATGATGCGCGGCCCCGAAGAGCATCACGCACCGCCGTAGCGGCGCGCCTCTCACGATTTCGGTAACGTTAAGGGCTTGAACGCTTTCCCGTTATCGCTGCCGAGCGGTTCGGGCTTATCGACCGCGTACTTACCGCTCGCGCGCCCCGCGCACAGCGTACTGACGGTTTTGAGGAAGCCTTTGACCGGTCCGACGGCATACGTAGCCGAGTGGTTCGCGCCGTCGACGCAGATGCGATAGAGTTGGCTCGCGTCGCCGCGCGCGCCGGCGGCTTGCGCGGCACGGCCGCTCTCTTCGACCGCCACGAGTCCGACGTACTCGATATAAGCGCGTTTTGCGGGTGAGGTCGCGAGTTTCGCGCACGTACCGTAATCTTGTGCCTTGCGTTTGAGCAACGTCTCGAGGTCGCCGTATTTATGCGTCCGACCGAGTTCCCGCTGCTGCTCCGCGGTTGCGGTCGCGCGCGTCGTGCATTCGCCGGCTCTCGCATCCGCAATATCGACCTGCGTGGTCGCGCGTTCGCGCGCGACCGCCGGATCCGGTTTTTTTGCATCGGCCTTTACGACGTCGAGCACCTGTAACTTTTCCCGCAGCAACGCTTCGGCAACGGTAAACTGTTGCGCGAACATTGCGATTTCGGCTTGCTGCGTGACGTCCCGATAGAGCGCGCCGAGGGCGACGGCGTGAAGAAGTTTGTCGCTCGTCTTCACGCACGAGACGGCAAAACTTTGGGCGCGCGCGCACGCGGCGAAGGCGGCTGAAAGATTGGCGGTCGACGTATCTTTTTTGAGCGTTTTGTATGCGAACGTGCATTGCTCCGCATACGGTACGACGTATTCCTTACGGCAGTCGTCGCTTGCAGCGAACGACCGCCCTGCAAGCGAAGCGAGCGCGCCCAGCGATACGGCGAACGCGAGCGAAATGCGGTGCATCGAGCGACCGTTGCGCGATGCGGGCCGGAAAGCCTCGCCCTAGCAATGTCCCGGCGACTCGACGGTCTGCCGAAGCCGACAGCGCGCCGCACGAGAAGGGTTCGCGTAGCTCGCTTGCGTTCGACGCAGGGACGAATCGTCGCTGGGGGCGTTGACCGGCGACGTACTGGGCAACTCCGCCAAGCCGCCGTAGCGTCCGGCGAGCGTGCGCACGAGCGACAGTTGGCGCCCCTTCGCGCCGTCGAGTGCGTCGGCGAAGCCGACCAGTCCCGGGCGGCCATAACGAGCCCGCGTAAAGTCCGCCTCGAGGCGGCGCGACGAGCGGTCACGTCCGAGTTCTGAAGAACGATCGAAGTGCCCGCAGATCGTCTTGCGCGTTGCTCGAACGGGCCTCGAATTCGATCGCGCTACGGCGCGACGATCGTCTCGCGTGCGCCCGGCGGATGTTCCGGCGCCGACGCCGCCACGATGGCGACGGCGAGTGCGAGCGCGGCGATCGGCATAGCGACGATTCCCCTCGAAGTGCAGCGCGCGATACGGCATGGCCGTTTGCGAGAGGTCGTGCGCCTACCTCGCGTCTTGACGCGCGTGCGAGCGTCGCGCTACACTGCGCAAGCTCCGGGGGCGAATGGCGGAATCGGTAGACGCGCTGGATTTAGGTTCCAGTGGGGTAACCCATCAGAGTTCGAGTCTCTGCTCGCCCATCGAGAATGGCGCCCTGCTTGACGCCGCAGCGCGGGTCCGATACATTCTCCAGGTTAGTTTCGGCTTGCCCGGGCGACGCTCCGCGGAAGTAGCTCAGTGGTAGAGCATCGCCTTGCCAAGGCGAGGGTCGCGAGTTCGAATCTCGTCTTCCGCTCCAGTTTCCGCCTCTGGCCGATCCCCGGGGGCTAGGGGCCGCGGCGCCACGTGCCGCCGTTTTCTGCCGCGGCACGACATGCCGCGTTTTTACAGAAGGGCCCAGCAACGACCGTGTCGACCGCCGCTACCGTCAAGCACCTCGATTCGACGCACGTCGAACTCGAGATCGCGATCTCCGCCGAAGAGCTCGATTCGGCGCGCGAGCGCGCCTTCAAACAGCTCGTCAAGAACGTGCGCATTCCCGGCTTCCGCCCGGGCAAGGCGCCCCGGCGGGTGTTCGAAGCGCAATACGGTACGGCCGCGATCGAAGAGCGCGCCATGGACGCCGTCGTCCCGGACGCCTATTCGCGAGCGCTTCAGGAGAACGACCTGAATCCCGTCGACCAGCCGCAGATGGAATTGATGCCCGAAGAAGACGGCCAGCCGCTGCGCGTGCGGGCTACGGTGTTCGTCCGGCCTCAGTTCGCGTTGCACGACTACAAGGGCGTCCCGCTCCAAGGCCCGCCCACGACGGTTTCCGATACGGAGCTCGAAACGGCGCTCGAGGCGTTGCGCAAAGATCAAGGAATCCTCGTACCGGCCGATCGTCCGGTCGAATTGAGCGATACGCCCACGATCGATTACGAGGGCAAGATCGACGGCGTGCCTTTCGAAGGCGGCAAGGCCGAAGGTCAGCCGACGGAAATCCTCCAGGATCGCTTCATCCCGGGCTTCGCTTCCGGCATCGTCGGTATGAAGGCCGGCCAGACCAAAGAGATCGAGGCGCACTTTCCGGAGGATTACGGGACCCCGGAGCTGGCCGGAAAGACGGCCGTCTTTACGGTTACCGTGCACGAAAACAAAGCGGCCGAGCTGCCTGCGCTCGACGACGACTTCGCCAAGCGCTTCGGGCGTGAGGACGGCACGCTCGATACACTGCGCGACGAACTGCGCAACCGCCTCGAAGCGCAGAAGCGCGAGCAGCAGCGCCGCGGCCTCACGGGCGCCTTACTCGAGAAGTTGATGGCCGCACACGACTTTGCCTTGCCGGCGGTTCTCGTCGACCGCGAGGCCGAGAGCCTGGCGAAACAAGCGAAGGGCTATATCGAGCAAGCCGGACTCGGTTGGGAGCAATATCTCGAGCAGCAGGGGAAGACGCAAGAAAGTCTGGATGCCGAGTATCGCACCGAAGCCGAGAAACGCGTGAAGGGCTCGCTGATCATCGAAGCGATCGCGAAAGCCGAGAACGTGCAAGCGACGAACGCCGATATCGAAGCGGAAGTCGCCCAGCTCAGCCGTCAATACCAACAGCCGCGCGAAGCTATTCTCGAGATGCTGCGCTCGAATTTCAACGCGCTCGTAGACGGTATCGTGCGTACGAAGACGGTCGAATTCGTGCTCGACCACGCAACGATTACGGAAGTCGCCGCCCCGGCTGAAGCAACCAACGCATCTCCGGCGTAGTCACAGTACCAGTTCGTACCGGTTCGTCAGGAGAAGTAGATGGGTCATCTCGTCCCCATGGTTGTGGAGCAGAGCGCGCGCGGCGAGCGGGCGTTCGACATCTATTCGCGGCTGCTCAAGGAGCGCATCATCTTCGTGGGCGGCGTGGTCGACGACGGGCTTGCGAATCTGGTCATCGCGCAGCTGCTTTTCCTGGAGCGCGAAGATGCCGATAAAGATATCGACATGTACATCAATAGCCCCGGCGGCAGCGTGACTGCCGGGCTTGCGATCTACGATACGATGCAGCTCGTCAAGCCCGACGTCGCGACCATCTGCGCCGGCATGGCTGCCTCGATGGGCTCGATCCTGCTCACCGGCGGCGCGAATGGCAAGCGGTTCGCGCTCCCCCACGCCAAGATTTTGATCCATCAGCCGTGGGTGCAGCAAATCGGCGGCCAAGCGACCGACGTGGAGATCGCGGCCCGCGATCTCATCGCCACGCGCCGGATGCTTGCGGGCATCTACGAGACCACGACGAAGAAGCCCATCGACCAAATTCTCAAAGATATCGACCGCGACTACTACATGACGTCGGAAGAAGCGCGAGAGTACGGTCTGATCGATCAGATTTTCAACAAAGAGATGCGTAGCAACGCACCGACCCCGGCATAAGATAAGGACCCTTGCGTGTTCCGATTCGGAGATGAAAAAGGTCAGCTGAAGTGCAGCTTCTGCGGTAAATCGCAGGAGCAGGTGCGGAAGTTGATCGCGGGCCCGGGGGTTTACATCTGCGACGAGTGCATCGAGCTTTGCAACGAAATCATCGAAGAAGAGCTGTACAAGAACGTCGACGAAAACGTTCGGCTCCGGAACATCCCGAAGCCCAAAGAGATCAATCACATCCTCAATCAGTACGTGATCGGTCAGGAACGGGCAAAAAAAGCGCTCGCGGTCGCCGTCTACAACCACTACAAGCGCGTGAATGCCGGCACGAGCGCGGACGACGTCGAGCTGCAAAAGTCGAATATTTTGCTGGTCGGTCCGACGGGTTCGGGCAAGACGTATCTGGCCCAGACGCTGGCGAAGATCCTCGACGTTCCGCTCGCCATGGCCGACGCGACCTCGCTCACGGAGGCGGGCTACGTCGGCGAGGATGTCGAGAACATCCTGCTCAAGCTCATTCAGGCCGCGGATTACGATGTGAAGCGCGCCGAAAAGGGCATCGTCTACATCGACGAGATCGATAAGATCGCGCGCAAGAGCGAAAACCCGTCGATCACGCGCGACGTGTCGGGCGAAGGGGTGCAGCAGGCGCTCCTAAAGATTCTCGAGGGCACGACGGCCAACGTGCCTCCGCAGGGCGGCCGCAAGCACCCGCACCAAGAATTTATTCAAATCGACACCACCAACGTGTTATTCATTTGCGGCGGTGCGTTCGACGGTCTCGAGAAGATTATCGAATCGCGCGTCGCCTCGAATGCGCTCGGCTTCCGCAGCGTTCCCGAATCCAAGCGCGACGCGCGCGTCGGCAAGCTCCTGCAGCAGCTGATGCCCGAAGATCTGTTGCGCTTCGGTTTGATCCCAGAATTCATCGGCCGTTTACCGATCGTCGTAACGCTCGATGCGCTCGACGAACTCGCTCTGCGCCGCATTCTCGTCGAACCGCGCAACGCGCTCGTGCGCCAGTTTCAAAAGATCATGGGCATGGACGGCGTCGATTTGACGTTCACCAAAGAAGCGCTGGTCGCGATTGCGACCAAAGCGCAGGGCCGTAAGACCGGTGCCCGTGGCCTGCGGTCGATTCTCGAAGAAGTAATGCTCGACGTGATGTACGACCTTCCGAGCCTGCAAGGCGTCAAGAAGTGCGTTATCAACAAAGAAGTCATCGAGAAGAAAGAACAGCCGACGCTGATTTACGCGGATCGCCCGAAAGATCTGCCGGCGTAAGGCCGGACGCAGCTCCGCGCCCGGTGCCGGCGCGTTACGTTAATAACCGGCTGGATCGGCGTCGCTCGCCATGCGGTAGAGCGCGAATGGGTTTTCGCGAAGATCGGTGCCGCCGTTGAAGGCAGGCGCGCGGTTGAGCTGGCTCGCGGTGACGTAGAGTATGCGATCGGGTCCGAGGCTGACGGCGTCGGGCCAGACGAGGCGTTCGTCGTGCACGATCGTCTCATAACGTCGTTCCGCCGGAATGTAGCGCTGGATCGCGTCGTTCGTGAGATCGGTGAAGTAGACGCGGCCTTCGCGATCGCAGTCCAGCCCATCGGATGCGAATTCACGCTCCGGCATGGTTTGCACGGCCCGCGCGCATTCGACGTCGCTTTTGGTGACGTCGGCGAGCACGTCCGTCGCCATGGAGTGAAAATCGTACGACGAGAGCGGCGTCCACCAGAGCGTCTTGCCGTCGGGCGAGAGCGCTATGCCGTCCACACCGACGGCGCCCGGCATGGCCAGCGTTTGACCGTGCACGCTGATCGCGAAGCCGCTTTCGCCGGATTTTCCGCGCACCGACGGATGGCCGCTCAATCGTCGCAGCGAGCGGCCCGTCTCCAGATCGATGACCACGATCGCATTTGGACCGTGCGAGCCCGAGTCGGAAATGTAGGCCGTTCCCGCCGATCCGCGATTGTACTCGACGACGAGATCGTTGAGATAACTCGTGGCCAGGACGACCCCTTCAGCAAACGTATAACGACGTACGATGGCGTCGCTGTCGAGATCGATGCAATAGAGCGCGGCCGCCGCAGGTTCGCAGCCCTCGAACGACTCCGCGCCGGTATCGAGGACGAACAGTCGATTGCCGGGCGTCATGCGGATGCCGTGAATCGACGTGAAGCGATGGGTCGCGTCCGCAGCGGTTGGATCGTTGACGAGTTCGTCGGGGTATGCGACGGGCTTCCCGTCGCGCAGCTCCACGAGCGTCGGCGCGGCGGCCGGCTGTCCGACGCGCGGCAGACTTACGAAGATTCGGCCGCTGCGCGACACCGCGATGCCGGAGGGCCAGGCCTCGAAGGTACCGATGGCCTCGAGATTCTTAGAAACGCCGCGTATCTGCATGAGCCGGTCTTACCCGCATCGCCGGCGCGCGCGATAGGGCATTTCGATCTTCGCGACCGATAGCGCACGATGGTTTCCGCGTTCGTCCGTATTCTCGCTCTCAGCGCCGCCTGGAGCAGCGCGTTGGCGTCGAGCGCCGGGGCGGCGTCCCTGCCGCCGCCGAGCGACGTGGTCAAGGCGACGCTCGCCAACGGCTTGCGCGTCGTCGTCGTGCGCAACGCGCTCGCCCCCGTCGTCTCGACCGATCTGACCTATCTCGTCGGTTCGCGCGACGACCCGGCGGACGTTCCGGGCATGGCTCACGCGCAGGAGCACATGATGTTCCGCGGCACGCCGAATCTGTCGACGAGCGAACTCGGTACGATCGCGACGGCACTCGGCGGGGATTTCAATGCCGAAACCAGCGACACGCTCACCCAATACGAGTTCACCGTTCCCGCCGCCGACCTCGACGCGATCCTGCGTATCGAAAGCGACCGTATGCGCGGCGTGCTCGACGCCCAGTCACAATGGGAGAACGAGCGTGGCGCGATCGAACAGGAAATCGCCCGGGACGAATCGGCACCGGGCGGCGACTTCTTTCGCGACGCGCAAGCCTTCGCGTTCGCGGGCACGCCGTACGCGCGCCAAGGCGTCGGCACGCGCGCCGCGTTCGCTCGCCTCACCGGCCCGCAGCTCAAGGCGTTTCACGATCGCTGGTACGCCCCCAATAACGCCGTGCTCGTCATCGCAGGCGACGTCGATCAAGCGCGCGTCCTGGCAAGCGTGCGGGGCTATTTCGAAGCGATTCCCAGACGCACGATTCCCGCGCATGCCGTCGCGCATTTCGAAGCGCTGACGCGCAAAACGATTCGCCGTCCGACGACGCTGACGTATCCGCTCGCCGCCGTCGGCTATCGCCTTCCCGGCGTCGAAAGTCCCGATTTTCTCGCGTCTTTCATTCTCCAGCAGGCCCTCGGCGCGGCGCGCGGACCGTTTCGAGCGCTGGCCGATCGCGGTGAGGCTCTCGACTCGCAATGGCTTTCGATGCCGTACTTTCCCGAAGCGCAGCTCGGCATGGCGACGGCCGCGCTCGGCCCTGGGGGCGATGCGGGCGCGATGACGGGTCGGCTGGAAGCGCTCGTGCGCGACGTCGCGCAGAACGGTATTTCGCGCGAGCTTTTCGAGACGACGAAGCGGCAAGCCATCGCGGGGCAAGAACTGAGTCGAAATTCTATTTCCGCGCTCGCCTCGGACTGGGCGACGACGATCGCACTCGATAACGAACCGTCGATCGCGCGCGAACAAGAGCTGCTCGCGAGCGTCACGCTCGCGGACGTGAATCGCGTGGCGAAAGCGTATCTCGTGCCGGCGCGCGCTATCGTGGGCGCCCTCACGCCCTCGGCGACCGCATCGCAGAACGCGCCGCCGAGCCCGCCGCAGAAGGGACCCGAAAAGCCGCTTCCCGCTCAGGCGCCGGTGACGGCCTTACCGGCTTGGGCGAGCGCCCTCGTCGCGCACGTCGAGGTCCCGCTTGCGGAGACGGCCCCGGCACGTATGCAATTGCGCAACGGACTAACGCTCGTGGTGCGGCCCGCAACGATCTCCGACAGCATCGTTGCGTTCGGTGCGATTCGCGCCAACGCCGCGCTTCAGGAACCGGCCGGCAAAGAAGGCGTGGCGAGCGTGCTCGATGCGATGTTTCCGTTCGGAACGCGCAACCGCGATCGCGCCGCGTTCGTGCGCGCGCAAGACGACATCGATACGTCGCTCGGCGCGGGGCAGAGCTTCGGTTTACAGACGACATCCAAGTCGTTCGCCCGCGCCGTCGATCTGTTGGCGGAAAACGAACTCGGGCCCCGTTTCGATCGCACGACGTTCGAAGCGGCGCGACGGCGCGCGCTCGACGAACTCAAAACGGCGTTGAACGGAACCGGCACGTACGCGCAGCGGCAAGCGTCGCGCAAACTGTTGCCCGCGGGCGATCCGGCGTTACGCGAAGCGTCGCCGGCGACGATCGAAGCGCTCACGCTCGACGACGTGCGGGCGTACTATACGAAAACGTTCCGGCCGGATCTCACGACGATCGTCGTCGCGGGAAACGTCACGGCCGAAGCGGCGCGCAGCGCCGTCGAGCGCGCCTTCGGCGACTGGCATGCTTCGGGCGATGCGCCCGCACTCGACCTGGCGCACGTCGCACCAAACGGTCCGAGCGACGTCCGCGTGACGGTGCCGACGCTCGGTCAAGATAGCGTTTCACTGCAGGAGACCCTCGCGCTCGATCGCGGTGCGCCGGCGTACGCCGCGCTTCGGCTCGGTAATGCAATTCTCGGCGGCGGTTCCCTCGGCGCAGAACAAAGCCGTCTCTTTCGCGATATCCGCCAAAACGCCGGGCTCGTGTATAGCATCGCGTCGCAGCTCACCGCGCAGCGCACGCGCGCGAACTTCTCGGTGGATTTCGCATCGGCCCCGAGCAATCGCGATCGCATCGTAGCGCTGATCCGGATGGAAATTCAGCGCATCCAGACGGAGCCCGTCGGCGACTTCGAGCTCTCCCTGGCCAAGGCTGCGATCGTGCGGCGCTCGGCCCTCGCCGGGGCATCGATTTCCGGCATCGCGCAAATGCTGCTTCGCAATGCGCTCGAGGGCTATCCGCTCGATCAGGATCGCCGCGACGCGCGGGCCGTCGTCGCCACGTCGGCGGCCCAAGTCCGCGACGCTTTCGCCGCCGTGATTCGTCCGAACGATTTCGTGCGCGTCGTGATCGGACCGTAACACGTCCATGACGATGGCTCGCCCGGCGACGCCTGCGGGCATCGTAATCGTCGGGACCGGCTTTGCCGGGATCGGCCTCGCGATGCGGCTCAAGCGCGCAGGCATCGACGATTTCGTCCTGCTCGAGCGCGCCCACGAACTCGGGGGCACCTGGCGCGATAACGCGTACCCGGGTTGCGCGTGCGACATTCCGTCGGAACTTTATTCTTTTTCGTTCGAACGAAATACGCGTTGGACGCGCGTCTATCCGATGCGAACGGAGATTCTCGCCTACCTCCGCGCTTGCGCCGACACATACGGGCTCGAGCGGCACATCCGTTACGACCGCGAGATTACCGAAGCGCGCTACGACGAGGGCGCCGCGCGTTGGTCGGTGCGAACGCGGGCGGGCGAAACGTTCGTCGCGCCGGTGCTCGTTTCCGCAATGGGCGGTCTCAGCAACCCCGCGGTCCCCCCTCTGTCGGGCCGGGAGACGTTTGCGGGCCCGAGCTTTCACTCGGCGCATTGGAATCACGCGGTCGACCTATCGGGCAAACGCGTCGCCGTCATCGGTACGGGCGCGAGCGCGATTCAATTCATCCCGCAGATCGCGCCGCAGGTCGAGCGGCTCACGATCTTTCAGCGCACGCCGCCGTGGATCTTACCGAAAGTGGACGGACCCGTCGGCGCGCGCAAACGCCGCCTGTTGCGCTCGGTGCCGGGTTACGCCGTCGCATCGCGCGCCGCCATTTTTTGGCTTCTCGAGGTGCGCGCGCTCGGCTTCACGCGTGCCCCGCAGCTTCTACAATACGCCGAACGTCTGGCGCACGCGCACATCGCCCGATCGGTCTGCGACCCCGCGCTGCGCGCCAAGCTCGCACCGCACTATCGCATGGGCTGCAAGCGCATCTTGATTTCCAACGACTACTACCCGGCGCTCGCGCGCGACAACGTCGCCGTGGTGACGGAGGGGATCGAGCGCATCGAAGCGCATGCGATCGTAACGCGCGGCGGCGTGCGACACGCCGTCGACGCAATCGTGTACGGAACCGGCTTTCGCGCGCAAGCCGGGCTCGCACCCGTGCGTATCGTCGGAACCGGGGGGCGTACGCTCGACGACGTCTGGCGCGACGGCATGTCCGCCTATCTCGGCACGAGCGTCGCGGGTTTTCCGAATCTCTTCTTGCTGATCGGACCCAATACGGGGCTCGGTCACAATTCGATGGTGTATATGATCGAGTCCCAGATCAATTACGTCCTCGACGCGCTGCGCGCGTTGGGGCGTCGTCGCGCGCGCGCGCTGGACGTGCGGCCGGAGGTACAAGCGGCGTTCAATACGAGCCTCGAGCACAAGCTGAAGAACACCGTTTGGCAGACCGGCTGTACGAGCTGGTACCTCGATCGTAAGGGGAAGAATACGACGCTTTGGCCCGGCTTCGCGTTCGAGTTTCGCCGGCGCACGAAACGCATCGATCCGCAGTGCTATCGCTGGTTCGCAGACCTGCCGGAGACGTCGTGACCGGCGTCGATCGGTCCGGCGATGCCGTCCGAGCCGCAGCGGAGCGCATTCGCTCCGGTATCGTCCATACGCCGACGGTGCGCTCGCCGTCGCTTTCGCGCGCGGTTGGCGGTGAGGTCTATCTGAAAACGGAAAACCGTCAAACGACCGGCTCGTATAAGGAGCGCGGCGCGCTCAACGCGATGCTGATGCTATCCGCCGCCGCTCGCGCTCGCGGCGTCATCACGATGTCGGCCGGCAATCACGCACAAGCGGTCGCCTATCACGGGACGCGGCTCGGTTTGCGTACGACGGTCGTCATGCCCGAGACGACGCCTTTCCTCAAGGTTCGGCGGACGCGCGATTTCGGTGCGGACGTCGTTCTCTTTGGCGAAACGTTCGACGATGCCGCCGCACGCGCGCGCGAACTTGCGGTACGAACCGGCGCGACGCTCGTCCATCCGTACGACGATGCCGACGTCATCGCGGGCCAGGCCACCGCGACGTTGGAGCTCCTGGCGGACGCGCCATGCGATCTCGACGTGCTGTTCGTTCCCGTCGGCGGCGGCGGTTTGATCTCCGGCGCGGTTCTCGCCGTGGAGGCGCTCGGCGCGCGGACCGAAGTCGTCGCCGTGCAATCCTATTTTTACGCCGGTATCGAAGCAGCGCGCGGCCAGAGCGAAGTGCGCGGCGGGCCGACGATTGCCGAAGGCATCGCGGTCAAACGGATTGGGGCGCTGCCGCTCGCGACGATCGCAGGCCGAATCGGCGACGTGGTCCTCGTTTCCGAAGCTGCGATCGAAACGGCGATCGCCCACGTTTTGGAAGAAGAAAAACTCGTTGTCGAAGGCGCGGGCGCGGCGGGGGTCGCAGCGCTACTCGCCGATCCGGCGCGTTATGCGGGACGGCGCGTCGGCACGATTCTCTGCGGCGGCAATATCGATCTCGGGATGCTTGCGGCCGTGATCGTGCGCCACCGGATGCGTTCGGGCCGCGTCGTGCGCATTCGCGTCCACATGGTCGATAAGCCGGGCGAACTCGCAAGCGTTGCCGCCGCCATCAGCGCCGCCGGGGCCAACGTGCTCGACGTGGCACACCACCGTGTGCTGGGTAGCATTTCGGCAAAACACGCCGAACTCGACGTTACGGTCGAAGTCGAACGCCCGGAAGATCTTTCGGGGATCATGGCCGCGATTGCCGGGCGTGGATTCGACGCCGATGTCGTCGACGAGTAATGTAGCCTTACGAACGCGTTCCTGCGACCGCCGCACGGGGTCGTGCGGCGGTCGTCGTTACCGGTAGGAACGGTCGCGCGTCAATGCTGGAGCGACCAGTGGCCTTCCATGATCTGCGCTTCCGCGAGTTCGAAGGTAGTCGCGTACGGCTTGAACGTGACGTGATTGTTCACGGCCGTTAGCGATTGCGGCGAACAGAGGAAGAGTCCCAGTGCCTCTTCTTTGGTGTAGCGGTCGATGATCTCGGTCTTCGCTATGAGTTGCTTGCCCTCGGTTTGACGAGCCATATCGTCGTAAAGCCGATTGAATTCCGGCAAATCGGGACCGACGCGAAACGCGCCGTCGGACCCGAAAAACTCCCGATGGATCATTGCGGGCGTCGCTTCGGAGCTGATGTCGAACCAGAAGTTCAGCAGAATGTCCCACGCCGGAACGAGCCGCCCTTCCGCGAGGGCGCGCGCTCCGGAAAGTGCGCTCGTATCGTCGCCCACTATGACGTCGACGGCGACACCGAGCGCGCCACGGATGTCGGCTGCAACCAGTTCGGCAATGCCGGCGAAACCGCCGCCGGTCGCGATGCGCAAAGCTCGGCCCGCCGGCCAGCGCACGAGCGCGAAGCGTTCCTTCGCCCCCGCCGGATCGCACGGAAAGGGTTTGAGATCCTTTGGATGTCCGGCGCACCACGGCGGCGTAAGCGCGGCGACATTGGAGGCGTAGCCCAACATCCCGTCGCGGATAATCTTCTCGCGATCGATGCAGAGGTTGAGCGCGGTACGGAGGTTCTTATCGTTGAGATCCACGTCTCGGCGCTCGTGGCGGTTGAAGACGCCGACGAGGACACGATTGGCATCGCAAACTTCGAGATGCGCGAAGTTCGAATCGATCACGCGCCGCGCATCGGCGGGCGATACTTCGGTAACGATATCGACTTCGCCGTCACCGGAGATGCAGAGATCGAGCGCTTGGGCGGGCGCGAGCGCGTTGCGGAAAATGACCTTCTGCACGAATGGCCCGCGTGGGTGATCCCAGTACGTCGGGTTCGCTTGGAGGACGAGTTCGGGCGTCCGGTCTTCTTTTTCGATGAGCCACGTACACGCAAACGGCCGGGCGCGTTGAATCGCGATAACGGTTGTGATCGACGAGTGACCCTCTACCAGGGTGAACGGTCCGGTGCCCCACGGGCCCGGTGCGTCGATGATTCACCAGTTGCCGTTGCCCGAGCCTTCGCGGGCGTATCCGAACCCCGGCCCCTGAGTCCAGAACGACGTGCTCGGGATGTGAAAGCCGCGCATCTTCGCGAGCGCCAAGCCGTCGGGCTCGGGGAAATGAAACTGAATGCAATGGTCGTTAATGATTTCCGATACGGTCTCGGGTGGGAAGTTTAGCCACGTTCCCGGGGGATGCGGCGCTTCCCAGCGCTGCATCTCGTCGAAGCCCAATTTGATTTGATGCGCGGTTAGCGCTTCGCCGTTTTGAAAGAAGACGTCCTTGCGAACGCTCAATTCGAGGGTCTTGCCGCCGTTGAGATACCGGTGGCTTTCCGCGATGGTGTAGACGGCGCGGCCGTCATGGTCCGTGCGAATCGGTTCTTCCATCGTATTCCAGGTAATGAAGAGCCAATTGAGTGGCGAGGGATCGACGACGTGCAGCGTGCCGACCGTTTGGCGTCGCGCCGCCGGCGTCGCGCCGCCGGCGTTGACGTCTGTGTGGCAATCAAAGTAACCCTCCAAAAGATCGAGTTTAAAAACAGGAGACGCATGAAGAAGGTGCTGGGTTCCACAGGGGCCGGCGCGCTCGACCTTTGACGATATCGTACTCCGGGTCACGTTATTTTTAGAGAGAGCACGAGGCTTCCGGCGAAAGGCAGAGGTTTATGCCAGGGGGAGCCTCCATGTACCTAGCCCGTCAAGCAGCCGATCGTTCCGCGATCGACGCCCGTTTGCACGCCGTAGATGCGGGCCATCGGGCGGCTCCGCGAATAGCGTATTTCTCGATGGAAATCGCGCTGGACCCGGCGCTGCCGACGTACAGCGGTGGCCTCGGCATCCTCGCGGGCGATATGATGCGCTCGTCGGCCGACCTGGCGTTGCCGCTGGTCGGGGTCACGCTCGTGTATAAAAATGGGTATTTCCTGCAGCATCTCGACGCCGCCGGGCAGCAGACCGAAAGCACGGAGAACTGGGACCCTCGCGCGCGGATGCACCGCGTGGATCGCACCGTCACCGTGGCGATCGAGGGCCGCACCGTCCATGTCGCGGCATGGCGCTACGACGTCCTCGGCGCGAGCGGCGCCGTCGTGCCGGTCTATCTGCTCGATACCGACCTCGAACCCAACGATGCGGTCGATCGCGCGCTGACCGCCACCCTGTACGGCGGCGACCATCGGTATCGGCTCGGTCAGGAAGCCGTGCTCGGTTTCGGCGGGCACGCGATGCTCGAAGCGCTCGGACTCATCGACGGTATCGCGAACCTGCACATGAACGAAGGGCACTCGGCCTTTCTCGTTCCGGCCGTCATGGAAGCGCGGCTTGCCGCAGCGGGCCGCAGCGATATGACCAGCGACGATATCGCGAACGTCCGCAACCGTTTCATTTTTACCACACACACGCCGGTTCCGGCCGGACACGACCGTTTCGATCCGGGTCTCACGGCGTCCGTCATCGGCCACGAGCGTACGCAGCTCGTCGATCGGCTCGGCGGAATCGCCTTCGGCAGCGTCAATATGACGCAACTGGCGCTACGCGGCTCGCGCTACGTCAACGGCGTCGCGATGCGCCACGGTGAGGTGTCGCGCGAAATGTTTCGCGACGACACGGTGCACGCGATCACCAACGGCGTGCACGCGGGTCGTTGGACGTCCCCGGCATTCGTCACGCTTTTCGACCGGTACGTGCCCGCCTGGCGCACCGATAACGGATACCTCCGTCACGCCATCGGCATTCCCGTCGAAGATATCGCCGCTGCCCACCGCGCGGCTAAAGACGATCTTTTCGTCGAAATCAAGCGTCGCACTGGGGTCGCACTCGATACGACCCGCTACACGATCGGCTTCGCGCGACGTGCCGCCGAGTACAAGCGCGGCTATCTCGCATTTTGGGACCTCGACCGCCTGCGTGCGATCGCCGCGGCTGTCGGTCCGTTACAATTCGTCTTCGCCGGCAAAGCGCATCCGCAAGATGATGAAGGCAAGGCCGTTATCCGCCGCGTGTTCGACGCAGCCGAACGGCTCGGCGACGACGTGCGCGTCGTGTATCTCGAAAACTACGAAATGGCCCTCGCGAAGCGACTCGTGGCCGGCGTCGATCTTTGGCTCAACACGCCGCGGCCGCCGCTGGAAGCCTCCGGGACGAGCGGCATGAAGGCGGCGCTCAACGGCGTGCCGAGCCTCTCGACGCTCGACGGCTGGTGGGTCGAGGGTTGCGTCGAAGGCCACACCGGTTGGTGCATCGATAGCGATCCGACCTTGCACGGGGATGCCGCGAACGAAGCCGATGCCGCCGCCCTCTACGAAAAGTTAGAGAAGATCGTGGTTCCACTGTTCTACGGCGATCCCGACGGCTACGCGAGCGTCATGCGCGGGGCGATCGCGCTCAACGCCTCGTATTTCAACACGCACCGTTCGGTGGAACAGTACGCGCGGAGCGCCTACGTGCGTTGACGTGGGACGCGGCCGGCATCCGTTTCCGGTGCCGGCCGCATACGTGCCCCTAATGCTTCAGCGCGATATGAATGTCGGCCGTAAGGACGACTTTCGTGCGATGAATGGTGTTGGAACCCTCGAATGGGAACCCTTGTTTGTGCTGCGTGAGGTTGGTCGTGTCGAGGTTGAAGCTTAGATACGGATTCACGTTTTTCGTGAAGCCGTAGTCGATGATGTTGTACCAGAACGCGATCGGCGTGAAGTTAAAATAGTCTTTGGCAAACGTGTAATTGCCGAAAACGGTAAAGCCGGCTTTGGGGTCGACCGGAATCGAGACGGACGCGCCTCCCGTCGGCCAGACGCGATTGCCTTCGTCCCCGCCGGTTAACGAATTGAACGGCGTGGCAGGCTTGTGCGCGACGGTGTGCGTCGCCCGGCCCGTGATCCCGAACTGCGTGCCGCCGAGCGCGGCGATCGCCGGAAACGCGTAGCTGAGTTCTAAGTACGTCTCGTGAACGCTGACGCCACCGGCGTCGTTGGTCGCGCTCGGGCAGCACGTGCGATGCCGATAGAAATATCCGAGCGCCGCAGCCAGAGATTTCGAAGCGCTATAGTTCAGCCGGAAATCGTCGATCGGATCGTCGACGAAAATGCTTTGCGTGTTCGCCCCGTGAGTGCCGACCGCTTCGACGATATAGCCGTGCTGGTAGGAAGCGCTGAGATTGCTCAGCAACGGCTGGCTGATCTTTCCGCCCGTCCGCACCGTGCCTTGCGGCGTCGGCATACCGGGCGTGTAATCGCCGCCCGTGGCGAAGCTGGACTGCGGGATGATGTCGATCGTCGGCAAGTAGCTCATACCGGCATGCCCGGCCGATTTCGAACCGGCCTTGTCGTTCGTTGACGGCGCGGCTGTCGGCCCGCTCGTCGTCGACGAGGGTAAATTCGGGGCGGTGCTCGCCGCCGTGGACGGCGCGGGGCTCGCCTGAGCAGAGGCAACGCCCGACGCGGCGATGCCCAGGAGTGGGAGCGCTACCGCGATCCCGAGGAGACGCGCGAACAAAGCGCGCTGCAATATTGACGCCATACTGACAACTCCACTAGTGAGAATCTCTTCCGCCAGTCTTAACATGTCGCGAAAAAGAATTCCGAAAAATTAAGAGCAACTGTAAAGGTTTACTTGAGGCTGGTCAAGGTCGGCGTGTCCACCGATCGTGCCGCCATGTGTCTAGAAGGAACGTATTGTCGTACATGAATTCCGAACCGCTCGTCCTTGGAATCGACGCCGGCACCGGCGGCGTTCGAGCGTGTCTTTTCGATTTGCGCGGAGGGCTTGCTGCTGCTGCAGAGCGGCCATACCCGACGTTCTTCCGAGACCGAGCTGGGCGACGCAACGGCCTGCGGATTGGTGGGATGCTCTCTGCGCGGCGACGCGTGAAGCGGTCGGCCGCGCCGGGTTCGAAGCGCGACGCATCATCGGAATTGCAATCGATGCGCCGTGCGACCTCCTTCTTAACCGATGCCGGCGGCCCGCTGGCGACCGACGCGCTAATGTGGATGGATCTCCGGGGTGCCGAACACGCGCGCCGCTTGACCGCGACGCGCAGTTCGGTCTTACGCTACTGCGGCGGTGCAGTACCCGCCGAGTGGCCGCTTCCTAAAACGTTATGGCTCAAAGGGCACGAGCCGCAGACGTGGTCGGCCGCGCTGCGCGTCGTCGAGCAGACGACGTGGCTGACGTGGCGCGTGGCGGGAGAATGGGTCGCTCTGCTCAATAGCGCCGCCGCGAAATGGCACTATCGGGCGGGCGCCGCGAGCGACGCCGGATGGCCTCGGCGAACTCATGAGCGCCGTCGGGCGACGATGCGAGCGCCATGCTACCGGAGCGCGTCGTCCCGATGGGCGGCCTCGCCGGCGAACTAACGGCGGATGCGGCGAGTGCGATCGGCCTACGGCCTGGAATGCGGTCGCGATGAGCGGGATCGACGCGCAGGCCGGCATGCTGGGCGTCGGCGTGGTCGCGCCGGGCGCCATCGCACTGATCACGGGTACGTCGACCTGCCAGCTCGCACAATCGGCGACGCCGGTGTTCGATGCGGGTCTCTGCGGACCGTTCGCATGCGCGGTCGTCGATCGTGCGCGGACGATCGAAGCGGGTCAAGCCAGCACCGGCGGTACGGTCCGCTGGCTGATGGAGATCGCGGGCCAGCGCTGCCCCGCAGAGCGCCGCTATCAAAGTGCGGATGCCGAAGCCGCCGAGATCGCGCCCGGTGCGAGCAGCGAGTTTGCGACCGCGCCCTTCCCGACCGATGGAAAACTCGTGTCGCAGGTCGGCGGATGGTCGATGGGGATCAACCAGTCCGGCACGCGAAAAGATATCGGCTGCAATGTCATTAAGTGCTTACGAATTCGGAGACGAGTATCGCGTTCTCGCAAGCAGGCGGCTCCCGCCGGGCACGTCCGCGCTCTCGAGCGGGGATCTCGTCCCCACGGCCTGCGCCGCCGAGTGCCGGCCGCGAATCACGCAATCGGCTCTCCTGTTGCATTCGCTCCTGGTCGCGACCACGACGATGATCGCGACGACGCTGATTCCGATCCCGGCTGCGTACGCGCTGGCACACTACGACATTCCCCGCAAGAAAGATATCCTCTTCTAGCAGGCCCGTGAAAAAGGCGCGCAACGGCAGTCGCCGCCGGGGTTTTGGAAGGGACAGCGGGCGAAGTTCGGGATATTCCGGCTGGTTTTCGGGTGCCTTGAGCGTACTGATCGCGTCGAATG
>JAABUQ010001637.1_pt1 | contig 47346 bp, 47 predicted proteins | sample 5560001 | NCBI WGS metagenome assembly JAABUQ01 (sample SAMN10711888, study PRJNA513371) | rock metagenome | isolation source: Antarctica rocks | place: Antarctica: Victoria Land, Finger Mt nord | collected 2015-12-18
GTGCGGAGGGGGGGGTTGGGGTTGAGGGGAGGGGGTTTTGATGGGGTGGGGGTCGGAGAGTTTAGAGGGGATGGCGGAGGGGAGTGTGGGTTGAGTGCGATGTATGCATTTTGAGTCTACGATAGACTACCTATTTCGCGCCGAAGAGGCTGCACGTATCCCTGCCCATCGCCGGTCCTGTTTCCAACGCCAGACCACCGGTATGCAAACCTCCCGTCCATCCTAAGCCATCCCCTGCTCGAACTCCGCCTTCAATGCATGCACGCACGCGAAATCACACCCCGGTTCGAACCATCCATTCCCCCATCCACCCCTCCCATCGATTCGAAGTAAGAGATGAGCCATCACAACTCCCCCTTCCCGCCCGTAACCTTCGCAGCCTGGACAGCCGCCAGCTTCTGCGCCCAAGCTGCCGAGGGCTGCACCTTCTTCACGGTGCGCAGCTCGTCGCTCGCGAAACCGGGGACGCGGATGTTGTAGTTGCGCTCGAGGATGAGCTGCAGGTCGCGGATTTCGAGCTGGGAGGATTGGCGGAGCTTGGCGAGCTTGCAGGCGGAGACGATGACTTGGTCGACGAATTCGTCGGCGACGGTGAGGAGGATCTGTTGGGGGGTGGGTTAGTGTGGGTTGTTGGGGGTTAAGCGTGGTGGCCAAGGTGAGGGTGCAGCTGAGTGCGAGGACCGTGGGACTTACTTCTTCGACCTCAGGGGTCAGGCTCTCGCCTTCGACGCCGTCGATTCCGGTGCCGCCGGTGACTTGGCGGACTAGCTCTTCGAGCTTCTTCTTGCTGAGGACGTGGTCACCCTCGCCTCCCAGGACGTAGCCAGGGTGCTTCTGGATTGCTGGCTGGCCCATGGGGCCGGCGGGAAGAGGACCGTTGGTCATGGTTGGACGAGACGGGCCCATGCTGACTGGTTGAGGTGGAGCGATGTTGAGTTTTGGAGGGATGGGGAGCTTGGAGTGATTGTTTGGTTGCGGCTCACGTTGATTCGATTGAGGATGGCCGTGTTGTGATGCGGACTGAGTGTTGTGCTGAGGGTACGGTGCGTGCGGATAGCTACGCGCTTGTTGCATAGCAGCCTCGTGTGAAAGAGGATAAGCTTCACCTTGAGGAGCGGGGTGGGAAGGCGCGCTGTGAGGTGAATTGAATTGTGGGTGAACCTCAGGTTTGACGCTAGGCTGCGGTGGGCCTTGCGATATTTGCTGAGAGTTGGGAGCCACGCTCGAAGGAGCATGCGTGGGCTGTCCATGATTCGGCGGGCTCATTCCTGATCGCCCACCCTGATTCGCCTGGCTTCTTGCAGCATCAAGCGCCGAGCTCACAGTATGTGCTTGGCCTTGTTGTTCTTGCTGCACAGGCTGCGTGTTCAATTGAGGTCCTCCAGCACCTTCCTGCTTCGGAGGTTGGGATCCTCCAACCTGATCTTTCTGGCCATTTCCGACACCTCCACGATTCGCACCTTGGACTTGGCTTTGAGCCTGAATTTGAGCTTTGACGCTCATCTGCTGATTTGTGAACTTTTCTAGAAAGTCACGAGATTCTTTCCGGGCATGCGCGAGCTTTGCTGTTTGGATTCGAAAAGATTCCGCCTCCTGTGGATTCAGTGGCCGGCCTTGAGATTCTCTGGTCTTCTGGGCACTTTGAAGTTCTGTCAACTTGTTTGAGCTGACCTCATATCTATGAAGAGTCTGTGCGTATTTGGTCTTTGCTTCTGTCACGTAGCGCCTTGTGGCTTCTGGCCCTTGTTGCTGTTGTTGTATCGGTACCACCACTTTGAGCTCTTGGACTTTTTGCATTACCTTCTGGGAGTACTGGAGTTGATCTTGCTGTACACCAGGAGGCCTGTTTGGCTGTGATTGCTGTGGTTGCTGCGGCTGCTGCGGCTGTGGTTGGACCCCTTGAGGCCCTTCCTGCCCCGAGCTTGCTGGTCGCGCACCGTTTTGTTGCATTACTGTTGTCTGCGCCTGCTTCTGCTTCTGCAGCATATTCTTAATACTCACGGAGACTTCCAATAGCTTCTTGTAAGAAATCATCCAGTCTTCAGACCCTTCTTGCGCGGCCTCGAGCTTTTTCCATAGTGTTGTGACACCATCGATATATTTCTGCCTATTTTGTTCTGGGAAATTGGGGAGATCTCGGATTTGGTGTGCCTGAATCAAGTGCTGGACACTTGGCACTCCCGCTGGCTTGCCATCTGGATTTGTGTTGTTCATGGTGATAATATCTTGTCAAACGAAGTTGAAATATGGGGAGGATACTTTCGATGATGTTGAAAGAACAAGCGACGGTCATGCAAAGAATCAGGGTATCATGCTGAGATAGTAGTATCAGATTTTCACATAACAATCATGGCAAAGGTCTGTATTAGCGGTGCTCCGACGAGCATTGTATCATGAAAGGAGGAGAAGAGATCAAAGTGGGGTGAACTTCAGAGAGGAGCATTAAGGTACGACATCTCGGGAGGTCTAAAATAGTGTCAAAGTAACGCATCTATTTCTCCGAAGATCAACCGGCTTAGAATGAGGTCTGTGAAGAAGAGGGAAGGCTTGGAGAAGGACTGGGGCAGATACAATGCCAGTGAACTGTCTGATGGACAGTGCTCATCTTTAGAGTTCAGTTGAGCTACGCTGACGCTACTCGAGATGGAGAAGTAGATACTAAATTTTACCCCTGAACCCCAACACTCATCCCTGCGAATGTGACCAATACGGTGGGGTTGACCTGGGACCTCTAAATCCATCATTGATCTTGCAAGTCATTCAATCCTTTCGACAGGACATCCGGCACTCCATAATCCTTGAGCCACCCACTCGGTTCCTCCTCCACCATGATCCCACTACTTCGATTAGGACTACTCGCCTTACTACCCCGTTTCTCACCACTGGAAGCCCTTCTCGACTGGATCCGCGGTTGGACAGGCGGCGGCTGAGCTGTGGGCACCTCAAGCATCCCTCCCCCTGACCCAGGAGCCGAATACAATTTCACCTCAGTGCGATTGTTGGCCTCGAGGAGAGCATCTTGGTCATTCTCCGGACCATCTTCGAGTATCGTCGAGGACGCCGACCCCATGATATCGGGTTGCTGCATCTCCGCTGTCCATCTTCTGGTCAAGTTACGCTTGAAGCGCGCCCATGCCCCGAGGTCGTCATAGTCACCGTCTTCACCATTTGGGTTAGCTCTGATAGTCTTTGCAGGGCTATTCCATAATAAGATCAATTGCCATTTCAAGCGTGCGAGCCGACCCTGCGGTTTTACACCCTCGCGGGGACCGGAGCGGGACCAGAGACGCGGGTAGGATGTTGCTAGCTTGTGGAAGAGGTCTTCATAGATGCCGCGTTAGTAAGGGGTTTGACGCCGCTGAGCGAGGTAGTGTTTAATCGTGTACCACAAGACGAGGACCAGAACCATCAGGGGAACAGTAGAGGCGAAATAGTACTTGATCGAAGGGAAGCCTGCTGAAGGCGGTTGGAAAGTATCGACGTTCATGCCGAAAAATGAGGATATGAAAGTAAGGGGGAGGAAGATGAAGGTGATCTGTTTAGCATTTAGCTAATGTTCTCTCAGACGGAAAGACAGATAATAGATACGCACCCATGAGAGACGCCACATGCTCGTACTGAGCGCCAGTGAGTGCCGACTATCTCTTATACCCACAGATTTATACATCAGATCTGCCAAATTGGCAGTCGGCTTGACCAAATTATCCTGAACCAATGCAGTTAATTTCTCCATATCCGGATTACTGGCTTCCAGCCATTTATCTTCCGCAATTCCAGTCATTTCACGCAAGTTAGTCTGCATCTCCTTCACAAGAGCCAGGTTTATCGCTACAAGCCTCTCCACTTTCAACCACATGCTACTGTTCGTCCACAGCTCAGGTGCGCGAGACTCGTCTGCCGGGCCTTCACAGATTTTATCTTCCAGTATGGAGACATGAGTATTGCAGACGTCGAGGAAATCTTCCCAGTTATCAGCAATACCCTTCCACACGTCCGCGAGGATGATTTTCATGCACTCCAATGCCATGCTGTCGTCGTCAGAGAAGTCGTGAGATTCAACCCCTAAGTAGAACGGAAGGCGGCGCCATCGTGATTCGAATTGGCGACGTGCTGCAATGATGGTGTCTTCGATGGAGCATGATTGCGAATTCTCGAAGATGATTATGGTATTACCGTTATCCTATAGTAGATTTAGAGTCAGCATCACTTCTTCTACGAGCAGACATAGGTAATAGGACTTATATAGAGAGCGGAAGACTCCTGCGATATGTCTCATAGCTCATTTTTTTCACTCGAGTGGGGAAGAAGTGACTCCGAGACTACCTACCATGTTTTCGATATCGAGCCCGTACTTGGCTGCATTTCCTTCCTTTGCTATCGAATATGGGTTTTGTATGTCTGGCGATTCAGGTATATCCTCAAAGATCTCTTCATGTTGTATATAGCAGCTCTGCATCTGGAATAAGCAAAACACCACCCACGCATTCTTTGAAAATGCACTTACAATCCTCTGCACGAAGACATCAAACCCGTACTTCGCATTGTCCTCATCATCATAATGGTTCAACTCAAACATCTTCTCCGCCGCCTCCTCCCTGTCCCTCTCATTCGGTTGCAAACATGGATACTGTTTCAAATAATCAAGTCCAAAAGAAGTCCTCGAAATCCCTCTCCACGGATCTTGCGTCGTCTTCCACGTCTTACCGCTCAGAAAGGGCTTTCCACCTCGTCTCTCCGGGCGTTTATATTTCAGGTACTTGCCGAAATCGGTGCCCACAATATCGTCGCGGGCGTTGATGCTGAATTTGCGCATTAAGAATCTAGTGGCCCAGTCGGCGTTTTGGCAGTGGATGAGGCGGAGGACTGCTTCGCCTCTACGATCGGGCTGTATAGCATTCAGAAAATGTGAGATATAAAGGGCGAGGGTGCGGTACAGAATTGGAAAGCCTGTGCAGTTCATGAATCGAATTAATCTCCTGAGCAGCAACTTTTCGCATTCCTGCTTTGCTCTGGTCTGATACCATTCAGCCTCTCTATACAGAGGAAGAGACAAGTCCAGTTGCATATAGAGTACGTTCTCCTCACCCTGCTTAATATAATCCACAACAAGCACTCTCCCAGTCGTCCAGCTATTGGGACCATCATAGTGCTTATACCACTTCAGACCCGGGCTCCTCGGCCACCTTCTCGGTCCATGGTGCACATTCCTATTCAGAGGTAATTGCCGGGCGGATCTGGGCTCGACTTTGACGGCGGGGCCTTCAGACCCTGATATATTCTCGACGTTCTCTATATTTTCTACATTGGCCACAACCGGATTGGAGCGTCCTGATTCTGTATTCATGTGTCAGATGCTGTGGGCTTGGACGATCGAGATGGTAACATACCACTGCTCCGAGCGCGGCGAGGACCAAGCTCCTGCTGTCGCCTTATAGGGGGGGCTCCTGGTACACCATAGTTTGGCACGTTCATGTTTTCAGGGAAACTAAGCACATCCGCAGGACAGAGAGAGCAAGGGTTAAAGGTACTCGATTAACTATGTACTTGATAAAAACAGACGTTTAGGAAGAAGACAACGCACCACCACCAGAACCACCAGACGATCACCAAGGTGACGTTACTGAGGAGCTGAGCTCCCGAGGGTCCGGGCACTATTGGGCCAGATGACAGCTTGTTTGGGGGCGAAATCTTCTCGATCCAGGCTAGATCTGTAACCTCCGGGGCGCCAGCAGCCTACCACAGCCTCAGGAGTTAGTTACCTTAGCTAGCGCTCCAGGGAGTGATAAAAGGTCAAGACAGTCAAGGTCAGCGACAAATTCAGTTTGAATCGTATTGCTCTTCAAAGGCGAAGATAGCACGAACGAGCTGCTTCACGACCGGCAATATCAGTGCAAGTTATTCTATAATAAGTACTAATACCATCCGTCAGCCTTCTTTTGAACCGTCGACGACCTGGACTGCTGCCTACTTTGCAAATATTGACGTCTGCGTTCGGTCTTGCATAACATTTGCGGTCGCTTCTTCATTGTATTGTTTCTTGTAGTTTGATGAGATCACATGATAAGGCTGCTCTCGGACCACTCATGGAGCATCTCATGCGCGAAGAGGAACTACGCAGGCGACGTTCAAGCATCCCAAAAGTTGAGTGGTTGGGATTTGATCATGATTCAGCGCGTGTATACGAAAGAGGCTCCATCCAAGAATACCTTCTACGCCGAGGTTGGACCGCTACAGAGATCAGTGATCTAAAGCAAGGACAGTTGCCAGGTCGTCGCTCTGTCGAAGCTTCCCTCGCTATGTTGCAAAGTTGGATGACTCTTGGTCTTATGGAATGCTTTTTCGCGCAACCTTTCTCCAGTTCTCTCTTCGTCTCCGAGCTTGGGAAAAAGAAAATTTTCAGTACCGAACATCTGCGAGATTATATTGACGACTGGCAGAATCACTCAATGCCCTCGTTTCCTCACCTAGTCACGCCCACGTACGAGGGTTGCATTACGGACTCCCTGGATGAGGCTGTATCTTGGAACAATCTGCTAGTTCCTGCACAGCACATGTACAAAGAGCGTAGCCTCTATTCGGATCGTTCGCTCTTCGACTCGGTGATGCGATTGACTACACTGGTTGGGGAGGCACTACAAGCTCTAGCTGAGAGGTTCCCTGCATCACAAGAGAGATTTGCCCTCAGATACGAATGGTTCATTACAGTGGGAAATCAAGAGCGACTCCATGCCCAACTAAAAAGTCAAGGGTGGTGTCCTTCAATATACAGAGTGCTTACCAAAGGCCTCCACATGCCGTCGTCACTGGTGGAATATGCTAGCATTGTCGACCCTGCTGACATGCACCTGCGTATGCACGAGCGTTGCTCAACGCATGATTGCATAGGGCACAACGTCGATAACAAGACTTACAAGACTAGGCACATCTTTGAAGGCTGTCAATGCAAGCCTTTCCTGTTTCCATCGTTCTCGAAGACACAAGCGATTTTACTTGATGATGATGTGCCGCTTATCAATGGAAATGTGTTATTACGAAGTAGCTTAGCGGAAGGCTCTGTGTGCCGTGCCAGCCTGGGTCTTCCATACGTAACGTTTTCTCATATCTGGTCTGATGGTCTAGGAAGCTGTACAGAAGACGGTCTGCCCCAATGCCAAGTACAAGCACTCTACAATATGGCAATGGAAGTTGGGAAGACACCCCGATTCTGGATTGACTCTCTTTGCATCCCAAGAGACAGTCAAGCAAGGAGACGAGCTATATCACAAATGGCGAAAACCTATCGACATGCTCACGCAACGATAGTCCTCGATGATCGAATCAAGCAATGCAGCACAGGAAATTCTAAGGAGGAAATCATGCTTCATCTAGCATCTTCTGTGTGGCAACGGAGACTCTGGACTTTACAAGAAGGCGCATTATCTCGTAACATGCACTTCAAGCTGGCAGACTCATTCCTGCAGGATGGAAAACTTCTGGATGGTGTGGGTTCAGAGGTATACAGACCTGTCATCAGAAATTGCGTCTCACACCTGGACAATATCACTGCTTGGGCACTTCAAGGCGATGTAACAATTGGCGCACTTCAACGCAACATTTCCCACAGACAAAGCAGTAAGCTCGACGACGAGTCTCTTGCGATGGCCTCTTTGCTGAACCTGAATGTCTCGTATTTACCAGAGGTCGACGGAGAAGAGCGGATGATGCGCTTCTGGTCCAAGGTTCCCTCGATTCCGAGAGACATAATAATCCTCGGAGGCGCCAAGATTAAGCAGGAGCCATTCCGGTGGGCGCCAAGATCGCTAATAAGTAAGGACGATGAAGGGTCAATTGATAAGAGGGACGAGAGTGGAAGGACTACGCCAAGAGGCTTGCTGGCGACCTGGTATATCTACTCGCTCGGGAAAAGACTGCCTGTGAATCTGGCAGACGATCAACTCCATGTCTACAATGCCCAGACAGGCGCCGTTCTCACTGTATACCCCGATCAGGGAAGCACGGTCAAACCATTCCACTGCCACGTCGATGCGATCTTGTGTCTCGACAAGTTGCCAGTCGGTGACCGCACAACGGCCGGTGTGGTCCTTTCATTCGTCGAGAAGCCTGGCCACCCCAAGATCTACAAGTATGAAAAAGTGTCTGAAGTCTGCTTGCATGATGACGAGCCAGAACACATCATCAGGCTGCTGCAAGAGAAACAACTGGCCGTTACAGGCGCCGTGGAAGAGGTAATCATATCTTAAGATAACAGAGGAGGTAGTAGATTCTCAGAAAATGTTAATGAGAAATTCTCCCATGATTGCTTGGTAAGAGAGCCATTTCAAGACCGGAAGAGGAATAGCAAAGGGAGAGCTTGTTCTCGAGGTTCGTTTGATGTCCTCAGCAGCCGACAGAGCCTATTGTCGATGGAAGCTGGAAGCTCGAAGCCTAGCAAAATTGCTCGCTTTAAGACTGTGAGCCCCAATCATACCTTACTGAAGGTAGATAGCTTCCTCGCGCCCAACTTCCCCTTCGTCTTCTACCATCGGGTGCCAGCAGCCGTGTGTCGAGCACATCTACCCAGTACGACCCACAGTCCGCCACACAACTGCAAGCCAGCTTCTGGAGAGGTATGGCCCACCAACAAACCTTCTTCATCACTGCTGAGAACTTCGTTCAGCCGCTGATCCTGCTTCCCGTTGCCACGGGATGACACCTCCGCGATTCGCCTCATCTTTTCATCCCCTGGTAGTGTCCGAAGCAGCGATGATGGAGTATACAAGGCCTACAGTCGCGCGATTAAACCAAGTCTCCAGAAGTAGCCTGCGCGGGCGCGACCTAGGGCCCACCAAGCCACGTAGAGGAACACGGTAGGATTGCCTCTGTAACAATGCGCGTCGTATGAGTGCAAGACTATCCAGATCTTGCTTTAATTGATACGTAGAGAAAGGTTCTTCGAAACATCCCTCAGGACAGCTACAGTACGAGCGTATGGTTCAAATCGGAGGGATGAGGGGAATAACTGTTCCGTGTCAGGTCTGCTGGGGGGTTTAAATCGCTGGAGAAGTCTAGTATTCTAGAGAGGGTTATGGTATTGGAAATTGAAGCGGGCATGGGCGTTTTTCGCTGGGAAAGTAGTGGGGGAAGTATTGATAAATATCGTTGAATAAAGCGAGGTACGGACAAGTCGTTGGGATATGCTTCATCTAGTGGCAGGACGTTTCTTCAGCAACGTCCACTTGGCATGGAAGAGGGTAATGCGAAAGTATCCCCGAATAAACCCGGTTGAAACACTACGCAAGCAGGTCTGAGGTAGGAATGATTCAAATATGTATCCCTCAACACCTAGCTAGTCCCACATGGCCCCCCAAATACCCTAACATGCTCCCTTACAGCCATATATCCACCCATAGCAACAACGCCTTCTCCCGTCATCCAGTGCAAAGATCAAGCATCATCATTTCTTCCCCTTATTCCTCCCAGCCACACCCCCAGCAAACCGTCCCAAGTGTCCCAAACTACTCTTCGACTTATGCGTCGGCCCAGACGCCTGCACCGGATTCGGCTGCGGCTTCTGCCCCGGCGTGCTCCCCGCGCTCCCGGGCCGCCCCAGTTGCTTCGGGACATCCGGCAAGACCTTATCCCTCGTCTCGGGGCTGATCTTCGGGAGCGCGCTCGCGGTCCCCTCGTCCCCGGCGTCGCCGACACGACTCGCCCTCCGCGCCTTCTCCTGCACGCTCTTGAATTTCTCCAGGAGCTCCCCCCACTTGATGCCGCCTTCTTCGCGGGGCTTGAGCCGATTAGGGCGCTCGAAGGAGGTGGCGGATGAGGAGCCGGCGGGTGTGCTGCCGGTGCCGAATTTAGTCTCGGTGCTCTTCTGGCGGACGTGGGAGGGGACGTACGTGCGGGGCGCGATGTGGAGGTAGCCTATTGCGCTGACGCTGTTTAGACGGTTCTTTAGGGCCGCGAAGGCGGAGGACTGGGGGAGGAGCATTAGGACGCCGTAGAGGCATTTGTAGAGGTGGGGGTAGCGTTCTGGTTCTAGGAGTTGGAGGCGGAGATCTGACATTCAGTGTTAGTGATGCCGGGTATTTGCCTGTGGAGATGGACTTGCATGTGAAGACTGGGGACTCAAGGAGTTGGACGAGCTTGTCAATTTGGATGAGCATGTTTACTGTCATCTCTAGCTCGGCACTGGAGGGGTCAGATTGAATGTCAGATCATTGAGTTCAAGCACTCACAATATTTGAAGAAGGTTGTATGCCTGCTCATAAGCCTGGGCAAGCAGACATAATGAGAACGTGGCCACAGCATTATGGCACCAAGAGCGGAATAGAGCCACGAAGAATACTTGGCCATCCTGTATCCGTGAGCTTGAAGTCGGTGAACAGCTGTGGGCAATCATACCTTCGTTTCTAAATTTCTCAATCTCTTCCGTAACTCTGCCAGTTCTGGAGCGGTGATAAGATTGTTGTTCAGATTCTGCACCATGATGCTTGCAAATTCAACATCCTTTGTTGCAGTCAGCTTTGGCAGAGCATTGAGTGAGAGATCTCTCTCTACCTCGTCCTTCTCGAGACAGTCGGCCAAGGTCCTATAAATCCTCTCGGCGCTCAGACTGACACACAATTGTCGGATGATCAGATTCCCTCTCGTTTCCAAAAGCCTCCGATCAGTGGAAAAGAGTTGCAGCAGGTTCGTCATAAAGGAAGTGAAATAGCCATCTTCGCTGTTCTTCGATATTTGGGAGAGGAGCTGCAAATCTCGAGTCACCACTGCTTCCGCAGGATCTGATAGCGTTTTGAGCAGAGCTGGGAATGTGCCGTCGTTCGTAGCCAAGACCTTGCGTGGAGCGCGCCGATGTAACATGATAAGCCAGGCAAGGGCAGCGACTCGGGTGGCCTCATGCTCGTTGAGGAAATGTAGGGTGAGCGCACCGACCGCCGCGGAATAGTCAAGATCTCTGATCGATTTGGGTTGAGTAGGTGATACTGGCGTCGCCGGTGTGGGTACGCGAGAGTCCTCTTCCTTCTTGGTCTCCCCATCCGGATCGTTATTCTGCACTAATTTTGCTGTCGGGGTTGAAGCCCGTCGGCCTTTGTCCTCACCCTCTTTCAGAACGGACATTGGCTCCTTTGATGTATTCGTCGGCATTCTTGAAGGGGCTCCCGGTCGGGCATCCTTCGGTGCTTGTTCGTTGGGAAGCGAAGCGATGTGATCCATGAGGGAATTGTTGACTCTGTTGGCCGCCTGTCTAACGAGGTCTGCACCGCTAGCCATAGCTGGGAGCACTTGGGACAACAAGCGAGGCACGAAAGCCAGGATGTCCTCAGGACAGATCTCGAAGAAGCTGTCAATCCAGCGCAGAGCGGTGAGCTGTATCTCCTCCTCTGAAGATGAATCAAGAAAAGCGACCAATATCTCCAAAATCTTCGAATGATCGACCTGGACATCTTGCCCTGGTACCCAATCGCCATCAGTGCGGCCTCCATCTCGAGCCGCTCCGGAATCGCCATCTGCAATATCGGATTTCTCGTTAAGCGTACTCCTATCGGTGTTGATGCTCCCACTATCACTCGAATTTGGGCTTTTGGCGTGATCATCACTCTGTTTCCGTTCACTTTCCTCTATCCCACGCTTTATCCGAGCCACTTTTTTGATCTCATTAAGAAACCTTTCAAGCGCTCCTTGGGTTGCAACATGCACATCCCTGTTGGGGTCACTGAGGAATTTAAACAGACCCCCGAGGAACGCCGGCAGGTAGTGTACCAGCTCAAGATCTGGTATAGTATCTAATAAGGTGACCCATGATACGAGAAAGGTGCGCGTAAACGGGTTGATGACATATATGCGCTCCTGGAGAAGTGGAATGAAATTATCTAGGGAGAAGGCCGTTGGGAGTTCAACTGATGATGCATCGTGGCCTTTATCGGAAGCTGGACTTGAGACCGCCTGCTCTGTGGGTTGCAGTACGGAGACATATGTCGATGCGGATTCAGAGACGATGTCCTTTACGAGACGGTCGAGCAATTCTGCGCCATTCTTTACCGAGAGCTCCGAGTCGGCAGCAAGCTAGTCCGTTCTTCAATATGTATTCCATACAGGCGGTTCACTATGGCTACGTACCTTGCAAAGAGCGTCAAAAACATCGTTGAAGAACAGCAATATCTCTCCCTTTGCAACCTTGGCAATATTATACATACTCTCGCAGGCGTAGTATCTGACTCTTGCGTCCTGGTCGGTGAAACAAGCCAGTACTGGTGGCACAATGGCTTTGAGGTACCGAGCAACATCATCCTGGACCCATATCAGAATCTGTATCATGTGGGATTCAATAGCGAAGCGTACTGATCCCAAGGCGATTGAAGCCGCAGCCAAACCAATCAGACCCCCATTCCGAGCGTGCGGTTGGTGTACAGCGTAGGCATATTCGTGGCAAAGCTGGTCGACTATTTTCCCTATCCTGTCATAATCTTGATTCGCGCTGCATTCTCGTATCAATCGTTCCAGGCTGTAGGTTCGCCTATTAGCGGAGGATATTTCGAAGTGCATGCAGGACGTACTCGAGGGCTCCTTGTTTCCTTTTATCGTATAACTTGTCGTTGAGCAGGCGCTGCACTGCTGGATCCATGGTCTGTTGAAACGAAGGCTACCGAAGCATTGTGGTGGGTTTTCGACGTCCAGGCCCAGCAGTCCTTTCCGGACTCGAAGCTTGGATGATGTGGGAAACGGTGTCTTACAAGGAGACCAAGTGAGTTTCCACCGGTATGTAGGAAGTCACCAGCAGTCAGACAATTGATCCCCGAAGAAAATGTACATGAAAAGAAGAGTGGACAGAAGCGTGAAGTGGGGACATGCTCGGTGCGGAAATCCGTAAACAGACCCAGAATTCGCGGCTACAAGGAACCTAAAGTCCGCTGCCACTCCCTTAATCGGTTGGACCTTCTACACCATCGCCATTCCACTATCCATAGACTTCAGGCTACAGCCGGTGGATATTACGTGCTTGCTCAAGACGAAGCCCATCACATTGCAATGCTGACTATTTGAGGCTTCAAGAGTGCGACTTTCACATCACCGGAGTGCTGACCTTCTGCCCTCACAATATGCGCCACAGGTGCCAATTATATCCATTCCTGGATCTCCATTCGCCAACTCGTTTCTCGACTTCAATTGTCCGAAACATTGATTGTGAAGGAACATAAAGACTACCCAGATTCGGCTGTCATGGAGAAGAGGAAGAGACTGACAAATGAGAATGGCAAGGAGTAAGGTGCAAAGGCCACTGAGCATGTTTTCGTGGCCAGCCAGTCTGAGGAGCAAGGGAGTGATCTGGATCCTTGCCGAGAGGATCGGGGGATGCCGTGGTATAGAATATCTACTTGAGTCATAGCACCAGCTAACGCTCACAAGCTTGGAACCGATCCGCCACAGCTCCGAAAGTCCTCACTCCTTTGCCTTCTCCTCACCCTCTTCGGCCCATGGCTGATACACGCTTGGTGCATAATCTTATCACGCCCGGGACACCCTTCTGGACCAGCAAAGAGAGGGGGAACGGGTGGGAATGGGAATATGATGGTGGCACGGTGGAGGAAGGGATGGCGGTCATCTGAGGGTATTGAAGGCATGGGTAAGAGGTTTCGGGACGGGAATCTATCTGGATGGGGCCGGTTGAGTAATAAGATGGAGAGGATTGCAAGATTAGTTCCACTGAAAGGAATTTGAGCTGAATCAACATGTCTCCGTAATTACGCTTCAAGTCCTTGAGCTGGAACGTGGAAGCATGAACACCGCTTCGTCCGCATTAAAATCATCGCACCATCCCTTCACAACTCCGACGGGCCTGGTTCCCGTACCTTGATGCTGGCCTTTACGGCTTTGCTGCTAGCCGCGACTGCTATGATGCCTGTGACTCCTCTTGTGCCCGGATTTGCTCCTACTATGGGTGCTACACCTCTCCCGATCTCGAGGCCGGTTCGTGCTGACTTGACTAATACTGTCCTCAGGCGCGAGGGAAGGAAGGCCCTTCTTCAGCCCTTCTGGTCCCTTGTCGTACCGTACCGAGCTCTTCGTTTTCGTGCTTGCTCTCGTGCTCTGGGGTAACTGCACATCTCGCGCTTTCGTACTTGCTCTTGTACTCGGCGGGAGAGGCACATCTCGCGCCACCCTGACTGCTGTGACAGAGCGAGCGGACTTCACGGATTCGGTGGCTCTGGTCCTCCTGTCTTGAGATGCGTGGAAGTGCTGCGAATCTCCAAGGATAACTTTCGTGCCGTTTGCACTCTGGGCTATGACCTTCTCTGTGGTACTCCCAGCAGTAGAGCTACCCAAGCGTGAATCCCGGGGGCGTGTTCCGAGTGTTTCGGCGCTGGAATCTCGAAAGGAGATGACGGTGCTGACGCGGCAATTAGAAGTGTCGTAGTTAGATTTTGTATTGCCTCTGCCCCTTATCATGGTTAGTGGAGAGGGGGATCTTCGAGTCGATGGCCAAGTTGCTTGTACCGGTTTTGTAAGTCCCGCGTACTCGCATCTTGGAGGCCATACAGTGTGGTGTTCGATGCGCTTTTTTGGCACCGAAGCAGATTCGCTTTCGCTTTTCACCAAGGCATAGGCTGCGCATCCACCTGCAAAAATACCGAGACCCACACCTATGATCTCCTTTGTGCTAATCTTGGTATCGTCCCCGGGTTCGTCCTTGACACGATTGACGACTACTGGAGGTGGGTTGGTGGTGATGTTGTTGTTGATGTTGTTTCTAATGATGAACTGGGGAGGGACTGGTGGATCATTGCGTTGGTTGTGATGCTCGACCTCTTTCTGCCATTGCTTGATACGCTGGTCTTCTGGCCGGCTATGAACTGCATTCGGTGCTCCGAGGGACTGTCGACGATACATCGCTTCGGTACGATAAATCTGGGTCGATGATGATTCTAAGAGGATTTTGACTACACCAGTCAGCTTTTCTTTGCGAATCGACTATATTGGGCTATCCGAAAAAGTTGTATGTGCGCCTCATTGTGTGTTTGTTACTTTGAGAAATATCTTACTGGTAGCACCGGAAGAAGCAGTGGTAGACTGGGCCTCTCTCTTCTGCTATATCCGTATCGGTGTTTTGAAGATGTGAGTGTCTTGAGCAGTAAAGAAGGTTGTTTGGGAAGTGGGTGGAAGAAATGCGAGTGCGGAATATGAAGTGGTGAACGAATATAATCGACTCTACGAATAGTAGCTGGACAAGGCATTCGCTTCGGACTGTTCATAGAGAATATTGGATCGTCAAACAGGGGAATTTCGGAAATTGCGAAGTAATGTCGCCATTCGATCGATTCGCAGCCCGAGCTAGAGTTATTTTGAGTACCTTATTGGTACCTGATCACCTTAAGCCGAATTGCGCCTAAGGTAGGAGTTTAGAGGCCTCAGATTTGCCATTTGACGATGCTGCTGAGGCAGCCACGTAAATAATCTGCAGCTACTTAGTCAATGTAAGCAGGCTAGAGTGTATCTGGACCATCACACGCCTCACTATTCGCCGTGATGCAGCCTCTCGGAAAAGTCCTTCTATCAACACTTCGGCAACGGCAACCTATTAGACTCAGCAACAATTTTCACTTCGCAGCAGTTCAGTAAAGTGGAAAAAGAACACGATTGGAGCGGGTTTTTGAAGTATGTTGCTTAAATTTAGCTTGCATATGCTGGATTCCCTGCGTGTTGTACTGAAGCCTAGCCAACTTGCCATCACGTAGCTCGAGACACATGCCCATGATCGTAACATGTGGTCAATATCCCAACAGCTAAGCCTGCCTTGTTGTAGTAAACGCCTGCCACTCTTGCCTGGCTGGGACTGAGTTTGGAAGAGAGGATGAAATGGAAAAGCGGAGCAAGTTGAAGTGCTCCACGAAGGCACAAATGAGCCTTGAGGTTGAACCGAGATGTTTTGGTTGCAAAAACAGAGTCAGTGTCCAGATCCTCAATGCGAACAAGTGACGAGTCACGAGGGAGCTTTGATGTTGGTATCGCAGCTATCATGGCCGTCACACAATGAACCTTTTTCTTTTCCACCCTCTGCGTAACCTCCCAAATGGCCGGTCGCGTGTCGGACAAGCCCCAAATATTCCGAAGAGTATTTGGGTAGACGGAAAGGGTATACTTACCTAGACTTTATACAATATCCCAAACATCTTCAACGGCATTGCAGAATTTCCCACACGCTACGCTAGCACTCAGGCTGTAATTGCTGATGCTTATGGCATCGTCTTTGAACTCGTCGGCGAAACTGTCCTGGCCTTTGGCCATGGCTCCCACAAAGACGCAGACACTTTGCTTGGAGCCGAGATCTGCCACGTAGTCTTTAACGCGGACGACGGCGGAGTCGAAACTGAGTGTAACTTTACGACAATTCGGGGGAAGATGATCCGTGATAGGATTCTTGATGACTTTGAGGAGTTTTTCTTGGGAATTTGTCGATCGAATAGAGAGTTTGTGTAGGAGTTGCACCATGAGTCCGGCAAAGCGTTTGAATGTACGAGGTATACGGACAGTGGGATTGACTTCGATTAGGACGCCTCTTGCAGTGTGGATGTATATCTGGAGCTTGCCAGCTTTGTTCACGGGCGAATCGAGCAGTGTGAGGAGGCACTACAGGTAGTCAGCACCAAGAAGCGGCAGATCCGACTTTGTAGGAGTATCTCGAAGCAAACCTGATGGGTAATATCTGGCCTCGCGTCGCTTATGTCTCGATTCATTTTTCGCATGACTCCGATATGTTCATCGCTATTGAGGAGCGAGTATTTGTCATCCCTCGTCACACCCCCTCGACCACCATGTGATGCTTGATATGTCTCGAGGCATGCGTTGGAGAGGACCACAATCAGTCTCTGGGTATCTTTGTCAGCCGAAGCGATGGGGATATGCTGTTCGGCGACCAATTGAGGGAGTTCAGGAGGAGGGCATGATTGCGTCCCTGAAGTTGAGCTGTAAGTGATGATCGGAGGCAACCGTATACGTGATTGTGGATGGGAGGAAATTGGATGAATTCTCACTTGGTCGTTTTCGTGCGGGTGCCATTTGGGACTAGGTGCTCAATATGCAAAGTTGCTCGAATCAACCATTGATCTTCTAAATGATCCAAATTCTGCCCCGATTTGCACAGATAGCTTTGGTTGAAATGGACACCTTTCTAATGGGTATACAAATAACAAGCAGGCAACGAAGAGCAAGGAGTCGAAGTGAACAACGGGAGGAACAGTGAGGCTTGGCGGGGTAAATCAACCCTCTGCGCTAAGCCCGATAGTTATTGGTCACCCAGTAGAATAAGGTATGCACCCTAAAGGCCTTACAGTAGGTACTGTTGGATTATATAATTGAATAAGTAATGCTAGGATGTAGTCACATTTTTAGAATCTTATTCTCAACAGGTACCTAGGTATGTTAGGTAGGCATATTTCCGGGCGGAAAGCCCTCCCAGAAGACGGAATTATTAGGTACCTAAGTCATTACTTCAGGCAGGCTGAGGCACTAACTTTAGGGAGCTTTCCAAGGACTCTGGGGAGTAAATCTTAGCGCCGGCCCGTCATTAGGTCCGCGTTCGAGATTGTTTACATTTGCAACGAAGCGTACATTTCTTTCACTCTTTTCTTTAGAGGTGAGATTCATTTGGCTATTGGGGCGCCGAACAGGCCGGACTCACTTTCTCCGGTCACTCTTTTATCATTACAGTCTTTGACGATGGTTCAAATGGATTATGCTTTGCGAGAAGGAATTTATTGCGATTTTCATTCGTTTATCGCTGAGTAGGTATGAGGTAGAAGGTCCTCTAGTCAATTGAATTATGATCAACTCATCAGTCAGTACGTATTCGTGACTGGTCCTTTTTTTTCAAGACTCCGCATGAAGCGAGGTCTTCCATAGACTATGCAGCGATCTGATAGGACCAGGTACCCGCGCCAATCATCGCGAAATCAAGTCCTCACCTCTTGTACCTGGCAGTTCAAGGTCTGCATCACCTCGCCGACTTCGGAAGAGGAAACCTCGTACTCAGGGTGACGGTGAGGAACACTGGGAAGATCGTAAGAGGAGGCATCTGTCCCCGAACAGTGACAATGGGGAGCCGGCCAAGCAGTGCAAGAGACCAGTTGTGGAGGTGCCTTTGACCAGTGTCCAAGTGCCTGCTCTAGCGTACCCAAAGTCTGCCTACTATGGTTACGAGCCTCTCCTCACGAGACGTAGAGAAGACGCCATACTGAAAGAAGCTATAGTAAGCCTGGAATGCCTTTATCGGAGGCCGTGCGCTAACACGCAAGGCTTTGGAAGATGCCATATACAATGGTGGCAGTAATTCCGATTCGAGTACCTTTATGGAGGTCGATCTCGACGAGTTCTCTATCTATCGTCAACATCGTGTCCGACAACAGATAAGAAGCAAAGATTTAGAGGAAACATCACTGGCAAACGAGTTGGTTTCTCTCCACGAGATCAACGAAAGGAGCGTACAATATTTCTTTTTTGATGGCGTCATATGCTTTGACGGCAAGAAAGAATATGTGGAGAGAGTGCCGTTCAACCTCTTATCAATCGGAGGCTACGAGGACATTGGTCGCCCCAGTGTTGGGTCTGATATCTGGATACAATCGATAGCAGGGAGTCGATTGGATTGTTGGTATCGTTTGCGTTCACCAGCCTTTGAATACAAACGATATCATAAGCCGTTCTTGTGGTTAGCTGATTTTGCGAAATACATCATTGACTTCCTTCATACCCATCAGCAAATATCTTTGGACGATTTCCAACAAGTATTCTACCACTGGCTCAGGGACACCTATCCATCGAATGCATACATTCAATGTTGGCTGAAAGAGTACGGCGACACCGATTTTCGTCGAATGATCGCCAACCAAGCGAACTACCTCTACTGCCAAGCTATGCAAGTAAACGAGAACTACGGTAAAAACCCTCTGTGGACCGAGGTGCTTCCCGGTAACCTATGTGCAATCCCAATACACGTGGAGAAAAGATGTTTAACAGAAATGCTCATAAGAACAAATCATGATGAAGAGGCAGAGATCGCCGTCACCCGCAAAACGACAGTCACACCTTACGTCTCTGAATGTTTCCAACATCTACCATGGGCCAAACTTCTCTATTGCCAATCTCCGAATATCTCGTCTCAAAGCATCAGCTACCGGCACCTTCCAAAGCCTCTTTTAACAGCTGGAAACGAGATCGAGCCAGAGCATGTGCAAGTGGGTGATGTAGTGGCTGTGCCAAGTGACAGCGAGAGCTCTTGGAGGAATCAAGGCACTGAATATTTCGCATACGTACAAAGCGTAACATCTCTTCAGAAAGGCAAAAGACTTGGTCTCCTTTGGCTCTATCGCCCTGCGGATACAGTCTGTATGATGATGGCTTACCCTTTCGAGCATGAGCTTTTCCTAAGCAACCATTGCAACTGTGGAGACCGCCCGATCTACTCTATAGAAGTAAAACGCAAACCACACGTGGCATTCTTTGGACACCCCGAGACTTCGGGTTTTGAATTCTTCTGCCGTCAGCAATATATCGAAGCCGATGCAACGTGGAACACACTTCAGGAAAAGCATTTTCTATGCCCTTGTAAAATTCCGGTGCAGGAGCATAGGTATACCCGAGGCGAAACAGTATTAGTGAAGTTACCCTCTGGGTCTTGTTTGGAACCCGTTGTTATCGCTGAATCTGATCGAGATCTTCTTAAAGTGAGGCGTCTATTTCGCAAAAGGAGGGACTACGGCTACATCCACGCTGATCAGAATGAGCTCGTCCTCACTAATCGATATGATACTGTACCTTGGAAAGCTATTGAGAGGCGCTGCCAGGTTCTTTTTATCATACAAGACCAACAAGAAAAACGCCAGATTCCCACACCGTACAATAGGCAGGGTACAGCAGACTTCTATTACATTATCTCCCAAGAAACTTCAGAGTCGAGTCTTCATCTTCAACCTTTGACGAGACCATGGCCTCCATTCCTACGACAGGGCTGGGATCCAAGGGATACAGGGACACAATTACCACCACTCAGAGGCCTTGACATATTCTGTGGCGGGGGCAATCTCGGCCGCGGACTCGAGGATTGCGGTGCTGTTGATTTCGAATGGGTGGTAGACAACGACACTGAGGCAATCCACACATACAAAGCCAACTCACCCAGGAAAAAGAGGAAGCTGTTCCTCGGTTCTGTCAATCATTACCTTAGTGAGGCTATGGCAGGCAGAGGAAGGGGGCTCATTGCACAGATAGGCGAAGTTGAAGTGATCTCTGCAGGAAGCCCCTGCCAGGGTTTTTCGTTGATTAATTCCAGCAAAGGTAACCTCAAAGGCCTATTGAATGAGTCTATGGTTGCTTCCGTGGTATCTTTCGTGGATTTCTATTGTCCTAAATACTTCCTTCTAGAGAACGTCAAGGGCATGGCAATAGGAGGTGAGACTAAAAACATACTTGCACAAGTCATATGCGCTCTAGTCGGAATGGGTTATCAGGTACGTACATTTGCTCTAGACGCTTGGAATCATGGCAGTCCTCAGAGCCGGACTCGGATATTCATTTCAGCTGCAGCACCAGGCCTTACGCCGCTGCCGGAGCCACCACATACACATTCACACCCTAAGGACATATATGCTGGTAGTTTAGGCAAGATTGCAAACGGTCTTCCGATAGCTGCTCGCCATGTTGAGCCGACACCCTTTGCGTATACGACTGCAATGGAAGCGACGAAAGACCTACCTTCTACCGATGCACGTACCCTTTGCATCCCCTTTCCGGACCACCGCATCAGCAGAGGTATGCCTGTCGCGAGCAGAGTCCTTATATCTTGCATACCGAGATTTCCAGCAGGAAGCAGTTTTATCACAGCGTACATGGATGGTTATATGCCACAATTCCAGGTTCAAGCGTTCCCTTGGGAAAACAAGATCCGGTCTGGCAAAGGTTCCAGATCATGGTCCCGAGTCCAAGGAAATAGGCTCATGCCCACGGTCATGACGCAGCCGAGACCTGACGATGGTGTTGTTGGAAATTGTCTCCATTGGGATGAACATAGACTCCTGACAATCATGGAAGTTCGCCGTGCACAAGGATTCCCGGATTACGAGGTTCTGATTGGCACACCTGGGGCTCAATGGAAAATTATTGGAAATAGCGTCGCTAGGCCTGTTGCATTCGCCTTGGGTATGTCTTTACGCAAAGCTTTGTCGACCAACAACAACGTCACCAGCATTGCGGATGAGGATGTGTCTACAGCTTCGGAGACCTATGTTTCCAAGACCAAACAGTCGAAACATGAAATTGGGGAATTTCTGAGGACTCAATCGGATGCAACAACGAAAAGGCGATCTCTGCAGGAATTTCGCGCTCCTCTGGGCGAGCAAGGCCTTGCCTCTTCATTCTCGGAGGTAGCAATCTGGGGGATGGATACGGACTCAGAGCAAGCGACTGAGGATGCTGCAATTGACGAAACGGCTAATACTACGCCATTGACCCCTCTAAGTCTCGGAGCATACCATCACGAAGCGAAAGTCGAAGACTATTGCGACGTCGAGCTCGAGACATTTGTTTAGCCACCCATCGCAATCGAATGGCTCTCTGGCTACTATGGCAACATGCGACACGGAGACAATGAAGTACGCGTTGTGACGGCCGTGGTTTCATGGGTATGCGTGAAGAGGGCGGGGTCCAGTGGCTTCTACAGGTATCGCAGCTTCCTCTTTGAGAAGCCAATTACTATTATTGCGCCACATTGCATGACACTTACCTTCGATACCCACCATCAAAGACAATGAATGTTGTGCTGAGCACCTGAAATCAAGGCTGAGGGGGCTATGCTTGGGGTGGTGGTGGTCGGTTGTAGTGATGCTTACCCACTGCAGTGCCTCGTTTAGTCGCTAATCTGATAGGCTCACTACCCGAACACTCCCTCACTCCTTTGCCCCTGGGCGAGCCCTCCCCAAATATCCCCCCCTGTCCGTACCCACACAGCCTGCTGCGCCTTGGATGGGTTGCATGATCGATGCCTGTGGGGGCCAGCGCTTCCAATAATAATAGCCGTCTTTACTGCATTTAAGCCTGTGACATTCCTTTCGAAAAATCGCTCTGTATACTGACTTTAGCTTTCTATACTTGCCATCATGAGCCCCCTAATTTTTGCGCAGAAGCAAGAGCGCCTTCCTCTTGTGGAGATCTTGGGTTACGATCCCTTGTCGAGGAGGTGCGCAGGATATGCACCATCTCAGGGAAGGGGATGCCATAACCCTGTGAATATCCAAAATGTCGACCTTGCCTGCAGCCTCTTGGAGTCTATGCAATACATGTCTAAGGCCGATGCAACAAAACAGCTCTCTAAGTTGGCCTATACGACTCTCTGTGTACGTTATCACCGGAATACTCAGGTCCAGGACAAAGTAACGCAATGGTCGAAGAAGCTGGCTCTCTGGGAGCCGGTGATGAACGCCCAAGTTCCAGAGGAGACCGTTGCCGACCTTCAGGCGGTACGCGACGAGCTCGAGACGGAGAGAGACATGACCAATCATCTATCGAAACAAGTGAAGATACTCAAGAAACACAGAGACATTGCGAATGACCAGATCGAAGACTGGAGCATCAAGTACGAGAAGAACAACGCCAAGAAGACCCAAGAGATAACGCGATTACGGGAGAGCAATGCGGCTGCCCAGTCGTCATCTGCCCAAAAGCTGGAGATCTGGACTCGGAATTATAAAGAGAAGAAAGATGAGCTCCAGAAGGTGGAGAGCGCTAATGCTGGTTTAAAAGCCAGCTTGCAGGAGAGAGATCAGGACTTGCAAGAAAAATATTCCAAGATTTACAGGCTTATGGAAAGCAACAAGAGCCTTTCGGAACAGAAGGAGGCCAGCGGCAAGGAAATCATCATCCTCAACCATCAACTGAAGGAAAAGGACACCGCTCTAGAGAAAGTCGACCAAGAGCTCACCCTCTTGCGACAACAGGTGAATGACAGCAAAGCTCAAGATCACCAGATCCACACCCTCAATCACCAACTAGACGAAAAAGACACTGCACTAGAGAAAGCCAACCGCGAAATCACCCTCCTGCACGAACAAGTCACCGCCAACAAGGCCCAAGACGCAGAAGTCCACCACCTCACCAAACAACTCGCGCAACAGACCCAACAAAGCTTCGCCCACATCTCCACCCTCGACCTCAAAATCCACCGCAAGACCCTCGTCTTCCACCAACTGCGCGACTCCCTCCACGACGCCAACGCCGCCATCCACACGCTCCAATCCGAGAGCCAGCAGCTCCGCGTGCGCGGCCTCATCGACGCTTTCTGCACGCACGTGCAGATCCTCGTGAAGCAGAAACTGTACGAGCGCACTCTGAACGATAACCGCGGGCTGGAGGAACGGCTTGGGCGAGCGGAAGCGGCGAGGGAGAGGGAGAGGGAGGGCGCCCCGATGGCGGAGGTTCGTAAGTCGCGTTTGGCGTCGGGGGTTAATAAGATGCTCAAGCCGATGCGGTGGAGTGTGGAGAGGATACCGAAAAGGGTGGAGGCTGCGCCGTCGATGGGTACGTGATGGTCGCGCTTGCTTTCTTTCTCATGACTTATATGTGATGATACGACGCTATGATGACTATTTCTCTCCTTCGGCGCACCAGTGGGTGGAGTTGCGTGGTTGGGACTTTGCCAAATATGTATGGGGGCTTTGCGCGTCCTTGCTCTTCAAGCGGCGTCTCGTGTTTCCTTTAGGTTGTACAGCGTGTGTGACGATCTGTCACTGTTAACAAAGCTAATTACTGTACACCGTCCGAGAAGTGTGAGCGTTTCCATGAGGCATGTCGTGGCTTCTTGCCTTACAAAAATATGCGCTCTGGCTCTTTTGAGTATGACATGCACTCCGTATCTTCGACTAGCGGGATCGATGCCGCGAGCGGCAAATGTCGTCTCCACCATAGCTGGGTTCAGGGCCGAAGAGAGCGATGCGTACTCTTTCCCTGCAGAAACATTTTCATTAAGATTCTTCACAATCCCGAGTCTCAGCCTCCTCAAGACTACGTCAACCCACTCTCCCGACTACCTACATACACAATACAACATAGAACACAAGAACAATACCAAGCAACTCACACTAGCGCTCACTAGCGCTTTTTCTTCAATAAGAAAAGGGGACCGTCATTCGCTCATGCGAAAGGGGCAACTTGATGATATACCCAGAAACCTCGGATAGGTCTAGCGGATTTGGTGGGGGGATGTGATTGGGTCGAGGGGGGGGAACAATAGGAATGAGGTAGCTATTGTTCTTCTTCCTGGGCTATGCGTAGACTGTACATCAGGCTCCTATGGCTCAAGTAGCTGGCTAGGGGCACTTGGCCTCCAAGGGTCTTCAGAGCCCCCTACCTATACAAAGTTCCTTACCAAACGCCGATGCTGCAGCAATGCCCCCACTGCCATGTATGCTCTGATCACCGAGCACGGCTCTGCTCAGCAGGGCAGGTCACATCCACAAACAGAGCTTCCCGCTCGCCGTCCCAGCGGCGATCCATTGCTCGCTAGGATGGAACTGGGCGACCGCCGGCACAGCGGTGATGCCCTCGCCACCTAGTTGAGCGAGCTGCTCTCCTTTGGCGGTGTAGATGTCGACGAAGCGGTTCATGTTCCCGATGCAGAAACGGTGGATCGAGTTGGGTGGGTGGCGCTGCCATTGGGCTCGGAGGCTAGATGCGGTATTAGTAACGGTAAAGCATAGGAGGGAATGTAAAAGAAGGAAAGGCGCACGGGCGGGGGACATACATAGTGACCCATCTCCCCGTCTGATTATTATGGCTAACGATCGAGCTCGGCTTCATCTCTGCGTCGCTTATCTTGTGCCCAGGGGCAAAATTTCCCATGCCTTCAAAGGTATGGATTTTCACTGTATTATCATAACTCGCCGTCGCTACCTGCCCTGCGCTGTTGAACGCTGCATGACTTACACTCAGTCCGCTTTCGTGCTCTCCTATCAGCGCAGGTATTTGGTTTCCGCGTTTCCCGCTCAACTTTCTCAAGTCCCAAATACGCAGTTTGCGATCCAGCGAGGCTGTGGCGATGAAATGCGGGTTTCCAGGGTGCAGAGTGAATCCTCCGATTTTCTTCTCCGAAAGCTGAAAGATGTCGGTGCTTTTTGGGGCGCGTGTGTCTGTGCGGCCAACGTGCCCGTCCAGCCGGGAGAAGTATAGCATGTGAGGCGACGACGGATCGACTTCGACCCCTGAAAGGGGCTCGTCAAGGGAGGCGTCTTCCGGGCCGTAGACCTCTGTCGAGGTGGACTTGGTGAGGTCAAGGAGGCGAAGTGAAGAGTCGTAGGAGGAGGTGTAGAGGTGGGAGGGATTGTTGGGGGAGAATTGAAAGGAGGATATGGTGCGGGTGTGGGTGTGGAACGTTGTTATTGCTGGTTTGGCTGTCTCTTCTGCTTCCTCCTCCTCGTCCTGGTCTTCCTTTTTGACACCCTCTTCGGCTTTCACTGATGGTGCGGAGGTTTGGGAGGCGTCAAAAATCCCGAGGTTGCCCATTTTGTCGCCGGCAAAGACGAGAGCTTTGTCAACTGTAGGGTGGAAGCCCAGCGAATAAATTCTTTCCTCTGTGATCTTGATCTCGTTTGGCGAGAATCCGTCGTAGAGATCCAGTCCACTCATCTGCTCCCGTAACGACCGGAGCTCCTTGTCTGAAGTCTCTTTAACTTCAGTCTCCCCGAAAGTACGGTTTCCAGGATTAGCGCCCCTGGATACCACATCGACGAAAGGGTTCTGGTTCTTGTCCCAATCACTCCCTCGTACGACCACATCCCCCAAATTCATATCCGCATTGTTCCTTTGCCTCTTTATCCTCGCAGCTTCCTGCACCGCGAGGTATTCATCTTGCGCTTTCCGTTTTGCAACCTCGCTATCGGCGGTCAAGCCTAGCAACCGTGAGGAGGTCCTCCTAGGCCCATTGTCCTCTTTGACCTTCTTGATGGCAGGCTTCTTCTTGTGCGTCGAGCCGTTTTTAGCGGAGGGTCTTCCGACGGGTTTTGGTCCAAGTCCAGCGGCGCGAGCGTCGAGGCCTAGGTCTTTGAGGAGTTTGTCTCGTTGAGCGATATTAGCCTGTCGCTGTTGCTCATATTCGCTGAGCTCGGTCTGCGCTTTCTGACCCATTATGTTCGTAGAGACTCAAAGTGAATTGTGAATGCCAATTGAATGTCAATTTTGAGGGATTCAAAATCCATGATGGCATTTTCAATCAAATCCGATCTTCGCGCCTCTCTCGTGTCAGACGTGAACGGTATATCTACACTTACGCTAGCCATTTTCTGCTGGAGAAAAATCATTCAACTCCTTGTCACTCTCCACAGTACTAACAGGTTCGTATTGACGTCCCAGACGGACTCGGGCTTCTGGCTGCCTACGCTGCAGTCAGGAGAACCGTGCCATGCCGCCGACTGCTGTTCGAGCGGTGCAGAGGACCTACCAGGTCCAGTCTCAATCAAGTTGCCTTCCTTTCCTTTACTACACCAGGACCATTCTTCAAAATAGGCCGAGGACCCCCCGAGGAGCTGATAATCGTGAAAAAGCCTGTCGAAGTTCATCATCTCAAGCTGGAAGGGGCTTCCACAGCAGTAGTACACGGGCGTACATCCCGTTTGAAGGCCAAGGCCCGTCTGATTCTGATTCCAAGCTTTACCAGCCCTTTTCGAATGATGACGAGGGCAGAGCAGGGAAAGCGTCCACGTTGACGGCCTCGGAGAGAGCCGTGTTTTCACAGATATTTGAGAACGTTCCACAACGTTCCGAAAAGGGCATTCTGGAGGATGCATTTGAGGAGGACGAAGCAGAGGACATGAAAGACCCTTACGAAGACATGAATGCCATATTCGACAAGGCACTAGATGAGGAGAAGGAAAGGGAGAAATCTAGGTCTGCAATTACTGAAAATTCCAATCTTAGAACGAAGACTCGCCGAGGAATACCCAGAGCACTCGATTTTGACCCTCGGCAAGAGGATCGGAAGCGCTGGATATATCGAAACGATCTCGTTCGTCCTCTCAAGATCGTTGACGGCCAGGTAGTCGACAAAGTTCAAGCTCTGAAACTAGAGGAGCAAGTGGCCGCAGCCTGCAAAGACCACCGTGTCGTAATAACCCGCATGCTGGAAAACTCGACCACAGACCTCGAAATTTGGAACCTATTGGAAAAAGAGGTCTTCAGCATGATGACGCAACTAACCCTACAAATATCTCTGGAAGAAGCTGCCACGTCTAGCAAAGCGAATGCTAAACCTAGAAAAATAGGCCGTCCAAAGAAAAGCACTGACCCCCCTCCCTCGATCCATTCGGCCTTTACATCCTTCTTAGACGACTCCAACCTCCTCCCAACAGATACCCTCCTCTCTATCCTCCGAGAAAGCTACGCATACTACAATGTGCTCGCCGCACGCCTCTGGCGGCGCCGCTTCCCTAAAACAAATTACATGTCCCTCCTCCTCCCGCACATAAAATCCCTCGGTCCCATCAGCTACGTCCTCGGCGCCTCCACTTCTTTATACAACGAAGTCCTCTTCATGAAATGGTACCAATACAACGACCTGCACGGTATCGCCGACCTCCTCGAAGAAATGGTGAAACAAGGCGTCGAACACAATCTCACAACCTTGAGACTCTTGAAAACCATCAAGAACATCCGCCGAGTCTGCCTAGCAAGAGAAAGCGGGCAACTGATGCAATCATGGTGGAACCTGCGCCCCGTGTCCGAAGCCTGGGACCGTGTCAATGCCCTCTACCTGCAACTCGTTGCAGAAGAACGCGAAGCCAGAAGCAAAGCCGCCCAAGAGGAAGCACGCGAAGAAGAGGCAGTGGAGGAAGAAGACACTGAGGCGACTGTTGAGCTGGCGAAGAGGGAGAGCGGGGCTATGGCTGCTTATACGGAGAGGAGACGGCAAGCGACAATGGTGAAGAAGAGGTTGTTGTTGAAGAGGGGGCAAATATGGAAGGGGATGGGGGGCCCGACTTTTAGAAAGCATAACGTCGAGTGGGAGGTCTATAGACGGATGCCGAGTGAGTCCAGGGCTATGGAGGGTTTGGGAAGTAGTTCTAGGAGGGGCGAAGAGGGGGTTGTGAAGGAAATGGATACCGAGGCTATGAGAGCGGAAGTGTAGGGGGAGAGGGCGATGCGTGGAGAATCAAGTATTGAGGATGTGAGATTCATTGGCTCTTTGCCAGGAGCATGTCTTCTTCACCAAGTGCAACCGGGCAAGGCAAGACAGGGCTGTGAAGGTGTCACTGTTGTTTCGTCCTCAAGAGAATTTCCCTACGATCTCTCTCTACTCGCCTTGCATTTGGGAGACGTCTGTTGGAGAACGAATCCTCAGGTAGATTCTTGGAGTATTACCTACGGATTATCCCTGTATCGATCACTGGCGTCTCTAAAAAGAAGGTTATATCCCGTAGCGCTCATCTTGTCCGAGAGCTGGAAGAGTCAATGCTTGCTTCCACCTCTTCCGTTTCACAGTGCACAAGCACGATATCAGAGATCCCTCACTCTCTGCTGATCCAAAAGCCGAGAGCCAGTAACGCGGGCGTATTATTCCTCGAGGAACTCATCCGCTTTCACGTCCAAAATTTCAATCACTCGTGCCGTATTCAAGAATCTTGCAAAATGCCCCTTGGACGGAAAGGTCGCAAGCTCGTGCGTGGCCTTGCTGTGCAGCGCAATGGACGGGTTTGCAAGGAGATACAGACACTGCGTGATGGCTGGTCTCTAGAGTGAAACAGAGTTGCTGGTACTTACTACATACCAATGCAAGGGTGTTATGGCTATGCAGATAAATGCGTTGCTGGGCGAGATAGTAGTGTTAGAGTACGATATAAACTACGCCTACCGTTCTGTTGTAGGGAATGGAAGTTCAGACGCTCAGGAACAGTTGAGAGGGACCATGCTGATTGGAAGTGTGCACTCCCGCATTTGAGCAAGGAGGAATAGTGGACTGGTGTCGTGGCGGCGTCCTGATACTGGCACTGCTGATACGGAGTGAAGATGAGATTTTCAAGTTCTGGATTATAGATATGGGAGTTGGTAGGAGTCTCTGATGGTAAGAAAAGCGCCAAATGGAAATCATTCATAAGGTAGTCGTCTGCTTCTCGAATGTGAAAGCGAATGCAAAACGGAAGTCAAGCCAGCCAATGTCCGTCACAGTCCTCTCCCTTCCTGTCACTCCAGACGATGAACCCGGGCGTTGAAAACCTCATCTTCGTTCTCCAAGACTCCTCAAGAATGTCAGTGCAAAGGTCTGAAGGAAAAGCTTATGATGATCTCTATTTGGTAATCGCCTTATCCTTCAAGGCTTGAGCGGTGGATTTTGCTTTATTAGGCTGGTTACTCCTTCAGGCGGAGTCAGCAGAGCAAGCCTTCTTTGAATGTAAGCGGAGCATACTGAGAGTCCACGACGCTTTCCTTCAATTTCTGCTGGGTGCTCTTGGTTGAGTTGGGGAGGACATCCTCTTTGGTGCCTCCGATATATCAGTGGACGGTGCGAGAGCGGAGGAGGATAATCACGCATACTCGAATCAGTTTTGGGCTGCTCAGGCATGATTGCTTTTGTATGATCGAATTATTTGTCTAGCGCTTGAAGATGTTTAAGTTGCTGGTGAAGTCGGGTTGGATTGCTGAGATTCCTGGATTGCGGGACAGCGCAGAAGCAGAAGCAGTAGCAGAGAGCCACCGAGGTCCAGGGACACCCTCGCACCATCCGCTTTGCAGGATACCGCAGGATTCCACTCGGACGACTCTGTACTTAGTCTATACCTGTAACTTAGTTAAGTAGATAGAATGCAGTCGCTTGACTCGCTTGCCAACACACCGGAGACGTGGCACAGCATGGGGCATGAGGCTATCAGCAGATCTCTTCTTTAGGGACAAAATTCGCTGTCTGCTCAAGGCAGTCCAATTATCGTAGCCACGATGGCAGACAATGGGGACGATGAAACCGATGGCATTTTTTGACTTCACAAATGATTCTACTCGGCATCTTTAATAATGTTTTTCCCTTGGGCTAGCATTCCTACCAATACGGCGTCTTCTTGCCCTTGAGCCCTTGCAGTTCTCCCAAATGGTAGCCAAATTTACCGCCGACTCCCATGTTTCATTCTTGACCCAAAATCAAGAAACACCGACCATTCATGACATAGTTCCGGTCCTCCTTGCCCCTTGGATCATACCTTTCATCCTCATAATGGCCTAAAGAGGCTAAGGGGAAATGATTGCTCATTTCTCTAATCCGGTCATGCGCCCAAGCCTCGTGTCTGAATCAAGGCTTGGGAACTGGTGGAATTCTCGAAAACATCTACAAAAAGCAGAATTCCTCGAGCCTCAATCCCAGCATGTCTTAATACTCTCCAACTCCTTCCATCAAAGCTCCAGCATGTCTAACGCCACCAACAATTCGTGCATCCTGTACGGCAAAGGCTGTACTTCTGCTACAAACTACCCTCAATTCGTCGACACCGAAGCTTGCCTCTGCGGTCTTCTCAACTCACGCGAAGCTCCCTACAACGGCGAGATCGAAGAGAAATGGCGCTGCATCGGCAACGCCTCTGACAACCTGAACTCTGGAGGCAACGGAAAATGGTACAATACCTCGCTACCTAGTCAAGAGCTATCCGGCATCAATGAACCGCAGAACTGGGGTCAAAATCCACCCGACTTGAGCCAGGTCTACGTTCTAGAGGACACCAACGGCAAGCCGGTGTACCAGAAATTGACATCCAACGGGTCACCAAACTTGATTGGTACCGACAAAGATTGCACAGGCAAGAATGATACAGGGCTGTCGGAGTCATACTATCGGAGGGGAGAGGGCGTCACTTTGTCGAGCTCTTCCCTAACATCGACATCACTCATGTCTGCGACTGCAGGGTCCAGCACAACTCAGACAGGCTCGACGACGACAGCATCAACCGCCGGATCATCAACGACTAGCGCATCTTCCTCCACTTCTCCAGGCCCCACTAATACTTCAAAATCGGATGCGCATCGCGGTGGATTGAAGGCTGTGGTCCTGGTTGGAATACTTCTTGTGCCATTGGTCACCCTGATGGCATAAGAGGTACACAGGATGGAGCGCTGGCGGAGCAACACGACCAGTTTAGTGCCAATGGGAAAGACATAAAGAGAGAGACGACGAATCTTGCATCGAACGGCATATGCATTGCGTCGGATGGAGCAGGACCTGTACCAATAGGCGCATCGCCGCCCACCATTGGCCTGGTGACTTGACTGGGGTCCCTCCACTAGCCGTGGTTAGGTGCGCATGGTGGACTTCTACTTATCAATTGTTGTTTAGGCTTTGAAGCTGGTACAAATTCATTCTTTCGATTCAGCACCATGACTCGAACGTTCCTCCTCCACATTCACAACCTTTTTGCAGTCCTCTGGCGTTTCGAAGAATCTCCATTCGGGAGGCTTTCTCCATCCTCCTTGCTTCGAATGTTTATAACTTGACAGCTTGAAGTACCCGTGATCCAAGGTTGTCACAGGGGGGTCCGAGCTTGCTACTTGTCGTTGACTGCCGGCCTTGCTTTCAGCGAAACTACAGACCCTGAGGCCAGGACCCCCCAGCATCGAATCCTCGTTGCCGTGTGCAAATGTTGAGTGGGTTCTCGTACAATCGAATCTACACAAGGAATACTTTTGTAAGCTGAAGGAGATAAAAGCGCTAGCATTAAGTATCTTCCCTGGATATCGCACCAAAGCAGCAAAGTTTTTGGGTGCGGCCTAATTGGGCGATGCAGAAGATGTCATTGTGCAGCAGTCTCACCCCCGCTATCCCCAATCGATGGCAGCAAGCAAGTCTAACCCCCGCTTGGACGACGGCAATCCTCGTTGCAAGCATCCGGTCTCGCTGTCAAGCTCCCCACAGTCGCAAAGCACTCACAAGCCCCTACATTGTCAACAACACCTTTCCTTGGCCACCTGCAGATGCACATCTTGTGGAGCAAGGTCTTCCATAAGGAAGCATGCTAGCGTTATACCTTGCATTGTCTTCCAACTGAATTTTTCGCATGACTTTCTTCTTTCCCTGCGTGCGTTAGAATCATGCAATACATAATGCCTTCCCCTCATGCCTATCGAGTGCGACTTATACGCGCAATGCGACCTTTTCCATCCCAGCCTCGTCCTCTCAATGGCCTGGCAACAAAGCGCATCCAAGCCTCTCTTTCATTGCACTTTCCGCCATGGCAATAGTACCGCCCCAACTACCGCCTGAACTGCTCGCAACCTGCCAGGACGATAACGGCCCCATGCTCCTGATCATAGCATTGAGCTTCCTCGCCGTGGCCTTCATCGCCGTCTTCCGCCTCTACTTCCGCTACACCCTCCGCAATGGCCTCAACGCAGACGACTGGACAATGCTCGCCAGCCTGGTATGTCCCCCATCACCCTTGAGCCAATCCAAACCATCCGACTGACCCCCATCCCCCCCAGACCGCAGGCACCACCGCCGTCACCTGCCTAGTCCCCTTCGTCCGCTCCAGCCTAGGCCGCCACATCTACTGCCTTCCCCCCACCCTCATCCCGCAAGCCCTGCACTGGAGCATCATCTGCCAAATATTCAACATCCTAGGCATCGGCCTCGTCAAAATCTCATCTACCTCACCGTCCTCCGCCTCATCCACCGCACCCGCCTCTACACAACCTACTTTCTGCACTCCCTCCTCCTCTTCGCCGCCCTCTCCCACTCCGTCCAAATCCTCCTCTTCCTCATCCAATGCCGGTCCATGCGCGCCATCTGGGACGCCTCCGTCCCCAACGCCAGCTGCTTCAGCCCGCACATCACCTACCTAGCCGGGTACATCGGCTTCGGGCTCGACGCCTTCACGGACCTCGCCAGCGCCACCATCCCCATCCTCACCTCACCATCCAAAACCTCCAAATGAACACCCCACCAAATAGGGCCTCTGCCTCCTCATAGACCTCGGCAGCCTCACCGCCGCCTGCGCCATCGCCAAGGCAATCACCCTCCGCGGCGTCTTCGCCGATGACTAAAACTACGCGCTCACCAAGCCCGCCGTCTGCACCATCCTCGAGCACCTGGTCGGCATGATCGTCGCCTCGGCGCCGAGTCTGCGCCCGCTGTTCGTCGACCTCCTCGACCGCGGTAGCAGCGGGTCCAGGTCCGGCTCTTGGCGTCTGCGATGGACGACGAAGGGGGGGAGCGCCTCCTGCAACACCACCCCTGCTACATCAATAGCAGCGCGGAGCCCGGTCTATCCGAACAAGGCCGTGTATGAATCCTTCTACAGCGTGGCTGATAGCGCGAGCACGGCTGTTAATGGCAGGGTGGATGAGGGGGCGGGGGGGTGTGGGGTTTGTGGTACGGTTGGGGGTTGGGGGTTGGGGTGGGAATATTAGGAAGACTGTTAGTTGGTGGGTCAGTGAGCAGAGGGATGAGCGGGCATGGAAGGGGTGGAGGTGGGGGTTGCAGGTGAGGGGGCTTGAGGAGGGGGGTGTGGGGCTGGTGGGTGAGGACGGGTGGGTGGGTCTGCTGTAGCGGGGAGGGTTGGGTGTGATGGAGGGGGGGCGGTGGGTCCGCTAGAGGCAAGGGCGGCGACGCCGAGGGGTTTAGATACGAGAATTGATATCTGGAGTGATGGCCGGAGAGGGTGGGGAGGGGGGAGGAATGTGGAGATGGGGTGAGCTGAGGGTGATGAGGCTGGTGGTGGAAGGGGTATTCTTCTCTTGTAGCTTTATTCACCTATCAAGCATAGAGCTCGGCAGAGTTCTTGTGAGACTACAGCATAGAGCAGTGGTATAACCTCATACCGTCAATTGCCCTCGTGAATCATGGTCTGCTTCCCCGAACGGAGCGAGTATCCATGGCAGCCATGAATGATGCTCAAAAGGAACAATCATAGCAACACAGCCGCAGAAAACGCCCAGAATGCAGCCATGCCCACCCACCCTTCCCACCCCAAGCCCAAAACCCACACATTTCAATGGCTGATATATTGAAACACAGCACTAACAGCCCGATCCCTCGTCTCCTGCCGCAATAACAAATCCTGAATCCCCCCCAGCAGTCCCCTCTCCCCCACGTTAACAAAATGATTCCAGCTGCTCGTATCCCCATACAGCATCGCCGGCGCCTTCGAAACTTGTGTCCCATCGGGCTTGCACCGCTTACACTTGAACGTGTCGTGCGTATCGCTCGTGGTGGCGGGTTTGAACTGGAAGAGCTCGCGCAGGGAATCGAGGGAGAAGTGGCGCTCGACGTCTTCGGCGCTGTCGACGACGCACGAGGAGAGCGATTGCTTGTGGCTCTGGCGCTGGAAGATTTTTTCTTCAATGGTCCCCGTCGCGATGAAGCGGTACACGAAACAATCCTTCTTCTGCCCGTCGCGCCACACTCTTGCGAGCGCCTGCTGGTCGGCGGCCGGGTTCCAGTCCGGGTCGAAGAGGACGAGGCGGTTGGCGCCGATGAGGTTGAGGCCGCAGCCACCGGCTTTGGAGGAGAGGAGGAAGACGAATTCGTCGCCAGCGGGGTCGTTGAATTTGTCGACGAGCTTTTGCCGCTTGTTCACGTTCATGGTACCGTCCAGGCGTAGGCAGCCGTAGTTGCGCGAGCGGCAGAGCTTGTCGAATATGTCTAGGGTTTGCGTGTAGTTGCTGATCAGCACGATTTTGTCGTTGGTGTCTTGTCGGATGCGCGCCAGCATGCGGTCCAGCACGGCCATTTTCCCGCTGTACCACGTTTTGACGTCGCGATCGCGGCCGCGCGCGTTTTTGGGAACGTAATCTTCGGGGAAGAATTGGTCGCAGCCTGGGAGGTCTTCGGAGAGGTTCACGAGGTCGGGGTGGTTACAGAGTTTTTTGAGCATGCCGATTGCTTTTAGTGGTTGGCTGCCTTTGCCGCGGAGGAGGGATTTGATGTCGGGGGACTGGATGAAATAGTTGTAGAGGTCGAGTTGGAACGGGGCGAGGTTGCAGAAGACGACGTGCTCGTACTTTACGGGGAGGTATTTGGAGAGGATGTCGTTGGTGCGGCGGATGATAAATTTGTTGACGAGTGCGAGAAGTTCGCGGAGGCGTTCGTCTCCTTTTTGGCGGTCGGTGTCTGTCCCGGCAGCATCACGTCCTCGGAGGATGGGTAATTCGTACTGCTTCCTGAATTCCATGCGGGTGCCAAGGAGGTTTGGGTTGGCAAAATCCAGCAGTGAGAAATACTCTGAGAGATCGTTTTGTATGGGCGTCCCCGAGAGAATGACTCGTCGACTGACATTGAGGCCGTTGAGAGCCTCGAACGTCTGCGAATCACCATTCTTGAGTCGATGTCCTTCATCGCAGAGAAGCAGGCCAATAGGGGTATTGCTCAGCTCGTCAACGTTCAGTCGCAAAGTTTCATAGGAGACAATGAGAACAGGTCTGACCACAGCTCGCCCGCTTGCGACGGACCACTGCCTTAGCTGTGTGGTGAGCTCCGTCTTTGTGGCCTTGCCATCCACTGCGAAAGGCGTGACTGCGTCTTTGCCGAGCCATTTGACCAGTTCATTTGCCCAATTACGCACTAGACTTGAAGGGCAAGCAATGACGCATTTCTGGATTGTAGTCTTGCCGGCATCTGGAGACTGCTTGAGCAGCGTCCACATGAGGGCTATGCATTGTAGTGTTTTCCCCAGACCCATCTCGTCTGCCATTATACATCCGTTCGCCTTCTTGTCGATGAGCCCAGTGACGCATCGGTACAGGAATTTGACGCCTTCGACCTGATGTGGCCGTAGGACCTTCGCCAGTCTCGGGTCAATCACCACAGCTATCTTGGGATGCTCAGTATCAACCTCCTTCTTTAATCCCAGGATATCTGCCAAGCTCTTGTGCATGATGGGCACATCCAGCTTCGGTTTCTCCGGATCTTGGCTCAGCTTCAGCTCCTCCTCAACCGTAGTAGGCTTGTCATCAATCGTCGGGTCATAGAGTACAATCGAAAACTCTCCACTTGGGTCGTGTAAAGGCTTCGCGACGAACACTGCTCCCTTCCGCATGCCCAGTGTCGGTGCCGGTCGAAATGGATTGTAGCCTTCAGCATCTTTGTTGATCAAAGGAACTGCGAAACGTTGGCGGAATTGTGTCTCCTTGTCTTTCACTTTGAAGACCGGGAACTTGTTGACATCTCTATTGGCTAATGCAAGCCGGTCCTCATTTGTCCATAGCTTTTCCCCATCCTCAACACTCCCATCCGCGTCTGCATAGCTGACCTTTCTTCTCTTCCTAGCGGGCTTCGCAGAGGCTTGGGTAGGTGTGGCAATGCCGGGGCATCGAAAGGGTTTGATGAGGCGGTCTATGGATTGCCGGCCACCTCCATAAAGTCGCGATGCTTCCTGCGACACTGGGGTATTTTCCTTGTCCTCCGAGGAATCGATTGCCTTAGGTCTATGCATTACAATGGGGCTCACAGCCAGCTCCGAGCAAGGACGGGTGGCTTTCCATGCAGGTCTAGTCCTGATGACGACGATGATCCTAACCTCGAAATGTGAAAAGGAAATGGAGGCAGAAAGCGCGGTCCGCCACTGCGCGCGGACACGTGATGGAGCTAGGCCTGATACGTCTTTACAAGTCGATGTGCAAGTTTGGGTATCAGGAGTTTAGCTACTTGGAGACAGTCAAGGGCTATGATATTATCGCGGCCTATTCCCACAATCAAGAACACCATGAGGATAGCCTGACAGTGACCATATCCCATGCAAGTCGAGAGAATCAAGACTCGCACCAATATCGATGATGGTGAAATTGAGGAAGGGGTTGTTCTGCGCAGCAGGTAGCCCCAAATATTTCATTGTCCTCGAATGTGTAACCGGATGGAAGGTAGCTAAAGACATAAACACGCCCCTCTAATTGAAAAAGACAGACCATAATAGTACATGTGAAGGTTTCGAAAGCAACCAGCACGTGTTGCATGATGCACCGGTAGTATTTGTCCCTCCTCAAGTAGCCGCAAACAAAATCGAGATACAGACCGATTGAAAAGATGACACGCTTTTGAGTGGTTGCAGACATCAGTCTGTGACATGTCCGAAACAGATGCCGGCCATGCCTTGTCCTTGGGTGGCATTACATGATCTGATCTTGGGTCATACCTCCAGCCTCTTCAGTGCCTTCCATGGCATCGCTTCCATTGAGGTTCTGGTATTTGACATAGGTGAGGCCGAGAGGACGCCCACCATATTGGTAGCCCGTGAATTTGGCTACGAAAAGGTTAGCGTTTCCTGCAAGCCAAGATTAATGGAAAGAATACATACAGATGGCGGTCTCAGCATTATCGGCATTGTCGAATTGCACGACACCGGTGCCACGAGAGCGCCCATTGGGTTCATACTGAATCTCTGCACGTTCAACTTTGCCGATCGTGGTGAAGAGCTCAACCAGATCATCGTTGCTAGTGGACCATGGTAGCTTGTTTGGTCAGCATTTTCGCAATGGACAAGCAGTAGATGGAACTCACATTTCGGACGTAGATGAGTTCGCTTCGCTCTCCGCCCGATGAAGCAAAATCCGTGAAAGGGTTAGGAGGTTGCGGAGCAGCTCCAGCAGCTGGGCCAGCATCGTAGCCACCTCCAGGAGGACCTCCGTAGCCTCCGCCTCCACCTCCTCCTCCGTAGCCTCCACGACCGCCAAAGCCGCCACCACGACCAGCGAATCCGCCTCTGGCCCCGAAGCCTCCGCGTCCACCAAAGCCACCACGACCTCCGAAACCACCGCCTGGAGGCCCTGCAAATCGGTCCTCACGGACTTCTAGCATGCGACCTTGCCAGTCATAGCCATTGAACTGTGCAATGGCATTCCGTGCGTCTTCCGCAGTTTCAAATGCAACGATACCGGATCCTTTAGGGCGACCGTCTGGACCCTGGTGTATATCGGCACGGATGACGGCACCTTGCTGGGCTACAAACAACGGGTGTCAACACGTCTCTCTGCTGTGCAGTATCAATCGTTGTCATTCAGGAAGATACATACCAGCTTGGCGAAACAGATCCTTCAGGTCCTGCCAGCCAATGTTGTATGGGAGCTAATCAGTTCAGGTCAGTAATCCGAACTGTGTGGTGGTGAATTAGTCAGGTGGAAATGAATACGAACATTGTTCACGAAGATCTGACGTCCACCACCTGGAGGTGCGTTACCACTGTATCCGCCGCCACCACCGTAGCCTCCACCAAAGCCACCTCGAGGTGGGCCAGTATCGTAACCTCCACGAACAGGAGGTGGGCCGGTAAAGCGTGGTTCGGATTCGCGGTCCTGTAAAAAGTTATCAGGAGAGGAAAGCTCGTAGCGGTCGAGGACAGGATGAAAAATAGTCTTGAAACGCTGAAGGCAATCACATACCTCTCGAACGAAGACGAGTCGACCCATGAGGTTTTGGTTCGAAAGCGTGCTGACGGCTTGTTGGGCGTCTTCCCTTGTTGCGTATTCCACAATCCTGGTACTTGTCAGTCATTGCAGTGGACAAAACATCAGGTGACATACCCGCATCCCTACATAACCCGCGGACATTGTCCCATCCGTCAATCCAACGTCCATCAACCAAACAAAAACCGGGAAACCAGCCATCTACACATAGGCGCCCACCTTCGACATTCCATTCGGAAGTAACAACACATCGGCAAAAAGCACTTCCCCCGCTTCACAACAATATTAGCATCTACTCAGAATTCACTGATCGTAGGTGAAGATAATACCTTGCCTCATAAAGTCTTTCAAATGATGCCATTTCACGTCGTATGAGAGGTTGCCGACATAGACACGTCGTTCCTGTTGGGAGGATTCCCGGACAGAGGCCATCATTTGCTCCTTTGCTTGAGCTCGCTCTTCGAAGCTTTTGACGGGAGGCGGTGGTCCACGACTATCACGATTGTACCCGGAACCTGAATAGCCTCCAGCACCTCCGGTCATCGGCGAGCGAGATCGACGATCGTTGCGGCGATAGTCGTCGCGGCTTCGAGATCGGCTGCGAGGAGAGTACGAGCGACGACGTCGCGGGCTGCGTGAGCGTCGACGTGGTGATCGAGATCTCTCGCGCTGTAATGGGGTCAGTTGTCAAGAAAGTGAGCATCAATAGTGTTCTTCAAATGAAGAACGAGTTATTCAAGCACTGTGATTGAAAACGAAGCAGCCTTGTATTGATGTGACGAATGAGTGCGTAATGAATGATTTCGAACTTTCTAGAAGAAATGAAACGTTCAACGGTCGTGCTCCGGGCGTGTGACCTCGGGAACAGAAAATTGATAGGACGGAGGCAGTATGGCGGCCAAGGAGCTGAATGGAAGGATGAAACTTACGGCGTGAGGGCGGTACACATCTGCTGTATCTACAGTAAGAATATAAGCGTGCAATCGATAATTGCCGTGTGAGCATTTCAATTGGCAGAGAAGGCAAATTGTACTCAGTCTCAAGCTGAGCAGAATGCAGAACACCCGGTACCAGCCATGGTCTACGGAGGCCGTCGATTGCCAAGTGCATGCTAGCCTTAGTGGGATGGGGAAAGGGGGGTCAACACACCCATGATGAACGCTTATAATCGATTGCCGGGGCGTCGCGATTGAACGCAGCGGTGAATATTGATCGAGGCTCTTCCCTCAAAACGTATGGCTCGAGGCTATCTCTGGTGATGTGTTGCGCAGAGGTAAGTTGGAGTAATGGGGGGTCCTCCTGCAGCTACAGTCGTGGGAACTCTTCGGATCAAAAGGGAATGAGAAGCCGACCAGTCAAATGCGTGAGACCAGCTTTGCGAGCGCGTGCTGGGGATGTCTAAAAGAGGAGAGGGAGGTATGGAGGTGGGGGTGTGGGGCTCGAATAGTCAAGTCGCCTAATTTTTGCCTTGGTTCTTGGTCTGCAGGTGCCACTAAAAGGTCTTTCCCCCTGTTAGATTGCGAATCCGGTCAGCCTCAAGCAGTCTTGCGTAAGCACACGGGAGGATGTAGCATAAAGGACGGAGAGTTCCTGAAGGAATGCAGGCTTACGGCTTACCTGTGAGCTGTGAGAGGCTGAGAAGTTTGATGAAGCTTCAAATGTCCGATGGCACGAGCTGAATCGAGACAACTGTGCACTGTGCGCGGCAGGTGGTAATTGCGAGAAGCTGCAGCTAAGTGAATAGTCCGACTTAGCCCACAGATGACAATCTATGCAAAGTACATCTGGTTGGGGGAGAGAAGACGAAAGGGTTGCCGGGCAAAGACTGGGGGAGGAAGTGTTCGAGCAAGCCTTAAGAGGGCGCTAATGGGAAGACCAACGCTAACTAAGCCTTGTGGCCTAGCGAACATCTGCCTTGGCAAGATTATTCATTCATCAAATATTGATTACCTTATAAGCCGGTTCCCCCATCGGTCATCAGTGAATGTGAATAAGCAGATAATGTACTGTCTTCTTCACGTGGAGTATTAGGGGACATGGGCTTCGGTAAATGTTATTAAACTTTGGCATTGTGAGAGCAATTGCCATGTCTGTTGGATGCTGGCTTAAAAAAATGGCGTGCGGGAAGGCCCAACGAGTGGCTTGACACCGTCCCCGTCATGCTTGATCATCCGAGCGACCTGAGATCGAATATGGAGCACATCTGTACTCCAGGAATCTTGATGGACTCCAGTTGCATGTGCTGGGTCCATGTGCAGTGGCTTGACCGGACAGCTAGAGGAGCGACTGGCTTCGTGGCTTGAGAATAGGCCCCATCTGCGGCCTCATGCTAGACCGAATCACCCGCAGCTCTGGCTGCTGACTGGCTTTTCGTGGAATTTGTCTATGTGGCTGTAAGATGGCAGCACTGGCTCACCGCTCCCACCATGAAACCCTGATTTTCAGGAGATCTCCCGGCTTTGAACAGAATAGTATGCACGGTATCAGCACGGGCAACGTCCAAGGACCAAAGCCCAATCGTTCAGTATTTCTGGACTCGCGTTCAGTGAAGGCCGAGCTAATTTCCGCCGGCCTTCTCTTGCGTCTTTTCCTGGAAAGACCAGGCGGCCCCTAGAGGCAATGCCACTTGGATTGAAGAGCCAATCCCAGGCAGAGATGGCTCTTTGGCAACTAGGGCTGAAAACAGTACCCGCAGTAGCCCACACAAGACGCTGGCGATCAATCCCTACCTACCTATTCAATTTTGAGAGAGTAATTGCGTTCCGCAGCTGGTATGCAGGCGGTCGTGTATCTTCAATTCAATTATTCCCAATCACTTCCTTTTTCCTTGTGTCATGAAATTGGGTTCACCCCTCGACCCTTCCCGGCGCTCCACCAGCAGGGAGCTGCTCTTAGCCTTTAGGTTAGATCCGAGGATTATAGTAGCGCGCCTCCAATCGGTCCGCTGCATCTCAATTCTTTGGAGAGGACCGCGAGGACGACACAAGGGAATGATTCCAGCTCCGTTTCCCTGGTTGAAGAAATGATCGAAGATGTCGAAAGTCAGATCAGTAGCAGCTCCGCGCTGCCTGCATGCACGAAGAATATCCCATCACCGCGGATACCATTCCCATGAGCACCCTCCCACGCCTGCCTTCACCCCTACAGAAAACACTATCCTGTCCGCCGCGCTGGCCCACGTACCAACCCACGGCTTCACCCCCCTCGCCCTCACCCACGGCGCCCGCCAAGCCGGCTACCTGGACATTTCCACGAATCTCTTCCCCACCGGCGCCTTTGCCCTTGTCCACTACCATCTCCTTACCCAGCGTCTAGCCCTCGCCTCCCACTTCTCGCCCAAACCAACCCCATCGGAAAACATCCCCTCGAAAATAACGCGCCTTGCCCTCCACCGCCTCCGCGCAAACAAACCTATAATCCGGCGCTGGCAAGCCGCCCTGGCCCTCTCAGCCCAACCCTCCTACCTACCCACTGCACTCAAAGAACTCGCGCTGCTGTCAGACGAAATACTCTACCTAGCCGGCAGCACCACCGTGACTGGCGCGTGGTACACCGATCGCGCTGCCGTATCAGCTATCTATGCTAGTGCCGAGTTATTCATGACGCAAGATGAATCAAGAGAGTTCGAGGAGACAGAGAAATTCCTGGAGAGACGGATGCAGGAGGCGGAGGGGCTTAAAACTGGGCTGGGCTTTATGGGTCAGTGGCTGGGTATGCAGGCAGTCGGCGCGGTTGGGGGCTTGAGGAGTAAAGGCGTTTGGATATGAGATCTGTAGAGATGTGTGTCGTGGCGAGGACCAGTACCTTTGGTGTCAGGCACAACGGCCAAATGTCCACACCCCTGCTGGACCCCCTTTACGTATCCTACTCTCCCTTTGGTGCTTTGGGATCTATACAGACATCGCTAAATGTGCATCTTTCCTACCATGCAGGGCCTCGTGTGAGCAACGCCTGCGTGCACGCGGGGCGCTGGACGGCCTTCATGAGATACAATGACGCCTGGATCCACGCAGCGAATGCGACAGCCCTTTCCTTTGGCTGCCGTCAGTCAGGAAGCACAAAACCCCAGTCGTCCCTCTCCAGCTGGCCCGGACAGGTAAATCTGGGCGTCGCTCACGGATCTTGCAATGGGATTATATTCTGTGTATATATTCTGTCTGTATCTACAAATATGGCCTATCCCATACCGGCATGGCTAATCAATCAGACCCTTAGGACAGAGACCAAAGCCATTCACAATCCCTTTGAAGCACTGTGCGGCTATCCGATCTCCAAGACACGCATCTCCCACTGCCCCTGTGGTACCTTTCACTTCATTCTCATCGAAACACAATCCACACTACGCTACTCTCCAATCCACTTCACATTCTATTCTTCTGTCTACCTCTTCATTGCCCACGCAACACCAACTCTCAACTCCCCATCCTGTCTCCCACCCTTTCCCCCTCCTCCATCTCTCCATCTCCCTCACCATCCACCCCCCTTCCCACCATCACCGTCACAACCCGAGAATACAAACGCCCCCCCAAGCTCGCGCCAACAGTCTATCCTCCCTAGTCTACCTTGAATGGGAAGTCAGTGCTATAGCGGGAAGGTAATGGCGAGGATCGAGGTGGCAGATATGTGGAAGGCAAGGTCTACTGACAGGTAGAAGGGGGGGCTGCGGTGCAGAAATTTGGGGTGTATATAGGAGCAGGGCGATGGCGAGAAGGGTGTATAAGGGGATAATGCCACGTGGAACTGGTTGCTCAGAGGCAAAGAGCCATGTACGAGCGTACGCAAAGACGCACGCATTCAGCATCGCATAGTAACAACCCTCATGTTTTACACCCGCTATCTACAAACCCCCTCCCTATCAAATCCCCTAATAATGAATCGCCTTCCCATAAGTCGCCATCGCCGCCTCCTTGAACGCCTCCGCGAGCGTCGGATGCGCATGGCTGGTGCGCCCCACGTCCTCGCTGCTGGCTCCGTACTCGATCGCCAGCGTGCCCTCCGCGATCATCTCCCCCGCATTAGGGCCCACGATGTGGATGCCGAGGATACGATCCGTCTCGGCGTCGGCGATGAATTTGACCATGCCCTCGGTCTCGAGGTTCGTCTTCGCGCGGGAGTTTGCGCTGAAGGGGAAGGTGCCGACTTTGTACTTGACGCCTTGGGCTTTGAGCTCGGCTTCGTTCTGGCCGACCCAGGCGACCTCCGGGTGCGTGTACATGACGCTGGGGATGGCGTTGTAGTTGACGTGACCGTAGCCTCTGGTGATGTATTCGATGCAGGCGACGGCTTCTTCCTCGGCTTTGTGCGCGAGCATGGGGCCGAAGGTGCAGTCGCCTATTACCCGGATGTGGGGGAGTTTGGTCCGGTATTGTTCGTCGATTATGAGGCGGCCTTTGTTGTCGACCTCCAAGCCGATGTTCTCGAGCCCGAGCCCGGCTGTGTAGGGGCGGCGGCCAATGGCTACGAGGACGACGTCTGCGTCCAATGTTTCTTCTTTTCCGCCTTTCGCGGCTTCGACTTTGAGACTAACGCCAGAGCCGCTGGCGTCACCTTCGAGGACTTTGGTATTGAGTTTGAATTTCATGCCTTGCTTTTCGAGAATCTTTTTGGTGGTTTTGGAGATGTCAGCGTCCATTCCTGGACCACCAATCTGGCCGAGGAATTCGACGACTGTGACTTCTGAACCTAACCTTGACCAGACGGAGCCCTGTAGAGTCTCGCATTAGCGAATATTGGGAGTGGGAGGGGTTGGGAGAGCTTACCATCTCTAGACCAATGATGCCACCGCCAATCACGACCATCTTCTTTGGTACCTCGTCTAAAGCAATTGCTCCTGTACTTGTAACGACCTTCTTTTCATCTATCGTGAGACCTGGGAAAGGTGTCGCCTCGCTGCCGGTGGCAATTATGATATCCTTCGCCCTAAGAGTCTGCTCCTGCCCATCTATCCTGTTGACCTTGACCTCATGCTCGCCCGCAAATGCTCCCGTGCCGGGTATGTAATCGACCTTGTTCTTCTTGAACAGAAACTCCACACCCTTGGTCAGGCTATCCACTGAAGTAGTCTTTGCGGCCATCATTTGTTTAAGGTTGAGCTTGACATCGCCGACGTCTATACCGCGCTTCTTTGTGTCATGTAAGATCTGGTGGTATAGGTGGGAGTTGTTGAGGAGAGATTTTGAGGGTATGCATCCAACGTTGAGACATGTTCCGCCTAGAACTCCTCGCTTCTCTATACATGCCACCTGGAACCTCTCAGCCCTGCGGTAGAGTTGGGAGAGACGTTAGATGGTACCTTCAAGCCCTCTTGGCCGGCTTTTATAGCAGCAACATAGCCCGCAACACCTCCGCCTATGATAATAAGGTCATGATCCTCTAAACCACGTCAGCTTCCAGGGGTTTTGTATGAGTTACTCAAGACATACGGGCTTCTGTAGCGTATCCTCGTCTTCTCGAGTTGCAGAACACAAATGCTGACTTTTGGAAGGACGTATTTGGGCAGATGAATGGTTTTACAGTAGACCTTGTGGCTGGGCGAGATAGAAAGGTGCGAAGCATCTTGTGGGAGGAGACGGAGAAGATCTCAAGGATCAAAGTGAAACTTATTCACCGAGCATTGACTTGAGAGAAAATGCATCTAGATAGATGAATTTCTAGATGTTAGGAGCTTAGAGAAGGAATTGTTTCGGCCAGTGGCGGTCCAAAATTCAGCCCTACCGGCATGCGACGCCATTGAGGCGATGAGCTCTCAATGTCAGAGTCATGGCAGAGCTCGTTATCTCATATCTAACTGTCCAAGATCTTGTGATGCCAGCAGGAATCCATTTACACTTATCCACTTGAGCTCCATCACAAATAAATCTTACCAGAGCATGCATGTAATCTCGAGAAAAAACCTTAGCCACGAACCCAAATACGATCTTCACTTGTCCAAAGCGGGAGGCTGCATAGCTCCCTGCTAACGTCGAATGAGCAAAGAAGAAGTGGGAGATGATTGGGATTTCTCGCCCGTGATTGATCTCATCTATTCTCTCTCTCCCAAAAGCGAAAGCCTTCAGCCCTTAGACAATGGATATGGAAAGTATTCAGATCCTTGTCTTGAGGCACCCCTGAACCCCCTGCCGAAAGACGAGAAAGACGTATCCAAAGATTCCGAAGCGGCTCTTGGAAACTTCGACAGTGTCTGGCAATTCCTGCGTCGGCCAGTCGATATACCATCTGAGAAGAACGTCCCAGGAACAAAAGAGGTCAGATGGCGAGACGAGATCAACGGTGCGGATCTTGCAGATGACGATGAAGACGATGGCAAGAGCCTGTCCGGCTTGACGAAAACGCAAAGAAAGAAGGCAAGGAGGAAGCAAAGACATAAAGAAGAGGCGAATGGGTTCAGGAACGGCAAAATCATAGCTACCAGCGATGAGAATGAGTCGGAACCGGAACCCAGGAAACTTCAGACGCCGGATAGGAAGGCGGTCATAAGCCAAATCCTACATGGAGAGAGAATTCGCGTTCTCAAGCGCCCAGCTGAGGAGAAATCCAAGCACCAGGCAGCTGCGAAAGAAAGTGCCCGTGCCGTGGCAGCGGCGAAGAAAGAGAAACTGATGACAATGCTCAAAGAAAGATATATAGAAGAAAGACCGTATCTCAGCAACCTGAGCCTAATACAACATCCAGATACAGGTGCAAGCAACACCAACGAAGGCATCCACATCTTCGTGGACGCTTCAAATGTAAGCAAGACATCTGCCACCAATTCCAACCCTACATCTAACAACCCCCAACCAGATAATGATAGGTTTCCAACGATCCCTCCGAAAGTCCACCGTCAAAACCCTCAACCCCTCCCACCAACCCACCTTCTTCCTCCCATGGCAGCCCTTCTCCTTCCACACCCTCTCCCAAATCCTCTCCCGCGGCCGCCCGACAGCCAAACGCATCCTAGTAGGCTCAGACAACTTCCCCTGCATCGCCGAAGCAAAAGCCATCGGCTACGAGACCAACATCCTCGACCGCGTGCACAAAGCCAAAGAACTCACCACCCGCCAGAAATACTTCTTGGCGCGGGACTCCAACCCCGCCTCCGACTCCGCCGGAAACGGCAAAGGAGGAAGAGCCGGGCAAGCTGGGGGCCTCTCCGCTGGCAGCGGGTCTGAAACGGCTACTGCCGTATACGCGCCGGAAAAATGGGTCGAGCAGGCCGTCGACGAGATCCTGCATCTGAAAATGATGGAGTCGATCGTCGACGCTACCGCCCCATCTACGATGGTGCTGGCCACGGGGGATGCAGCCGAGGCGGAGTATTCCGGAGGGTTTCTGAAGATGGTGGAGCGGGCGCTGAGTAAAGGGTGGAAGGTTGAATTGGCGAGTTTTCGGGACACGACGTCCGGGGCGTATAAGAGCCGCGAATTTAGGAAGAAGTGGGGACAGCAATTTAGGAGGGTGGAGCTGGATGACTTTGTGGAGTTTTTGGCTGGAGGCGAGGGGGTGCGAGAAATGGGGGTATGAGTATAGGGAGTTCAGGGAAATTCAGGAGGAGAAATCCAACAGGGTGGGTTTGGATGGTCTTGTCGAAATTTTGGTGGGAAAGGTGGGAATTCAGCAGGCAGTGTATTGTGGGCAATGCGTGTAAGAAACATTCTACCTCCAATTGGGGCTTATCCTTTGTAGGTCCTTTCCCCATCATCCGTCCGCCTGATGCCCTCGTCCGTATCGTGATAAAAAGCACCTGGATTTGAGACTAGACCCGATTTCATTACCGCGCAAACGCACCACCACCCCCCTCCCCACCCATTCAGCTTCAACACCCCCCCTCGCCCACCACCCAATTCAACGCCATCCGTTCCCACCCCAGCACCAAAACCCCCAGCATCCCCCATCCCCTCTCCCCTTTCCCCCCCAATCACCCAAACCCCCCTCACAAGCACACCAAATCCACCAGCCACCCCCACCCCAACCCCCCTCTCCCCCTCC
>JAABUQ010001638.1_pt1 | contig 47341 bp, 58 predicted proteins | sample 5560001 | NCBI WGS metagenome assembly JAABUQ01 (sample SAMN10711888, study PRJNA513371) | rock metagenome | isolation source: Antarctica rocks | place: Antarctica: Victoria Land, Finger Mt nord | collected 2015-12-18
CGCTTTTGCCTGCCGCGTCCCTCGCGTCTACCGCCAGCACCCGGTACTCGGAGTTAAAGTCCACGCTTTTGTCAAACCGAAACGTCAGCGCGTGCCAGCCAAGCGGCAGGCGGGCGGGCAGAGACAGTCCCACCGTGGCATTGCCGCCGATGCCGCCGAAACTGGCGTCAAAAGCGTCTGCCGTCGTAGTGTTATTGGTGAGCGGCGTCCACGCCCCACCGTCCACTTTCACGCTCCCCTCCTGCTCGTTTTCCAGCCCGTGCAGGCGCAACCAGAGCATTGTTCCCCGCCCGCTCACCCACACGCGCAGAGATTGCTCGCTTGCCGCCGGGGTTTTGGCCCAAGTGATTTCCAGGGGCAGGGTTTGCGTCAGATTTCGGGCTTGCATAAGATTTCGGGCTTGCATTAGGCGTGCCGGCAGTGGAGCGGCACGGGCCGCGAGGCACAGCGCGATTGTCAAAATGAGGGTCAAAGCGCAGGCAAGCCAGGTGCGGGGCGAGGGTTTGGGGATGTTTTGCATGGGGGTTCCTAGGGCGAAAAAATAGTTTGGAAAAGGGCAGAAAATAGTTTGCGAAAGAGTGTTTTATGCGTTAAATAATGTACGTTATGAGGTATATTATCAGTATAAGAGAGCAGAGAGAAAAGGACATACCGAAATGACCGCCGCATTGAAAACCATCGCCGCACAAATTGAAACCCTGAAAGCTGATTACTCTGACGAGTACACGTGGGGTGTGCGTTGGGATGATGCCGGCTTGCCGGTCGGTCATGTCTTTAGCGAGTCTCGTGTGTGGGCCGATGACCAGCCCACCGGTGAGTATCTAAATGGTACAAGCGTGATTGCCGCCAGTGGACTTCGGCATATCAAGGCTGGCAATCATTACATGGGCGTCCCTTACATCGTTTGCGGCATTGAAACCGGGTACGGCGAAGATGCAGGCGAAGTTATCTTGACCGAGTGCGAAATTATGGCGGCCGCTTAGCTAAGTCCATCTCAGCAAAAGGAGACAACGACCATAACGACTACCGAGACAACCCAAGATTTTGCTTTTGAGACCACCCGCCCTGTCACCGCTGAGGACATGACCCGCTTTGACGTGGTGGGCGAAAGCACAGACGGCTATGAGATGGACATCTACTGCCTCGTGAGCGAGGGCGGCTATCGCGAGACCAACAATACAGGCATCCAAGTACTGTACCAGGCCGAAGCAGGACGGGCAGGTGTCATCTGGAGCGGCTCCGACCTCTGGACAGACTGCACCAGCAGCGAGGATGCCGGGCGCCGGTATTTGGCAGGCGAAATGGTTAACTGATGGACGAAACAACCACGAAGATATGTCGGGGGTGTCAACAGGCACTCCCGCTCCAAGAATATTGGAGAGACCGCAGCCGCCCGGATGGTTTGGGCAGGCTTTGCATCTCATGTGAGCGCAAACGTGTGCCGCGTAGCGGTCTCCCACCAGGTGCAAAGCCGCACCAAAGAAACTGTGACAACTGCCTCAATCTCTTTTACAGCCAACTCAGCAGACACAAAGAGCGCAGCCAAAAGCACTTTTTCTGCGGTCGCGACTGCTACGAAGAGTTCCGCCACAAAAAGCTAGAGCAGCACGATATTAACATGACGCCAAAACCCGCAGAGATGGGCATGATCGTCGTCCTGGAAAACAAAGAGTTAAAAAACGTCTGATGAAAACTGAATAATGATTACCACTCAGCAAGCCGCCGACAAGCTCGGTCTTTCTCTGCGGCGTGTGCAGGCCCTAATCACAGCAGGCAGGCTCCCGGCCTCTAAAGTGGGCCGGGACTGGCTCATTCGCCCCCAAGATTTGGCCGGGTTGGTTATTCACCCGCACGGCAGGCCCAGGAAAACAAAATAAAAAGAACTGCTGTAGGTATGCCCCCGCTCTGCAAAGAGCGGGGGCTTTATTTCGCGCGAAATGTTGTCACGCAATCTGCACATTGCGTTTTAGCGCGTAAACGTCCGTGCAAATGCGCACCAAGACGCTGGTGTGAGGTGAGCGTGCCGACGGCCCCACGCCGCCATGCGATTCAAACGTGAATCCGCCGTAAACCGCCCATATGTGCCCGATGCCCTCGCCACGGCTTCCTGTGCGGCAGAAGCACAGGTACAACACGTCCGGCTCTAAGCCTGCCGTGTAGTCCTGCCCCTGCGCAATAGGGTGGTGCTTAAAACCCTGCGCCTGTGCCCAGTCATCCTGGCACATGGAGCCGTCCGGCATCAGCGCCTGCCCCGCCGTCGCGTGGTACATGGCCCAGCGCGCAAAACCGGAGCAGTCAATCTGCCGGAAAGCGGGCGGGTAATCAAAAGTCGGGAAGCCCTGACGCTGAGGCGCTTTGGCCCCCAGCCGGTACGTCACGCCGTCATGCTCGCAGACAGCGAGGGCGTCGTGCAGCTTGCCGATGTCAATGTCAAGCGTGGGAAATCCCGGGATTGTAGAGGCGTCTCCGGTGAGTAGGTTGGTCATAATGTTTTGCTTTCTTGCTGTCAAGCACGGAAGGGTTTTACGGAAGGGTTTTAGTGAGTAAAGAGGGTGTTTTCGGCTTCAATTCGCGCGCGGGCAATGTTGACATAAGTTGCGTCTTTCTCCATGCCAAGGAAGTTTAGCCGCAAGCGCGCCGCCGCCACGCCTGTTGTGCCGCTGCCCGCGAATGGGTCAAAAACCGTGCCACCGGGCCGTACGGATGCCCGCAGCATGTGCTCTAGGAGCGCGGTTGGTTTTTCGCATGGGTGCTTGCCTGCCCGGTACTGCACGGTGTCAAACGTCCATACGTCGGTCATGCCCGCCGAACAGGTGAGCCGGAACGGACGGCGCAAATGCTCATACTCACGGCGCAAATGCTCATACTCACGGCGGAGGCACTCGTAATCACGACGCAGAATGCCGGGCGGTGCGACGGCTTGCAAGGCGCGGTAGTGCGCCTCTGTCGGCAAAGCCCATTGTGAGCGGGCCGTATAATGCCGCCCTGCCATGCTTGCCGTGCCGCAAATGCGGTTTAGGTCGTCGGCTTTCCATCCCGCCCGGTTAAATTCTTGCTTTAGCCACAGCCGCAAGGGTTCGTACGCGTCCCCGCGCAAGCCGTCTTCCGTCAAGGCAAAGTCGCCCGCCTGTCCGTGCTGTTCGGCAAAGACGACGCGCTCAGTTTGGGGGTGGTAACGGCGCGAGCGTTCGGGGCACTGCCGCTTGTGCGTGCCCGCTACCTTCACCCACACAATCTCATTCAAAACGTGAAAATGCTCGCCGACTTTCATTTGCACACGCGCCGCCATTTGCGGGGACGCGAACAAATACAAAGAGCCGTTTGGTTTCAAGAGACGCGCGAACTCGGCAAGGCACAGCCCCAGCCAGTCTAGGTACTCGCCTGCTGTTCCCCACTGCCTATCCCAAGCTTCAGAAAGTTTTAGTCTGTAGTAAGGCGGGTCGGTAGCAATACAATCTATGCTTGCGTCAGGCAAAGCCTGCATGAGTTCCAGGCAGTCGCCGTGTCTCAGGTCAATCATGCATTCTCCCTCAGTCGCCCTTCGGCAATGGCTAGGTTTATTAGCATCCCGGCCCCGTACTCGCTTGCCCGCTCGCGCAGTGCGGCCAAAGCCGCCTCGCGCGTCCGGCCCCACCCCACCAGGCGGAAGTCAGTGTCACAGGGCCGGTACAGCGAAACGCAGTGCGGGCCGCGCGCGGCGGCAGGCAGATGCACGTAGTCTAGTGTCCAATCAGTCATCATAATTCTGATTTCATGGGGTTGTTTCTGCGGAGGTATCGCCTGCCCCCGTGCCTGTGATGCGCGCCATGACGCCTTGTAGCAGGCTCGGCTTGCTGTCCTGCGCCTCTGTGAGGGCAGGCTCCGTCTTGGCGGCCTCGCTGATGGCCTTGTGCCCATCTGCAATGTCCTGCGCGCTCATGCGCAACTGCGTCATGCTCAAATTGAGCGGCGTGCTGGCAATCTCGGCTTTAAGTGCCTCGGCATGGGCGGTGAGACTGTTTTTGGCGGCGGCAAGCTGGCTGTTCCAAACCGGCGACAGGTCAGGGAAAGGCGCGGCGTTGGGCCAGAGCGCATGCACAAGTTGGATTGTGGCGGCGGCGTCCGAGACAGCCTTCGGGGGCAGAGCATTCACAGCGGACTCCGCCCCGGCTTCGGCGGCGCTGCGGGCCGCCTGCGCCACTTGCTGCGCGTCGGCAGCCTGGGCCTCCTGCGCGGTCGTGTCCGGACCGCCGTTGATGACGCCTGTGCCCGTGCCCGATTTATCCGTTTTCAGCGAGCGCGAAAGCATAGTCACGCCCAGCCCGAATACCGTGAGGGCTTGCGTGAGCCAGTGGATGCCGGGGAAGGCACTGATGATGGCGGGGGCATTGTTGGCAATCTGCGCCGCCAAAACGACGGCCCCCGCAAGCGCCGAATGTTTTTGCGAGGGCGTGAGGGTGAGTTTCTTCAATTATCTAGCCTTTCAAGCTTTGGGCGGCGGCGATGAGCGCTACCACCTGCGCGTACACGGCATTGCCTTTGGCCGCGTGTCTAATCTTCGTCCCACAGAGGAATGGCGTAAAACTCCGACCGTCCCTGGCAGCCGGGACAGCCGTCCGGCTTGTCGCTGAGATACTGCACCACGCCGTCCCGCACAAAAAAGTGGTGCCCGATGCGGCTGCCTGCCGAGCCTTCGTTGATGGACGGCGAGAACGTGGGCTTTACGAAATCGCCGCTGAACTGCCAGCGTCCATCGCGAGGCACATACACGGTGTGGCCGGGGTGCCCGCTCATCACCCAGCCATGTTCTGTTTCGCATACGCGGTCTCCCTGTGCAGGCGTATGTGTCGACATAATTCCCCCCTGTTGTTGTTGTGTTGGGTTGCTTGTGTTTTGTTTGGTTGCAGGGTCAGTCGGAGACAACAACGTCAAACAGGTCTACAAATTGGGTGATCATCAGCACGCGCAGGACGAGTGATCCATCCCGCACGAGCAGGCGCAAGTCGCCCCCGCCACGCTGCCGCTTGTAGCGCACCAGCTTGACTATCGCTGCGCTGTCCATAAACGCTACGTCTCTCATGTCAATCGTGACAACGCTGTCCGAGGGCGCCAGTGCGTCAATCGCCGTCCCGAACACATCCGCGTTGTGCAGGTCGATCTCGCCCGCACACACGAGGTCAGCCGGGCCAACCTGGTTGAATGCCGCGAGTGTAAACATCGTGCCGTTATGGGATGCCATTGAGCCTCTCTTTCACGCGGTGGTTCTCCGCTTCGAGTTCGGCTACTCGCTGCTCTAGCGCCGTTATCTTTTGTTTGTCTAGTTCCCGCTGCTTGTCGTGCGCTGTCTGCAAATCGCTGATACGCCGCTCGTAATTCGCCCGTTCATGGTCAAAATCTTGCACTGTCCGCTCCATGGCCGAAACAGAATTAATCAAAACGTCTCGCTCTACCGACCCTGTGTCAATCTGTTTTTGCAATTCCGTGCGCTCTTCCTCGTGCCGTGCCCTATCCGTCTCGCGCTCGGCCCGCAGTTCGTCGCGTAGCTCGCGCGCCGCCGCTCTGTCCTCCTGCCGGTCTGCCGCCGCTGACCGGGATTGCTTTTCTTCGAGTTCGCGGGCTATCTTTTGCGTCTCGGTTGCCAGGCTTTGCGCCAGCTCCCTGGCCTTGAGGTCATTCGTTTTTTGCCCGTTGCGGCCCGCCCAGTAGTTCGCAAGCATGCCGCCGAACAACCCCGAACACACCGTTGCTAGCCCGTAAATCTCTGGTGTGTTCATTTGCTTTCCGAACGGCATGAAGGTTCTAGGCGCATCGTTTGTATCCTTTCGTCCCTAGAGCTATCGTAGGCAAAGCAAAACTAGAGCTATCGTAGGCAAAGCAAAACTAGAGCTATCGTAGGCAAAGCAAAAGCCGCCCGGCTCTTTGCCGGCGGCTTGATTGATGCTTAAGTTTCCCCGGCCGCTTAGAACATAGCCGGGCATCCGGGGCAGGGAACGGGCGGCTCCCGTGCCGTGATGACAAATCGGTTGCTGGGACCGCTTTCCGCTCCTGCGTACACTGCTGTCACATAGGCACTGTTGGGCAGGCCGGTAGCGACGGTGGTGTCTAAAAACTGAAGCGTAGTAATGCCTGCCTGCCGAAGCGTTTCAGCGCCGGGAGAGCGGCCTACATACAGGTTGTAGCTGTCTGGGGTAAGGCTCCCTGAAAGTTGCCAGGCCCAGTTGATAGCGGGCGGAACGGACTGTGCTTGGCCCGTCATGCTGCGCGGGACAGGCAACTCTACGCAAAAGAAAGTGCCATAACTATGGGTATTGTCCCCAGGCACGTTGCGGTGCGCGGAGTATAAACCTTTCAAGACCCGTGGTGGCACCGTCACAGTGATTTGCGTCAGGTCGGTGGAGAGGGCGACGGCCCACCCGCTTGGGTGGAGGCTCTCCGCAACGACTTGCCCTTGACCCCCGCCGTCAGGATGCAGAAACACAACCCAGTCAACGTTGATTGCCGCGGAACCCGCGCCGTCCGAGACAGCAGGGAGGGTAAATGTCGTGCCAGGATTGACGGTGGTTGCCATAAAAGCGCTCTTCTGATATACTAAAAATATGAAACTCAGACAAACAGGGTTAGGGCACTTGTTGCCGCGTCCACTTCGGCGGGTTATTGATGCCCGGCGCAGGGCCGCGAGTTTAGACCTCTATGAAGTGCGGGCACAATTGGCAGCCCGCTACCTGCGCGGGGCAGGCCTGGAAATCGGCGGCCTCAATGCGCCTCTCCGTGTCCCGCCCGGCGTGCGGGTCGTCCAAGTTGACCAGAAAACCACGGCAGAGCTGCGTGCCGAGTACCCCGAGCTGTCAGAAACGCCTTTGGCGCAGGTGGACGTGATCGACGATGGGCAGACGCTCCAAACCTTCGCCGGTGCGTCTCAGGACTTTATCATCGCAAACCATATGCTGGAGCACTGCGAAGACCCGATCGGCACCCTCAAGCAGCACCTGCGCGTGCTGCGGCCCGGCGGCATCCTGTTCCTGGCCGTACCGGACAAGCGGTATACCTTCGACCGCGACAGGCCGGTCACGACGCTGGAGCATCATCTGCGCGACCACGCCGAAGGCCCCGCCTGGTCACGGCGGCAGCACTACGAAGAGTTTTTCCGAGTGGCTCGGCATCTGGAAGGCGACGAACTCCGCGAAACCGTGGAACGCCGCCTCACAACGCCCGGCGACCATATCCATTTTAATGTTTGGACACAGCGCGAGTGGCTGGCCCTGCTGCTGTGTGTCGCATCCTATGTGCCGTTTGACATCAAGGCAATGATCAAGAACGGCATTGAGATTGTTACCGTGCTTCGCAAAGGCTGATGTCAGGCTATCACACGGCCCATTTGGACTTGAGGTAGCTGACTACCTGCCCAAAGTTGGTGCTTGATAGCACACCCGAATACTGGATCATCTCCCCGATCTGCCCCTGGAACCCCTCCCCGCCGTTGTTGATGTTTTGGCCGACAGCGACGGTAGACGCTGAGATGGCGGCGGTGTTTGTGCCTGTCTTGGTAGGCGTCGTGCCGTTGCTGACGTTGCCCCGATAGAACGCGTAGTTGCCTGAGCCGTCGTAGGTCATCGCAAGCAATACCCAGGCTCCTGCCGCGATTGCTCCTGTCCCTTCCGTACCGAGTGATGTCCGTCCCTCAGCCAATGCCTCCATGCCGTTGCTGTCTATGCGCAGTTCCATGCCGCCAATAGCCTGCGAACCGAATATAGCAAGGTTTGCCCCGCCTGCTGTGGGCACAACAGAGGGCTTCACAACGGCGAACACGGTAAAAGGCAGCATCGCGGACGGGGCATTGGAGCTGTAGAATTGACTGCCGCTGAACGCGATGGCGGACAGGCCGTTTTGCGCCGTCGCCACATAGATGCCTGCTTGGTTGCTGGGCGCAGTCGCGTCGTAGCCGTTGCCGCTGAGGTCCAGCCACTTGAGGACGGGCACAGTGCCTGAGTAGCTCGTCAGCGCGTCGGCGGGGAGCCACAGCGTACAGCCCGCGATCGAGGTCGGCTGAAAGCCGCCATTGGCGAGCAGGCTGAAGGGCAATTTGGCGAGGCGATACGCACTGCCCGCCGTCTCTACCCCCACGTACAGGCTGTCCGGCGTCCGCCCGGCACCGTCGAGCAGATACAGAACGTCACGGGTAGAAGCGGAGGCGACTGGCAGTTGAGTGACAAGCGTGATGCCCCCACTGCCGCTCCCCGCCGGCGGTACCTGCCAGCCCCCATCCTCCCGCAGAAACCGCGTGCTGCCTGCCGTCGCGCCGGGATCAGGCACAAACCCTGCCGCGTGGCCTACCCCCGAGGCCCCAAACGGCCCCGGCAGAGCAGGCAAATACCCGGACATGCGGTCAACCAGTGTCGTCAGCGGGCCTCCCACGCCTGCCACGGTCAGCACATACGAGTCGCCCTGACCGTTTTGATAGCACAGCGCAAGCGTGTTCCATCCCGGATTCAGAGGCAAAGCATAAGTCTGCGGCACGCTGCCGCTTGCATCGCTGCCAACCTGCCCGCCGTTCAGCAGCACGCGGCAGGCATTGTCCACTGTGACCGTAATTTGGATGGTTTTCGCCGCCGCGACTTTCAGGCGCGTGTAGAAAATCACCTTCTGCTCGTAAGCAATCGGCGTTTGGGGCACATTGGCAGTGCTGAGGGCCAAGTCGCCGCCCGGCGTGGTGTACCAGCCGCTCCATGTCGGCGCGATGTCACCGGGGTTGAAAGCTGCGACCCCACCCGGCGAAGCGTCTATGCCGGCAAGTCCCCACAAAGGCGCGGCTGTGCCAGGGGAAGTGTCTACCCACCCGCGTACCCCCGCCGTGTTAGAGCCAAGCACCTGCCCATTGGCAGAGGGATTGCCCAGGCCCGGCTCCTTGGCCGTCCAGCTATCCTGACTGGCCTGCGAAGCATGCGGCGCGGCAGTGTAGGCGTCGTGCAGGGTCGGGTCGGCAGGGCTGGCCTGCAATGTCGTGCGAAACGCCGGGGTTGCCCCCGACGCTATTCCTGTCCCGCTGTTGCTCTGACTGCTGTACCCGCCGCCGCTTGCGCCCGTCGCCCCCGGCCCTTTTTTGGCAAGCCGGGCGTCAATCATCGCGTTGATGACCTGCGTCTCGTCTCTCGCCTCGCGCTCAATGTCCAGGGTCGTCAGCAGCGTGTCTGCCCCCGATCGCTCCACGCGGGCAATCGGCAGGGCCAAGTCCATCAGGGCCGGGCCGTCTGCGCCGAGCAGCAGCAGGCTTTCGCCTGGGTAATAGCGCGTCATGTCGCCGTCAAGGGTAAGCGGCGGGCGCTTGTACGGCCCCGACCCCCGAAAAAAGTTATCCGCGTAAGCCAGCGCGTCCGCGCGCGTCAGAATGGACTCTTCAGTGACGGGCGACACCTGCGGGCCGTAATCCCCGTACCGGCCCCCATAAGTCGCCGCGCCTGCCGGGTAAGCCGTGAGCAGGTCAGCGTCATTGCAGGCCACCACAACTTTGAATGGGCCGTCCGCCTGGTACGGATCACTTGGCGCAGCGGCGTCCATCGCGGAGAGGGCATCAATCAGGATTTTGCCACTGCCGCGCAGGTTAGCAGACACGCGGGCGGATACTGAGTCCCCGTGGCCTGTGGCAATGGCCTCGGCGTACTGCCAGTTTGTGTTGTTGGGCTGCGCCAAAACCACGACTTTGCTCGCATTCGTTGACCGTCCGTCCCCGGCGTAAAACTCCAGCTCGGCCTGCATGCGCGGAAGGGGACCGCTGCCTGCGTTCGGCGAGCGGTAGCGATAGCGAAACCGGATTGTCTGCTGCGGCGACACCGGAAAGCGGGCAGCGTGCGCCGGCTGCACCGGCACGTCGTGGTTGTTATCGTCCGCCGCCGTCACGTCTAGATACAGGCAGTAGGCCCCCTCATAGGCAGCGTCGGCATAAATCCAGTTGATGGCGTTGATGACAGCGCCGCCTTGCAGCTCGGCCTCCATGCCGTCCTGAGACACCTGCGAAGCGTCGTACAGTTCCGCCGCGTCCAGGTACAGCCCGCCGATGTTGCTGTTGCCCGTCCCCTGCGCGATGTGGTCAAGCTCAAAATGCGCCCGGCAGCGCGCGGCCCCGGCGGGCGCGATAGCCGTCAGGGAGAAATAATCCCAGGCAATAGAGGCGGGCGTCAGCGGAAACGTCAAGGCCACGCCGATGACAGCATTATTCGCATCCCGCCATTCCAGCAGGCCGTGGCCGTCCGCGACCTGGTTGCCGAAGCCTTTGCTCGACCGCACGGCCAAAATGTAATTGCGCCCGGCGACAAAGGCAACGTCTCTGATTTGCTCCGCCAACTCGCCCACATGGTCAAGCTCAATCTGTTGCGCGCCGCTAAAAGGCTGATGCTTGTATGTGCCGCGAAAGTCCGCGTTTTTGTAGGCGGCTTGCTGCCCGCTCAGCCCGCCCAAAGTCCAGTCTGTCGTGGCCTCAAAGTCGCCGTTTCGGAGCAGGTTGTTGCTCAGGGCCGTGTGGCGAATGGGCAGGGCAAAGCCTCCGTTGTGCAAAAGCTGCGGGTAATCCGGCTGCCCGCCGGTGATCTGCAAGACCGTGGCAACGCCCTGCCCGTCCTCTTCGCTCCCAATCTGCGTCAACTTTTTGGCCGGGGCAGGCAGGGCATGGGTCGGCGGGTCAAGCGGGGCGTTTGCGCGCAGGTACAGCCGGTTGCCGCCCGTGTGCGGGTCAATGTCGCACCCATGCCCGGCCAGGTTGCCCATGCCGCGCTCCAGGTCGTCTAAGGCCGCGCCCACGGCTGCAAACTCGGCATTCAGGGCGCTGCGCGTTATGCCGATGGCCGCCGCGTCTATGGTGGTAATCAGCGGCACATTGCCCGGCCCCGGCACGCCCTGTACAAAGTCATTGCCGAGCGCCCCGAAAAACGTTGCCACGTCGGCAGGGTAGGCTGTGGCGTAGTTTTTGTTTGCGGGGAAGCCCCGGACAAAGTGGATGGCTCCAAACGCCTGCAAAATCACGGTTTCGGCGTTTTGCTTGCTGCGCGTGCGCCCGGTGATGTAGCCGCGCCATTCCGGGAGCGGCGTTCCGTCCGGCAGGGCAAGTTGCCCCGGCCCGTCCACGTAAATCTCTACCCGGTCACCTAGCTTAATGGTGGTAAGCTGCGCCAGCGTGGCAGCAGCGGTAATCACGGCGTCCCACATCCCGCCAAAGCGCTGAAAAGACCACCGAGCAGACAGAGTGACGCCTTTGGGCAGGCGGCGCGGGGTTTGTCCGTCCGGGGACGTGATGACGATGCGGTAGGGAGAGGGCATTAGGGTAAACTTAAAGAATGAGTAACACTGAGACTATCCAAGAAGAAATTAAAAGGATACAAAAACGTCTTGACACACTTCCCAGAAAAATAGCTGCGTCGCAAGAAAGCATTAAGAGGTCGCAAGCGGCGCTCGGAAAATACAACCAGGAAATACAAACACGCACACGCCAGTTGGAGCATTTGCAAAATTATGATCCGTTTCCTACCGAAGAATTCACCGAACAAGAAAAGTCTTGCTGCGCCGCCGAGCAAGAGAGGCGGCGTAGGCAAAAGGAGAAACAGGCTAACGTTATTGCGCGCGGCGAAACACCACTAACCCCCCGAATAGGTCTTGACTTTATAGGGTTCACGTTGATAGACGTTTTTACTGAAAAGTACGACTCTGTTGAGAGTTTACTAAACGTGCCGGACGAAGAACTTTTGGCAATCCCAGGATTAGGGCCAAGTAAGTTAAACAAGTTGCGAGAAGGACTAAAAGAGTTTTTCCGCAGGCACAATGCGTAAGGGAGCGCTTACTTATTGGTATTTTTCCTGCCAACTGATGCTTGCCGCGCCCGCGCTTGCCCCGCCCGCCGTCGTGAGGGTGAGCGTATTCGCGCCCGGCGTCAGCCCTAAAAGCTGGCTGCCCGGCGCAAGACTCGCCCATCCGTCCGAGCCGTCCGGGGCCGTGACTGTCTCGGCCAAAGCGTCAAGCGCCCATGTTCCCACCTGCAAAGGACGCAAAGTCCAAAACTTGCCGTCGCCGCGCGTGAGAGTTATTGTGCCCCCGGCAGGCGCGGCAGTCACGTTGACAGTAACGATAGGAGTCGCCGCCCATGTCCCCACGGACGTGAGCGCATTTGCCCCTGCCGCAAGCGCCGTCGTCGTGCTGGCCGCACTGTATTCCAGCCCGCCCGGACACAAAAACGTCGCGTCATAGTTCAGCCAGCAATCCGCCACACTGTCCCCTTCGGTTACTCCCTCCACTTCGCAGGGAAAGTAGCTCGCCGCGTCCGCGCGCAGCACAAGAGGTCGCAGCGGGCCAAAGGGCAGCCCGGCCCAGAGTTCGCGCCGGGCGTCGGCGAGGGTCTGCCCAGGCGTGGTGACGACCTTGCCGCTGACGGTAATGCGCTTTTCGGCGGGGAGTGGCCCCTGCGAATAAACGCCGGGCAGTCCCGCAGGCGTGGACACGCGGGGGCGCGCGCCGCGCGTGGGAACCGGCAGTTTGAGGACGTTCGGCAGGGCAAAACCGCCGAACGACGTAATGCTCGGCACATAAACAAACAGGGCCATGGACTACCCTAGCCTTTGGCGCAGGACGGTTGCTAAATCCTCGCTGCCGCTGCCGCTTTGCGTGGCGTAGTGGTTTGTCTGGTTGACCTCAATCGGGCGGGCTGCGCCGCCTGTCATGCGCTCCATAGCGTCTCCAATTCGGTCTAGCCTGCGGTGCGTGCCGCTTATGTCGGCGGGGGCAGCGTGCTGCACATTGGTGATAAACGAGGGCGGCAGGGCAGGCGGCGGGGCCGTGCCTGCGAGCATGGCCTGACTCAGCACCACCTCGCGGGGCATGAGCATGGCAGGCACGCTGTCCTGATTGCCTTGTCCCGGCACGACGCCGCCATTCGCAAAGTGGAAGATATGCCCCAGTCCGCCGAGCACCTTGCTTGCCACGCCTCCACCGGGGATAAATGACGCGGCCATGCCCGCAAGTCCCAGCAGTGCGCCGCCCTTGCCGCCGCCTGCGCCGGGCGCGCTCCCCATTACAATTCCGCTTCCCATCAGCCCCGGAGCCATGCCCGTGATAAAGACCGGCGTCGGCCCGCCCGCCTGCGCGGCCGCTCCGGAAGTCGCGGGGTGTTTCTTGTGCGTGAACATGTCCAGGATAGACAGCCCGGCCCCAAAGAGAGACAGCCCGGCCCCAATCGCTCCCCCTTGCCGCCCCATCATCGGAGCAACAGAGGCCGCTGTGCCAAGCCAATCCGTGCCGCCGCCGCCCCTACTGGGCGCGATACCCGGCGTGGCAGCAAGCCCCTTCCCGCCGCCGCCTTTAGTCAGAGTCTGACTTTTTGTCGCCGAGTAAATGGACAGGCCCGCAGATAGTAGAGAGCCAAAGCCCCCGCCTGCGCCGCTACCCCCAAAACCGCCAGAGGGCGATGCTGCCGGGTCATTGGGAGCTGTCGCGCCGGGGGCATTGGGCGGGGCCGCGCCGGGCTTGTTTCTGCCAAAGTCCAGCCCGCCCCCAAAACGCGAACCGAACAACTGTGACGAGGCCCACATAACGGCAAGATGCCGAATGATGCCTGCCACTTCGCCTTCCCACGCTTTCAGCCCATCTTTGTAAGAGTGGGCTTGTTCTAAAGCGCTGGAAAAGGCTGTTTTTGCGCCATCGGCAAGGCTGTTGAACGGTGAGGCGGCCCGGCGCTGGGCGTCAATCTCGTCAAGCTGGCCTTTAAGCGCCATATACTGCTCACTGACAATTCCTTTTGCGCTGTCAGCATACTTTTTGGTCAACGAAAGCTGACTTCCCAAAAAGCCCCTGTACTGACTCAGGCTAATGCCGTGCTGTTCTAACTCAAAACGTTGGCTACCTTGCAGAGCAGTGCGCTCGGCATCGGCCTGCTGACGGCTCAGGCTGGAGAGTTTCGCGGCAAGCCACGCATTTGCCGTCGCCTTATCCTGCGTCGTTCTCAGGAGTTCAACAGACGCGGCTCTCGCATCCTCTCGCAAACCCTTGTAATAATCACGCGCTGAGGCAAGGCCGTCTTTCCAGCCGTCGTGATTGAGCGTCACGATTTCTTTACGGGCGGTGGCAATGGCGGCAGGCACGGCGCGCAACTTCCCTAATTGCTCGGTGTAATCAGCAAACTCCTGAGTGTCCTGCCCGAACTTCTTTTGCTGGCCGGTCAGGTACTGGTCATAAGCGCCTCGCGTGCTGAGATGCGCGTCAAATTGGGACTTTGCTTTTTTGTCTGCCTCCGTGCGCGTCTTATCTGCCGCCGCCTCGTTATGGGTCTTGAGTTTGTCATTGACGGCATCTAGCGCAGCATCACGGGCATCGCTGAGCACCTTAATCTGCGCCTGCTGCCCGGTGCTGTAAAGCCCCCACGAGGCTTGCACGGCCTTGACGCGGGCGTTGTATTTGGCAAGCACGCCCGCCCGCTCTTGGCCGATCTGCACACCCTCCGGGTCTAAGTCGCCCCGCGCCTGCGCAAGTGCCGCCGTCGCCATGCCCTGCCGCTTCTGCTGGCCCGTGGTGACAGTCAGGGCGTGGCGGGCAATCGCGTTCATGCGCCGCACGTGGGCTTCTAGGGCCGTCTCTGCGTGCTTGTGAGCCGTTTTCTGTGCTTTGGCTTCTTTCGTGTCCGCATTGGCCTCTAAGCGGGCCATAGCCGCATGGTAGGTGGCGGCACTGATTAAGCCTTTGGCGCGGGCGGCATTCAGGTTGTGCGTTTCCCGCTCCTGGGCCGTCATGCCTACCGTGTCGGCAAACTTGCCCGCCTTGCTCCCCGCTGCTGTTTTGGTAAACAGGGCCGGGTTAAATTCAACCGAATTATTAAACGGCACGCCGCCGCCATGAGTGTTAAAACGATAAACAGACGCATGGGCAGCATCATACATCGCCATTGTGCGCTTGACATTATTGCTTGATTGCGCTATCTGCCCACTGCCCATTGATACGCCGACGTGGTAGCCGCTTCTCTCGCCCCCGCCCTGCCGCGCCCCATAACGCGCCCCATGCCAAACAACCAAGTCACCCGATTGCGCCTGTCCGGTCGGCACTTGCTTTGCCCCGTGAGACACGGCATAGTCACGCAAGCCTTTTGCGCCGGCAATGACGGGCACGGCTTCGCCCATCTTCGTGAGCAACTTAGAAGCGAACAAGGCGCACGGCGCTTTGGCTTCGGGCGTATCTATGCCCGCAACAAGCCCCTTGACAACGGCAGTCGCCGGGTGCGCTGCTGCCGTAATCCCTTTAATCACGCCTTGCTGCTGATGCAAAGAGCCAGTCAGTGCCGCCGCATCCGCATACTCCTTGCGGATGCGGGCCTGCAAATCTTTGTACCGCCCCGATTGCTGCACGGGGCCGGTGAGAAGCTCATAAGGCTTGTTCTCACGGGGCATATCCGCAAGTTTGGCTTTGTCTGCTTTGATGCCATCACGCAGGGACGAAAGCGCATTAACAATATTGACAATCGCGCCGTCGGTGCGCCTTTGCAGGTCGCCGTCCCTGCCAAGAGAAGCATCAGAAGCTGCCGCGCTTGCGTAAGTCTGCTTTGTTTCTTTGGCGGTGTCAAAGTCCTTTTTGAGCAGGTACACATCCAGCCCCACCCCAAGTGTGACAATGCCGCCTTTGAGTAGGAGCTGGCCGAGCGAACCTTGGGTCATCGGCGAGGTCAGCAGGTCTTTTAATCCGCCCGCAGTCGTTTTGAGCGTGCCGATTTCTGCGCCTGCATCTTTGGCCCCGCCTTCAACCCCTTTGAGGCCGTCTAAAACGCCCTTCATTTCCTCGGCGGTTTTCAGCAACTTGAATGCGCCGACTGCGCGCGTCATGAAGCCGACCCCGGTCACAACGCCCCCCAGCACGCTGACAACCGGCCCCGCCGCGATGGTGACTGCCAGGAACTCCAATGCGCCTTGCTTGACCGGTTTGGGCAGCTTGGCAAAAGCGTCGATCCAGCCATTGACGGTGTGCAGTAGGTGTTCCGCGTCCGGCTCCATTTTCTTTAGTGTCGGCAGAAGCTCGTTGCCAAGCTTGACCGCTGCGAGATTTGCTTCATGCTGGATGTCTTTGAGAGATTGCGCAGTGTTGTCTGTGGCCCGTTTATACCGCTCGCCCGTTGCTGTGTTGTCGGCATAGGCTTTATCTACACGCCCCAAAGCCTTGGACAAGTCGCTTCCTGCACCGGAGGCGCGCAGCATCGCATCAATTTGCAGCTTGTTTTTGAGGCCCAAGGCGTCCATGACCGGGATTAAGTCAACATGTTTGTCGTGCAGTTTTCCAAGACCCTCGATGAAAGAAACCAGCGCGCCGGCCGCGTTTTCTTTGAATGCTTTTTTGAACTGGTCAGCAGACATGCCTGCCACGTTGGCAAATTGCGCCAACTTCGCGCCGCCCGCATTTGTGGCCCTGTCGATTTGGATAATGGCGGTGGAGATAGCCGAGCCACCTTGCTGGGCACGCACGCCGACCCCAGCGAAGGCGTTGGCAAACGCAAGTATCTGCGGGCCGCTCAGGCCAGCCACATGCCCAACGCCGCCGATGCGCAGCGCCATTGCCAACGCTTCATTAGAAGTAGCTTTGCTGTCTTTGTCCAGTTCCGAAATAACCGAACCGAGTCGTCCGATGTTCTGCGCTGGCTCGCCGATGGAGTTGGCGAACTTGACCATCGCCATTGCGCCCGTATCGGTGGTCAGCTTGGTGGCGACATTGAGTTGGATAATGTCTTTGGTGACGTTTTTGACTTGATCGCGCGCAACGCCAAGCTGGCCGACCATGGAAGCAATGTCTGTAATCTGCTTAAATGCTACCGGCATCCCCTTTTCCGTGGACAATTCTTCCAACTGCGCACGCAGGGCTTGCGATTGTGCTGCTGTTCCTACAGTCGTCTTTTTGACGTTGGCAAAGTCCGCTTCGTAATTGATTGCCTGCTTGATAGCGTATCCGCCCGCCGCCGCAACCGGCGCAGAATACCCGTAGGTCGCGGCTTGTCCTGCTGCACGAATGCCGCCGCCGACACTTGAGATTGCCCCGCCCCGCGCCACCAGCGCCGCGCCGCTGAACGCGCGCGCCTGCCGATCAGCGGCCCGCTTTGCCTCTGCCGCCTGCTTTGTCGCCTGCCGGGTGTTTTCCCGGTCAATTTCCAGCAGTGCCCGCCCGGTATCCTGCGCCTCGCGGAGCAAAACCAGTTTTGTTTGCTGGGCTTCGCGGATCCGCGCGCGCGCTGCGTCGGCGTCTGTCTTGCTAATCTGGCGGGCATCGTCTTGGGCCTGCCGCACAAGCTGGTTGCCGGTATCCGTAGCATCGCGCAGGATTTGGCGCTGCACGGCCTGCGCGCCGAACCGCTGCCTGTCCAGCGCGTCATTTGCGGCTTTGGCAGCAGCAACGATGCCGGAAGCATCTGCCAGCATCTTGATATTGACGGTCTGCTTTCGGACATTTTCCAGCGTGGCACGGGCGCGGTCGGCGGCGTTTGTGACGGATTTATCATCAGCCGTCAGCGCGAGAGACGGCGACTTCTGTCCGGCAAACCGCTTGACCTTCTCGTCAGAGCGCTTCAGCACCAGGTCAAGCTGACGGTCGTCTCCGCCAATTTCCACAACCAAAGAGGCCGCCACAGCTTGTTCTAAATTGAAGGACATGAGGGTATTCGCGCACCAAAAAAGACGCTCCGTAATTAACGGGCGTCCTAACAATCTGAACTGCTAAATCTAAATAATTGTGCCTAAACTTTTTCCTTGCAGTAGGGGCAAAAGAACAAAGTTCCTTCGTAATACTTCCCGCAATGCGGGCAAAGATGCGCGGCGGGCTTGTTAAGGCTTTGCCCGCCTGCCAATGTTTGCGAACGCTTCGCAAGATAGTACGGAAACATGAACAGCCACAAAAAGAGACAGGAAAGAAACCACGCCGCCGCTCCATTGTTTAGGCTGTATTCTTTTCCGTCAATAGGTACGCGCTGGGCCGAGGCATCATAAGCAACCCAAACCGTCGTCATTATCACAACAAGGGCTAGTAAAGTTGTCAGTTCCATGCCGCGCTTGTTCGGCGGCGTGTTCGCTTAATCCTGCCCAATAAAAAAACTTCACGAAGGGGTGAAGTTTTTTTATGATCTTGTTTACATTTAGGACAGTAGGACAGTTTAGGACAGTTATATAGGGTATTTGACATATAGCGCGCATATGTATAGGCTAAAACCTGGAAAACTGTCCCAACTGTCCATTCCCATCTAAAAAAACTGTCCTGGACAGTTGTAAACAGGACAGTTTCAACTGTCCTGTTTCTTGCTATTCAGGGGCTTTCTTAGACATTGGCGGCTCAAAAGTGATGTAGTACCATTGTACCCGAAAAGCAGCTTTCAGTGCCCAAGCTGCCGTAGCCGGCGCGCTTCCGTAGCCGCCTTGTCTTTTTGTTCTTCCCGCTCAATCTCCGCGGCTTCCGCTTCACAGGCTTGCACGGTCAAAGCCACGCTTTTCCAAAACAACGGCATGGCTTCAATCTCAACAGGCGTGCAGTGGTAATGCCTTGCGGCTCGGTCAATTTTGTACCAACTTGGACAATACCCGCGCTCCCCTTTGCTGACTATCCACCCGGTGAGGGCGCGGGCTTCGGAGGGTCAACCGAGTTTCCCGCCTCGTTGATGCGTTTCCATATCTCGGTTAAAAGCGGATACGGAATATCGGCGGCAATCTTTGCCTTTTCCAGCGGAAAAGGCGAGCCGTCAGCCTGCGTCATATCCCAAGAGGCCAAGGCATCCGGCAACTGTCCGGCCAGGTAGACAATGCGATCCCGCACGCGAGACTGCGCGAACTCCGTAATGGCATCTTCCGCCGCAATCAAAGTCGCTTCTGCGCTGTCCAGTTGCTCGCCTTCAGCCAGTTCATAGGCTTTCAGCGCAATTTCCAGGACGCGGGTCAGTTTGCGTTCACGGCGATCTGCCGCCTGTTCTGTTTTGCTTTCGGCCAGTGCAATCTCTGCCAGCCGGTCAGAGGAATAGCGCGCGAAAAGATACTGTGCGCGGAGCGTCTGCCCGCCAAACGCAACTTCGATAAGCCGCGTGGCCGCGCTGAGTTGATAGGGGTCAAATGCCATTGTTGTTCCTTATGCGCTCACGCCGCACGACTCAAGCGGGATGAGGGCCGTCGGCTGCTGCGCGGCAATCAAGGGAGTGCCTGCTGCCAGGAGGTTCGGGGCCAGCGTGCCATCAACATCAACCAAGATTTCCAAAAAGCTCCGGCTCGCGCTGTCATAGATGGCTTTTAGGTCATACTGGCCCGCCGTCACGTTTTCCGTATTCGCGCGGCGCGGGTTGCGGAAGTTGAGCGGATAGGTAATCTGGATGCGGTTGCGATACGTGACCCCGCCCACCGTCTCAATGTCCGGGCCGCAGGCGACAATCCGGCACCACTTCTGCGCTTTGGCCCTGAGCGCCCCCATGACCTGCTGCTGCCCAAACGCGTCCTGCTGGATGTTGATCGCCCCCAAAATGTCGTTCTTCTGCTCGGCAAACCCGTTGTAAGAGGGCTGGGTGCTGTCGCCGACAAACACCGGCGCGAAGCGATTGTTCATCGCGATGGACGTTTCGTAGCAATCAGTCAGCTTCGCGGCATCCACAAACCCGGCGAGGGTATCGGCAATGTAGGCGCTCCAATCGTCGCCGTCCACAACGACTAGCGGCACATCATTGACGGCGGTGTCTGCCGCCAAAGCCACGCCATTTTCAGCGAGCCGCTGGGCAAACCCGCTGCCGCCAAAGACAGGCTTGTCACGGGCAAAGGTGAGGGAGAAAGAGGCAAGAGCGGCGCGGGCGGCGCGGGCGGCGGCCCCCAGCCCATAGCCCCAGTCCAGGGTCGTCACGTCAACCTCGTCAGCCGTACTCGGAGATGGGCGGAAAGCATAGCGCTTCGTTTTGACTGCCGCCGCCCCGCCTGTGCCCGGCGTGGTGACGACCGCTTTGCAGAGACACATGTCCAAAGCGACAATCGTGTCAAAGTAAGCCATCGTGCCCGATACGGCGAGCGTGGTGTGCTTGCCCTGATGAGACTGCGTGCCGACCGCAACCTTAAAGCCGGAGGCGTCCACGTCATCCATCGGCTCTACGGGCGTCGGGGCCAGCGTCAAGGAAAGCAGGCGGTTTGTCGCGTTGACGCCCTGCGCAAGAGTGGCCTGGGTCGTGGCGTCATGGACGCCGTACCGAAGCTGCTCTAAAATGGCGGATCGTTTAAGGTTTGTTCCTGGCACGATGAGTACTCCTGAGGTGATGAGAGCGCTGACGGCACCGACTGTTGAGCCGACCGCGTTGTTTGCCGTCAGGCGATAGAAATAGCCCGCGCTCGGCGAAACGGTGTCGCTGAACGTGGCGGCGGGGGTGACGGCCAGCGCATCAGCCGCAAAGGTTCCCGGTGAACCTGCAATTGCAGGCGCGCGGTACAGGTCATAGGACGTGGCCCCGCCTGCGAGGGCGGGGATAATGACAGGGATGCGGGTTGGGGTCGGCGTGCCGAACGTCGGCGCGGCAGGGGCCGTCGGGGCGGGGATAGGCGTTGAAACCTGCGCCGACGGGCCGGTTGTCGTGCCCCCAGAACCGACGGCTACCAGTTGGTAGGCGTAGGTCGTGCCGGAAGCAACAGTCGCGTCGGCAAAGACCGTCGAGGGCGGGACGCCCGTGCCGCCCGTGACAGTCGCGAAGGCCCCAAGAGTCCCGCCCGTGACAGTCGCCCGCTGAAGATTGTACGACGTGGCATTAGCAGTCAGGGCCGGGATGTTAACCGGGACGCTGCTTGCCGTCGGAGTGCCGAATGTCGGGGCAGGCGGCGCAGTTGGGGCGGTAACAATGTCAAACAGGCCATAAGCGTTTGTGCTATTGCCCATCAGCAGTTCTAGCGCGTACCCAACGCCGAGAGCCGTACCCGTATTTGCCGTCACCGAGAAAACCGGGTTCGTGTACGAACCCGGTGGAATGGTTGATGTTTGGCCGGTGTTTGTGACTGTGAAAGTGCCAAGCGTTATGCTTGCACCTGCCGCCGGAGCAGGCGTGGACGCGCCGATGAGCGCGCCCGTGGACGTAACAATCTGTAGATTGTTAACGACTGTTGGCTGCGAAGTTCCCGGCCCCGCGCCGGTAGTAGTAAACGGTACATTAACAGGGCCAGCGCCAACTGCTATTTGGATGTTTGCCATATGTTTAATTGCCTTGTCATGCTTGAGTACCCGACGCTGACGACGCCTGATTACCCAGTGCTGACGAGTTGCTGCTTCATGTCGTGCCGGTTTGCCCGACATCAGTTGATGAGGGTGTAACGACGTAAAAACGAGAGGCTTGTGCTGTTGGGAGAAAACGAGTTGGGTAGCGAAAACGAACGCGAGAAACAGGGCGACTTTACTGCCTTTTTGCATGAGAGGGTTCGTTTTCTTGGGGGCCTATGACCCCCTAAGAATACCCTGCACGCTTGGCTGTTTATTTATTCTCTTTATTTATCGGCGGGAGTTGTCACGCGGGCGGCGCGGCGACAACCGGGCGCACAGGCGCGGGCGGGGCGGGGGCTTGATTGGCCTGATTATCGGCGGCGTCCCGCGCGTCTTTGTCGGACTGGGCTTTGGCAGCTTGCTGCTGCACAATCTCGGCGTCTCGGGTTTCCGCATGGACGGCGCGGCTGAGCGCTTGGTACGCGCCGGGGCTTTCAATCTTCACGTTCTGGCCAGGCCCATAAGTTTGGCCGTCGTAGGTGTATTTTTGGTCAAGGTTAAGCGTGTCTGCCATAATATTCTCCTGTTGTTAGGGGTAGGTCTGCAAAAAGAAACGGAAGCGCCCGCCAATGTGCAATGTTCGCACCGGGGAGCCGCCTATTTCTTCGCTGGTCGTGTAAAATATCGGGTTTTCTCGGTGACTGCCTTGAATGGCAACGCCAATGCTCTGGGCATCTATGGGCGGGATAATCACCTGCCCGACGCGGGCGCACAGCCGGTTGATGGCCTGCACAAGCGCGCGGGTTGCCGGGAAGGTTGGGTCAAGGTTATCCGCCATCACCTTGACCTGCACCAGTGGGCGCGTGTGGCTGACTACGCCGCCGGAACTGAGGCTGTCGGGGCTTGAGGCGAGGCTGACAGCGACAAACGGTTTGGGCGTGTTCTGCGGGGCCGTGCCGTCCAGCCAGGCGCGGGCAGCAATTGTCGGGTCGGCGCACAGGCGCGCAAGCAGCCAGTCCAGAAACGGTAGCAGTTCGTTGCCGCCTTTTGGCCCGTCCTGCGCTGTATCGCTCATGAGCAGGTTTTTGCTTCGCCAATTATCACTTGGGCATCAAAGCCGTTCACGTGGATGCTTTCAATCTCCATCGGGTCTCCGTAGGAAACCGCAAGTACAGGCAAGTTGCCGTTCCCTGCGTTTATTAACTCCACCAGTTTTTCAGCAAGTTCTTTGACTGTCATCTGCCGTTCGCTCCCTGTTTTGCCCCAGCCCTCACCGCGCCTGCCACAGCCTTGACAAACTCCGGGCGCTGGCTCTCTACGGCAGGCACGGCGAACCCTTGCGGGGCTTTGCGCGAGCCGCCCATCTCAATCTCCTGCGCATGCGCCGCCGCCCAAGCCACAATGCCCTGCGTGTCGTGGGTAGGCCGCTCCACTTCGGGCAGGATTTCTACCTTTGGATTGACCCCCTGCGATGCGGCCACGGCCTCGCCATAGGTGCTTTCGGCGGTCGTCAGCAGGTAGGGGCTTTTGACCAAAGACGACGTAAGGACGGGCGTAAGCGGCGCGGCGGCATCAATAATGCCCTGAAGCTGGCGAGGCACTACGGCCACAAGGGCTTTGTGGATGGCCGGGCCGATGCGCGGCAGATGGTTGCGCTCAATGCGGATTGCCATTAACTTAATCTCCGCCTTCGGTTTTGCAGAAGCAGGTCAGCACAAACACGTGGGAAGCTCCGGCGTTTGTGCCGGTCACGTCGTAAATGATGCCCGTGCCTGTGCGATTGCCGCTCGCGTCCAAATCGTACACGCGCAGGCGGTCGGTCGAAGGGATAATCGCGGTTTCCAGCGGCACGAACACCCGCCACTCATTGGTGTCTACCGGACGGCCTGCCAGCTCAAGCTCGCGCCCGCTGCTGCGCCCCAGCCCTTTGGCAACCGAGCAGGGGAGAAACGCGCCAAACACAACTTCGGCACCCGGCGCGGGTCGCCCGTAAGCGTCTAGGACCGTGCCCTTGCGTAGAATGCTGCACGAGCGGTTAAAGAGCTGACCTTCTGCCTGCCGCCCTTTCGCAAAAGCCGCGCCTATCTGCGCCTGAATGTTTAGGGCCAAACCTAACCCCAATTGCCGAGAAGTGGATACAGCGCATAGTCCAGCAAGACCGCGCCGTAGTCAAAGCCATAACCACTACCATAGCCGCACTGGTTGTGCCCGGAACGCCCGTAATGGTGCGTGTTTTGCCGCACATTGCCGAACAGTTTCACGCTGCCATTCTTTGTTGCCCTCTCCGTGACAATAAATGAGATACGCGCTATCGCCTCCTGCCCCTCTTTTATCAATGCCGGCGGGTCGGCATAAACGGGGCCGCTCCACACAATCTTTGCCCCGTCTGCATCAGTCAGCCCGGTAATCACGCCCGCGCCCATGGCAATGCGCAAAGGCGACACAAGGCGAGCGGCAACAAAGCATCCGAGGGCGTACCCAGTCAAGAATATGTCGGGGCCACTGAGGGCGGCGAGGTTGGCAAACCCCGGCGACTGCCACACAAGCAGGATTTCGGCGAGTGTCAGCTCATCGCTAAATGACGCGGGCAGGTCAGCCAAAGCAAGGCCGAGTTTGGCCGCGGCAGTTGCTTGTGCCTGCGTAAGCAGGGAGGGCGGCGGCAGGCTTGCGGCGGCGGCAGCCACAAGCGCGGCGGCATTCACGGGGCCACTCACGGGCTGCCCGCCCCGGCCATCATCAAACTGCACAAAGCCCGTGCTGAAACTATCGGGCAGGGTCAATACCGCGCCGTAGTTGCCGCCGCCCAAATTGATAATGCCCGCCGTTGTGCGCGGCAGGATTACCGCCTTTTGCGCGTCAAGCAGGGTCACGCCGACCGTGATCAGTCCAGGGTCGGAGAAGCCGGCTTGAAAAGCGAATGTGCGCGGGTTACTCATGGTTTTAGGGTTGCTTGCGGGATTACGGCGAACGTCAAATCATTGGGTGTTTCCGGCTCATACTGCGCCCCGACTGCTCCCACTGACCCGACTGCTCCCACTGACCCGATTGCCAGCCGTTGCCTGCGCTTGTGCCCCGGTAGATGTGCGTCAGCGCGTCGTCGGCCAGGCCCAATTGATTGGGGGCAAGGCGCACGACGTTTGCCACGAGGTCACTTTCGCGGGCCACATGCCGCTGCGTCTGCACGCCGCTTGTGGCGGTTTGGGCAGACGCACAAATAGGCAGCAGGAACAGGGCCAATAGAAGGGGGCGACAGGGGTTCATGGAGGCTAGGCCACAGGCGTCGCAACAAACGTCCCGTCCGGGTTGACGGCTGTGACCGTGTGGGCAACAGGCGCGGCGGCAGGGTCGGGGCCGCTTGTGACCGTCACAGGATCACCCACCGCCGCTGCCGGGTCGCCTGCGTTCGGCGTGATCGTCACCGTGCCGTCCGGGTTGCTGACTACGCTCTGCCCCGGCGTTGGCGACACAGTCTGCCCGCCAGCAGGCGCAGGAGTCGTGTTGTGCAGCAGGTCATTATTTGCCTTAATGGTTTGCAAAGCCTGCGTCATAGCGGCGTCTTTTGCGTCGTTTTCGGCTTGCAGGTTTTTGTTGTGCGTAGTCAAGTCAGCGATAGTCGCCGCGTCTGCCTGCTCCTTGGCGACTTCAGCTTGGGCCGCTTCGGTGTTTGCCCTAGCGGCTGTCAAAAGGTCATCGGTAATTGCCATAATGTTCTCCGTGAGTTTGTGTAGTGTATCGTGAGTCAATGACGTGCCCCCAAAAGACACGTCCACAGTCCCCGCCGCTGTGCATTCAATGGTGAGTGTTATGATGGGGTGTTTCATCAGAGTTCTGATTTCAATGATGGGTTAGGCTTTGGGCACAGCGGCGGTGGCGGCTTTTGCCGGGTCAGCAGGCGGGGCGGGCGGCACTTCTTCGACAGGGAGTTTATTCACGTCCGTGATAAACTCTTCGCCGACCATGACGCTTCCGCCGTCTTTGATAATCTGCACCATATCCTCATGGGTCAGTTTGGTCTTTTTGTCTGCCATCGTTTTAGTCTTTGCCTTTCACGCGGTCAATTTACAAGGTGCAAGCAATTAGTAGCAAGCAAGCAATTAGTAGCAGGTGAGACACGCCGATGCAGGCTCCCAGTGCTTGCGCGGGAACCCGCGCTGCACGGCCCAAAGCACCTGTCCGGGCGGGTTGCCTTGCAAGTTTGCAGCAGTGGCATAAGCCACCGGCCCCGCCTGCTCGTTTGCGAACCCGCCACCGATAATTCCCGGAACCATGCCGGGAATTGTCTCCGGCACAATCGCGTTGGCAAAGTCCCAGCAGGTAAAACTCCCCCACTGCGAGCTATCAGTCAAGACAGCCTTGTTCTCCGGCTGGAACCGGGTCGTTACGCGCGTGCCGTCGGGCAATTCTTCATGCGTGCGCCGGTCATAGGTTTCCACCATGAGAGAGAGCATATTGCCCAGCACGTTGCTGGCATAGACAAGGTTTTGTCCAGAGACGTTCGCCGTGATATTGGCAGGCATGCCCGCCCCACGATACAGCGGCTCAAGGGCACGGTACTCGGCGCTAGCGATAATGTACCGAAGCTCTTGCGTGGAGATTGTCAGAGTGTCGTACTCTTCGCCATACAAAAAGCTGCCTTGCTGCTTGAGGCTGAGAAAGTCGGAGACGGGAGTCGCAGTCGCGGCGGCGGTGTGCAGCACCGCCGGGGTCACTTTCAGCGTTGCGGGCATGCCCCAATTGACGCCTGCCATCACAATGCCGTAGCGGTTGTATGCCGCGCCACTTTCCGTAATCATCTGGTTAATCAGCAGCTCTACACGATCAGACACGCCGCTGCTCAGGCGGCGCAGGCTGTTTGCTACGTAGTCGTCAAAGAAATTCGTCTCGCTGGTGGTGGCAAGATTGGACTCAATACGCATAATAAGCAAAAGCATAGTTTCGCTCATCATCTGCCCGTGCTTGATCTTGGGGATTTCACTTTGTTGCAACCGGATTGGCTCGGCTGAATGAATAACGGCGGCTTGGTCGGTCTCAATAATGTCGGCGGCGACTACCTGCCCCGCCATGCGCGCCATAATCTCGCTATCCATTGCGTCTATGACGGGCACGCGGTCGCTCCAAAGGCGGCGGCCCGGCAAATCGTTCTCTTCCACAATCTCTTTGTAAATCGCCCGAATGCGCAGGATCGCCAGCGGCCCCATGCCCGAATATGTTGATGCCATGTTTTTGTTCCTTTTCTGGGTGCTGTTAGTTTTTTCTGGGTACTGTTAGTCAGATTCTGACTTTTAGTCACTACACAAGCAGCAGGCGCGGGAATACGGCGGCGAGCGTGGCGTTCCATGTTGGCACATAGGCCCCGGCAGCGAGCGCTTTAATGCGCGCTTGAAAGACGCGCCCGCCCTCAAACACGCCCGGCACATAGTCCGAGTGCGGGTCGGTCTGCACATACGTATAATTGACAAGATAGGCCGCGCCACGGGCGAGCGTCTGCCGCCCGTCTAAGGCTGCTGTGTCATACGGGCCGAACAGTCCACTGGCGGTAATCTGCGTTATCACCGTGCCAAACGGGATATAGTTCGTGCCCGCTTTGACAACGTAGCCATCAGGGAGAGTAGTATCGGCGACGTTTGCCGGGACTGTTGACCAGTCAATTGTCACGCCGCCCGCTTTGTACTCGGGAACGCCATCTGCCGAAGCCGGAACCGATCTCCCAACATTTAGAATTGTTTTGGGGCCAAAAGCCATTGTTTTATTCCTCTCTTGTCAACGTGGGGGTTAAGACTTCTTGCCGCGAGCCGAGCCAATCCAAGACTTGCCGCGCGTTCGCGCGGCAATTGTTTTGGCGTGTACTGCCATCTGCGTCTCTGCCATGTTTCCCGCCGCATCAGTCGCCGGCTCAATATCACTGCTTGCGGCTGCGCTTGTCTGCCGGGGCCATCCGGCAGCAGGAGCAACCGCTTCGGCCTTAATCTCGTAAGCCTCCGCCAGCATGGTGAGTGCCTCTCCGCTAGCCGCATCAATACGGCCCTCAGCCGCCGCAAGCCCCGCCGCGTCCATGCCAAACGCGAACCTGGCAGACGCTTTGGCCTCAGTGCGCTTTGCGGTCAACGCAGTTTCTTGTGCGGCGGTGTGTGCGGCCTCAAAAGGTTTCAGCGCGTCCCGCTCGGCGGTGAGGGCGGCAACCTGCGCGGCGAAGTCATGCGAGATCTCCGCGTGCTGCTTCATGGCGGCGAACTTCTCCGGGGTGTTGACCCCAGCATCAAACGCGGCGGCAAGCACCGGGTGGGTCCGAGCGGCAGCCAATTCTTCTGCATCTTCTTCCCATGCTGGCTTCTTGGCAGAAAAGAGTCCCATATCATTGTCCTTTCGGTCATGCCCTCGCGTTAATGCTCGGGGAGTAATCACTTCAATTTAATGGCGCGCAGTTCAGCCATCGCAATATCAAACGTTGTCACCTTATCCACAAGACCCATGGCGCGGGCCTCAGAACCGACATGCACGCCCGCGTCTTTTATCGGTGTCATTTGCGCGTCCGTGAGGCTCCGCCCCTTCTGCACAGCAGCGAAGAACTGTTTGCCCACCACGTCAACACCCGCCTGCAAGCTCGCCTCTTGCTCCGGGGTGATTGCCTGCCCCGGATAGCCCGCCGCCTTGAGTGCGCCCGTGCTTGCAAAAACGTAGCGGTTGCCTTTATCCTCTTGCTTCTTGCTGTCGTCAAGCAAGCCGCCTATCACGCCCACACTGCCCACGTGTGCCGTGCTGTTGCAATAGACCCTGTTACACTGGCTTGCCATGAGGTAGCCGCCCGAACAGCCGCAATCGGAGATATAGGCGAATGTCGGCTTTGCGTTGGCGAGATTGGCAATATCGGCGGCAAGCGCAAACGCCCCGGACACAGTCCCGCCGGGGCTGTCTATCACAAGCATGGCCTTCTGCACGGCAGGGTCGGCTTTCGCCTGCCGCACGAAGCCCTGCAAATCCTGCATGCCCCACAGCCCAAGCGATGGCGCGCCCTGCTTACTCAGCATCCCTTCAATGCTGATAACTGCAACGCCATTGTCAACTCTGTACGGCAGATCATAATTCTGATTATCGTTGTCGCCGTCGCCGTCAGTAGCGGCCTCAGCCGCGTAGTAGGCGCGAAGGTGTGCCCGGTCATTTATCTGTTCTAGGGCGGCGGCAAACGCTTGGAACCGCGTGCCCTCTACCATGTACGGACCGACGGGGATAAAAGCGGCTAAGTTCATGGATAATCTCCTAAGCCGCTCCTGCGGGCGGCGCCTGCTCCGACCCCGGCTTCGGTGCGGGATTGGTATTCGGTGCGGGATTGGTATTCGGTGCGGGATTGGTATTCGGCAAGGCAGGAACGGTTGCCTTAACTACAATCGCCGCCATTGCGTCAAGTTTGCCCACGTCCACGGGGTTGTGCCCGTGCAGCACCTCGCCGACGGTATCGCTGTCAATCAATCCCACCACATAATCACCTAAGACGTTTGTGCGCTCAATGGCGCGGGCTTGCTGCTCTACCAAAGCATCCAGCGGGGCCATCGGGCGCACGTCGGCGCGGGCACGAAAGGGTAGGCCTAGCAGGCGCAGGTGCTCGGAAGCCACCCACTCGACTATGCCGTTGACAATGTGCCGCACGGTTTCTAACTTGTGGCGCGTGATGTTATACTGCGACACGGCGTAGGCTTGCGTGCCGCCGTCGGTTTCCCCCATCATGGCGGGCAGTTGGTCAAGCGAGGCATACAGGCGAAACCGCTGCGCTTTTAGCGGGTCGGACAGGGCGGCAAGTGCCCCCGCGCCAGAGAGTATCCCAAGCTCAGCCCCCTCTAACTTGATGAAGGTCTTTTCTTGGGACTGCCCGGCCAGCACTTTGGCGAATGCGTCAAACTGCGCAAGTGCCCAATCTGCCGCTGAGAGCTGTCTGCCGTCTTTGTCAGTAAACATGCCCGAATTGAGTGGGTCTTTCAGCGACTCAAGGGCGAACTGGTACAACGTTTGCAACGGGAAGTTTGCCCACTTTTGGGGCCACACGGCAGTATCAAACGCGTCATCGGCCCTACGCTGATTGGCAATGTCTCTTAACCCCGGCGTGAGGGCTTGCGCCAGCTTCGGCTTGCCGTAGGGATTGTCGCGGTCAGGCCAAAGCGCGTTGTACCGGCACCACTGCGCGTCAAGTTCTTTCGGCTGCCCGCCCTGGCTTTGCTTCAACACGTACCCGCCCGCCGGGTCTTCGGCAAAAAGGCAGGTGAGCGGATCAAACGGATAAACGGCCTCTAAGCCCCGCCCGCGCACGCTCGGCACAATCTCTACCGGAGACGCGCCGCCCCACGCGAAGGCATCATAGCAAAGGTGCTGAAAACCGAGCAGGCCGCCATAGGGCGCAAAGAGGCGGGGCAGGTCGGCGTCAAGCACGGCAGTGGCGTTGCGGTCAATAATGTTTCGCCCGCGCAGGTCTTTGTCATTGCCCACCGCCACCACATTGGTATCGCCGGGGGCAAAGCCAAGCGCAAGGTCATTGGAGCGGGCCAGCGCGAAATACTCATGCGAGGCGTGCAGGTACCTCAGCAGGCGGTTCGGGGCGGTGAGTGACCACAGACGAATACCCTCAACGCCACTTGTTTGCGCCGCCAGCAAGAAGCGTTCGGTGTTAGTATCCCATCCGCGCCGGGGCACGATGCCGAGGCCCGTTGCGCCGTAGGCATTGATGTATTCGGGGCGCGTTGTTGGCAGCATGATAGGTGAGTCAGACTCTGAATGATAGGTGAGTCAGATTCTGACTTTAGGCAGGAGGAATAATCACTGCGCGGCCCCGATGAGGCGGCTCATGCCATAAGCGGGGCGTTTGGCACTCTCGCCGCAGGTAGTCAGTTCGGTGAACGCATCGCTTCCGCTGTCTACAATGTCATCGTTTCTGCCGTTTGGGAAAGCGCGCAATTCGGCAATCACAACAGCGTTCCACGACGCGCGAAGCATCTTTACGTTCCCGGCATTCACCTGGCTAGCAAAAGCCCGCGCCCGCACTTCTTTACTGCCGCTTATCGGCTCGGCCTTCACAACGTACCCCGCAAGCATACGCACAAGTGCTGCCGCATCGCGCTTGCCCGCACTGCCGGGGTCTTGCGCAAGCCGAATAGTCACGCCGCGCCCGTCAAGAGCGGCAGTCTGTTTTATCTCGGCATCGGCTTCGTCCGGCCCCCACTGCCCGCGCCGAAGGTCGGCAATGTAGTACCTGCCCGCGCCGTCCGTTTGAAGCTGAAAGCCGCTTGTAAAGTCGCCCTTGCCGACGCTTGCCGCAATATCCCAGCCGCGACACCCGCGCAGCCCAGCAGGCAAAGCGTCAACAATCTCAATTTGTGCGGGCTTGAAAAAAGAGCCTTCCGGCACGGTGGGATTCTGCTGGTACAATGCTTCCCAAGAGCGTTCGCCTTCGTTTTGCAGCAGCACCCCTTTGATACGCGCAAGGGCAGCAAGGTTGTACCGCTCAGGCCACAACGCCGCGCCGGGAGCGCGGCCTATCGGGTCATCATTGCCTGCGATGGCCGGGAGCTTGAGTACCGTCCATCGCCCCGGCTCAGAAGCAACGGCACGCGCACCGATGTCATCTTCCTGCCATAGCGTCATAATCAGCACAATCGCCCCGCCTGGCTCTAGGCGGGTATAAAGGTCATCGGTGTACCAATCCCACACCGACTCGCGGTAGGTTTCGCTGTCTGCATCTTGACGGCGGCGTATCGGGTCATCAACAACAATACGCTGAAAGCCTGTTCCTGTTGGTGGGGAACCGACGCCACGCGCCATATACAAGCCGCCCGCGTTAGTTTCCCACTCATCAGACGCGCTTTTGCCTACGGCGACTAACCCGCGCACTTTGGCAAGGTTACGGGTGCGCCGCCCGAACTTGCGGGCAAACCGCTCGTTATAGCCCGTGACAAGCACGTTGTCTGTTGGGGTGCGCTCTAAATGATACAACGGGTAACGATACGTGACGCTTTCGCTTTTTGCATGGCGCGGAGGCATGTGAATAGCAAGGCGGTCTATCTCGCCGCGCTCTACTGCGTCAAGATGCTCTGCTATCAGGCGAATGTGCGCCGGGTCCGCCGTCCATCCTGACGGGAGAGTAGCACGGAGGTATGACAGGTAATCGGGCGAGGGCAGCTCAGTAATAAAAGGCGGCGGGCTTTGCGTTACGGCCCGCTGTTCGTACACGGCTTCAAGAGCCGCTAGGAGCTTCCGCTTGCCCGTCACTGGTAAGGAGCGCCAAGAGCTTGGCAATTCTGGTGTCGATATCAATCTGACCATGCCCCACGCCAAAACCACCCTCAACAGCAGGCGCGACAATCTCAAATGCCCATTTCGCGGGGCCACGCTTTGCCGAGCGAACCGACTTTTTGACAATCACCTTGCCGTCGGGAAGGATTGTGCTTTCCTCGCTTTCCCAAACCTCCGTCACGCCGTTCATAGCCGCAATTATCTTTTGGCGGAATACCTCTTCCACTTTGTCAAGGTCTGTTTTGGCAAACGCCCGCCTCGCGCGCGTGACTAGGTCAGAAAAGTCAGGTTTTTGGAGCCATTCATAAAATGTTTCCTTGCTGATGCCTGCCGCTTCATACGCCGCTTTTTGGGAGCCGGTGCGTGTAAGGACGCGGACAATCACCTCGTTGATGTAGGCGTCCCCATATTTAGTCATAACCCTGCCTTATTTAGTCATAGCCCTGCCTTATTTAGTCATAGCCCTGCCTTTTTCGCTCGTCACGATAAATCAAGGCCGGGTTAGACTTCCCAACATTGTCATGGATCACCTCATGGCAGTCGGTACAGAGTGAGAGACCGTTAGAAACCTCAAGGCGAGTTTCGGGGCTTTCGGAAATGGTCAGCAGATGATGGGCGATAATCTTGCCGTCTCGTGTGCCGCACATCTGGCAAGCGTGGTTGTCACGGTTTAAGACAGCCAGTTTCCACCGCTTGTAATCACTCCCTTGCGAATTAAGTCGCTGCTGCTTGTGCCAGCAGAGAGGCGAGCAAAAACGATGGTTGGCGTTCCTCTGGGCGAAGAGATTGGAGCATTTGACATAACCACAGGTGGCGAACATGATGCTGAAGAAAACCTTCTCTGCCGGCAACTGGCCTGCTTAAAGTCATCGATTGTGTTCAGATGTTTTGGCATTAAATCCAATCCCCACTAAGCCCTCAGCCTTCGCCACCCGCACCGCTCCCACCCAACCCGCTCCAAGAGAGGTGTCATCATAGTTCCGGTTTTTATCAGCTTGCCGGGCGCATCGGCAATCACCCGCGAGTTAATCCGCGTTTCGGCCTGGCTAAGCTGCTGCTCTAGAGCTTCCAGGCTCAGCCCCAAGCGCAGGGCAATGAGTTCCGGCGACTGGTTCAGGCGATGCAGGGCTTCCCAAAATCTTAAATCCCACTCGCGCGGGGTGAGCATGCGCAGTATCCTAAAGCGGCTTGCCGTTGGCGCGGGACTGCGCGGGAAAGGCAAAGCGTCCGGCGTCCGGGATTTGCTTGCCCAGTGCGTTCGGCTCGTGGATTGACCAGTCTTTCTCGCCGTGCGGGGTATAGGGCACGCCTTTGTATTGCAGCTTTGTCTGCTCGCAAGCCACTGCCAAAGCCTGGTCATACTGCCGGACGGTTTGCCGCTGAGCGTTTCGGCGGGCACTACGCGGGCTGGGCATGGGGACAATCCTCTGGGGGCAGACAGACAAAAACCCAGCGCATATGCTTTTTCAAGCGGCTGGGTTACGGAGTTTAACGTCTCACGCATTGGACGCGGGGTTGTTCTATATTTATCTTACGAGAGTTTGGGCGCCCGTGTCAACGCTTTTTGTCTTGGTTTCCTTCGTTTCGGAGGATTTCAAGCCGAGCCGCCTTAGTTGTTGCTCTGACAGCCCGGTTTCCTCTGGCAAGTTGTGCAGCCGGGGCAGAGGAACGGCGGGGTGGTTTTGCGCCCAATACGCTTGATACTCAGCCCAGACCTTGCGCGGCTTTCTGTATTTGCAGAACTGCGCCCCCCGGCTTTCATAGCCGCCCGTCATGCTGATTGTCGGCGCGTCATTCATAGGGGGTTGCGTTTTCGCTTGGCCCTCGAACGCGCAACGCCTCTTGCACTTGCCTTAGCCTGCCTGCCCCCGCCGACCGCCTTGTCGGACGCGAGCCTCGAACGCGCAACGCCTCTTGCACTTGCCTTAGCTCTGCATTCAGCGCTACAAATGATTTGACGGCCATGGGTTGCTACGAACGAGTTGCCGCAGATTGTGCAGCCGACAACGCTAGGTTCTTCAGGTAAGAGGGGCCAAACAATGGGGAAAAATACTTCCCCCCACACGTCTACCCACCCTCCTTCGGGTTTGCTAGAGCGGCGACAGATTACCTGTTGAATAATTTGAGGGTATTGCTCAAAGCTTCCATAGCAAAGGATTGGGGCGTCGCTGTTTGTCGGTGCAGTTGCTATAAGTTGCCACGGGGTTTGCGTCATTGGTTTAGTCCTGTCCCAGCATCAGCGAGGGCGTGCAGAGCGGCGCGGTAAAACATCCCGTTGCACCCGCCTCTAGGGGCGGGTGAGGATTGAAACTTAAAATCCATCCTCTTGCCAGTCGTCAAAACGAGCAAAGCCGGGGGCAAAGCCGAGCTTGACATGTCCGGTCGGGCCGTTGCGGTGCTTGGCGAAGATAAGTTCCGTTTCTTCCAGAGCCGCGACGGGGGGCGCGTCGCCCAGCGCTCCCTTGCGCCGGTAATAGCTTTCGCGGTACAAAAAGCACACCAGGTCTGCGTCCTGCTCGATGTCGCCCGACTCGCGCAAATCAGACAGCAAGGGCCGCTTGTTTTCCCGGCTTTCCACACTGCGCGAAAGCTGAGACAGCGCCAGCACGGGCACGCCGAAGTCGCGGGCAAGCTGCTTGAGACCACGGCTGATACTGCCGACTGCCTGCGTCCGGTTCTCGGTTTTCTCATCGGCCTGCATGAGCTGCAGGTAGTCCACGACAATGAGCGACAGCGGCGCAGTGCGTTCCAAGCGGCGGCACTCGCGGGCGATGAAGGCGGGCGTGGCGCGGGTGTCATCGCAGATAAAGAGCGGCGCGTCGTAAAACTCATTGGCGGCAATATTGGTCTGCTCAAACTGGGCGGGCGTGAGCCGCCCCGCATTGAAGGCTTGGCTCGGCACCTCGCCCCGGCTGCAAATAATCCGCTTGGTGAGCTGATCCATGGACATTTCAAGGCTGAATACGGCGACTGTTTCGCGGCGGTCAATGGCAGCGCGCAGGCCAATCTCTAGGCCCAAAGCGGTCTTGCCCATGCTCGGACGGGCGGCCAGTATCACGAGGTCTGAGGGCTGCAGTCCCCCGGTCATGGCATCAATGTCCCGGAAGCCGGTGGGCAGCCCCATCATGCGCCCGCCCTGCTCGGCGTTCGCTTCTGCCTGCTCCATCAGGCGCAGAACGGCGGAAGCCAGCTTTTCGCAGGCGGCGGCACCGCGACGGGTTTCAATGGCGGCAAGGCGGCTTTGGGCGGCAGACAACACCGCGCCGCTCTCAGCGTCATGGGCAAGCGCGGCGGACTGCGTGGCCTGGGCCGCGTCAAGGGCCTGCCGCAGAACACTTTTCTCCCGCACGATCCGGGCGTAATGCTCAACGTTAAGGGCCGTGGGCACGGTGTCAAACAGGGCTGTGAGAAACACGATCCCACCGACGCGCTCTAACAGGCCCCGCCGCGATAGCTCTGCCTGCATGGTCAAGAGGTCAACGGGCCGCGCCTGCCGGGTGAGGTCAAGAATAGCGGAAAACACGGCGAAATGCTCGGACCAGTAGAAGTCGCTCGCCGTGACAAGGGCCGTCGCTGCGTCTATGGCGCTGGCTAAGATCAGCATGGAGCCAAGTGTCGCTTGCTCAGCTTCAATGTTCTGGGGCGGCAGGTACGGCTCGGGGGTAGGCAAATTGGTTGCGGGCAAAGGGGCATATTTGTTTTTGGTCACTGGGCGGCTCCTTCGGCAAGGGCGGGGCTTGGTTTGGCAAGGGCGAGGCTTGGTTTGGCAAGGGCGGCGTCGGATTTAGGAAAGCGGGAGCGGAACGGCTGGGTCACAATCGGCACGCCCCCTGTTGCTGGGCTTCGGGCATCGGGTTCCGGCTCATCGCGCCATGCCCCGGCGTTCAGGTAGGTTGCCGGGTGCGGGATAAACGCCCCGCCATCTTTTGTCCAGGCACGGCTGCACTTTTGCCAGTCCAGGGCCGCCAGCATTGCCGCCAGCATGTCGGCATCGGGCTTTAGTTTCACCCACGCTTTCTCAGCGTCCGCAGGGTGCTTTTTCTTGGGATAGGCGCCGTAAAACGCATCAAAGCGAAGCAGCAGAGAACTTCGCACCTTCACAGGTTCTTGTTCCGGGGTTGCGTGTGAAACAACTGTACACTCCGGCTCCGCAGGGGCCGTTCCCCCCCCGGGGGGGTTAGGGGGGTCTTCTCTTACAGAAGGAGTAGGAGAAGGAGTAGGAGAAGGAGTAGGAGAAGGAGTAGGAGACACGCGCGTGTAATGCTGTTCCTTGCCGTTCTCTGCCGATGCTTGCTGTTCCTTGCCGTTCTCTGCTGTTTGGGAGGCAGAATACTCTAAGAATTGCTGGTTAGGCGGGTAAAGTGAGCCTTTATCGTTTGTGCGCTTGCTGATATTGATATAGGATTGCCGTTTGAACCATGCGTCGGGCGGGAAGGCAATATACTGTTTGTCGCCGACTTCATAGCGATCCCAGAGTCCCAGCCGTGCGATCTCGCTTAACACAGCGTCAATTTCTTGCTTTGGCGTGTCAAAGCCGGGGCAAACCAGCATCTTAAACTCGCGCGGGCTGCCTGGGAGCCGCCCCCAGTCGTCAGCTTGGGGAATTGCCATCATGTAAAGGGCGACGGCGAGGTATCCCTGCTCAGACTCGGAAAGCTCGGCAATGCGCTCATCATGGGAAATATCACTAGACATGTCACGTTTTCGGCTCATGTCGTTTCCTCCGGTTTTCTGTCAGTCTCGTTTTTCTTCAGCGGGCACTGCGCCTGGTGCTCCAGCTTGCCCTCACTCACAAGGGCCGGGATGGTAAAGCACTTGCAGCCTCTCGCCCACGCCGCGCGGCTGCCGGGTTTCAGCATCCAGCCAGGACGCACGCGGCGTACTTTGGGGGCTGTCATGGGGAGGTTTGTCATGGGGAGGTTTGTCATGGGGAGGTTTGCATGGGGCGAGCCTCCGGTACACAATCACCCACACCCAAGGATTTTCAGCCCAGCCAAACCCGCGCTTTGCGTTGATCCTGTCCCACAGTTTGCCAAAGCAATACAAGGGCCAGTCCTCGCCGCCGTTCGTGTCAACGCCTTCGGCGAGTGCGTCGTGCTCAGTGATGTCCTGCACCCGTTCCACGCGCACGCTGACAATTTCCAGGGTCAGGCGTGATGCCCAGCGCGGCATGTGGATGGAGGGTTTCCATCGCGGCTGATAAATAGCACCATCCAGCGACGGCGACGGGCCTTCCCAGCCTGCGTCTGCCTCGCGCGTCGTGCCGTCCGGGTATTCAATCTCATAAAATCGCTCCAACCGCGCTGACGGTCGCCATCTCTCGCGCACCCAAAGCCTGTCGCCCGCCTGCCCATAGGGACACGGAATGCGCTTATAGCGCTCTGTGTCGTAGCCCTCAGGTTCGTCCGGTGCATGACGATAAGGATAGCCCTCAGAAATCAAGTCCGGCTGGGGCTTTATCACGCGCCGGGTTTGGGTTTTGATGTCAGCTAGGGTTGCCCGTACCATGTCACCCTGCATCAGCAGGGGCCGCTCTTTGGCGTCTGTCATCTGCGCTTTAGTATCTGTCATAGTCACGCCTCAATCCCAAAGCCTGCCGGAATATGTCTTTAATCAAAGCCACCTCTGCCCTGTCCCGCCGCGTCTGTGCCATGCTGTCACCACGCTCGCCCCTGAGCCTTGCGCCAAGGGGGACTAACTCGCCCGTGCCATAAGACGCCCCTACCCTGCCGTCTGGATACCAGTAGAGGGTTTGGTCACTGCGGGCGGGGTTGACAAGCTGCCAGTCCTTCGGGCCATGCTGAATGAGTGTCCAATGAGCATAGGGGTGAGTGGCCGCGAGCACTTGTTTAACGTCCTCCCACCAGCGTCGTCCACAAATAGCACCCAGCCCAGCCCGCCGCAAACGCCACGGCCAGGAACAACCCGCCCAGCCAGTTGGGGCCGGGGTCAAAGTCGCTGTCCAGGGCGTCGTTGTAAACTATCTCTGCCAAAGCGTCTGGCTCTGCGTCCTGGTACAGGCATCTGGCTGTGGCTGAGTGATAATCAGTTTCGTGCAGGTCATAGGCGCGGTCGTCTAGTTGCTGGGCTAAATAGCGAGGAAGGGGATTGCTCATCTATTGCCTCTCAGTCTGTGGATATGGACATGCAGGACGCCGACGCGCTTGTAGTTAGGGCAAAGCCGCCGCATCGCTAAAGGCGTCAAATCGCAGTTTGTGCGCCCTCGCGCCGTCCTGTCAGTGACGGTGACAATCACGCGCCTGCCGTTCGCCGCCACAATCCTTAACCGGCTATGGAGCGGATACACGCGCGAGGCGCAGGCCAGCGCGCATGGATTAAAGCGGTGCCCATTGGACATACGGCCTGCCGATTGGGTGTAAAAAGTTGCGAGACTCATTTCGGCCCCTCCGTTGTCCAGTGTATGTTGTGGGCGTAGGTCCCGCCCACGTCGCCGCTTTCGGAAACGGGGGCTTCGCACGGGCATTAGCATCAACCTCCACTCCTGCTGCCTCTGCCTCGCCTGCCATTGCCTGCCGGACATACACGCCGATCGTGCGGCACATGTCGGCAAACGGCAGGGCCACAGCCGCCTCGCCGGGTATCTCCAGCACAAGCAGGGCGTTAGCCAGCCTCGGATCGCGCGTGTTGATAATTTCTGCCGTGTTGATAATTTCTGCCGTGTTGATAATTTCTGCCGTGTTGATAATTTCTGCCGTGTTGATAATTTCTGCCGTGTTGATAATTTCTGCCGTGTTGATAATTTCTGCCGTGCCGGTATGGAGCATCCGTTTATCCGTGTCGCTCACATTTTGTTTGTTTACATGGCTCATGTTGCCACTTTGCCCCCTTCGCGAAAGGCCCCACCCGCCTGTACTGCGCGCCCCCGTGCGGTTTTCTGCCCAACTAGCCGCGCGGCGAGCAGACGGAGCGCGGCATTCGCCGTCGGCGGACAAAAGAGGCACCAGTGCCCGGCCACTTGTTTGTAGGTGGCAACGCAGTGTTCCCCGCGCGCCAGCAGCCTCCGGGGGGCGTCCTCGGCAGTGAGGGCTATCGCGCACCAACGCTCTCCGCTTGGCCCTTCCTGCCGCACAAGCAAAAACCCCCTTCCAAACACGCTTTTGCCCAGGGCAATGGCGGCATGCCGGGAGTAGAGGCTGCGCCTCGCCGCACGGTTTTGCTCCGCATGAGCTGCATACTGCGCTCGGTGCAATGCGTGCGCTTTGTCCGGGTTGCGCCTGCGCCAAGCCTCGCGTGCCGCCCGGCACCGCTCCGGGTGCTTGCTGGCATATCGCCTCTTGACCTCTGCCCGGTTTGCAGCTTGCCCCGCCTCTCGGCAGGTATCGCCGCAGTACCAGGAACCCCGGTGAGAGGCTGCAAACATCTCTTTGCACAGACGGCACACACGAATAAAGCCCTCATCGCCTCTGCCTGTTTGCCTTGCCGTTTGTGGGGTCGTTTGCATCACGCTGCCCCCGTTTCGCCGCACCCGCAGGCGCGCAGGCTTTGGTATCCACCCGCCCCGCAAAACATCCACGCCGTCCACGCCGGCCCGCCGCACAACGGGCAGCCTGCCCCCGGCCCGCTTGCCCAACGTAGTTCAGCCGAGGCCGTGCCCGCAGGGAGGGCTGCCTTTGCTGCGTCAATCGCTTGCATCAGGCCGGGGAGCAGGGCGGCAAGGTTCCGGGCATGGCGGCAGTCTGGAGCCAATGTCGCCCGCCCAAACGCGCCTTTGTAGCAGCCGCAATCCTGCACGCAGTACCCGCCAGGGTCGTTGCACGTCCCCCAAATGAGGTTGTATGTGCTGCAGCTTGTGCCGCTCGTCACCGTGGCCGTCCCGTCGGGCCGCACGGTGTAAAAGTCCGGCCCTGCTTTGGGTTTTATTAGTTTGGGTTTTGCTTCTTTGGGCACGGCGAGGGTTTGGGGCATGATGGTTTGGGTTGTCACTGTTTTATTCCTGTCGCTTTGGCAATGACAGCCGCCCTGAAAGGTGTTGCTCATGTTAATTCTTGCCCTTCTGCGTTTTGTCGGCAAGCAACTCAAGCAGTTTTTCACTCGCCGCCGCACTCGCCGCATCCCTCGCCGCCGCACTCGCCGCATCCCACGCCGCATCCCTCGCCGCATCCCACGCCGCAGCACTCGCCGCCGCCCACGCCGCAGCAGAAACGGCTTCGCCGTTAATCGCCTGCAAATGCAGGCTGGCAACGCCCTCAATAGCCTTGCGTTGCTGCTCATCAATGTCCCCCTGAACAAACCGAATCACACCCCCGGCAGGGTCAACCAACAGCCAATGCAAAAACTGATGGTAAACAATGGTGAGGTCTGTGCCCACAGGCAAAGCCTCTATGAATCTTGCCGGAAACATTTTTGCACTGGCTTCCGGCAGCGCCTCAAACAAGCTATCAATGAGATAAGCCAGCCATAAAGGAATGCCAATTTGCCGAGATAGCGCCTCATGGCTGTTAGTACCGGAATGCGCAAGACAGCCGATGGCGCACCCTTTCCAGCCAGTCGCCCCGACCGCCTTGCCATAAGTCCCTTTTATAAAATCGTCATCCTCCCGGTGCTTTTTTGCCCGTGCGAGATAAGTTTTCTTGAGCTGAGCGTCGCCGTAAAATGTCAGTGTTTCCATGCTAGTTTGCCTCCGCGTTCGTGTCGCAAACGCACTGGACTCGTCCGCAATCGTAGCAGGCGTCCATGCGCGTCATGCGTGCGTGGTACATCTGCGCCGCCTCGCGGTAATCCCACTCGCCATGCTCAGCGGCGGGCGCGGTGTCTATGAGCCAGCACTGGCGCCCGTGCGCCGTGGTTTCGTGCTTGACAATCGCCACCGTCTGCCCGCCGATGTCATCAGTCCCGTTTTTGTCAAAGCGGTACGACGTGCGCGGCCCCCACTCGTCGCGGGTCAGGCGGATCGCAGTCACGGTGTGCGTGTCCAATATCTCCCGTGCGTTATCCTGGGCGCCATGCACTGACTGCACGGCGCTCTGCGTGTCGGTGTCCAGTAAGGTTTTTGAGGTGAGCATGGTTCGGGTTGGCATCATGGCGGGCATTTGTCTGTCTCCCTGTGCGGTTCGTTTGGCTACAGGGTTAATATACCACAATTTACGATATATCGCACAACGATAACAAAATACTCAAAAAAATAATTCGGCTTTTTTCAGGCTGCAATTGGCTACTGGTTAACACATTTTGTCAGGGTATCTATGTCAACGCCCAATGCGGTTGCGATGCGCAGAGCTTTGCTCAGAGTCGGCTCAAAGCCGCGCCCCTCTAAATCGTACCAGTACGAGGGGGAAATGGCCGCTTTGCGCGCCGCTTCCTGAACGGAAAGCCCTGCCTCAAGCCGCAGATATTTGAGGTGTGTTCCAAAGTTCATCTTGCCATGATAGCACATTTCACGGTATTTCGCAAATAGCACCCTTTTCGTTCGTTACGATATGTCGCAACTTTTGGGTACATTCGGTGTCAACAGTAATTGGGGACGAAATATATGGTGACAGCTTTGGTAGACACGCCTGAAATAGAGCCGCTGGACTTCGGGGGCTGGGTCAAAAAACGAATGGAGCAGGCGGGTGTTACTGCCGCGCAATTGTCTACTGAGACAGGCATTTTGTATCCTAACGTATTGCGCCTGCTCAACAGCGGCAAGAACGGAAAACCCATTCGTCCCGACCACGAAACTATTGAGCGTATCGCCACTACACTGGTTAGGTTAGATGTTATACAGGACAGGCGCGATGCTTTTGTGGCGGCAGGCTACGTCCCAAAGGGCTACAAAGTTGTCCGCGAGCAGTCTCAATCCCAGCGCCAATCGAATATGGTGCACGAGCATCCGATCTATAACTATTTGGACGGTCAGACCCCGCCCCACATGGACACAGCACTACGCATTTTGGAGGCGGCGCTACCCAACAACAACGCAGAAAACGCCATCCAGCAGCAAACAACCAGCAGCCCGCCCACGCAAGCCGCCGACAGCCCGTCCCCGGTGACACAGCGAGAAATTATGGTGACACAGCGAGAAATGCGGATGCGCGCCACCCGACTCACCAGCGAGGTGCGCGCCCGCGATTTGCGTGTCGCCCTCGCCGAAGCCGTCATTTGGACACTGGACATGGAGGGCCGCTTTCTGCTGTCCGAGGGGGAGGGCTTGAAGCAAGCGGACATTTCTCCCGGCGAGGCGGTCGGCCTGCGCATTTGGGATGTGTACAAAGGCGAGACGGACTTCCTCGAAAAAGTTCGCATGGTGCTGGCAAGCGACGGCCCCCTGGAATGGACAACTACCGTGCGCGGGACAGCCTGGCGGTGCATGACGGAGCCGCTCAGGAATGCCAATGGTGTGAAAGTGGGGATTGTCGGCACGTCACTTGCTGTGCCGACGATTTCAGAAGGCCAAAAACAAGCATAGAACCGACACGACCTCGCGCGCATGGTAGAGAGGATATCGGCATGAGACAAGCAATAGTGTTATTGGCGGCAGGATTAATGCTTGCGGTGGCGGCAACAGATGCACCGCCAAAAGCAAAAACAGCCTTCCACGCTAAACCATCAGTCAAAAAACCTGTCACCGCGCCTACCAAGGCCCCTTCTGTTACGCCGGGCCTTTCTATTGCAGACACCAAAACGTTCTTTTTAGACTTTATCAGCAAGAGCAAACCCCCAGAAAAGAGCGAGTTTGAGACCGATACAGATTATCAAAAACGGCTGCCGCCAGCGTTTGACACCAAAAAGGTCATTTATTTTATCGCCGAAATGCAGCCGGAAACAGACAAAAACTATAAGTACGACATTGCCACCAAAACATTGAGCGTTTTGGGAGGATGGCAACAGTATAGCGATGACCGCAAGTCTATTCCGTCAGGGGCCACAAGTATTGCCATCCGGCAGGATTATAAAGATTTAGGAAGCTATAACGGCACAACAGCGGGCGGCGCTAATGTGTCAGTGAGTAAGGCTTCTTTTCTCACATTCGTTTTGGACTTTCGTAATCAATCCGCGTGGCCTGTAGCCGTCTGGAACGCCTTAGACGCAAAGACCAGCAACAAGCACTTGTCCGTTTCTGTGCCAATGGAACCCCTAGAGGCCGAGGCATTAAGTAAGCATATTGAGTTGGTGATTGGAGTGACATTGGCAGGTTACAGCAACACTGACAGCGAGATTACTTTTCGCACAACACCTACTTTTGATGATCCAAGTGATCTTGTGTCAACCACTGTTTCGGCAGAGGCAAACCTTGTCAGTTTAACAGTTCTTGATACCGCAAGCAAAAAAATAATCACCCAAGTTTTTGTGAAAGGTTTGTAATGCCGGAAAAGCCGTGGGCGGACGCAAAGCGCGATTTTGAGAGCCGGGAAGACGCGGACTATCACTTTTACGAAGGCAGCCTCAGCCCCGAAGAAACTCGAACGGCGCGGGCCGAAGCCAAAGCGGATCACCCGGAACTTGATGAGGTCTTAGAGGATTTGCTGGCAACTTATGATTACCTGCTGATTGTCCATCGCCTTACCAACCTGATGCGCGATACGCCGCATGGGAAAGCATTTTTGGCGAAGCAGGCTCAGATTGCCAGCATTGCCGAGCGCGAACAAAAAGAGAGGGAGATGCAGCGCCAAATGGAAGTTAGGCGACGCGAAGCAGAAGTTAGGCGACGCGAAGCAGAAGTTAGGCGACGCGAAGCAGAAGCCAGGCTAGGCGGCACGCCCAAAGGCAACCGCCGCTAACCGTGCAGCAGCGACTCGCCTACAGAGGCAGCAACTCGCTGGCAGAGTACCAGTCATCACACTGGATGGCTGTGATGAGTTTGTCAAGCGCCGGGTTATCCGTGCGCATCCTCTCGGCTAAAAACGTGTTGATTTGCACTGAGGCAAGTAATCCTGCGTAACCGGCCAGGTCTTTTATGAGTTCTTGCGCGGCAGGGCGTACAAGATTGCTCGGTGCTGCTAAGTTGGTTGCATCCATAACCGGAATTATACCTTATGAAGCCGTTGCCCGCTCTCCTGCTTGCCCTGGCCCTCGCCGCCTACGCCCTAGCCTTTCGCCCGGCCCCACCCCTTGTCATTCGCGGCCCGCGACGTGCGCCTCCGCCCCCACATTCTGCGCGAAATACCCCCTGCCGCCGAACTGCTTGCCGTAAAGGGGTTATTGCACGTCTAAACGCGGCGTGCATTGGCGTGTCTAGACGTGTATTGGACGTGCAATTAATAAGCACGAGGCAGAACAGCCGTTTGTTCTCGGTCTTTTGGCGTGTCCATCGCAGCCAGAGTCTACAGTAGACACCTGGTAAGAGTGGTAGACAGGGCGCAGGTCGGGCGAACGGGGCGGGCTTGGGCCATCTCACGCGGTGTTTGGTGGTTAATAATCCTGATTATGTCAACTGCGCGGCAGGGGTAGACGCCTGGCACGCCCGTCAAACCTATTGTCCAATTGCCGAAAAACTACAATGACAGATATTGCCCCGCCCCCAACAGATATTGCTCCATTGCAACAATCTCGCAATGCTGAGCAGCCCCCCGCTGATTTACTGACGCTCAAGGAAATCAGCGAGCGGCTGGGCGTGGCCTACGGACGCCTGCGCGGGTTTGCCGAAACGCCCGGCGTGGCGGAATACGTCGGAGCCGTCAAGGTGGCCGGGGTCAAAGGCGTACGTTACCCTGCCGAGGCTGAGGGGCAGTTTGCCCGGCTTGTCCAGGCCCAAGACGCAGGCATTGTGACGCCCAAAACAGCCCGTGCGTTCCTCGCCAGTGCCAGTGTTGCGCCATTACAGCAATTGAGCAATGACGGAGACGGCAGAGTTATTGTCCCATTGCAACAATCTCGCGAAGGGACGGCGGTGGCGGCTATGGAGCGATTGTCGGATATGTTGTCCTCGCGCCTGCCTGCCCCCGCCGACCGCCTTGTCGGACGCGAGGAAGCCGCGCAGCTTCTGGCCTGCAAGCCCGGCTCAGTGGGGCGGTATATACGTCCGGTGAGGCGTGGGGCATGGCGGCATTCGGACATCCAAAGGTACATTGCGGCATTGTTGAAACGATGAAATGAGACGCAACGCGGGATTGCAGCATTGTTGACTTTGCGCAATGGATGTTGTATACTAAATTATATCTCCGCACGAGTTGCTCACGAGGCCGGGACTGAGAGCAACAATGTCCTGGCAAGCACTCACAAGCCAAATAAACCACACACGAAAACCCCGCCGTCGCTGGACACGACGAACGGGGCCTCTGCTCAAATTGAGCAACAATGCGCATAGGAGGCGCACTGCCGATGCCCGAATCTTACCACGCCACGTCCGAAACGTCAACCCCCACCGTCGCCGCGCTTGCGGCAGAAATGCGCTGCACACGCGGATATGACCGGCGCAGGGCTATTCATGCGCGGCTGGAAATCCTGTCTGCCCATCTTCGCTCGCTCCTGCCGTTCGCCACAAAAACCGCCTATGCCTATAGCCCGCGCGAAAGCGCGCGTAGTGGCGGGGGCATCCACTTGGTTGTCGTAGACCCAATCAAAATCGGGCGCATTGCCCGCAGCCCCGGCGAAACTCTGTGCAAAGGGGCGTTCTGGGGGCTGGTAGCCTGGGATAAACCCATGGACAGGGCAGACTGCCTAAAATGTCTTGCCGTTGCCGAGCGCTTTGCAAAACACGCGGAAAGCGAGGCGGCAGAATGAGCAAAATATCCACTGTACCCACAACTGCCGAATGGGTTGTGCCTGATAACGTGCATATTACCGAGGCCAACCTGCCGGGCCTGATCGCGGCTGTTGTAGAGACGCTTGGCAAGCGTATTTATGTTTATGAGGATGGCTCGAACGGCAGGCTGCTTGTGACCGATAAACGCAAGCGCACACCCAATATCGCATGCGAACTGCTGCTAATCGCGTGGCCGAAAAAGACAGGGGGCAAAAAATGAGCCGTCCTGTTTCGCGCGAAAAACCTTTGCATGAAAAGGCCGATGCGCCGTACATCCAAGTACCACTGAGCCTCATGTCACGCAAGGACATAAGCCAGACCGCCAAGCTGCTGTACGGGCTTATTGTGTGCCTCTCGCACCAGGCCGGGTACTGCTATGCCTCCGATGACTACATAGCCGAACGGATTGGCGTCAGCAAGCGGCAGACGCAGCGAGCCATTACCGAACTTGAAACTCTGCGGATCGTGCTCATCACGGGGGCAACAAGCCGTCGCCATATCCGGCCAGCTAACGACAAAAACGGCGTGAGTTACCCCAAGACTGACGACGTGCTAACGACAAAAACGTCACAAGATAGCCCCCCGCTTACGACAAAAACGTCGTCAACTAACGACAAAAACGGCGCTATAATAGAAAAGGGAATAAAAAAGAAAATAGAAAAGATATTGCCTGCGGCTGTTCAGGAGGCAGAGCGGCCGCAGGCAGTCCGCGCCGCCCAAAGCATACTGGAGACGGCAGACACGGCGTTCGCGCGGGCACGGCGGCAGAAGGCTGCGCAGAAAGGCGGGGCCGAATGATTGACACCAGTGATGGACGAGAGTTTCGGTGGCATAACGCTGATTTTGTCGCGGTAGCTGACGATCTCGGGTTTTTCAGCACTTGATGTAACCAGCCTGGCCTTAATCAAGGCTAGGCTGGTTCGCTTCGCCAATTGGCAGCGTTAGGGCTTGAGGCTCTCCCCACCAAAGCCGGGCCAAATCGTCTTATCCCAATCCGCCTCTTGTGCCAGCAGGCCGGGGTCAACGCCCACTTGTGCCAGGTCAACTAATGTCTCGCGCTGCATGTTTTCCAGGCTGTCTCCGCCATATAGGATTTGCCCCTGCCCCTGCGCGCTGGCGCGCCACTCGGCAGGCGTAAACTGCTGCATCTTGTCAAACTGCGCCTCAGCCACAGCCGTCGCAATCTGTGCCCATGTTGCCGCGCTCAGCCCCGGCTCCGGGATGCCGGCGTGCCAGTAAAAAAAGCGCACGTCCCCGGCAAAGTGCGGGAACCAGCCTGTCGTGGTGTTCAGCGTCCCGTCCGTGTCGCTTTGTTGCATGGCCTTAATCAGCATCGCGGTCATGCGGAGGCGCGAGGGCGCGCCCGTCGCCTGGTACAGATCACCCGTGCGCCCAATCGCATAGCCAAAGTCCACCGGGTGAAACCCGTTGCGGTGCCGGTTGCCGCTGTTGAGCACCATCTGCACCGCGTACCACGCGTTCGTCAAATACTCGTATTTCCCGCGCCCAAACAGGCTGCCGTCCTCGCGCACGCCGACAAAAGCAGGCGAGACCAGAAAGGCCGCTTCAGACAGCCACGAGCGGCTTTCTCCGGGCGCCCCCGCGCCCGGAGCGGTCGGATAAATCAGCCCGGCATTACCCTCTAGGTTATATTCCTGCATCATCTCCCAGTTTTTGACCAGCAGCCACTGCGCCGTGCTTTCCATCCCCTCCTGGTACAACGCCGTGCCGTCGCTTTGCGCCCCGCGCGCATGGATAAAATCGCTGTAATCCTGCCCGCTCCATGCCCCCAGCATCTGCGGCAAGACCGCGCCAGGGGCGCTTGTGATAAACGCATGGTAGCCTGCGTCGGGGTTGCTCAGGGCAGCGCGCAGGCTGGCGCTGCCAAACCGGCTTGGGCCGTTCCCATCATAGAACCGGGCAAAGGCGCTCTGCGTAAACGTGTCGCCCCAGGCGTCAATAGGGGCAATGCGCGGCAACCAGTGGTTCCAGTCAGGAAGCTGAAGGGCAATGGGCAGCTCGCGCATGTTGAGCGTGTCGCCCGCCCCGATGCCGTCTTTGTCAGACGGATTGTAGGTGATTCCGCGTGGGAACAGATACGGCAGCATGTCGCTGTCTTTGGGCAGCACAGCGCCCAGCCCGGCTCCTGCCGCCCAGGCGCTCAGGGGCTTCTTGTCTAGGCCCGGCCCTGGTTGGTAGGGCGGGTTCCAGGGCCTGCCT